>Ga0105048_10015766_pt1 | contig 11709 bp, 10 predicted proteins | sample MAT05_FD_78382 | JGI IMG/M metagenome (GOLD analysis project Ga0105048, IMG submission 78382) | Freshwater microbial communities from Lake Fryxell liftoff mats and glacier meltwater in Antarctica - MAT-05 | ecosystem: Environmental > Aquatic > Freshwater > Ice > Liftoff microbial mat | place...
CGAGCGAACGATTGAACGAAAAACCCGAACGGCCTCCCGGGCTGGGGAGGCCGCTCGGACTTTGAATGGCTACTTGGCCGCAAGTTGGCGCAGCACGAACGGCAGGATGCCTCCGTTGCGGTAATAGAGGATCTCCATCGGGGTATCAATGCGGACCTTCACCTGGAACGACTTGCCGTCGGCGGTGACCGTGGCCATCTTGTCCCCTTCCGCAGCGGCCGCGACGCCGGTAATCGAGAACTGCTCCTGGCCCGTTAAACCCAACGTCTGCGGGGTCTGGCCGGGAAGGAACTCGAGAGGCAGAACGCCCATGCCGACCAGGTTCGAACGGTGGATCCGCTCGAAGCTCTCCGCAATCACTGCCTTCACCCCAAGAAGCGCGACGCCCTTGGCTGCCCAGTCCCGGGAGGAGCCTGAACCGTACTCTTTTCCGGCGATGATCATCTGGCCCACGCCTTCGGCTTGATACTTCATCGCCGCATTGTAGATCCACATCTTCTCACCCGACGGAACGTGGGTCGTCCAGGAACCCTCGGTGCCAGGGGCCATTTCGTTCTTGAGCCGGATGTTGGCGAGGGTGCCGCGGACCATCACTTCATGGTTGCCGCGGCGGGCACCGTAGCTGTTGAAGTCGGACTGCTTCACGCCTTCCGCGATCAGGTATTCGGCCGCGGCGGAATCCTTGGCAATGTTACCGGCCGGGGATATATGATCGGTCGTAACCGAGTCCCCGAGTTTGGCCAATACGCGGAGGTCCGCCAGATCGGCGATGCCCTGAGTAGGATCGGCCATGTTCTCAAAGTATGGAGGGTGCTTGATGTAAGTCGATGCGGGATCCCACTGATAGCGGTCGCCGGTAATCTTCGGGACCCCGGCCCAGTTCGCATCGCCCTCAAAGACGGTGGCGTATTGCTTGGCGAAATGCTCGCGGCGGACCGATTTGGCAACGGCGGCGGAGACTTCGGCGTCCGTGGGCCAAATATCCTTTAAATAAACGTCCTGGCCATTGGTTCCTTGACCGATCGGCTCGTTTTGCAGGTCGAGATCGACGCGGCCGGCGAGCGCATAGGCCACCACCAGCGGCGGCGAAGCGAGGTAGTTGGCTTTGACTTGCGGGTTCACCCGGCCTTCGAAGTTACGATTACCCGACAGCACGGCCGCGACGGTCAAGCTGCCGTCCTTCACCGCTTTCGAAACGTCGTCGGGCAAGGGGCCGGAGTTACCAATACAGGTGGTGCAGCCGAATCCGACTAAGTTGAACTTGAGAGCTTCGAGCGAGCCGAGTAAGTCGGCATCAGCTAAGTAGTCCATAACTACTTTAGAGCCGGGGGCCAGGGAAGTTTTCACCCACGGTTTGGTGGAAAGGCCGGCGGCGACCGCCTTCTGAGCGACAAGGCCAGCGGCGATCAGGACGCTGGGGTTTGAGGTGTTCGTGCAGCTCGTGATGGCGGCGATGACGACCGCGCCGTCGGTGACGCCGGCTTCGGTCTTGGGCTCGCGGTTGAGGAAGCTGACGAAGTTCGCCTTCACGTCGGGCAGGTTGATCCGATCCTGCGGCCGCTTGGGGCCGGCCAGCGAAGGGACAACCGTGCTGAGGTCGAGCTCAAGTGAGCTGTTGTAGATGGGGTCGGCCGCGCCGGCTTCCAGGTAGAGGCCCTGCGCCTTTGCATAAGCCTCGACCAGGGCGACCTGCTCTTCGCTGCGGTTGGACAGCCGGAGGTAGGCGAGTGATTGATGGTCGACCGGGAAGAAGCCGATGGTGGCTCCGTATTCAGGGGCCATGTTGGCGATGGTGGCGCGATCGGCCAGGGGCAGCGCGCCGACGCCGTCGCCGTAGAATTCGACGAACTTACCAACGACGCCATGCTTGCGGAGCAACTGGGTGGCGGTCAGCACTAAGTCAGTGGCAGTAACTCCTTCGCGAAGTCTGCCATGGAGCTTACAGCCAACGACCTGCGGTAGTAACATCGAGATAGCCTGGCCTAACATGCAGGCTTCGGCCTCAATGCCGCCCACGCCCCAACCGACGACGCCGAGGCCGTTGATCATGGTGGTGTGGGAGTCGGTCCCGACGAGCGAGTCGGGATAGGCGAGCGTTTCGCCATCCTGCTCGCGGGTGAAGACGACGGGGGCGAGGAACTCGAGATTGACCTGGTGGACGATGCCGGTTTCCGGCGGGACGGCGCGGAAATCCTGGAACGCGGTTTGGCCCCATTTCAGGAACGCGTAGCGCTCGCGATTCCGCGAGAATTCCAGCAGCGTATTGAGCTCGAACGAATCGGCGGTGCCGAAGTGGTCCACCTGGACGGAGTGGTCGATGACGAGGTCGACCGGGATGAGCGGGTTGGCCTTCTTGGGGTCGACCCCCATTTTGGCGAGGGCATCGCGCATGGCGGCGAGATCGACGACGCAGGGGACGCCGGTGAAGTCCTGCAGCAGGACGCGGGCGGGGCTCATCGCGATTTCCTGGGCGGGGGCGTTGACGTCCCAATTCGCGACATACTCGATGTCGGCGGCCTTGACGGAGAGATCGTCTTCGTTCCGGAGGAGGTTCTCGAGAACGATGCGGATGGAGTAAGGGAGGTTCGCGAGCTTCGTTTTGCCGGCGGCCTCAAGGGCGCGGAGAGAGAAGTAGCGGTAGTCTTTGCCGTTGACGGAGAGTATGGCGGCGGTGGCGAATGAATTCTTACTAAGCATGATTCCTTTTTAAAGTTACATGAACGCGGGGACGGCGATACCGAGCAAACCCAGGGTCCGGACAAGCTGGGCGCGGTAAGTGGCGGTTAACCAGAGGAGGAAATTCCGTTTGTCCGGGTCAGTCTCACTGAGGACGGGGTATTTCTGGTAGAAGTTACTGTAAGCCTGAGCGAGTTGGAAGGCGTAGCGGGCGAGGTGGGCCGGTTCATCGGCGGCGATGGCGAGGCCGAGGGCGGAGTCGGTGCGGGCGGCGGCGAGCAGAGACTGCCAGAGCTCTTCGTCGGCCAGGATCGGCTCGAGGTTGGCGGGCAAGGGGGCGATGGGTTCGCTGGACTTGGCGAGGATCTTGCCCGCGCGGACGGCGGCGTATTGGATGTACGGCCCGGTTTCGCCCGTAAAGCTCAGTGCTTCCTGGAAATCGAAGGCGATGACGGTGGGGCGGGTGAACTTGAGCATGAAGTAGCGCAGCGCGCCGATGGCGATCTGTCCGGCTACTTTTTGGCGGGATTCGCTGGGTTCGTTTTCGTTGCGGCTTTCGACTTCGCGGAGCGCGGCGGCGATGAGCTTGTCGATCAAGTCGTCGGCTTTGACGCCGAGGCCTTTGCGGCCGCTGACTTCGATGTAGGGCCGGGCGCGGTCTTCCTCAGACAGCTCGATGCCGAGTTCGACACAGGTCCGCGGGGTGAGCGCGACCATCTCGTAGGAGAAGTGTACGGAGTTGGCGGCTTCCTTAGGATGGCCGAGAGCGCGGAGGCCGGCTTGGACGACGTCCTGCAGATAGCTTTGGCGGGAGTCGATGACGTTGTAGACTCGATCGTTGTTCGAGAAGCTGATGCCAAGCGTGGCCCCTTCGGGCGAGGCGCTCGTAACATACAGCTTTTGCCCGTCCGGGTAAGTACGCAGATAGCGGTAGTAGAAGTCTTGACCCAACAGGCCGAACTTCCACATCTGATAGGCGATGTCCTTGCCGACGTAAGTGACAATCCCATTCGAACGGACGATGACCTTCGAATCTTCGTCTTCGCGATGGTCCGAGAAGGCCGAGCCGGGCATGACCCAGCAGCCGTTGTTTTTACCCTCGGTTTCGAGGTAGATGGCCTTGCGTTGTTTGAGTAGTTCAAACGCGGCCGCCCAAAACTGGAGGTGCAGAATCTCGGATTCGCGGGGCAGGGCATCGTATTGAATGTCCAGCCGGAGCATGGTATCGAGGTGATAGTCGACGACCTTGTCGGCGATGAGCGAGCCCATTTCGGCGAGGAGCCCGTGGCCGGCCTCGATGGCATGGAGCGTTTCGGCGCGCTTGGCTTTCAGCGATTCGTCGGTGGCGTAGGTCTGGGACACTTTGGCGTAGAGGTCCCAACAGAGGTAATCGAAGCGGGGGAGCAGCGTGAGGGCGCGGACCTCGTCGAGGGATTTACCTTCGAGGAAATGGAAGCCGACGACGACATCGGCGACTTGGACGCCGGTGTTGTCGATATAGTTCTGGATGTTGACTTCGTGGCCCTGGGCGCGGAGCATGCGGACGAAGGTATCGCCGAGGATGGAGTTCCGCAGGTGCCCGATGTGAGCCGCTTTATTCGGGTTAATGCTCGTGTGTTCGATGAGCACCTTACCGGCGGGCGGCGGCGGCACGCTGGGCGCGGCGATGGCGATGGCGACGGCGGGGCGATCCAGACGGAGATTGATGTAACCGTTACCGGCGACTTCGAGGGACCGGATGCCTTCGATGGCCGGGAGTTCGTCGACCAACTCCTGAGCGATCGCGCGCGGTGCTTTGCGCAGTTCCCGGGCGAGTTGGAAGGCGGTGGGGATGGCGAATTCGCCGAAGTCCGCTTGGCGGGGCTGTTCGAGAACTACCGGGGTGGAAAGGCCGTAGCGGATCAGAAGATGTTGCGAAACGGCCGCGACGATGCGGCTTTCTAATTGAGGAAGCACTACCTAGGATTATAGCAACGCAGGGTGGACCGCCTGCCCCCAAAAAAAGATCGCCCGGCGGGACGTTTGCGCGTCGGTCGCCGGGCAGTGGGGAGAAGAAACGAGAGATTAGGCTTGGCGGCGGCGTATGATCGCGAGGGCGAAGAGTCCGGCGCCGAACAGTGCATAGGTGCCGGGTTCGGGAACCGCCGAGGTGGGGGCGAAGGTGGTGACGTTGGCGACGGCCCCGTTGATCACGCTGGTGGAACCGGATGTCCAGGAGCTTGCATTGGTCCGAATAACCAGCGTGCTCGAGGTTTCGCCCGGGTTGATCTTCGCAGCATCAGGAATGCCAAACGAGAAGCCCACGGTGCCGGCGCTGGGGCGATCCCCAAACAGGGGGACCTGCTGATCCGGGTCGCCGAGGAAGTTGACGAACCGGTTGCCGCGACCATCCCAATTGGCGTTTGTGTACCCGATGTCGGTCGTAAAGCCCGCGAAGTTGGTCATCGTAATGCGGCTGATCGAGTCCGGCGAGTTGCTGTCATTCGTAAATTGGTAGTAGAAATCCAGCGTCTGCGTCAAGTTCAGGAATACGGCGGATCGCAACGTTCCGGTGTATAGCACTTGTCCCAGCGAATTGAGTCCGCTGACATTGCTACTGACTCCGGATAGAAAAGTGCCCGGATTGGCAATGCTGAACACGTCCAACGCGACGGGGCAGCCGGTTCCAGCGCACTGCCCGGCAGTAATGGTTGTCGCGGCCAAGGGAGACGCCAACGCGAGGATGGCGGCGGAAAAAAAGAGGGTCGATTTGATTTGCATGCGGAGATCCAACTTGCCGGATGGATTTTTTGAGGGCCGGCTACACTTCGAAGTCTAGGGACGGCGCCGGTATGGGCCAATCCATCGCAAGTAATGGGCAATCGGGACGTGCGGGAGCCCGCCGTGATCGCCGGGAAGGCGAGTACGGGGGACTAGTACTCGTTTTTCGTGGAATTGGAGAGGGCCGTGGAGCCGGGGGGAGTACGAAGGGGGGAGGAGGGGACCGAGCGAAGGGGCCAGTACAATCCGCGATTAAATTTCGTATTCGGGCGGTTTCGGACGGCCCAGCGGGATGTAATTCCAAATCCGCTCATGGACAAAATATAGCCCCAGCTTCACGACCGAGTCGATGAGTCCGGCGCTGGCGGAGGCGCGCATATCGCCGCTGAAGAAGTAAACGATGCATGCCGTCGTAACCGAGCCGAGGACACGGTAGCTGATGGCCTTGGCGATGCTGCGGGTGTGCGTATCCATGTTCCGATCTAATCATACCAAACCCGATCGGCATGGGGTAGATCCGGAATGCTTTACGGCTATCGGCGAGGACGGGTATAGTTGAGGTAGTGCCAAAAGTCACCTTTTTACCCGACAACATCACGATTGACTACGATCCGGCGACCATGCCGTATTCGGATCATGGTTTACAGGGGTCGCTTCTGGATATTGCGTTGAACAACGGCGTGCAATTGGAACATGCGTGCGGGGGAAGTTGCGCCTGCACGACGTGCCACGTGATCGTGCGAGCCGGGGACCACAATTTTTCCGAAATCGAAGACGACGAGGCTGACCGCGTGGAGACGGCGGCGGGCTTGACGCTGCATTCCCGGCTGGGATGCCAATGCATCGTCAAGGGGGACGTAACCGTCGAGATTCCCAATTGGAATCGGAATTACGTCAGCGAAGGCGGCGGTTCGATCAATTTGGGCGACGCGATTCCCCTGCCAAAAAAATAGTTTGGAAGCGTTCTAGCGTTGCCAGATCGGCGGCGAATTTCGTGGTGGCCGTTTTGCCATTCAACTGGACTTCGATCGAGTCGAGCAGCGGCAGCAGATCCGCTTTCTGCTTTTCGGGCAGGCCGAGCCGGGCGAAACCAGTCAGGCCTTTGATTGAGTTCTGCACCTGCTTGGCCGCTTGATCGTCGTTGCAGTGGGCCACCAGTTGCGCGTTGACGCCCTTTGATAGGTCGAGGGCGACCGTCAGATATTGAACGCCGGCGAGCAAACGGGGCAGATTTGCCAGCATGTTACTCGATTCGCCGCCCTTGGGCAGGGGCAAGGCGGAAGGGACGGCAACCGCCCAGACGTGCGTCGAGGCCGGGATGGTTTCGGCTTTGGCGAGAAGCTCTTTCGAGATCGAGCCCTTGGAACCGTCCCGGGCGTCGATGATCTCGCGGAGTCGCTGCGTGCGCCCGGCGACAATCGTCGAAGCGTTCATGAACAGTGCGGCGAACTCTTCGTCGCCGAGCATGGGATAGCCTTTATAGGCGAGGCGTTTGAAGCCTTCGCGCCGGGTAGTGGGCTCGATGTTCATCTGCGAAAACTTATTCCGGATGAAGTAGAGCGACTCTTTGCCGTTCGAAGTCCACAAGACCTCCATGAGATCTTTCCGCGGATCGAAGCCGACGTCTTTGGTGAACTCGTCCATCAGGCGCGTCCATTGCGGGGTATTCGCCAGACGGGCCCAGGTTTCGGTCTTCTGGAGCGCGTCGACGCGGATGCCGCCGAGGCTGACCGAATCGGCCGGGATCAACGGGAGTAAGGCCGGGTCGAGCATCACGGACGTCCGGGTGCTGGAACAGGCGCCCAGGAGCAGAAGCGGGAGGATGAGGTAACGAAGCATGGCTATAGTTGCTGACGATAGAACGGGGCCGGAGTGTTCCGAAAATTATGGTGCCAGCCAGTTCGTCAGCTCGACATGGGTGGTCTGGCTGGCGCTGACCGGGATCACGCCGACGCGGGCTTCCTCCAGGGTCTCAAAATCCATCGTCGTTTGGTCAAAGGTCGCCAAAATCCGATAGTCGCCCGGCGGCAGGCCGACGAACGAGAAGCGGCCTTCGGTGTCAGCGATTAACTCGCGGGAACCGCCGAGAACGCGGCGGTTGGCCTCCGAGACCGGCCAGAGGAAGACCGGAATCCCCGGCGAGTTCTTGACGACGCCCTCCACCTGCCCGGCCTTATCGGAGATGGTGACGACAAGCGAATTGAAAGAGCGGTAATCGATGAGCAAGTGGTGCGAGTCTCTCGACCGGTCAAGGCGGATAAACTCGGCGAAGCTTGTCGGCGGCGTCGTGGCGACGAACTCCCACTGGCCGGGAAGCAGCGGTGGGACCACCGGGCGTAACGGAGTCAGGTCGTAAAGATTGTCGCGACGGGCAAGAAGCGGAACCTTCGGCGGCTGGATCCGCAGCCGGGGCAGTTCTGCCAATTGCGCCACGGTGAAGATGTCGCGATTCACGACCAGGCGTTCAAAGGCGGTCTGGGTGCCCGTAGGGTTTTCCGCGAGGACTTGGTATGGACCGGGAGGAAGGTTTTCAAACCGATGCTGGCCGGGGCAGGGAACCGTGGCGCTCTGGAAAAGAGATTCCGAGGTCACCGTAACCATAACGGGGGGACCAGTGCACTCGGTCGTGATGGTGAGTTGGAAGAGGTTCCCCGGATCGGGGCGGACGTTGGCGTCGGTGGTATCGCCTCCGAGACGGACAGAGTAGACAGTCGCGTCGCGGGACTGACTCGTTTGGGGGCTGAACGTGGGGAGGATGCCCGAGTCGTCTTCCAGGCGGTGGGCACCCGTGCGGACCCAATACTTCCCGGGGGCGAGACCGGAGATGCGGTAGATGCCGCGATCATCGGCGAGGCCCCGGCCGGCGCTGCGGAGGGGCAGGCGAGCCGGGTAAGCGACGACGGGCGTACCGGGAATGCCGACCGAGTTTTCGTCGAGGACGATGCCGGTGATGGCTCCGAGCCGATGGGCGCGAAGTTCGGCGAAGGTGTTGGAATCAGCCGTCACAGAAATGGGCTTGGCTTGGCCGGTGGGGCGGCGCTGGGCGTAGCCGATGGGGAAATAGCCGGTGCGTTGGGCGGTGAGGCGATAGAGGCCCGGGGGTACGGAGGCGAATCCGAACTGGCCGGAACGGCCGGAGCGGGTTTGGAGGGGGCGGAGGGCGACCGGGGAGCCCGGGAGCGGCTCCAGGCGGACGAGCGAGCGAGAAAGAGGGTAGCCGGAAAGCTGGTCGAGCAGGACGCCGGAGATGGTCCCGGCATGGGCGGCGCCAGGGAGCAGGAATAAGAGTGTTGAGAATAGCCAGCCGCTCCCTTTGCTCCTTGGCAAAAGACTGCTTGAATGCTGCGACGCGGCCAGCGATCGTCTGCGGGTTATAGAGGTCATGGGGAAACCAGAACGGGTTGATACGAGGGGCCCTGAGCTCCCAGCGAACGATTTTGCCGGAAACATCGCGAGTTATACGAACTTTCGTGAAGGGGTAGACGAGTAAGTTGGTAGTTTCGTTGAGACGCGTTTGGGAAAGTAATTCGGTTTCTGGCGGCTGGTAGAACTGACCGGTCCGATATGCGGGACCTTCGCCGGTTTGGAGGCCGGCTTTTGCCGGAGTTCGGCTTGCCGACATCGGAAGAGCGGATGCTTCTCGGGTTCTTCGATCCAGAAGTCGGTAGCTTTTCCATCAGGTTGGCTTCGTTATCGAAAGAGAAAGCGGCGAGTGCCCACTTGTTGGGGAGTAACTCGGGGGTCGTGGCTAAATTGCGGGCGAAGCGGTTGGAGAAGGAGCGATTGCCGTTGTCAGAGACGTGGAAGGCCGACGAGGCTGCGGGGTTGGCGCGGTGAGGCCGGCGAACATCGCGTTTAGGCATTTGCCCAGTTCGAGGCGGGCACCCGCGGTTCAGATGCCGCCGGATTCACGGAGGGCCCAAATGACCATCGAGACGGCGCCGCCGGGGCCATTCAAATCGATGCCCGAGTAGTGAAGGCGGGAGACGAAACGCGGGGTTTCGCTCGTCCTGGATGCGGACGGCTTGGCCGAACGGGCCACGCGGGTTGGCCCTCTTTTTAGTAATCGGGGACGAAGTTGAAGGCGTCGAGCGAGAGGTCGTGTTTCTCGCCTGGCGCTTGGCGGGCGGTAAAGCGGCCGTCTGGGGTTCGTTTGACGAACTCCCAGAGAGCCACAAAGCCGGGGGTGCTGCGGACTCGATTGACGCCGTCAGGGAAGTGCGATCAAAAAGAAATAGGGTCGCCTCGGGCCCCTACAACTTCTCAGTAATCGTTACCGCCTGCGTGAGTTTAAAGCGAATCAACGTCTCGGTCGCCAGGATGGCCGGCTTACCGCGAGTGGCCAGAACGCCCCCAGTTCCGGCCGCCCCTCCCGCTCCCGCTCCAATGGCCGCGCCTTTCCCGCCCCCGGCGATCGCGCCAATCGCGGCTCCGATGCCAGCCGCAATCCCAACCTTGGCGACGTCGCTTTTGGTCGTATCTGGTCCCTTCGTTAAAAATGCATCGGTCAACACCGCCACCCGCTGGTTATCCGCCGTGCTGATCTCGGTCAAGGCGAGTTGCAAGATGGCGACCCCCTTCACCCGACCCGCCCGTTCGGCGTCGACGATCTTGCCGCTGACCCGTGCGCCGCGTTCGGCGATCACCATTCCGTCGACGACCACCGGCTCCGCCAACGAACCCGTAAACGCATCGCCGACATGATTCTTCTCACTATTCAGCGTTTCCCCCAACCGGATCGCGATTACGGAGCCTTCCTTCAACGTCACCTTCATCGGAACCGGCACCGGAGTCGGGACCGGCGCTGCGACCGCAACCGGCGCGGGAGCCGGCCTTTCCCGAGGGGCTTCCGCCACTGGAGAATTCATGATCGGCACCGGAACAGGGACCGGCACCGGCGCGCCGGATGCGGATGGCGCAGCCACCCCCGCCGGGCGCTTCGTCGCCCCTACCGGCCTGAACTTGCTCTCACGGACCACCGGCGCTGGGGCGGCGATCTCCCGCGGAGGCGCGCCAATCGCTTCGGCTTCAATCGGAGCGTTTGCCGTCGCCGTCATCTGCGGGGTCTCTTTCTTGGCGCAGGATGCAAGAGCGGCCACCAGCGTCAAAGTGATTCCGAGGATTTGCTTTTTCATGATAAGATCCTTTTTCGTTCGTACAATATAAGGATGCAGGTTGCAGACTTCCCGCAAGGGTACTTCATGGGGCCGGTTCCAATTCAACCAGCGACCATCCTGGCACCGATGGCCGGCATTACCGACACTGTCTTCCGCCGTCTCATTCGGAATCAGGGCCACTGTGGACTCATTATGACCGAGTTCACGAGTTCGCACGGCGTCATTGGATCAGATGGCGGCAGGCGCAAGAAAAGTTTCAACTACTTGTCTTTCGAACCCGAAGAGCATCCGATCAGCTCCCAACTCTTTGGCTCCGATCCGCAGGTGATGGCCGACGCCGCCCGCATCTGCCAGGACCTCGGCTTCGATGCGGTCGACATTAACTTCGGTTGTCCGGTGAAGAAAGTCACCAAATGCAACGGCGGTTCCGGCTGCCTGCGGGATCTGGATCTCGTCCGCTCGATCCTCGAAACGGTCAAATCAGCCCTGACCATTCCGCTGACCATGAAGTTCCGCGCCGGATGGAACGATAAGGAACTGGTTCATGTAAAGATGGCCAAAATGGCGGAAGATATCGGGGTTGCAGCGATCGCCCTCCACCCGAGAACCCGCGAGCAGGGCTATTCCGGCCTCTCCGACTGGACCCGCATCGCCGAAGTCAAGGACGCCGTCAAGATCCCTGTGATCGGCAACGGTGATATTCTGACGCCGGAAGACGCCGTCCGCATGGTCCGCCAGACCGGATGCGACGCCGTCATGATTGGCCGGGCTGCCTCTTCTAACCCCTGGATTTTCAGACAGATCAATGAGTACCTTGCAACCGGTTCCTATTGGGAGCCGGCCGAAGCCGATCGCCACGAAATCATGAGCACCTATTACCGGATGCTGGACGAAGAAGAGATGCGGGACACAATCGGCAAAATGAAGCAGTTCGCCAGCTATTTCACCCACGGCGTCCGCAATGGGGCTAAGCTGAGAGTCGAAATCTACCACGCCAAGTCCCCGCAACAGATTCGAGAACTAGTCGACCACTTCTTTACCAGGGAGCTCGTAGCTGCTTGAAAAAGGTACAGTTATTCACTGATGGCGCATGCCTGGGCAATCCCGGTCCGGGCGGATGGGCAGCCGTGCTCCACTTCGGTGAGCACATTAAAGA
>Ga0105048_10015768_pt1 | contig 11709 bp, 5 predicted proteins | sample MAT05_FD_78382 | JGI IMG/M metagenome (GOLD analysis project Ga0105048, IMG submission 78382) | Freshwater microbial communities from Lake Fryxell liftoff mats and glacier meltwater in Antarctica - MAT-05 | ecosystem: Environmental > Aquatic > Freshwater > Ice > Liftoff microbial mat | place...
CGGGGCGCTGCCTGGGAAGAAGACGATGCCGTTCTGGTTCAGCACGTTGCGGGTCTGGCGGAAGTTCGTGCCCGGGTTGAAGGCGTCGAACCCGACGACGCTCTGGTACGCCGACGCCGGGAGCGGGGTGCCGACGAGCAGCCCGGTCGCGCGGCTGGTGTTGTTCGGGTCGTCGTTTAACTGCGAGAACGGCCCCGGCGGGGTGCCGTCGATCCCCTCCGGGAACCGGGGCAGCCCGACGTACCGGAACGTCCGGTTGGTGAACGCGGTCCCGGCCGGTACGCCGGGAATCTGGTCGATCGGCTGGAGTTGGTTGGCGTCGGCGTAGTAGGCCACGTTCCGGGCCTTGGCGACCGCCACGTCGATCGAGAAGACGGTCGCGTCCGGCTGGCGGAACAAGCCGACGATGTTCCCCTGCCGGTCGGCGACGGCGAACACGAACTTGGCCCGCGCCCCGAGCGGCAGGCGGATCGCGGCCCGGGTCAGGTTCGACTGGGCGATGCCGTCGGCGATGATCCGCTCCACGTCCGCCTTCGTGATCCCGTCGCCGTCGTGCGGGACGACCAGCCACCCGTCCGGCACTGCCCGCCCGTTCAGCAGCGTCGCGTCGTCGCCGGTGTTGGGGATGTCGTCGGCCCCGGCGGTCACGGAGCGGTTCGTGCCGTCGTCGGGGCTGCCGCGGCCGACCAGGTCGCCGACCGCGAGGAGCCGCTTGCCGCCCTCGTTGAACCCGCCCTGGCCGAACACGTCGAGCTGGATGCCGACCAGGTCGATCCGCCCGGTCGGGAGGCCGAATCCGGCCGGCAGGGCGACCCCGCCGATCGTCCCGACGGCCACCGGGTCCACGCCCCGGGTCACGCTCACGACCGTCCCGCCGACCGCCGCGAACGCGATCCACTCGGCCTCGAGCGTACGGTCCGGCTTGGTCGGGTCGAAGGTAAAGCTGAGGGACGAGTTTTCCTCGGTCGCGAACCCCGTCCGGCCGGGGAAGAAGACGCCGATGCCGCCGACCACCTGGCCGTTTTTGAAGATCGGGACGCCGCCGGGGAGGGTGGCGATGCCGCGGTTCTGGGCGTTCGGCAGCAGCCCGCTGGCGAACCCGTAGGAGTCCGGCGGGTCGAGTTCCTGGCCGGCCGGGACGAACGCCGGGTCCGCGTTGAACCGCCGGGCGAGTGTCACGTCGTCGGCCGTCCCCTTGATGCGGTCGGCCCCCGGGTGGACGGTGCTGTCGCGGTTGGTGTGTTCGATCTGGAACAGGTCCACCTGCGGGGTCAGCGCGATACCCGGCGGGAAGTGGCCGGCGGTGTTCACCGGGGCGACGAACCCCGGCCCGCGGAGCGTCGAATTCGGGTCGGTGATGCTCGGGTTCGACTCGACCTCGCGCTCGGTGATCGTGGACTGGCTGATGAACTGGACGGTCCGCGAGGTGAGCGGGGCGGCGTTGTTGCCGAAGAACGCCCCGGTCCGGGCCTTCGCCAGCGCCCCGTCGATGGCGAACACGAGGTTCGCCGGGACGCCCGTGATCTCGGCCGCCACCCCGCTCTCGACCCGCACCCCGAGGATGCGGCCGTTGCGGTCGGTGACGACGATGATGGCGTCCGAACTCGCCGACGCGGCCGCCGCCCGGCGGAGGAGGGTATCGACCTCGCCGGCGGTGAGCGTCGCCTGCCCCGCCCCGGTCCCGTCCGCATTCGCCTCGGTCAACCGGCTGTCGCCGGCGTTCGGGAACACCGCGTCGGTCGGCTTCACCTTCAGCAGCGCGTTCCGCCCGCCGTCGGCGTTGAAGGCGTTGGTCCCGGCCCCGCCGAAGAGCGTGTCGTTCCCGGTCCCGGCGGACAGCACCGCGTCGCCGCCGCCGGCGACGATCTTGTTGTTCCCGTTCCCGCCGTCGATGTTGGTCGGCTGGGTCACCTCACGGGCGACCCGGATGGCGTCGTTCCCGTCCCCCCCGCCCACGAGGATCGAAGTCACGCCCGCCGAGGCGACCCGGGCGATTTGCGCCGTGCCGTCGAGGACGACGATGTCGGTCCCGTCCCGATAGATCGTGATCCGGTCGTCGCCGGGCGTTCCCGCGACGGCGAGTGTCGCCCCCGCGAGGGCGGCGACGGCGGGCACGTCACGGGGTTCGAGCCGCTCGCACTTCAATACGGCGGCACGGGCCCGGTCGGAGGCGGTGGCGGCATCGGACGCGGACATCGGCGGTCCTCCCTGGCCGGCGGCGGGGCGGGCGGAGATTACCCCGCACGTCCGTTACTATCGGCAAGGTTGACCGGCAATCGTGGAGTAATTCTCGACTCATGTGAAGGCGTACCGGCGGCGCGACGCGAGGAAGTAGGGAATCCAGATTCCCCACACGCCCCAGCCGGCAGAATCGATCTTCTCCTCATTTCCGGATCGCGTCCGGTCGATTCATAAGGTGATTCCCCGAATGCGCTCCAGACCGTCCCGATTGTGTGTGGTGCTTCCTCAAAGTCGAAAACCCGAGGGGGTGTGATGGCACGGATCCGCCACGTCCGCCACGTCGCCTGCCTCTGGGCGTTGCTGCTGCCGCCCGTCGCCGCCCGTGCGGAACAACCGCTCGCCCGCCCGGTCGCCCCGCCGGGCGTCAGCCCGTTGGAAGGTCCGGCCGCCCCGCCGCGGGACACGACCCGCGACCCTCTCGACCGCATCCTCGACCCGCAATCGGCCGTCCCGCTCGGTCCGCAGGTCGGCGACCAGGCCGACGGGCTGGCGAAGTCGGTCTACGCGCCGACCATCGGGTTCGCCGGGCCGTCCGGGGTGCTGCCGCGGTCGGGGTGGAATAGCGAGTTCGAGACGGTCGAGGACCGCTGGCGGATCGGGTTCCCGGAGTGGGACCGCTACGGCCTCGGGCACCCAAAGGTTTTCGACTACCCGTACCGCCCGGGCCGCTGGTACGACCCGTTCAACCAGCACGTACTTAAGGGCGACTACCCGATCGTCGGGCAGCACACCTTCCTGAACGTCACGGGCACTGCGGTTCACCTGCACGAAGGGCGGAACATCCCGACCGCGACGACGCCGTTCGAGAGCACCGCCCGCCCGTTCACGACCGACTTCTTCGGCCGGTCCGGGCAGTACGTCCACAACGAGTTGTACACCCTGTCGTTCGACCTGTTCCACGGCGACGCCGCGTTCAAGCCGGCCGACTGGCGGGTGAAGGTGACGCCGGCGACGAATCTGAACATTTTGAGCGTGCAAGAACTCGCGGTCGTCAGCCCGGACGTGCGCAAGGGGCTGATCCGCGAGCGGACGTTCACCACCCTGCAGGAGTGGTTCGCCGAGTACAAGATCGCGGACCTCAGTTCGGAGTACGACTTCGTCTCGGTCCGGGCCGGGTCGCAGCCGTTCGTCAGCGACTTTCGCGGGTTCATCTTCAGCGACACGAACCGCGGCGTGCGCGTGTTCGGCAACCTCGACGGGAACCGGACGCAGTTCAACCTCGCGTACTTCCGCCAGCAGGAAAAGGACACGAACAGCGGGCTGAACACGTTCCGCGACCGGGACCAGAACGTCGCCATCGCAAACGTCTACCGGCAGGACTTCATCTTTCCGGGGTACACGGCCGAAGCGAGCGTGCATTACAACAACGACGGCCCGGACGTGCAGTTCGACAAGAACGGCTTCCTGGTCCGCCCCGACCCGGTCGGGGTGTTCCAGCCGCACCGCGTCGAGGTCGTGTACCTCGGGGTGGCCGGCGACGGACACATCGACCGCTACAACGTGTCGCACGCCCTGTACTGGGCGCTCGGCCGCGACAGCCGCAACCCGATCGCCGGCAGTGCCCAGTCGGTGTCGGCCCAGATGGCGGCCTTGGAACTGTCCTACGACCGCGACTGGGCACGGTTCCGGGCGTCCGGCTTCTACCAGTCGGGCGACGGGAACGCGAACAACGGCAAGGCGACGGGGTTCGACGGCATCCTCGACCAGACGAACTTCGGCGGCGAGTTCAGCTACTTCCGCCGCCAGCGCATCCCCCTCTTCGGGGTCGGGCTGGTGAACGATCAGAGTCTGTACGCCAACCTGCGGTCGAGCCGCATCCAGGGGCAGAGCAACTTCGTGAACCCCGGGCTGTGGCTGCTCAACGCCGGGGTGGACATGGACGTGACCCCGCGTTTCCGGCTCGTAAACAACGCCAACTACATCTTCTTCGACAAGACGGCGACGCTCGAAACGTTCACGTTCCAGGACAAGATCGACCGCGACGTGGGCCTCGACCTGAGTACCGGGTTCGAGTGGCGGCCGCGGCTGAACAACAACGCGATCATCCTCGGCGGGATCGCCGGCCTGATCCCCGGGGGCGGGTTCCGGCAACTGTACAACAAGAAGGACGCGAAGGTGCCGATCCTCCTCGACGGCTTCGTCGAGGTCGTGCTGACGTTCTGACCGGCCGAGCAACCGAGTGTGAGTGACGCAAACCCGGGAATGAAAAATATGCATCGCCCGCGTCCATCAGACTGCTCCTTCACTGAAGTTCAACACCCTGGATTACGCCGGGTGTGAGCCGTCCGGCCGATCCGGCCGGCAGACCTTCGGGTGGCCGTTCACACCGCCGTTTTGATGAGGCAGCGCAACACCTCGGCGACGCTCCACGCCTGGGCGATGCAACCGCGCGGGGTGTACGGGGCCTCGGCGTCGAACACCTCGCTGACCGAACCGACGCACGCCTCGCTCATGTGATGGCGAAAGCCGTCGAGCAGGGCCGCCGCCCCGGGGCGGTCGGCCGGGTGGGTGCGCACCCAGGCGTCCACGAACGGGCCGATCAGCCACGCCCACACCGTCCCCTGGTGGTACGCCGCGTCCCGCGCCCGCAGGTTGCCGAAGTACTGCGGCTTGTAGTCCGGCTCGCCCGGTGCGAGCGACCGCAGGCCGACCGGGGTGAGTAGCTTGTCCTTCACCACCTGCAATACCCGCGGCCAGCGGGCGGGGTCGAGTACGGGGTGGTCGAGGGCGATGGCGAACACCTGGTTCGGCCGCAGCGCCGGGTCGGCCTTCCCGTCCGGGCCGTCGAGCACGTCGTACAGGAAGCCGCCGGCCTGGTACCAGAAGCGGCGGTTGAACGACGCCCGGGCCGTCTCCGCGCGGTCCCCGTACTCGCGGGCGGCGGCTTCACCCTCCTCGGCCTTCACCCACGACTCCGTCAACCGCAGGGCGTTGTACCACAGCGCGCAAATCTCGACCGCCTTGCCGCGCCGCGGGGTGACGACCCAGTCGTCCACCTTCGCGTCCATCCAGGTGAGCTGGTAGCCCTCGGCCCCCTGCCGGAGCAGCCCGTCGGCCGGGTCCACACCGATCCCGTAGTGCGTCCCGGCGACGTGGTGGGCGATCACCTCCTTCAACTTCGGGAGCAGCAGCCGGAGCGTGGCGCGGTCGTCGGTGTAGTCGAGGTAGCGCTTCAGGGCGTGGAAGTACCACAGGGTCGCGTCGGCGGTGTGGTACAGCCCCTCCTGCCCCTTCTCCGGGAACAAGTTCGGGATCAGCCCGTCCTTGATGTGCTGGGCGAACGTCCGGAGGATGTACCCGGCGTCGGCCGGCCGGCCGGTGCAGAGGGTCAGCCCCTCCAGGCTGATCATCGTGTCCCGACCCCAGTCGGTGAACCAGTGGTAGCCGGCGATGACCGACCGGGCCTCATCGCCGTGGGCGCGGGCGCGGGCGGCGTCGGCGACGCGGGCGGCCGGGGTGAAGACGAACTGGTCGGCGGCGAGGACGAGTTCGGCCGCGAACCCGGTCCGGGCCGCCGGGGCCGCCTGCTCGACCAACCGCAGCCGCCGCTCGCGCTCGTGTACCAGGGCCGTGTCCGGGTCGATCGCGGTCACGGTCTCCCACGGCTCGGTGGACAACACGAGGGTCGCGTCGCGGCCGGGCTCGAGGTCGAGTCGGAACTGCCCGGGCGACCAGAGCGCCCCTTCGTAATGATACCCGCGGCTCTCTTCGACCCGGTAGATGATGTCGTCCGTCTTCTCGCCGCGGACCGTGAACCCGGCTTTGGCCCCACCGTGGACCATCATCCGCAGTACCGGCCACGTCGCGCCGGAACTCAACTCGAAGCGGTCCTCGACGACCGACAGCTTGCACGTCGCGCACACCGTCTCGCTGACGTGGTCGTCGTGCCCGCGGAAGTGGACGCACGGCCGCAACTTCAACCGGGCCGGCCCCGACCCCTTCTCCAGCCGGTATTGGACGAACGCCGTGTTGTGCCGGTAGGCGAGGAAGACGCGCTTCTGGAGCAGGAACCCCTCGACCTCGTACCGCCACACCGGCAGCCCGGCTTCGAGGCGGAAATCGACGAGGTGCTCGGCCCCGTGGATGTGCAACTCGCCGCTCTCCTTTTCCTCGCCGCCGAACGGCACGGTCCGGTAGTCGGGCAGGCGCAGGGATTCGGACAGGTGGTTCACCATCATCACCCGGCCGAGCGGGGCGGGGTGGGCGGCGATGAGCATGCCGTGGTAGCGGCGGGTGGCCGCCCCGGAGATCGTCCCCGAGGCGTACCCGCCGAGGCCGTTCGTGACCAGCCACTCGCGCTCGAGTAGCCCGGCCAGTTCCGGCCGCTTCCCCGGCTGCCACGCCGGCGTCAACACTTCGTCGTGCATGGCCGTCACTCCCACATCCGGGTTCGCTCGCGGCGGCGGCGCTCGGCCGCTCGTTCTTCGGCCGCCTTGTGGGCGGCGTCCGCGTCGTGCGGCGGCAACAACTCCGGGGCGAGGACGACCGCCGCCTCGCCCATCACCCGCCACCCGTCGCGGGCCTCGGGCGGGGGCGTCCCGCTCCCGCCGTAGGCCCGGTCCTCGGACGACCACCGCACCCCCCACCCGTACCCCTCGGGCGAGGCGAGCAGCGGCTCGGGGGCTTGGTCCAGGTACAAGTCGGAGCCGAAGTTGACGAGGAGCAGGCGGTCGGACGGGCCGGCCGTGCCGTAGCGCAGGACGAACGCCCGCGGGCCGAGGACGGCCCCGTCCACCCACCGCCCGTCGCGCGGGCCGAAGGCCGGGTCGGTGCGGCGGAGGCGGATCAAGTCTTTGTGCAACTGGTACAGCCCGGCGTGCGTCGCCCGCTCGCCGAAGTCGAGGCGGCACCGCTCGAACGTGGCCGCGGCGCACGGGTCGGGCAGCCAGGCGGCCAGGTCGGGGCGGTCCATCGTCCGGAACTGTGCCATGAACTCGACCCGCCCGGCACGAATCTTTTCGCCGAGTTCCGGGGTCGCGTCGGCGAAGTAGAAGAACGGCGTGGTCGCGGCGAACTCCTGCCCCATGAACAGCATGGGCGTGCCCGGGAACAGGAGCAGGCAGGCCGTCGCCGCCTTGTACCGGCCGGGGCTGGTCTGCCGTTGGCAGCGCAGCCCGTGGCCCGAGTTGGCGATCTGGTCGTGGTTCTGGACGTAGTTGACGAACACCCACGGCGGCAGGTCGAACGCCGGCGTGCCGCGCCGCTTCTCCTGCCACGAGTAGCGCTGCCCCTGGAACAGGAACCCGTACTTGGCGGCCGACAGGAACTCCTGCGGGTCGCCGGCGTGGTCGGTGTAGTAGGCCTCGTTCCGGCCGGTCATGGCGACCATCGCCGTGTGGTGGAAGTCCTCGTTCCACAAGCCGTCCAGCCCGTACCCGCCGCGGTCGGCCGGGCGGACCAACTTCGCCTCCTGCGGCTCGTTCTCGTTGACGACCAGCGTGGCGCGGCCCCGGGCCGCCTCCCGCACCGCGGCCGAGATCTCGGCCAGGACGTGCGTCGGCGAGTCGTCGGTGATCGACTGCGTGGCGTCGAGGCGGAGGCCGTCGAGGTGGAACTCGTCGATCCAGTACCGGGCGTTCTCGACGAAGAACGACCGCACCGGGCCGCTGCCGGCCGCGTCGAAATTGAGAGCGCTGCCCCAGTCGTTTTTGTGCGTGTCGCTGAAGTACGCCGGGGCGAACTCGGCCAGGTAGTTCCCGTCCGCCCCGACGTGGTTGTACACCACGTCGAGGACGACCCCGAGGCCGAGGGCGTGGGCCGCGTCCACGAACCGGCGGAAGGCGTCGGGCGGCCCGTACAGGCGGGTCGGGGCGAAGAAGTTGACGCAGTCGTACCCCCACCCGAACCGTCCGGGGAAGTCGGCGACCGGCATCACTTCGACGACCGTGACGCCCACGTCGGCGAGTTCCTTCAGCTGCCCCGTAGCGGCGGCCCACGTCCCTTCCGGCGTGAACGCCCCGACGTGCAGCTCGTAGATCACCTGCCCGGCGAGGCGTAGCCCCTTCCACCCTCCGTCGGTCCAGGCGAAGCGGCGCGGGTCGATGACTTCGGACGGCCCGTGCGGGCCGTCGGGCTGGAACCGCGAGGCCGGGTCCGGGAACGGGCCGCTGCCGTCGAGCCGGTAGCGGTAGCGGTCCCCGGCCGCCGCCCCATTCACCGAGCCGGACCAGTATCCGTCGGTCGCTGCGGCGAGGGCGTGGGTGCCATTCGACCGGCCCGATTCGACGACGACCTCGACCTTCCGGCGCTCGGGTGCCCAGACGCGGAAGCGCACGCCGCCGTCGCGGACCTCCGCCCCGATCCCAAGTCGCCACGCATCAGCCATCTAGCGCCACCCCGCCGTTCACTTCGACTTCACGAATCAGGCCGTGAGAAAGGCAAACCGCGTGCCTCGGTGGTTTGCACGAGCGCCGGATAATGTATCGCAAGAAACACGGGCGTAAAGAATATTCGTTCGTCCCCCCGCCCCGCGGCTGCTCGGCGAAACGAGTCAACTTTAAGCGTGTCTGAAAACCGTCACGTCGGTGGGCGCTGCGAGGGGCAAGGCGATCACTCTGGCGCTGGGGCGACTCCGGATCGCCTCGAAATGTGTTGGGAACGTCGCAAGGCGCTCAAGGCGCTCAAGACGCACTCCTATCGGAAGTGAGCGCCTTGAACTGGTAAGAATGTCTACTTCGGCCGGGCACAAACGCGCGACAATGGCGGGTTTCCCGCAACCTTTCAAAGCGGCAATGCGATCGACCGCCGTTCGCGGTTCGACTGGTAGATGGCGGTGAAGAGTTCGACCACCGCCCGGCCGTCGTCGCCGGTCACGAGCGGCGGGCGGTTCTCGCGGATCGCCCGCAGGAAGTCGCGGATTTGCAGCGCGTGGTAATGTACCGTCGCGTCCCGTTCCGTAAACGCGGCACGGTCGGCGGCCTGGAATTCGGCCAGTAGCCGTTCCTCGCCCGGCACCGTCCAGAGGTCGGTGAGGGGCGGTTCGGCGATCGCCGACACGCCGGCAATGAACGTCGCCCCGCGGTCGGTCTCGACCCCCACCGACGCCCCGTTCGTGCCGTGGACGTGGACCTTCGTGAAAATTCCCGGCCGCTGCGACACGCTCGTGACGACCGCCCCCAGCCCGCCGTTGCGGAAGCGGATCGTGGCGACCGCGGTGTCGTCCACCTCGACCGCCGGGTGGTTCAGGTTCGCCCAGTACCCGCCCACCTCGGCCGCCGGCCCCATCAGCCACAACAAGATGTCGAGCTGGTGCGGCGACTGGTTGACCAGCACCCCTCCGCCCTCGGTGTCCCACCTCCCGCGCCACGGGTCGGAGGTGTAGTACGCCGGGTCGCGCCAGCTGTACATCTGGAACACGCCGAGGGCCGGGCGGCCGATCTTCCCGGCGTCGATGGCGGCCTTCATCCGGACGACCGGCTCGTACCAGCGCCGCTGGCTGACGACCCCGAGCAGAACGCCGGCCTTCCGCGCCGCGGCGAGCATCGCGTCGCAGTCGGCGAGGGTCGCGGCCATCGGCTTCTCGACCAGGACGTGAACCCCGGCCGCGGCCGCCCGGGTCGCCGGTTCCGCGTGGAGCGGGTGCGGGGTGCCGATCACGACGGCCTCGACCCCGCCGTCGCGGAGCAGCGTGCCCACGTCGGCGAACGGCCGCGCGCCGTACCGCGAGGCGAACGCGGCGGCCCGGTCGGGGCTGGCGTCGCACGCCGCGACGAAATCGGCCTCGGGCAGCGCCCGCAGCGCCGCCGCGTGGATCGACCCCACCTTGCCACACCCGATTAGGCCGACCCGCACCGGCTCCACGTCACGCCTTCCGTTCGAGGAGAGAAACCGGGATTCACCACAGAGTCACAGAGGGCACAGAGAGGGAAACAAAGGCGGAGGGAGAGAGGGATTTTGAAATCCACACGAGTTACGCAGTCGGTTGTTTTAGCCCCGGAGGGGCGGCGGATCGTAGCCAGGGGTGGAGCGAGTCTTCGAGCGCAACCCCTGGACGCGGGACCAACCACCCCACCAGCCCCGGAGGGGCGGCAGAGCGGATGCCCTCCATGTCGCGGACGCCCGCCAGGGGTTGCGCTGCGCTCCACCCCTGGCTACGCTCCGTCAGCCCCTCCGGGGCTGAAAACCACAGTCGCGTCACCCAACTGCGTAACTCGTAATCCACTCTTCTTCTCGGAGTTTGTTTTCCCTCTGTGCCCTCTGTGACTCTGTGGTTAATCGTTCTTCGATTCGTCCGGGAAATACTCCGCGACCTTGCCTCGTAAAAACGCCAGCGATTCGGCCATCTCGCCCATGCCGTTCATGCCGTCCTCGATGCTCACCCAACCGCGGTAGCCGTGGGCGGCGAGGGTGCGGAAGATCGCGTCGTAGTCGTTCAAGCCCTTCCCGGTGACGCCGTGCTTGAGGTCCGGCGAGTACCCGAGGGTGCCGTGGGACTGGCGCAAACCCTCCAGCGTCGCGCCGGGGGCGAGGGAGCGGTCGCTCGCGTGCATGCTCACCACGCGGCCGGCGACGACCCGCAACAGTTCGAGCGGGTCGTCCCCCGCGACCAGCGCGTTCGACGGGTCGTACTGCACGCCGAAGTGGGTGCGGTCCGGGATCGCGGCGACGAGTTCGAGGAACACGTCCTGCTTCTGGGCGAACTCGGGGTACTTCCAGAAGCCGTCCTTGTAGTGGTTTTCGAGGCCCAGAACGATGTCGTGTTCGCGGGCGGCCGGCAGCACCGCGGTGATGCACGCGACGACCCACTCCAGCCCCTGCCCGCGGCTCACGCCGGGGTAGCGCTGGCCGCTCAGGACGCGGCAGACCGCCCGCGGCCCCCCGAGCCGGCGGGCGACGCCGACCATCGCGACCTCGCGCTCGACGGCGCGCTTGCGGGCGTCGGCGTCGGGGTTGGTGAAGTCGGGCGAGCAGCAGAGCATCGGCATCTCGAACCCGGCCGCCCGGATCGCGTCGCCGACGGCATCGAGGTAGGCGGGGTCGAGGCTGGTGAAGAACCCGTCGTACATCTCCAGCCCGTCGGCGTCGAGGGCCTTCGCTTGCTCGATCCAGTCGAAGACCGACATCGTGCGCGTCCCGGCGATGGCGTCGAGGTAGCACTTCGGGAAGGCGGAGAGTTTGAGCGGCATGACGACATGCTATGCGCGGGCCGGTAAAGCCGGAAGCCCGGGGGCGGCCCCGGGCTTCCGTGTCTGCACCAACTCACGCGGTCAGTCGGACAGGTTGGCGAGGTAGTCGTCGAACGCCTTGCGGCCGGCGAACTCGTCCCCCATCAGCTTCTTCTGCCGGGCCGTCAGCCCGTCGATCTCCTTCTCCTGGTCGCTCAGCTTCTTCAGGTACGTCTGGTACACCTCGGCCTCCTTCGGGGTGTTGGCCAGATTCTTCCGGATCCGGTCCTGATCGGCGTTCAGCCGGTTCAGGTCGGCCTGCACCTGCTGCAACTCCCGCAGGGCCACGTCCCACACGCCCTTC
>Ga0105048_10015771_pt1 | contig 11707 bp, 10 predicted proteins | sample MAT05_FD_78382 | JGI IMG/M metagenome (GOLD analysis project Ga0105048, IMG submission 78382) | Freshwater microbial communities from Lake Fryxell liftoff mats and glacier meltwater in Antarctica - MAT-05 | ecosystem: Environmental > Aquatic > Freshwater > Ice > Liftoff microbial mat | place...
GCGACAGTGTGATCTCATCAAAGCAGTAATAGATAGTAGCGCACTCGTTAAGTTGGTGCAGCATTGGAACGCCAAACACAGGATTGAAAGCGTTGATGACCAGCGGTTGTTCAATACCAAGCCGGTGCATTACCTTTCGTAATCCCTTTACCAGCCGATTGGCATTCCAGGTAACCAGCCGGTCGTGTAGTACATCGGGGAGCCAGTTGATGGGTAGCATAGGCGGGGGCTGCCAGGTGTACGTTTCAACCCCATTAGCCAGTTTTTGAGTAGTCAGCGATTGACCCGAGCGCAGCAGCGTCCGCACCGGTACTTCGGTGCGCCCCAGTAAGCCTTGCGCAAGGTCTTTGATCGTGTACTGATAATCGACAAACACAACCCGATGCCGGGCCGATAGTTCGGTCATAAGCTGAACAATGGCCTTCTGAAACGGCCCACCTTCCCAGGTTGTCTGTCCAACGCAGATAATGCCATCAAACTGTTTCATACCGAAGCGTAAACCGGGTTTTGGCGATCAGCAGGCTGAGTTGTCTGATTGGGAAGGGGTGTATCCCAGCGTTCTCCAGTGCAGAACAGGACCGAGTTGATGAACAGCAGCGTACTGGTTGGAAACTGTCCCAGAATTGGGTTAGAGTAACTCACCAGCGCAATACCAGCAAACTCGGCCAATAGGGCAACCAGTAACAATTGCAGTTTAGGGTCGTGCAGTTGCCAGATCTTTATGGTACCCGTGAGCATAATGCCCGCTATCATAAACAGATAGAGCGAAAGACCGACAATGCCCGTCTCGATCCAGATTTGTACGTACCAGCTATCGGTTGGTATCTGGGAGGCAAAGTGGTTGGGCGAAAACCGCTGACCGGCCCCCGTCGATGAACCGATACCTGCCCCAAACGGCAGGTCTTTCAGGAATGCCCGTAGCTTGGCCTGATTTTCGAGCCGGACCATGAACGACATATCTTCCATAGGGTGCAGCGCCGTGCGCATCCGGTAAATCTGGTAGTTGGAATCGCCAATGTGGGTAAACATCAGCACTAGAAAAATAGGGATACCCACAGCAACACCTCGCAGAATGGGCAGTGGTTTACGCATCAGAAACAGATAAACCGGATAACCCGCCAGAATAGCGAATAATGCACTACGCGTACCGGCCACGGCAAAGCCCCAGAATACAATCAGGCCAATAATGACGAAGCCAATCCGGTACAGCCAGCGGTTAGACTCGAAAAAGAAGATGATGCACAGCAGCGTAACGCCCGCCATCTCAGAACCAAACTGCCCGGCGTCGGAGTAAAACGAAAAACTGCGTAATTGCCCCCACAAAATGTGTGTCCGTTCGGCTCCTTCGGCCAGCCACCGCTGCTCGGCAGGTTCCAGACCAATGTATTGCTGCTTAAACGCCCAAAACGCGGCAAGTACCGACCAGAACAGCCAGATACCCAGTAGTCGATAAATATCTTTCCGGGGAATGGGAACAATAAAGACGATGAGAGCCAGAAAAAACCAGTTCATCGACATAGACCGGATGTGATAAATCCAGCCCTGCCGCGAGGGCGCATCGGGGTTAAAATACTCCAGTAGCGTATAGACCAGCCAAACAACCAGCAGGTAGAACGTTGGGTTATTGAGCCGGTACCACGCCATGCGCTTACCGTTCAGAACCGTACTAAGCAGTGTGAGGGCCAGCAGACCGTCCAGAGCCAGCCCCACCGGAACTTCGGTGCTTAGAAAACGAGAAAAGCCCAACACGAAACTGACATTGACGTAAATCAGCAAACCCAGCCGGGGTTCAAGCAAAATACCGACTACTGTAGCCAGACCCAGGGGTACGGCCAGTGCTATCAAACCACCCACCAGCCCAAAGCCGCCCAGCATCCAGCCCGCTGTCACTGCAGCCACTACGCCTATGATTCCGTAGAGCCAGCGGTCGTCGCGCATCAGGTCAGAAAAAGACGATTGTTGAGACATGTAGCAAAAGGCAATAGTCTGTACGGGGTGATGAATTTACGTATTCACGGGCAACAGCCGTTGCATATGAAGATAAACTAAATGACTGACTTCTGTGGCTGCGTTCGTGGTGGCCTATGCAGCCCGACGCGCTTTTTCCCAGATGCCGGAGATGTTGCCGTTTCCGTATCGCCAGAAGCCGAGCAGAACGCACCAGTTCATAAAAACAAAGTAAAACGGCACAAACGTAAGTTTCCAGCGGGTTTGCCGATTCTCGAGTATGTAGCCTATACCGGCAATCGCGTAAAAAGCGAGTTGCAGACCGAATAACACCTGCCAGAACCATGGCCCCGGCGTATCAGACACGGGTTTCGTAAGCATAACGGCGTTGAGTAATACTAACATGGGCAGACAAAACGGAGTAACAGCCCAGCGCAGTACCCGGTGCGAAACGTACTGAAATGTTAGCCAGCCATAGCGCGACACATTCAGCAGATATGACAACCGTTTCATTGCCTGAAAGCCACCTGTAGCAATTCTGACCTTACGTTTCATCTCCTCGGCTACTGAATGAGACGGGTGTTCGAGCGCGTAGGCATCGGGCGCGTAGGCCACCCGGAATCCACGTCCGGCAATGCGCAGCGAAATAATAAAGTCGTCGAGCAGGGTGTCGGTTTCTACCGGTTCGTACAATTCGGTTCGTATAGCAAACAACTCCCCGGCGGCCCCGACAATGGTGTGCAGTTCGGCGTCGAGTTTTTTCAGGAACGACTCGTACCGCCAGTAGAGGCCCTCACCACTGCCAGCCGCCGTATCGGTACCTGCGGCCCGGATGCGTTTTTCGCCCGTTACGGCTCCCACCTCCGGTGCGTTAAACCGACTGATCAGGCGGCTAACGGCTTCGGGGTTGAGGTGTGTGTTGGCATCGGTAAAGATGGTGATGGGCGTTTTGACATCGTTCATGGCCCGGTTCATGGCTGCCACCTTACCCAGCCGCTGTGACCCCGACAAGACCGTCAGATTGGGTAACTCAGCCTGGCATCCCGCCAGGTATTCGGCTGAACCGTCATTCGATCCTTCGATAACAAAAAGCAACTGGAGACGCTCGGCTGGATAATCCTGATCGAGGCAGTTCTGAAGTTTGTCGCTCAGGTAAGCCCGTTCGTTGTAGGCAGGCACGACTATCGTCACCATGGGTAGTGTGTCGGTACGGGTTGGTATTGACACCATTGGCTGTGAACGCTTCTCGGCTATGCCAGCGCGACCCCGGATACGAACCAGCAACCACGCCACCAGTCCATAGCCAAGGTAGGTGTACAGCACCACGAAGGCCAGTCCGAAAAAAAGAATGCTAACACAATTGTAAACTAACGTCATGGTTTTGCTTGAGACGGGATTATTACGCGGGAGATACACTTGATGACCGGAAATTCCATAAAATGCCACGCAAAAGGGAGGTAATGTGATTAAATTGGCCCTTTATAAGATGCGAAAAGGCATGTTTCGGTAACACGAAGGTGGCAAAAAAAGCGTAGAAAACCAGTAGCTGGAGTAACGATGCATGTCGGCGCATATACAGAATCCGGTTTCGGGTCAGGTAGTAGGTGCGCAGGGGGCTGTTACGCCCAACTGATACCGATTCTTTATGCAGAATAGTGGCCGAAGGCTGGTAATATATAGTGAAGCCCGCGTCCAGAATTCGCTGCGACCAGTGCAGTTCTTCGTAGTACAGACAGAACCGCTCGGCAAACCGCCCCACTGTATTGACCACCTCCCTGCTCACCAGCATGGCGCAACCGTGCGCAAAATTTGTTGGGCCGGGTACGTTGTACTGCTCGCTATCGGGCCGATCGTAGCCAACTGCGGTTGCTGTTCCAGTAAGCATGTTCATGGCATTATAACCCGCGTATTGTACATGGCGTGGCTGATCAAAAAAGAAGATTTTCGGACACACAACCCCGATTCGTTCATCGGTACCAAAGGGCTGAAACAGCGTTTCCAGCAACGTGGCGTTTAATTCGGTGTCATTGTTGACGATAAAAAAATAATCGCCACGCGCCTGATCGATGCCGAGATTATTTCCTCCCGTAAACCCCAGGTTCACCTCGCTTCTAACCAGCTTCGCGTGGGAATAGGTCGTGACGTCGAACAGGGTATGAAGGGCAGGTTCTGACGCATTGTCAACGATAATAATCTCGTAGTTAGGATAAGTCAGGCTACGGGCCGATTCCAGAAACTGACGGGTTACTTCGGCCTGATTGTAGTTGATCGTAATGATCGACAGCAAAGGCTTTAGGCTGGAATCTATACGTTTTCCTTCTGCCATAAGCTAAAGAAAGTTCGCCAGATGATGTACAGGTCGGTTCTGAACGAGAAACTACTGGCGTAATCAATATCGAGCAGGGTACGTTCTTTGTCCGACATGACACCCTGCCCTTTGGCGCGTTTTTTAATTTGCCACAGTCCTGTTAAGCCAGCGGGGCCGGCGAATCGCTGGGCAAACTCGTTGGAGGTTAATTTTTCAGCCTCGTAGAGGGGAAGGGGGCGGTTTCCTACCAGCGACATATCGCCCAGTAGCACATTAAGCAGCTGGGGTAACTCATCAATACTACTATTACGCAGGAAAGTACCCAGCCGGGTAATGCGGGGATCATTCCTGAACTTCATAAACTTGGCCGATTCGGCGTCCTGTAGTAGATACTGCTTTTCGCAGATCATCCGGTCCTGATCCAGCAGGGGTCGCTGGCAACTGACACTCTGCTGGCGACATGTTTCGCAAAGGAAACTGCCATTAGCTATATACTCATTAATGTTGATTTCTTCTTTTGTAGGTTTGGCATAAATATTGTTAACGGCGAGACTAGCCAATTCTTGATCGGCTCGCACCTTCATGGTACGAAATTTATACATATTGAATACCCTGAAATTGGTACCCGCCCGTTTTGATAAATAAAAAGCGGGTCCTTTACTATCTATTACAATGGCTACGGCTACAGCCAATAAAAGGGGAGACAACAAGGTAAGAGCCAGAGCGGATACTACCAAGTCGATAAGTCGTTTCCAGAGCGGCAGCTTGAACTGACCAAAGTCCGCAGAATTGCTGTGTTGTTCGGCTATCTGTACACGTTTTTTTAACTTGAGGTAATAGGTAATCTTGTGTTTCAGTTCTGCTACGTCGGCAGTAAGTATCAGTACGTCAGTTACTTCACTACTCAGCATTCTATGCAACGTTTTGATTTCACTGACTCCACAAAGCAGAACGAGAGGGGTAAATACTGATTCGGGATGCTTCCTGATAATGTCGATAATGGCTGATTCGTAAGCTCCTTCGGCAATGATAAGGTCAATTGAGCGATCACTTTCTAACCAGATCCGAACATCACTTACCTGATCGCAGAGAACAAACTTGGTATTCTCTTTATCTACTATTTTCTTTATTTTGTCAGCGTAGTCGCTGTTTTTCTGCGCTACAAGTAAACATGTTCTGGAATAATTGGTCGTAAATCGGCCATTTTTGTCTATTACAAATTGATGCTTGTGAGATACTTTGGCACGCATTTTGCAACTTGTTTTGAAATTATCAACAGGCTGATAATTTAATCATCATTCAAAAAAACATCGTGAATCAGCGAATACATCATCAAAGTATCAAAGACATTACGCGGGCGCGAATCTGCCGTAATAGACCTGATTGTGGTGATGTGCGTTTTGGCAGCGTTTGGACTGGACTTGTAGGCACGGGAAGTGAAGACCTACGAAGCAATACCTGGAGTTTAGCCCGGATTTCAAGCGGATTGAATGGTTTCGCTATGAAGTCATCAGCACCGTTTTCCAGACACTTGATTCGTGTATCACTGTCAGAAGCACTGGAGAGTACAACAATAGAAGCCTGTTTTATAAGCCCGCTGGTACGAACCAGCTTAGTAAGGTCAAGACCACTGAAACCGTCCATTTCCAATTCGGTAATGACGAAATCGAAGGACTTCTCCTGTAGTAGTACCTGAGCCGCTTCCTGACCAGTGCGGGCGACACATATTGAGAAGTCGTTCTGAAGCGTCTGGGCAAGTATATCAGCTACATATGGGTTAGGATCCACTATAAGAAGACGGCACTTTTTGTTCATTGCTGTAGTGTGTTTAGGGATTTAGACTGAACCGTACCCTGCCGGTTACTGGATTTAAAAAAAAGCGTTTTGCTTTGACCATTATGAACTGTTAGTTCATGCCAAAAAAGCTCTTCTTCACCTGTTTACAGGTGAGTAAGAGCTTTTTTTATTTACTACACGGTAGTACTCTCAGTAGGTCATAAAATTAAAATCTTACCGGCTTGAATTTGATTAATCCTAAAATGTCAGCTAATAATTATTCGTGGTGTGATTGGTGGGATGCGAACTCAACAAATTGCTCGAGAGAGTCGGGGTTTCGTAATATATCCCGATTCGTTGCCAGCGTAGCCGTCATGCCGGCCAGAATTTTTTTGACTGGAGTTTCCAGTTTCTTGCCGCTTATTGTGTATGGAACCTCATCAATCTGATAGATCGCATCGGGTACATGGCGCGGGCTGAACTGATTCCGCAGCGTCTGTCTGATACGGGTAGTTAGCTCGTCGGTGAGTTTGATGCCATCACGCATGACTACAAACAAGGGCATGTAGTACTTTCCGCCTGGCTGCTCGATGCCCACAATCAGGCTGTCAGCCACTTCATCAATCTGTTCAACGGCACTGTATATTTCTGCGGTACCAATGCTGACACCATCACGATTCAGCGTGGCGTCGGAACGGCCATATATAATGAGTCCGTTTCGCTCCGTGATACGGATATAGTCGCCGTGCCGCCATACACCCGGATACTCGCTGAAGTAGCTATTCCGGTATCGTTCGTTATCCGGGTCGTTCCAGAAATAGACAGGCATAGACGGCATCGGTTCCAGAATGACCATCTCGCCCAGTTCCTTATATACGGGCTGGGCATCTTCGTTGAACGCTTCTACTTTGCAGCCCAGCAACCGGCACTGAATTTCACCTTCATAGACAGGCAGAAGCGGATTACCACCCACAAAACCGCTGCATACGTCGGTACCACCGCTGAACGATATTAACCACGCGTCAGATTTTACGGCGTCATACACCCACCGGAAACCCTCCGGCGGCAGGGGAGACCCCGTTGAGCCAATGGTCCGCAGATTTGGTAACTGGACTGTATCTGCGGGGCGGAGACCGCTATGCATACAAGCGGTGAAGTAGGCCGCCCCACCCCCAAAATGCGTGACCTGGGCCTTATCGGCCAGGTTCCACAGTACATTCAGGTCAGGATAAGCAGGTGCGCCGTCGTACAAAACCAGCGTAGCCCCGGCCAGCATAGAGCCAAGGGCAAAGTTCCACATCATCCAGCCCGTAGTTGAATACCAGAAATACCGTTCGCCCACGTGCACGTCCTGATGCAGGGTGAGTGCCTTGAGGTGTTCGAGCAGACAGCCCCCCACACTGTGCGTAATGGCTTTAGGCTTGCCGGTAGTGCCGGAGGAGTAGAGTACCCAGATAGGGTGACTGAACGGCACCGGCTCAAAAATCAGTCCGTCGGGGGCGGGCGTTTGCAGTACCTCATCCCACAATACGCCCTTGTTGGGCTGATAACTTTCGTTTAAATAAGGTAGCCAGACTACCTCCCGGAGCGATGGTAAACTATTCTGTAACTCCTCCATAGCGCTGGTTTTGTCGATGAGTTTGCCGTTGTACGTGTAGCCATCGGCTACAATCAGTACAATTGGTTCAATTTGACGAAACCGCTCCAGAATGCTGGCCGTGCCAAAATCAGGCGAACAACTCGACCAGACGGCTCCAACGGCATTGGCTGCCAGAAAAGCCACTACTGCCTGCGGAATGTTGGGAAGCACCGATACCACCCGGTCGCCTATGCCCACACCCTTCTCCCGAAGCCAGGCTGAAACTGCCGCTACCTGCTGCTCCAGTTCAGCCCAGCTCAGGGCCGTAAGCGGGTGCCGTTCCGATGCAAACAACAGGGGAGGCTGATTACCCTCCGTTATTAGTGCTGCTCCGGTGCGGGGCTTGGGCATTGAGATAACCGCTGGTTTGTGCCGGAAGATGTGTTCGGCGTAGTTGAGCGTCGATTCCGAAAACCACTCGGTACCGATCATGTCGGCCTCGTTGGGCCGGAATAGTATCTGGTGGTAGGGCGTATGGCTCTGAATATCGAAAAACTGCCATAGGCTTTCCCAGAAATGGGCGAGGTCAGTAACGGACCAGTCCCAGAGGTCATCATAGTTGCGGAAGTACAGGCCTTTCTTCACAAAAAGCCAGTCCATATATTTCTTGAGGAGTGAGTTATTGGCAGTATGTTGGTCAGGAGTATAAAGGGGCGTCATGGCATCAATTTATTGAGGAAGTCGATAAGCCGACTGACTCTCAACGATTGCGGCCCGCACCGGATTGTTTTTCCGGCGAAATGCGTTGCCATCCATATAGTTCCAGACAGCATACACCGGAAAGCCGTATCTTTGCACTCCTTTTTAGAGTTAGTTAGACTGAAGTGCTGATAATCAGCGTATTTGCAAGTTATAGTTAAGTGATTTTCCTTATTTTTTATGGATCAGGATTCTGATAAGAACAGAGCTGGTGGTCAGCGACCACGCCGTGATGGTGAGCAACGTTCATTTGGTCGTCGGGATGACGGCCCCCGTGGAGACGGCCCCCGTGGAGATAACCAACGTACAGGTGGCCCCCGTTTTGGAAGAGACACCGATGGCGATTCGCGCCGAAGTAGCGGCCCGCGTGCCGATAACCGCCCCGACAGCCGGGGTGGCCGCCCAAATCGCTTTGATCGCAGAGACAGCCCCGACCGCCGGTCGGATGGCCCCCGGCGCGATGACGCCAAACCGCGCTTTAGTCCGAACCGCGAAAACCGCGATGAACGCCGGGTCGACGGACCCCGTGAGAATAGCAGACCCCGTATTGACTCGCCCCGGTTCAGCAGCCGCCCCGATTCCCGAAACAATGATCGCCCGGACAGACGTGCAGACGGCCCCCGTGGCAACGGACCCCGCAACGACGGACCGTCGCGTCCCAGTCGATTCAGCAAGCCGGGCCCTACTCGTGTAGGTGGCTTTCAACCCGAGGCCGACGAGCGCAACCGCGCCGAACGCAGCCGCAGCGAAGAAGGCTCCCGTTCTGACGATCAAAGCCGCAATCGTTCTGACCGCAGGAGTAGTCGCCGGGATGATAATGAGTCGAGCCGGGGAAGTGGTGCATCGCGCTATTCGGCAGAGCAGCGCAAAGATTCTGGCGAACGACGTACCGGTCGCTTCGAAAAAGCTCCCAATTATAACCTCGACCAACGCGCTCACGAACAGCGAAACCGTAACGATCGCAGCGACAGCCGCCGTGATGATAAACCCATTCGTTCTGATAACGACCGTCGCGACAACCGGCGGGCTGACGAGCGTGGCAGCCGCCCTGCCGGTCCGCGTGAGCGATACCCCGACCCGAAGGAACCCACCAGTCAGACCCCGGCAAAACGCCCGGTCGATGATGGTACGACCCGCCTGAACCGGTATATTGCCAACTCCGGCGTTTGTTCGCGCCGGGAAGCTGATGAGCTGATTGCCAACGGCGATATTTCTGTAAATGGCACCGTTGTTACGGAAATGGGTTTCCGGGTCAAAGAAGGCGATATGGTCAAATACGGTACCAAAGCCCTGACTCCCGAACGTTTCGTCTATGTACTGCTCAACAAGCCCAAAGACTTTATTACTACGACCGACGACCCCGAGGAACGAAAAACTGTGATGGAGTTAGTGGCCGACGCCGGTAATTTCAGGATGTACCCTGTAGGGCGTCTCGACCGTAAAACGACCGGTCTGCTACTCATTACCAACGATGGCGAACTGGCCGATAAACTCACGCACCCGTCTAACAATGTCCGCAAAATCTATCAGGTCGAAATAGACAAACCCATTACAGAGGAAGATTTCGAGACGCTGAAACGCGGTATGGAACTGGAAGACGGCCCCATCAAACCTGATGCTGTAGGTATTGTAACGCCCGACGCGCAGGTTATTGGTCTGGAGATCCATTCAGGACGTAATCGCATCGTGCGTCGGATGTTCGAGCAGCTTGGCTACGACGTTCTTAAACTCGACCGGACCAGTTTTGCGGGCCTGACCAAGAAAGAACTGCCCCGTGGCAAATGGCGGTACCTCGACCCCAAAGAGGTAGTGAAGTTGAAGTATCTGAATTGATTTATTTAATCGTCAAAAGCCAAACCGCTTGTCCTTTGCATGGGCAGGCGGTTTTTGTATAGACACCCCAATCATTCACGCCCAACAAACGTTATATTGCCGAAGGATTCACGAATAGTACGTTGTTGCTCTAAAAATGAACCGCTTATGAAAGCTCCCATTAGTAGTCGGGTGCGCAGGATTCTTGCTGATCCCAGCGCGGCCCATGATCTGGTCAGGCAGGTTATCGAAAGCCGCCGGACCAACCGTACTGCGCAGATTCAGGTTGGTCAGGATCGGTTTGAGTTGGTGCGTGTTACTGGAAAAACTGCTGCGTCGCCGGATAAGGATGCATGAATATTGCTCTTGGTGCTTTATTCATCTTCGTTCTGCTGTATCCGGGTATTCTGTTCAGAATTGCTTACCTAAACGGACCGTACTCCCGCAAGAACATACAGTCATCGCTGGTTGATGAGTTGGTTCTTTCCCTCATACCATCGTTATTTCTCCAATGCATTGGCTATTGGATCGCCGGGCATCTTTACGACATCCGTCTGGAGCTAGTACTCTTCCAATTTAGTGAATGAAATAAAGTAGGTAGCTTTGCGATATGGGCCAAATCGCTATACCGTTTGTCTTGTCGGAAGCCGACCAGCTAACGCTCACTCAGCTACTCAGTAAGGGTAAAGACTCCGTGCGCAAATTGAACCGGGCCAGAGCCTTGCAGTTTTCTCATCAGGGACAACACCCTCAACAGATCAGTGATTTGTTAGGTATCAGTGTGACAACGATTTACAACCTGCGGAAACGATACCGACTGGAAGGTCTCCAGTGGACCATCACCGAGAAAAAACGTCCCGGCCAACCCCGCAAGGTGACCCCTGAAGTGGAAGCCGAAATTACAGCCATCGCCTGTAGTCAGGCCCCCGATGGGTCGGTACGCTGGACTGTCGGGCTGATTAACGAGCGTCTCATCAAGTTGGATATTCACATCAATGATGAGTCAGTTCGTTTGGCGTTAAAAAAAGCAAACTCAAGCCCTGGCTTAAAAAGCAGTGGTGTATTGGCCAGATAGACGGAGAGTATTTGGCTAAAATGGAAGACGTATTGGCTGTTTACAACCGACCCGCTGATCCAAAACGCGCCCGGCTCTGCTTTGATGAGCGGCCCTGTCAACTCCTCGATGATATCGTCGTTGCCCTACCAATGAAGCCAGGAAAAGCTGCTAAAGAAGACAATGAATATGTCAGAAAAGGGACGAGCGTAGTCTTGCTGGCCTATGATTATGACGGGGGCATTCGCTATACCCAGACCAGAAAACGACGTACCAAGGCAGACTATGCCGAGTTTATGCAACAAATAGTGTCTACCCATTACACGAATATAGAGTACATTGATTTAGTGCAGGACAATTTGAACACGCACAAGTACGGTTCGTTTTACGAGCATTTGCCCTTGGCCCAAGCCCGGGTGTTGAGTCGCAAACTGGTGTTTCACTTTACACCTAAGCACGGCTCCTGGCTCAA
>Ga0105048_10015774_pt1 | contig 11706 bp, 10 predicted proteins | sample MAT05_FD_78382 | JGI IMG/M metagenome (GOLD analysis project Ga0105048, IMG submission 78382) | Freshwater microbial communities from Lake Fryxell liftoff mats and glacier meltwater in Antarctica - MAT-05 | ecosystem: Environmental > Aquatic > Freshwater > Ice > Liftoff microbial mat | place...
GAAAACCGGGAGGTCAGCGGGTTGCCAACCTCAGATGGCGACGGACGTAACAGTCAAGCGCATTCTGCGCAAGTACCAATACCCTCCAGACATGCAGGAAGCCGCTGTGGCGCTCGTTCTGCAACAAGCTGAGGCAATGGGTGAAGCTTGGGCGTGACGGCTTCGCCTATCCACGCGGTTGTACTTTTCGTTTCCGATACAACTGCGCCGGCCTAAACGCTCCAGTACGATGTTCCCCTTCAACAGCCTCCAGCAATTGCCGATCATCCAGACGACGTCGAAAACTCGATTTATCCAAACGACGACCGAGAATCGCCTCACAGCAGGCTTGTAACTCCCCGAGCGTAAATTGGGTAGGCAAGAAGCCAAACGGCAGTTCGAGCCGCTCGATCTCGCCGCGTACTGTTTCCACGGTTTGTCGGGTTGGCTAGGCACGGTCAAGTGCGCCGGAAGGGGTTCGTTCGCGTTCTCTTGGGCGGCGCTGACTGAAAGCTCGTTGGATCGAAGTCGGTGCGCTGAGTTAGGAGTTCTTTGCCATTGATGCGCTCCGCCAGGCTCTCTATGTCACGCTCCGCCACGCCTGCATCCACGAAGTGCTCCCGCCAGGTGTTCACTACGTCTATGACGGCGACAACTTCGGCCGCGGCCTGCGCGGGCAGCAGGCCGAATGCATCGCACTGCGACATTGCATTTTCGAGCGTAGAGTCTCGGCCCTGCGCGCCACAAGTAAACTCCTGGTATCCCTGCCCCGAATTGGTTGGCAAGACGTCGTACGCTGGCGCCAACTTCAGGCGACCATTCTCGACCGGGTTCATGACCAAAAGGGAGTGGTTCTTCTCGTGGTCATCCGTGTTGTCAATCAAGATGTTGAAAACCATGCGTCGGAAGAGTTCGTGTGCGTCGCGCCGGTTGCTGTCGTCTTTGGTAATACCAATCCGGCGGAGAATCCGCGCCAGTTCGGGGTACCCCAGTTCTGGCGCCTCGCCCGACGCGGTGGCCGCCCGGATGGCGGTGCCGGCCGAGATGCTGTGAATTCTCCGACCCCTTTCGCGGTCGAAGCGGCGAATGGCGACCGCGTTTGCCCCGGCGAGGCGGATGACCTGTGTTTTGGCCACTGTAATGCCCGCACGCTCGGCCAGCGTCATTGTCGCGTGCTCTATGAGCGGCGTGTCGACGGGCTCGTTGTTGAAGAACTTGATGACCCACTGCTCGCCGTCGATGTCGACAAGCGCCTTGGGCTTCGCGCCGCCGAGTGGACTGCCTCCGCCGGCAATAAGCTTGGCTTCCAAAGCGCTGATGGGCTCCGCGGCTTCAATCTTGGCCGCCACCTCGCTGAGCTGTTGCGCATCTTCAAGCCGAGGCAGCGGACCCACCTCGCGCGGCCTGTAGGTGCTAGCCGATGTGGAGACACCGAGCGCGCCAAATCGATCGTCGCCAGCGTAGTACAGGTACTCCATGAGGGACAGGCGTTTGGGCTTATCAACGAAGCGAATAACCTTCTCGCCCCATCGGTCCGGTCGTGCATCGTCGATCGCGCCGACCGCGCGTTGCGCATCGGCCACCAGGCGGCCTGGAGGCCTGTGCTCTATGTCGACGAGCGGCAGGTCCTCGCTCAGCGCGAACCCGTTGTCTAGCCACTCCCTGGCGTAGTGCAACGAGACGCCCTTGCCCGCTGTGACCAGCTTCAGTGCGCCGACGTAGCGAGGTGTGGCCGGGTCGTTAAGGTACCAGAGGTACAGGTCGTCCAGACGCATTTCAGCTTTTCACCTGATTCTTGCGTGCGCGCACTTCGGCGGAGACCTGGGCACGCGCGCGGCCCAGTTCAACGGCCTTGCGAACATCCATCTCAATAGCGCCTTGGTCGTGTTCGGGCGCTGCCAGATTTCTTAGCTCTCCGTCGCGCTGGATGAGCCAGAGGGCAGTTGCGACGATGCCGATGCCCACACCTGGATCACCGGCTTCAAGGCGTTGCAGCGTGGGCACAGAAACCCCCATGCGTTTGGCCCAGGTCTTCAAGGACTCCTTGCGCCGCAAGCGGGCCACCGCCAAATCGGCGCCGAGTTTCTCGATGGCGGCCGCGGTCGCAGGTGGGAGAAGCAGGAGGGCACGGGCTGTTTTTGGCATACACATAGAGTAAAACGAAGATAGTTATATAGTCAATATCTATGTGTACGCTATGGCAAGGATTGCAAAGCTTCTGCTGCAAGCCAAGGAAGATCGTGCCCACAGAACTTAACGAGTCAGAACAACTCGATGGCCGCTCCTTCACCGTTGTTGGCAATGGCGACGAACTTTTTGCTGCCTATACCGGCAGCAGTCGCTGACGGACTTAGGATCGATGGAATCCGCTTGGCAATAGCATTGAGGGCTTCTTGTGTCTCGCTGTTGCAATCAAAATCTTGGCGAGGTCATCGCTCTTTGCACGAACGATGGTTTCGATACCGTCTTCTGTTTCATCGGATAGACCGAGCGCGGCACAGGCTCTTAGCGTTTGCATTTGGAAATAGTGATTGACGTTACGCGGGGCAGACGTCGCGCCACATTCCGCGATGGTCGGTTATCGCAAACTGATTCGCCCGTTGCCAGGAATGAACACGCGAAGGCGAGCTGTCGAGAGCGCGCCGCGCGCGGTACGATTTGGGGCGGCCGAAAGGCGATCGGCTGCCCGCCGGTGGGCACGACGAGAATGGTCGGCCTGCGCCAATAATGAACGTTCGCCGGACAGGAATCGGCGCACATTCAAAGCGTCCAGACTCCGTGCCGGCACGTTCGTCGCGTTAAGCAGCACGACGATGACTGTTTGTCCGCCGGCGTTGAGTCGCATGATGAGGCAGCGCCCGGCAGGGGTCGTGAAGCCGGTCTTCGAGAGCAGAATGTCCCAGCCCGTTTGTCCCACCAGGGGATTGCTATTGCGGTATTCGAGTGCGCGACCGTCGACATCCACGGTTCGTCCGCTCGATGTCGTAATGCGAACGATTTCCGGGTAGGTTGACGCCGCCGAGGCCATCTTTGCGAGATCCAGAGCTGTCGATCGGTTGCTCCCCGAGACCCCGGTCGGCTCCTCGATGTGTGTATGCGTCATTCCAAGTTCTTCAACTTTGACGGCGACCGCCGCGACGAAGGCGTCGATGCCGCCCGGAAAGGCATATGCCAGCGAAACCGCCGCATGATTGTCGGAGGACATCAGGGCCAGTTCGAGGACGGTCCGACGCGGCAGTGTGCTGCCGTTCGTAAGGCGTGTCTTGGAGTGAAAATTGGTCAAGCTGCTGGGATCTTCGATGGTGATCGCTTCGTCCATATCCGGTTTCGCATCAAGGACCACCATCGCAGTCATCAGCTTGGTAAGCGAAGCAATCGGCACTTCCACATCGGCATTCTTGGCGAGAAGTACTTTGCCGCTGGCCTCCTCGACGACCAGGGCGAAGCGTGAAGCAAACGGGAGAGCCATGGCCGATGCAGCGTAACCGAGCAGCAGGAAGGTGAAGAGCCTTTTAAACATTCTTGAATTCCTTGATTTCGTTACCGATGCCTACGTCGGTCACCATTACGGTTGCTGATGAATCAAAGGCAGAAAGGGAAGGTGTCAACAGCTGCGCAGGGCAAATGACAGCAGTAAACCAACCCGCAAGAACATTTTCGTAGATTGCGCTGCGCTTGGGCATCCGTAGATCCCGCAGGAAATAGCGGGAACTACGTGGTCCGCTTCGAGACGACTCGTCATTTCGGCCGGGCAGGACGGCGGAGATCCTAGTCTCGTAAGAGAATGCCGAGATATAATCGTCGCATCCATGCAGCTTCAACTTTCAGATGTCAAGTGCGCCGGTATAAACTGTCCACTTGCTTTGTTCTTCTCGTGGCGGGTGCATGACTGAATTTGAAATTCAAAAAGCACTGCGCATTTCAGAAGCCCGTTACCGGCGCCTGTTTGAAACAGCACAGGATGGCATCCTGCTCCTCAATGTGGAAACGGCCCAGATTGAAGACGCCAACCCATTTCTCGTGGATTTGCTCGGCTATTCACACGCGGAGTTTCTCGGCAAGAAGATCTGGGAGATCGGCGCCTTCAGGGACACCGCACTGAACAAGGATGCGTTTGTCGAACTTCAAGCCAACCGTTACATCCGATACGACGACCTGCCGCTGGAGACAAAGGACGGAAGGCGTATTTCAGTTGAATTCGTCAGCAACCTTTATGACTGCGAAGGCGTCACTGTCATTCAATGCAACATCCGCGACAACACAAAGCGACACCTTGCGGATATTGCGTTAAAGGCCACCAGACGTTCGCTGCAACTGCTGAGCGAAAGCAACGTCGCGCTTCTCCACGAAACGTCAGAAAGTTCATTGGTTGCGGAGTATTGTCGTATTGCCGTGGAATCTGGTGGTTACCGGATGGCTTGGATCGGGATGGCGGACAACAGTCCGGATAGGTGGGTCCTTCCCATGGCTCACTATGGCGCAGAAGACGGGTATTTGGACGTTGCCAAATTTACGTGGGCCGAGACGGCCCAGGGCAATGGGCCGACAGGCCGCGCTATCCGAGAGGGACAAGTCCAGTTTGTTGAGGACGTTCAATCAGACCCAACGATGGCGCCTTGGCGATCCGAAGCGCTCAAGCGTGGTTTTCACTCAACTATCGCCATGCCGCTCAGGCTTTCCGACGGGTCGGTGGCATGTCTGACCGTATGCAACGCGACCAGTGGTCGCTGGTCCGTTCCGGAGCGGCAGTTGTTGCAGGAACTCTCCGCTGACCTGGCTTTCGGCATCAACGCGCTTCGAACGGGAATTGCCAAGTCGAAGTATCAAGAGGATCTGACGAGGGATCGCGATCATCTGGAAAAGGTCGTTGCAGAACGGACCATCCAGCTTGCGCTCGCCAAGGATCAAGCCGAAGCGGCCAATGTGGCCAAGAGCGCATTTCTGGCGAATATGAGCCATGAAATTCGATCGCCGATGAGCGCCATTATCGGGATGGCCAATCTGATGCGTCGTAGCGGTGTAAATCCAGAGCAGGCGGACAGACTCGATAAGATCGATGTGGCGAGTCAGCACCTCTTATCCGTCATCAACGCCATTCTCGACCTCTCCAAGATTGATGCGGGAAAATTCATTCTCGACGAAGTCGATGTCAATGTGGGTGCCATTACCGCTAACGTGGCCTCCATGTTATTTGACCGTGCCCAGAGCAAGGGGCTGAAGCTGCTCATACAGACTGAACTGTTGCCCGATAAGCTATTGGGCGACCCGTCTCGTCTCCAGCAAGCGCTCCTGAACTACGCGGCAAATGCGATCAAATTTACCGAGACAGGCACGGTCTCTTTACGCACCCGTGTGCAAGAGCGGTTCGACGATAGCGCCCTGATTCGCTTTGAGGTTCAAGATACAGGCATCGGTATCGATCCCGAGACGATCGATCGATTATTTTCGAAGTTCGAACAGGCCGACAACACCACCACCCGAAAGCATGGCGGTACAGGTCTTGGCCTGGCTATCACCAAGCGCCTTGCAGAACTCATGGGAGGCAGCGCTGGCGCTGAAAGTGTGCCGGGAAAGGGAAGCACCTTCTGGTTTACGGCACGACTCAAGACCGTCACTGCACATGAAACCCCGAGACGCACAGACAGGTCCGCTATCGCTGATTCTGCTGCCGAGCAACTGCTGATAAGGGATTACAAGGGGTGGCGAATTCTTCTCGTCGATGACGACGCGATAAATCAGGAAATTGCGCGTGGGCTACTAGAAGATGTCGGGCTGACCGTCGATGTTGCGGGAGACGGTGACGTCGCGATCGACATGGTTGCAAGCCATGACTACGCAATCATTCTGATGGATATGCAAATGCCGACAATGGACGGTGTTGAAGCGACGCGGCGCATCCGTGCGACGGCAGGCAGCAAGCAAATACCGATTGTTGCGATGACAGCGAATGCCTTTGCAGAAGATAAAGCGCGTTGTTTCAATGCGGGGATGAACGATTTTATCGCGAAGCCATTTGATCCTGACGCTTTATTTGCGACCGTTCTGAAGTGGTTGTCCCGCGATCCAGCGAACCAGTAGAACACCTCATTAGATAGCGGCATCATTCCGGAAACCAAGGAATAGCAGGTCATTGGTCTGCTTAATGTCTCGCTCCGGACCATCAAACTCGCGCAATTATTGGATATTGGAGGACGGGTTTGGCCGAGAGTACGCGTTGCGACATCTACGCCGGAAGCTGCCGCAGGAGATTCTGATCGACACGGCAACGGTGGCTTTGTGGCACCATAGCCCAACTGGTGCTCTCGCACCGCGTCGCCCTCTGACCACAGATCCACAGCCCCAAACCAAAACCTTTTTAATAAATAGTTCAGAGTCAAAACCGATCGTTCAGACTCAAATTGGATGGAATGGAATGCACTTATATCCTCTAGAACAGTCCGTAGTTTTTAAGGGGCTGCCCAGCAGCTCATTTTTGAGCGCTAAGGCCTAATAAATATGACCAGTTCAAGGGAAAGCACTATAAACAGGCATGATCTCAATACAAAGCCGGAAACCGCTGGAAGTTTTCTGCGCTTGTTTCGCCATAGCCGGATGTTCTGGCCGTCTCTGGTTCTGTTGTGTTCGCTGGCAGTTACGGCCGTCACTTGGCAAAGTACCAGAAAGAATTCTGAGAGAGAGTTGCGAGCTGATTTGGAGCTTCAGGCGACGGCGATTCTTTCGCGCTTGAAGACGGAGCTGGTAATACACGAGTTGCTGCTTAAGGGTGTAAGCGGGCTTTTCAAAGCAACCGGTCATGTTGCGCGAAGTGATTTCCGTCGCTATTACGAATCATTACAACTCGACGGGAGGCAGTTAGGCTTCACGGCGTTGGCGTACCACGAACTTGTTACGAACAAGACCCTCACCCAACATTTGTCTGGCGTTCGGCGGGAAGGGTTTCCTGACTATCGTGTATCCCCTGTGGGTGAACGCCAATTATATGCCCCGATGGTTTATATCGAGCCGTTTGAGGGAGCCAACCGAAATGTACTCGGCTTTGACCCCTTAACGATTGAAGTCGAGCGCGAGGCAGTAGAGCGTGCACGAGACACAGGAAACGTAAGGATTTCCGGAAAGTTGGTTCTTGCGCAAGATGGGGGAGGAAAGTCTCCTGGCTTTGTCATGTACGTTCCGCTTTACCGGTATAACTTTGCGACAACGACCAAAGCCTTACGACAGGAGAATTTCATTGGCTGGGTGGATGCGCCCTATCGCATGGCTGATTTAATTTCTCGCGCTCTACCTGAAGAACTTGAGGCGATTGATTTTAAAATCTTTGATGGCACGGAAAAATCCTCAGCCAGTGTATTGTTTGACTTAGACAGGAGTTCATCTTTTGAGAATGAAAAATCGTCTGGTTTTATAGTCGACCGGCTGTTTGAATTCGGCGGTCGACCCTGGACGCTCTCATTCCGTTCTCTCCCAGAGTTTGGTTCGTCCTCATTACGGCATAAAGCAAATTGGGTCGCGGCCACAGGAGTGCTTCTAAGCGTTCTACTCAGCTTATTGGTTGCCTGGGGAGGCTGGACCCAGCGGCAACGCATGCGTGCGGCACTGAAACAGCATAAGGATGAGGAAGCCAAAGTTCATGAAAAGGAACATCAGAAAACGGATCAACTGTTGCGCGAAAGTGAATCGCGCTTCCGCGAACTCATGGAGGACATTCCCAGCATCGCCGTTCAGGCTTATTCACTGGACGGTACCGTAACGTTCTGGAACAAGGCCTCAGAGGTGCTATATGGCTTCAGTGCAACTGAGGCTATTGGCGCCAATTTACTTGATCTTATTATTCCAGCTGAAATGAGCGATGGGGTTGCTGAAGCCATGCAACAAATGCTAAGAACGGGCGTTTCCATTCCTGCCGGCGAACTTCTTCTCAAGACTAAAGCCGATTCACGCGTGCCAGTTTTCTCCAGTCACGCTCTCGTGCACAAATCTAATGGAGAAAAAGAGCTATTTTGCTTGGATATTGATTTAACTGCTCAAAATGCGGCTGAGGATCAGCTCCGCAAACTTTCTCTTGCCGTGGATCAAAGTCCGAGTAGCATCGTCATTACGAACACCGATGCCGAGATCGAATACGTCAACGATGCCTTCGTACAAAATACGGGCTATAGCCGTGAAGTAGCAATCGGCCAAAACCCCCGTATTTTGCAATCTGGCCGACACTCCCGTAACTTCTATCTCGATATGTGGCGGGATTTAACCCGGGGTAAAGCATGGAAAGGCGAACTCCACAACAAACGGAAAGACGGTACTGAATATACCGAGTTTGTCGTTATTGCCCCTTTGCGCCAAACCAGTGGGCAAATATCCCACTACGTCGCGGTGAAGGATGACATTACGGCTCGGAAAATGGCTGAGGATAATGCCAATACGCTCGCGTTCTTTGATCCGCTCACGCACCTTCCGAACCGTCGGTTGCTCATTGACCGACTGGCGCGTGCACTCGCTACTAATGAACGCATTAAAAAATGTGGAGCATTGCTGCTGATCGACCTCGATAATTTCAAGATGCTGAACGATACCTTAGGCCACGATATAGGTGACCTACTGCTGCAAGGCGTGGCTCAAAGGTTGAGTGAAAACGTTCGTGAGTGCGACACGGTAGCCCGACTTGGCGGGGATGAGTTTGTAGTGCTTCTTGAAAACCTGAGCGAGCACTCTCAAATCGCTGCTACTCAAGCCAAACAGATAGGCGAGATAGTCCTTTCTGCGCTCAAGCGACCATACGACTTGGCCGCTAATCCTTGCTTGAGTACCACAAGTATTGGTATTACACTCTTTGCGTCACACCAGCAAATCGAAGATGTATTGAAGCAGGCTGAGTTGGCCATGTATCAGGTCAAGTCAACAGGTCGAAATGGCTTACGTTTTTTCGATCCTGAAATGCAAAAAGCCGTTTCTATACGTGCTGGCCTCGAAGCTGATCTACACAAGGCGATTGAAAAGGGGCAGTTTTCCCTGCATTACCAGGTGCAAATGACCAGTGATCGACGCTTGATGGGGGCTGAAGTGTTGTTGCGCTGGTATCATCCCGAAAGAGGAATGGTTTCTCCTGCCGACTTTATCCCGTTGAGCGAAGAAACCGGGATGATTCTGCCGATCGGTCATTGGGTTTTGCAAACGGCCTGCACGCAACTGGCGACCTGGGCCCCTCAATTGGCCCTGTCGCATCTGACATTGGCCGTCAATGTCAGTGCCTATCAGTTTAAGCAGCCGGATTTCGTTCAGGAAGTCCTATCCATTCTTGACCATTCTGGAGCGAATCCGAAGCGGCTCAAACTAGAACTGACCGAAAACATGTTGGTAGAAGATGTGGAAGACATGATCGTCAAAATGTCAGCACTCAGGGCAAAAGGCGTGAGTTTCTCGCTGGACGATTTTGGTACGGGCTACTCGTCGCTCTCTTACTTGAAGCGTTTGCCTCTGGATCAACTGAAAATCGATCAGGGATTCGTCAGAGACATTTTGACCGATCCCAATGATGCCGCGATTGCCAAAACGATTATCGCTCTCGCCGAGAGCCTAGGACTTGGAGTCATTGCTGAGGGCGTCGAACTTGAGGCTCAGAAGGATTTTCTGGCACGTCATGGCTGCCATGCTTATCAAGGCTATTTCTTCAGCCGGCCTTTGCCGCTGGATGATTTTGAGTCGTTTGTAAAGCAGGGTTAGCGCATGCCGTTACACCCAAGTCACGCTACACCGCCCGTGTGTATCAAAAATGATACGCTGTCTTTCATGAGTCACGTCCTTGATGTTCGATTTTTCCGCACTGATGCTGGCGCAGAACCCGTTCGGGAATGGTTGAGAGACTTGCCGGCCATTGATCGCCAGACTATCGGCGAAGATATCAAGACCGTGCAATTCGGTTGGCCCTTGGGCATGCCGTTGGTCAATCACTTGGGCGGCGAGGTTTGGGAAGTTCGGATCAAGTTGGCAATCGCATTGCTCGCGTTCTGTTTGCCACTGCGGGCCAGACCATGGTGCTCCTGCATGGCTTCATCAAGAAGCTGCAGAAGACGCCAGGACCTGACCTTGTTCTGGCAAAGGACAGGCTGAAACTGTTGAAAAAGAGATGAGCATGGGCAAGAAGAATATGGGTAGCCGCTCCGATGAATTCCTCCAGGAAGATGCCATCCTTGAGGACGCGACCGCCGTCGCCCTGTAGCGCGTGATCGCCTGGCCGATCGCCGAGGAAATGAAAGTGCAGCAGATCACGAAAACCGAACTGGCCAAGCGCATGCACACTAGTCGGGCTGCATTGAATCGCCTACTTGATGACACTGACCTAGCCTGACCCTGACCACCCTCGCAAGCGCCGCCGCTGCTCTCGACCGGAAGGTTAATAGTCAGTTTTCGGTGGCTTGATGATTGTGGGTGACTGCAAAAAGTGAACGAACTCACGATTGTCTATTGGTCATCTATTGGTCATCACCATAATTAAATTAACTAGTTAAGCCGTAGGCGGTTTGTGTTGGTATACCTTCTGGCCCGCCAATAGCACCTTGGCTAACTGTCTTTAGCCAATACGATGACCCCGCTACACGTTAGTGTTTGTGGGGTTTTTCGTATAGACCTCCTGACTTCGGCTTAACGTAAAACGCATAAAATGACCCCGAAGTCGGGGAGGGCTTCCGCGGCATCCTCCAATCCCGTCGTTTTCCCCTTTCACCTCTACTTGGCAATACCCAAGAAGACAGCCAAACAACGCTCAACTTCCATCATCGCCTCGGCCTCGATGCGCCCGAATGCCTGGCCAAGCTTGTCGCGCCGCACGGTCATCGCCTTGTCCACCATGACTTGCGAAGGCTTCTGCAATCCGTTGCCTTCACTCGGTTGAATGGTGATTCGTAACAGCGGGGCCGCCACAAGCGCACTTGAAACCAGCAGAACGGAAACCGTCGCATGTTCTTCAAACTGGTCCGCCTGAATCACCAGCGCCGGCCGTGGCTTGCCGAAATCGCCTGGCATGGCCATGGTCACAAAATCACCGCGTCTCATTCTGTCCAGCCGTCCACGTCAGCGAGGGCTTCGTCCATGAGTTGCAGCAGATCCGTGTCCGCCATGTCGGACTGCGCGACCAAGCGTGATTGACGCCGGCATTCGTCCGCAAAATCCGGCCGTCGCGTGTCGGGCACCCAAATCTGTACGGGGCGCAATCCCGCCATGCGTAGCGCGTCGCGATGCTTTTGCACGCGGGCGTTAACATTTCCGGTGGCCATTTCCTAATCCCTGAGTGAGTTACATGCAGCGCCAGTATAGTCGATTTCTCGTTACATGCAACGAGATTGGACAAGGGGGATGGGGTCGTCCATTTCACCCGCCTCACCGCGGCGCACAACAGACGCTTCCATGAACTTCAAGCCCTTACAGCCGTTATTGATGACCCTGCAAATTCCTGCCGACAAGTCGTGGCTCACCCGCCTTGAGTGACCCGTCAACGCGGAGGTTGCTGGCGTCGCCAATAGTCAGACCGGTTTGCACATCACCCGGCGGAGAAGGACTGCGGCGGCTCGATCTGGTTATTGACGGGCATGCTGTCGCTGCCGGAGCGGAGTCAGAATATCCTTCAGCCCGTTATGGTCGATCTCCTGCATCAATGCCAGCAGGCGACCGATCTCTCCTTTCGGAAATCCCTCGCGCGCGAACCAGTTCAGGTAGTTGCCGGGGAGGTCAGCAATGATC
>Ga0105048_10015782_pt1 | contig 11701 bp, 9 predicted proteins | sample MAT05_FD_78382 | JGI IMG/M metagenome (GOLD analysis project Ga0105048, IMG submission 78382) | Freshwater microbial communities from Lake Fryxell liftoff mats and glacier meltwater in Antarctica - MAT-05 | ecosystem: Environmental > Aquatic > Freshwater > Ice > Liftoff microbial mat | place...
CCGCACCGAACCGCTTCGGCGTACCCTACGCGGTCGTCGTCGGTCGCGCCGCGGCATTCCCCGGACGCTTTCGGTTGCGTTTCTCGCTCGCCGCCGTCATGATCGTGCCATGAAAAACAACCTCTTCGATTTGACCGGGAAAGTCGCCCTCGTGACCGGCGGGAACAAAGGTCTCGGCAAGGCGATGGCCCGCGGGCTCGCGGAAGCGGGGGCCGACGTGGTCATCGCTAGCCGAAATGAAAGCGAGTTGAAAAGTTCGCTCGCAGAGGTGCTCGACGGCACCGGCGTTCGCGGGGAGTACATCGTCGCAGACGTGAGCATACGGGACGACGTGAAGCGGCTCGCCCGGACCGCCGTCGAGCGGATGGGCAAGGTGGACATCCTCATCAACAACGCCGGGATGAACCACCCGCAGGCCATCGACGAGGTGACGGACGAAGTCTGGGATAAAGTTTTGGAAGTGAACCTCACGTCGATCATGGCCCTCACCCGCGAGCTGGTTCCCGGCATGAAAGACCGCCGCTGGGGTCGCGTCGTTCACATCTCGTCGATTCTCGGACAGGTGTCCAAAGAAAAGCGCAACGCGTACTCCGCCACCAAGTCCGCCGTGATCGGACTTGCCCGGGCGAGCGCGCTCGACCTCGGGCCATTCAACGTGACAGTGAATTGCATTGCGCCAGGGCCGTTTTTGACGGATATGCCGATGTCCTTGCTTTCGGACGCCGAGAAGAAAATCTTCGCCGACCGCACCGCCCTCGGTCGTTGGGGCCAGCCCCGCGAACTGGTCGGACCGTGCCTTTTCCTGGTCAGCGAAGCGGGAAGTTACGTCACCGGGCAGGCGATCTTCGTGGATGGCGGCTACCTCGCCCGGTGATCCGGCGACGAATTCTTGGACGAACGAGACTTGCTCCCAAACGGGGAGACCGGCTACAATAGCCGGATGTTTACCGTGCTCACCCCACGGCGGGTACCCGATTCTCCCGGGTCCGAGGGACGCCCATGAATTTCGCTTCCGTTCTCGACCGCGCTCCGACCGTCAATCAGCGTAGTATCTACGCGGACTGTCAGGTCGAAGCCGACCGTTTCAAGTGGATCGAAAGCGAAAAGGCGGGCCGGGATCTCGGCGAGACGGCGATGCGGCGGTGGGTCAAAGATCACTGGTGGGGCTACCTGCGGGCGCGCTGGCTGGAACATCTGCAAGGGAAATGCTTCTGGATGGAACTCGACCGCGGCGACTACGGACTGCTCCAGCGGGCCTTTCAAGAACAGCGCGTCCTCCTCGACGACATCCTCGATCGCCTCAAAGACGGCCAAGAAAACCTCGATATCATCTCTTGGGCCGTCCGCAACAAGATCCCCGTCGAACCGATTATCAAAATCCTCGAAGCCCTCGACATCAACAGCCGCCGGCTCGTGCACCGCTTCGATGCGATGTGCTGAGAGTGTCGCCTTTCGCTCGGCGAAGAGCACCCTTTCGCGGATCGAAAGCGACGATCAACCATTCCCGAACACCGCATGGCACTGCACGCACGTTTGATCCATCGTCGCGAGCTTCTTTTGCAAGGCGGCCTTGTCGGCGTTGGCTCCCTTGGTCGAGTCCTCCTGCACTTCGAATGAGAGCGCCTTCAAGTCGTTCGCGTACTTCTTCCATTCCGCGGTTTTCTCGGGGCTCTTCAGCGCTTTTTCGTTCGGCATCATCGCCGTGTATTCCATGAGCAGTGCGGTCCGCGAGCCCAACTCGCCGAGGACTTTCGGGTCGTCCGCCGTGCGTGCGCCGCCGCGGATGTCGTTCTCGACGTTGAGCCCCCGCGGTCGGCCGCGGAGCGCGAACATCAAGTCCTCGCGGTCGAAGCGGTGCATCTCGTGCAACTTCAATGGCCTCTTCTCGGTGGACGGCGGCGGGTTCGCGAGCTTGGCGGCTTCCGCGCCCGCGGCGGCGTAGTCCTTCTTCGACAACGCCTCGGCCACTCGCAATGCCTGGGCTCGCAATGCAGCCATTCCGTCCGCGTCCGCCCCGGTCATGTTCGACTGAGCATAAAGCGCGATCATCATCGCCGTGGTCTTGAGCGTGGGCAGCGATCCCTTGTCCGGCGTTTTGCCGAGGCGAGTCTGGAGCATTGCGATGTCCGCCATCGCCGTCTTGCGCGCGATGGCCGCGGCGGCGGGGTCGGCGGATTGACCGAACCCTGCAGCCACGAACACGACGGAGACTGGGAGGAGGTCGCGGTGTTTCATGGTGGTCAACCTTTGGGAAGGGGGCGGAGTGAACGGACGCCGGTAGTTCCTCATCGCAGTCGAAGCGAAGATTGTCTGAGACCGAACGCCAGTGAGGGGAACGCAGCGATCCTTTCCTCACCGGCGTTCGTGCTCAGATGATAAGCCTCAATCCTTCGACCTACCGCCGGTCGTATTCGTCCTCGCCGTCGCGGTAGTGGCGGCGGTCGTCGTCTTCGCGGGGGTCGCGGCGGTCGTCGTAGGCGTCGTCCTCGTCGTCGTAATTGCCCTGAGAGGTTTCCGCGAGCCGTCTGCTGTAGCCGGCGATTTTGATCCAGTAGAGGATCCACATAATCAACCCGGCGATGCTGAAGATTCCGCCGATGTAGGGGATGATACCCAGCAGGAACATGACGTTGTACATCACGCCCTGATTGCGGCCGAAGTCGCCGTCCACGCGGAGGCGGCGGTCGTCGTACTCGTCCGCGAGCGAATCCGCGATGCGGTTGACGGTAATGAAGATCCAGACCATGCCGAATAGCGGGATCAAATTGAGCCAGACGTGGCTCGGGTCCATCGCCCGGTTTCGCGGGTCGCAATTCTTCAGAGCCCTGCTCAGCGTTAGCAGGTACATCACCTGAATCGCGATGCCGATCGCCATGAAGGCGACCATCACGATGATGACGATGGCGAGGGCGTCGTCGTTTTGATTGCCATTCCCTCCGCCGCCGCCCATTTGGGCGGGGGCGAGCATTCTCTGGGCGAAGAGCATGGCGGGCCTTTCGAGAGGGGGGAAGTTTAAGCTTTGGCCAACTGCCGCAGCACGTAGGGCAGGATGCCGCCGTGCTCGTAGTAGAGTTCTTCCTGCGGCGTGTCGATCCGGCAGGTGACGGTGAACGACACGGCCGCGCCGGTCGGGCTCGTGGCGATCACGGTCAAGTCTTTCCCATTGGCGAAGTCGCTGCTCAACCCGGCGACGAGGCCCTTGAGGTCGAAGACTTCTTCCCCGGTCAACCCGAGTGACGACGCGGTGTCACCGGCTTTGAACTGCAAGGGAACGACGCCCATTCCGACGAGGTTGCTGCGGTGGATCCGTTCGTAACTCTCGGCGAGTACGGCCTTCACGCCCAGAAGATTCGTTCCCTTCGCGGCCCAGTCTCGGCTTGAACCGGAGCCGTATTCTTTCCCGCCGATGACGAACAGCGGTGTGTGCGAGGCCTTGTAGAGCATCGCCGCGTCGAAGATCGACATGACTTCGCCCGTGGGCAAGTACTTCGTGACGCCGCCTTCGACGCCGGGAACGAGGGCGTTCTTCAACCGCACGTTGGCGAACGTCCCCCGCATCATCACGTCGTGGTGGCCTCGCCGCGCGCCGTACTGGTTGAAGTCCTTTTGCGCCACCCCGTGGTCGAGGAGGTACTGCCCCGCGGGGCTGTCCTTCTTGATGCCGCCGGCGGGGGAGATGTGGTCCGTCGTGATGCTATCGCCCAGAAGAGCGAGCACGCGAGCCCCGTGGATTTCCGTGCGCGGAGGCGGGGTGAGGGTGAGCCCTTCGAAGTACGGCGGGTTGGCGATGTAGGTCGAATGCGCATCCCACTGGTAGAGTTTGCCGGTCGGGATCTTGAGCGCCTGCCAGTTCTCGTCGCCCGCGTAAACCGACGCATAAATCCGCTTGTAGGACTCTTCCTTGATCGAGGAATCGATCGTCGCAGCAACTTCTTCGTGGGTCGGCCAGAGGTCTTTCAAGAAGACCGGGTTGCCGTCCGAACCGATGCCGACGGGTTCGGTGTCCCAGTCGATATCGACCCGGCCGGCGAGGGCGTAGGCGACGACGAGCGGGGGGCTGGCGAGGTAGTTCGCCCGCACTTCGGCGTGGACGCGGCCCTCGAAGTTGCGGTTCCCGCTGAGCACCGCGGCGACGACGAGCGAGCCGGCCGTGATCTCCTTCGACACGGCATCCGCGAGCGGGCCGCTGTTGCCGATGCAGGTGGTGCAGCCGTAGCCGACGACGTGGAACCGCAGCGCTTCGAGCGATTCCATCAACCCGCTGGCGCGGTAGTAATCGGTCACGACTTTGGAGCCGGGGGCGAGGCTCGTCTTGACCCACGGCTTCGTCGTCAGGCCTTTTTCGACCGCTTTCTTCGCGACGAGCCCCGCGGCGATCATGACTGAAGGGTTCGACGTATTCGTGCAACTGGTGATGGCGGCGATGACGACGGAACCATCGACTAAATGCTCGGTCAGGGTTTCGACTGCGACGGAGGCATCCGCCATCGCGAGGGTTGCGGCTTTCGGCTTCGCTGCAGTCTTGAGTTTGGGCAGTGCGTCGTAGAAGCCCTTTTTCATGTCCTTGAGGGCGACGCGGTCTTGCGGCCGGCTCGGGCCCGCGAGGCAAGGTTCCACTGTGGCCAGGTCGAGTTCGAGCACGTCCGTGTAAGACGCCTCTGCGAAGCCGGGGGCGTGGAACATGCCCTGTTCCTTGTAGTACGCTTCGACGAGGGCAATCTTGTCCGCACTGCGACCGGTCTGCTTCATGTACCGCAGCGTCTCGGCGTCTACGGGGAAGATGCCGCAGGTCGCGCCGTACTCGGGGGCCATGTTGGCGATGGTGGAACGGTCCGCGAGCGTGAGTTCGGTGAGGCCTTCGCCGAAGAACTCGACGAACTTGCCGACGACGCCGCGCTTGCGGAGTTGCTGAGTGATGGTGAGCACGAGGTCGGTCGCGGTCGTTCCTTCGCGGAGGCGGCCCTTGAGGCGGAAGCCGATGACCTGCGGGATGAGCATGCTCACGGGTTGGCCGAGCATGGCGGCTTCGGCTTCGATGCCGCCGACGCCCCAGCCGAGCACGCCGAGGGCGTTCACCATCGTCGTGTGCGAATCGGTGCCGACGAGCGTGTCCGGGTACGCGGTGTTCTGCGGATCGACGAACACGACGCGGGCGAGGAACTCCACGTTGACTTGGTGGACGATGCCGGTTTCGGGCGGGACGACCTGGAAATTGTCGAACGCGGTCGAGCCCCAGCGGAGGAAGGTGTAGCGTTCCTGGTTGCGTTCGTATTCGAGCTTGGTGTTGTTGAGGAACGCCATCGGGGTGCCGGACTCGTCCACTTGCACCGAGTGGTCGATGACGAGTTCGCAGGGGACGAGGGGGTTGATCTTGGCCGGGTTGCCGCCGATGGCGGTGAGGCCCTCGCGCATGGCGGCGAGGTCCACGACGCAGGGGACGCCGGTGAAGTCTTGCAGGAGCACGCGGGCGGGGGTGAAGCCGATCTCCGCGTCCGGTTCGGCTTTCGGGTTCCACTTCGCCAGGGCTTCGATGTCCGCCTTCTCAACGGCGAGGTTGTTCTCACAGCGGAGGAGGTTTTCCAGCAGCACTTTCAAGCAGAAGGGCAGTTTCTTGGCCTGGGGAAAGAGCGATTCGACGACCGACAGACGGTAGATGGTGAACTCTTTTTCGCCGACTGAGAGGGCCCCGCGGGCGCCGAAGCTATTGAGGGACATGATCGCCTTCGCGAATGGGGGTGCGGGTATCGTTTGAAGGTATTGTTGGTTTGTGCGCGGGGAACGGCAACCGGTGATTCGCCCCGCATAGCCGCGACGCGATAGCGGAGCGCTGCACAGCTCCACGAAAAAAGCGGATCGCGGGAACCCGGTGGGGGTTCCCGCGATCCGCTACCGCGTCGCGGCTAACCGATTCGCGGTCTTACTTGTTGCCGCCGGGGGTCTGACCGCCGAGGTTCTGGAAGTATTCCTTCACAGTGTCCTTGGCGTCCCGCGGGAGGCGTTGGCTATCGGTCGCCTTGGGGGCTTCCTGAGCGGCTTCAGAGATCGCCGAGCCAAGGTCGGCGGTGGTGGCTTTCTTGAAGGCGTTCCCCTTCGTGCTGCCGCCGTAGCTCTTCTTGCCGCGGGGGTCGAAGAGGCCCTTGATGCGGGCGTCTTCGGACGAGCCCGGCGAGTCCGTCTCCGGTCGGTCGCCGGAGGCTTGGCCTTGGCCGCTGGCCATGTCCTTGCGGCCGTTCTTGCCATCTTTGCCTTCGCAGGCCTTACACGCGGCTTCGCGTTCCTTCTTCAACCGCTGCAAGTAGTCTTGGGCATCTTCGAGGTCTTTCAGTTCGCCTTCAATCTCTTCGAGCGATTTGCCGGCTTTCTCCAGTTCCTGGGCGGCCTGTTCGAGGTCGCCTTTATCGAGGGCTTCCTTCGCCTTTTGGAACTGTTCGGAGAGTTGCTTTGCGGTTTCCGCGGCCTCTTTGCTGTTCGCTTGCATCTCTTTGAGTTCGCGCTCGAGCGCTTCCGCATCTTTGCCTTCTTGCTTGGCCTTGTCGATCAGCTTCTTGAGTTGCTCTTCGCGGTCTTTATTCCGCTGGAGCTTTTGCATCTCGTCCTTCATCTTGTCGAGTTGCTTGGCGAGCTTCTCCTGGTCTTCCTTCGAGAGCTTGTTGTCTTTGAGCTTCTTTTTGAGTTCGTCGATGTCCTTCTTCGCTTCCTTGAGGTCGCCCTTCGAGAGGGCGTCGTTCAAGTCCTTCGCCGGGCCGTCCTTGAAGTCGGGGTCTTTGTTCAAGCGGTCCAATTGTTCGAGCTGCTTCTCCATCTTGGCGAGCTTTTCAATCTGGTCTTGCTGGAACTTTTTGAGCTTGTCCGCGGCGGTGGTCAACTCGGCGACCTTCTCCCGGAGCTTCTCGGGGGTCTCCCGATTGGGATCGTTGTCCATCTTCTTGATCATTTCGTTCAGCTCATTTTCCAGATCCTTGAGCTTTTCCGATTTGTCGTTGCGGTCTTCAAGTTCCGGCGGCTTGTTTTGCTTGGTGAAGGTCCCGACCTTCTTCGGGTCTTGCTTGGCGAGCTTGGCGGCTTCCGCGGCCTTGGCGGCGCTCGCTTCGTCTTCGGCGGCGAGGCTGCGGGCGGTGTCCGGTTCGTAGAAGAAGAACACGGCCGCGACCCCGGCGGCGAGCACGGGAATCAACCACGAATGCCAGCGGGGTTGGACGGGGAACTTCTCGCCGACGCGGAGCTTCTCGACGCGGGCCGAGGCGTCGGCCAATACGGCTTGCCCGGCGGAGCTTTCGAGGGCCGGACCATCGAGCCCGTAAGCGGTCGTCACTCGTTCGCGCAAACCGAAGCGAGTGTCTAACTCCAGTGCCACCACGGGCTTGGTAGGGGTAGCGCGGACTGCGAAGGCAGTGGCGATCACCGTCGCGAGGGCAACGGAACCGGCGATCACGTACCAGGAGAGGTCTTTCGGAAAGTTGAAGGTGACTTCCGATTGGACCCACGGTTCGGCCATCATCCAGGCGATGCCGACGCCCAGGGCGATGACCCATCCGAGGGCGATGCGATTGACGAGGGTGTGCAAAAAGAGCCGCCGGCGGGCCGAGGCCACGGAACGCTCGATCGGTGCGAGAACGGACATGGCTCACTCCTGCGGCGGACGGACCCTACTTCTAATACGACGACCGAACGGGGATCTTATTTCAACCCGGTAACGGTTCTGAGACCATTGTACCACGCTCACCGTGTGGAAGGGTAATCCCTAAATCGGCCAACACGGCGATCAACCGCGGAAGATTCTCGTCGTCAACCACCAAAGATTTTGGCCCCAAGCGGTCCGTAATCAGGTCCGCGGTATCGGGCCATTGGAGGATGCCGTCGGTGACTTCTTCGCTGGGCATCTGCACGACCAGGAATCGCTCGACCGAGGGCGGCGGCAGCGTTGGCCCGAGCACGAACAACCGGCCCGCGGGGGGCAGCGGCTGACCCGTGCGGGTGACGAACCAGGTATCGAGGTCCGCGAGCCCGAGCCCCGCGGCGATCGCCCGCCGGAGCGACGTGGGGGTGACGAGGAACTTTCGGGTTCCCGGCGTTTCCGCGACGACGGGGTCGGCGATTTTGCCGATCTCCGCTTCCATCAAGAGGTCTGATTGGGATGAATCCACGAGCAGCGTCACGCCGTCGTGATCGACCTGGATGCACCGCTGGGGCTTGGCTTCGTAATCGCGATTGCCCACGAGCCGGAGGTTGGCGAAGTCCGGATCGCGGCCGTCGTCCGTGAGGCCGATGCGGTCGGTCACGCGGACGCTGACCACGCCGCGGGCCAAGGCGATTTCCAGGTCGGCGGTCGTCTGAAATTCGACGAGCGTGGCCGAGGCGAACGCGGTGATGCGGTCTCGCTTATCCGCCCAGCGGCGAACGAGGTCCGCGACCGGCACCGGCACCGGCTTCATGCCGTGCTGGTTGAGCGTTTGCAAAATCCCCGCGAGGGTTAAGCCGGTTTCGAGGCCCGCGTAAGTCCGAGTCGGCGTGAGTTCGAGCGTGCAGGCGGGGCCGATCCCTTTCCACTGCGCGAACCGCGAAAGCCTTGCGATCAATCCGGGGGTGAGCCCCTGGCGATAGGCGAGGATCTCGGCGTTCGGTTGAACCAGGAGCGTTTGCGGGAACGCGGCCGCGGGGGCCGGTTCGGGGGCGTTTTCAAGCAGGTGCCGACCGAGGTCCGAGAGGCGGAACTTCCAGCCGTCCTGCTGAGCGACCTCGACCAATCGCAGGGGATACGCCACGCTGAGGAAGTAAGCGATGACCCAATCGCGGCCACGGTTGGAAGCGGCGGCCTGAGAGATTGCTCCGGACCACGACGGGTGGTGTTCCCAGAGCCAGTCCGCGAGGATTTGGGGGTTGTACCAGTTGCTATTGCCGTGGGGGTGAACCCCACGGCTCGTTAAGAGGAGGAGTGAGAGCAAGCCGGCCGTGGGCGTGGGAGAGAGGCCGCCGTCGGAGGGGGCATAGCCGGTGAGGGGATCCCAGGCTTCGAGGGACGCGAGCCCGGCCCAGAGGTCGGAAAGGGCGGGTGTGAGCGTTTGATTCCACGTCGCCGGGAACGGCCCGGCGATCCATTCGTTGTCGCCTTCCACGACGAGCCCCGCGGCCTGGGCCCAGAAGAACGCGAGTACGCCCTGGTCCGGCACGGGCTGGGGATCGTCCGCCCCCGCGAGGTTCTCGGTCGCTTGCAGGCGGGTCAGGTCTCGCTTGAAGAGCGAGTTGGCCTGCGTCAATCGGGCTGGCGATTCCGCGATGAGTTGCCAGATGACCGCGATCCGCAGCGGCCAGTCGAGCCCATCCGAGACCCGCCCCGTCGCGTCTTCGAGAGGTTCGCTCGGCAAAGCAGGAAGGTTGAGGTCTTCGCCACGAGCCCGTGCTGCGACTGTGGGGAGCGTAAAGATTTTCGCGTGGAGCGTGCCCGCGAGCCCGAGCCAGGGCTCGAAGTCGGTGATCGGCGCCGTGCCGGCGGGGAGTTCGGGGAACGCCAGCCCGGATTCGAGCAGTTTCAAAATCGGCGTGAAGCCTTCGGAGTGCCCGATCGCTGCGAGGGACGTGATGAGGTGGCCGACCTTCCAGACGGGTCGGCGGCTGACGCCCATCAACGCGAGGGCCTTGCGCGAAGCGTCCGGGAGTTCCTTGATCCGGCGGTCGAGAACCGGCGGGTTGCTCAAGACCCCAAGCAGCCGATCGATCTGCTCCTCCGCGCTGATCGGCGTCCGCGGCTTGACCAGCCGGGCCGCCACGTCGCGGAGCAGCGGCTCCGCAAATCGATCCAGGGTCTTCCGCGCGAGGTCGGTCCAGGCGTCGTTGTCGGCCGTTGCAATCATTGGTTCGTTGTACGGGGTTTTCGCGGAACCGGACTCACGCCTTGCCCACGACCTGCGGCGTGTGGCCCATCTTGCGGAGTTCTTCGAGCACCACGTCGATCTTGCCGGGGCGGATGAGCAGGGCCCGGTCGGCGAGTCGTCCCGCCACTTCGGACGCGAGTTTCTTGCGGGCGAGAAGTTCCTCGGCGAGCACCGCATCTTCCGTGAGCACCAGGCAAACCCGGCGGTGCAGCTTCGCTGGCAATCGGGCGGTGGGCTGGTTCATGAATAGCTTTCGGCGAGCGGGGGACGTAAGTCTCCTGATTCTATCGTCCATCGGAGGACTTACGTCCCCCGCTCGCCATTTAGCCCGGATATTTCAGAGCGAACCCCACCACCGATCAATCCTCGGCGGAACGCCCGCTTTTCTCCGCGCTCCGCAGGTTGGTCCTCTCGCGGCAAGCTGCCCCTTTTCCCCCGCATCGCGGAGGTCGCGTCGATCGAGTTGAGGGGCGAATTAACCCGGATATTTCAACGTGCATCCCCACAAATCGGTAGCGCGGCGGTTCAAGGTTTGTTAGGGAAAGGAGTTGCCACACACCGCGATGACCCAGCGTACTCGAAAACCGCATCACTCGCAAAACCCTCGTTCGCCTGGCGGGCGTGTTCGTCGACCAGTTCATCGCCTCCTACGCCACGCCGCCCGAGCACCTCACGCTCGACTTCGACGCCACCGATGACCCCATCCACGGCGAGCAAGAAACCCGCTTCTTCCACGGCTAATACGACGGCTACTGCTTCCTGCCGCTCGACGTCTTCTGCGGCTCGCAACATCTCGTCGCCTACCTCCGGCCGGCCAACGTCGGGGCCGAGACGCACGCCGTGGCGATCCTCAAACTGCTGGTCGTTCGCCTGCGGCAAGTCTGGCCCAACGTGCGGATCACGATCCGCGGCGACAGCGGCTTTTGCCGCTGGAAACTGATGCGGTGGTGCGACTCGGACGACGTCCGCTACTTCCTCGGATTGGCCCGCAATGCCGTGCTCGAACGCAAGGCCGCCGAGTGGCTCGCCCAGGTCCGCACGGCCCACGAACTCGATGGCAGGGGCCACCGCGTCTTCGGCACGCTGTCGTATGCGGCCGGTTCCTGGGACCGGCCCCGTCGGGTCATCGTCAAGGCCGAGCACCACCGCGGCCCCGACGGCGGCAAGTCCAATCCGCGGTTCGTCGTCACCAACACCGGCGGCGACCCGCGGGCGATTTACGAAGAGCACTACTGCCCGCGCGGCGACAGGGAAAACCGCATCAAGGAGCAGCAACTCGGCCCGTTCGCCGACCGCACCAGTTGCCACGACTTCAAAGCCAACCAGTTCCGCGTGCTCCTGGCCGCCGCGGCGTACGTTCTCGTCGAGCCCATCCGCCGCACCGGGTTGGTCGGCAGCGAACTCGAGCGCGCCTAAGTGAGCACGATCCGCCTGCGACTCTTCCGCCTCGGGGCACTGGTGCAAAAGAACGTGCGGCGATGCGTGGTGCGAATCGCCAGCAGCTTCCCCGGGCAGGCTCTGTTCCTCCGCGTGGCCGCGCGGCTGCGGCAACCTCGCCACGCGCGCCCGATCCAGTGTAATTCGCCCCTCGACTCGATCGACGCGATGCGGGGGATCGGGGGCGGTTTGCCGCGAAAGGACCGACCTGCGGAGCGCGGAGAAAAAGCGGGCGTTCCGCTGAGGATTGATCGGTGGTGGGGTTCGCTGTGAAATATCCGGGCTAGGCCGCGACCTCGGCGACTTCGCTTTCCACCGGCATCTTGTGCCCCGCGGCGGCCATCGCTTCGGCGGGGGGTTGTCGCACGGCCCACACAAGCCCGAGTCGGCGGAAC
>Ga0105048_10015784_pt1 | contig 11701 bp, 11 predicted proteins | sample MAT05_FD_78382 | JGI IMG/M metagenome (GOLD analysis project Ga0105048, IMG submission 78382) | Freshwater microbial communities from Lake Fryxell liftoff mats and glacier meltwater in Antarctica - MAT-05 | ecosystem: Environmental > Aquatic > Freshwater > Ice > Liftoff microbial mat | place...
GCCGGCGCCGGTGCTGAGCTGCCGCTCGATGTGGCACCGTTGTTTGAAACGGTGGCCGATTTGAGCGCGGCGCCGCGCATTTTGCGTGAATTGCTCGCCGACCCGGTGTATCGCGAACACTTAAAACAGCGCGGCGATCGCCAAGTGGTCATGCTGGGTTATTCGGACAGCAATAAAGATGGTGGCATCGCCGCGTCGCGTTATGCCTTGCAGGAAGCGCAAGCCACGTTGTCCGACATTGCCCATGCGGCGGCGATTGACTTGAGCTTTTTCCACGGCCGCGGTGGCACCGCCAGCCGTGGCGGCGGGCGCACCGAAAAAGCGGTGATGTCGGCCCCGCATGGCAGCGTGAATGGCCATTTGCGCTTGACCGAACAAGGCGAAGTCATCCACCGCAAATATGCGATCCGCGCGATTGCGCTGCGCAATATAGAGCAGGCGTTTTCCGGCTTGTTGCACGCGACCTTAAATCCGCTACCACCCGATCCACGCGAAGGCCAGTGGCGGCAATGGATGGCGCGCATCGCCGACAGCAGCCGCGAAAGCTACCGCGACTTAGTGTATGGCGACCTCGCCTTTGCCGAGTACTTCCGCGCCGCCACGCCGATTGATGTGATTGAGCGAATGAAAATCGGCTCGCGACCCTCACTGCGTAAAGGCGATGTCTTTCGAATCGAACATTTGCGCGCGATTCCTTGGGTGTTCGCGTGGTCGCAAAGCCGTCACGGACTGCCCGGTTGGTACGGCTTAGGCAGTGGTTTGCAAGCGATTTGTGCCAGCGAAGGCGAAGATCAGATCATCGAAATGGCGCGCGATTGGCCGTTCTTTCGCCTGTTGCTCGAAGACGTAGAGATGGTGTTAGCAAAAAGTGATACTGGCATCGCCGCGCAATATTCGGCACTCGCCGGGCCATTGCACGCGCGTTACTGGCCATTAATCGAAGCCGAATGGCGCCGCACCGAGCACTACATCCTGCGCATCAAGGGCGCCACGCAGTTACTGGAATACGATCGACGCTTGCAGCGCACCATCCGCCTGCGCAACCCGTACGTAGACCCGATCAGCGTATTGCAAGTCGACATGCTCAGCCGCTGGCGGCGCGCTGACCGCCCCGATAACGCCCTCTTCGAAGCGCTAGTAGCCACCGTCAACGGCATCGCCCGAGGACTCCAGAACACCGGCTGAGCGCGGTCCGCCTGCGCGCAATGGCGCTCGAACGCCCGGCGGCTACAGCGACGGGCTGGAGGAAGACGCCGCAGTGCTCGTAAACCGCTACCAGTGGCTGTGCGTTGCAGGTTTAACCTAGCTAGAAACCTCAGTTGAGGTTTCTAGGTTAAAGCGTCAAATGACCCTGACGCAGCGCAGCGTAAACAGCCTCGCCGCGTGAATGCACAGCGAGTTTGCGGTAGATCGATTTGACATGGTTGCCGACGGTGAGCGGCGAAATTCCGAGCACCCGCGCGGCTTCCTTGTAGCTGTTGCCCAGTGAAAAACATTGCAACAGCTCGACTTCACGCGGCGTGAGCGCACTGTCGGTGTCTACGGGGGCCGCGCAAGGCGGCCCGCCTTGCGCTGCGCTTACTCCGGTTCCGCCACATCGTACTCATGCAAACCGATGTCTGTGCCGTCCATCTTGACATCCAGCCTATACAGTCCGACGGGCCATTCGGGAGGCAAGGACACTTTTGCAGTAACCGTATTGGCAAGCAGCGAGCTGCTCTTGAATTCACTGAGTTTCCGGTTCGCGCCGGCTGTCGTGTCGACTGCCCAAAACTTGAGTTGCGGTAAAGCCGGTGCGGTCGCAGGATAGCCGCGCACTGGCAGGACCGGCGCGGCGGTTCTGCAGGGTGGCTTGACGAGGAATTGGACACCCAAGATCCCGCCCGTCAAGCATGCGTCCGCGCACCCGGTCAATGTGGCGCTGCTCTCGGGGCTAGCCTGCGCTAGCCCGCACCAGTCGCCGCGCGGTAGCAATGCCACGCAGCCAGAACTGGGCCGATCCAGGCTGTCTTTTCCTGCAAAGTAGATGTCCAGGTTTCCCTCCAGATCTCCCGTTCCGGCAGATGCCCCGCTTTCTTAGTAAAATAACGAAGTAGTTCCTTAACTTAATGGCATCACGCGTTGCCCTACGGTCTTAAGCCACTGCCGCCAACGCCACTTCAATCATGGCGTCTAAACCGCGTTGGCGTTGTTCGCTGCTCATTTTTGCGCCAGTGAGCAAGTGGTCTGAAACGGTCAACAAGGCCGCGGCTTCCGCGCCTCGTTCGGCCGCGGCGGTGTACAGACCCGCGGCCTCCATTTCGATGCCGAGGATCTTCATGCGGCGCAACATATCGACCAGCCCGGCCTGCGGCGAGTAAAACAAATCGGTCGAATAGACATTGCCAATGCGCAGTGGGCGCCCGGCGGCGCGCGCCGCATCGTCGATCGCGCGGGCCAATGGCCAGGACGCAATCGCGGCCAAATCGTAACCGCCAAAACGCGTGCGATTGACGCCTGAATCGGTGCTGGCACCCAGACCTAAGACCAGATCACCGATCTCAACCTCGTCTAACACCGCGCCGCAGGTACCCACGCGCAATACCCGGCGCACGCCGTAGTGATCAATTAACTCGCTGGTGTAGATCGAGCAGGACGGAATGCCCATGCCGCCGCCCATCACCGATATCCGCTGGCCGCGATAGTGGCCGGTATATCCGTACATATTGCGCACCGCGGTCACTTGCACCGGATTTTCTAAAAAACGCTCAGCGATGTACTTGGCGCGCAGCGGATCGCCCGGCAACAACACGGTCTCGGCAAAGGCACCCGCAGCAGCTTCGATGTGTGGCGTGGTCATTGGCGTAGCTACCCGTAAGTAACTGAAAAAAAGTGGATTCCCGTTTTCGCGGGAATGACGATGTTGAACCACCCTGGCGCGCACGCGGCCGGCATTTACGACAAGAACGAAGCACCGCTAGCCAATGGCGGCAAGCCAAACCACGTGGCCAAGCTGGCGCCAATGTCGGCAAAACTATCACGGCGGCCCAATGCTGCGGGCGCCAAGCTGGGGCTGATCGCCAGGATGGGGATGAACTCGCGCGTGTGATCGCTGCCCGGCCACGTGGGGTCGTTGCCATGATCGGCGCAGAAAATCGCCAGATCGTCCGGGCCCAGTGCGTCGATGAAACTCGGCAACAGCGTGTCGAAATGTTCGAGCGCCGCGGCATAACCGGCCACGTCGCGGCGATGACCAAAATCTTGATCAAAATCCACCAGATTGGTAAACACCAGCGTCGGCACGCGGGCGGCGGCAAGGGCTTGCATCGATTTGTCCATCAGCGCGTCCAAACCGTGCGCTTTGATTGACCGGCTAATACCCATTCCTGCGAAGATATCGCTGATTTTGCCAACCCCGATCACCTCAGCGTCGGCCGCCTGCAGCGCATCCAGCAAAGTGGGCGCGATCGGCGGGACGGCGTAATCGCGACGATTGGGCGTGCGCGCATAGTTGGCCGCAGCGTCGCCCAAAAAGGGTCGCGCGATAACCCGACCGATCCGATAGGGATCCACCAACAAACGCGCGGCTGCGCATAAGTCGTACAAACGCTGCAGCCCAAAATGCTGCTCGTGCGCGGCAATTTGCAGCACGGAGTCGGCCGAGGTGTAGACGATCGGCCAGCCGCTGCGCAGGTGTTCGTCGCCCAGGCGCGCGATGATCTCGGTACCGGAGGCGTGACAGTTGCCCAACATCCCATCGCTACCGGCGGCTTGTTGCAGCGCCGCCAATAACGCTGCTGGAAACGATTGCTGACGGTCGGAAAAATAGCCCCAGTCGAATAACACCGGCACGCCGGCGATTTCCCAGTGACCGCTGATGGTGTCTTTGCCGGTGGAGCGCTCTGCCGCGCAGCCATAGCGCGCGCTCGGTGATTGCGACAAATCAAAACCCGGCAACGCCAGTCCACAGGCGGTTTGTGCCGCGTGGCCCAAACCGAGCCGCTGCAAATGCGGCAAGGACAGCGCACGGCCCCGCCCACCTTCAGCCAGCGGCCGCGCACACCAGAGGGCGATGTGCCCCAGCGTGTTGGAGCCCACATCGCCATACACATCGGCATCGGGCAAAGCACCCACGCCTAGAGAATCCAGCACAATCAACGCAGCGCGACGCATGCTTTTACTCGCAAGTTAAGGGTGGGGATCAGGGTGTCGCGTGCACGCATTCATAGACCAGCGTGGGCAGCGCTACAGCGCTGTTTCCTATGCTAAACGCCGCGCGCAATTGCGCGGCGGCGCGCGCATGCGCGGCGGCGTCGGCGGCATGGATGATCGCCAGCGGCGTATGGGCGTCGACCTTGCTGCCCAACTCGGCGACGCGATCCAAGCCCACGCGGTAATCGATCGCCTGCCCCGGCCGAGTGCGGCCGCCACCCATGCCGACCACGGCGAGGCCTAGCGCGCGTGCATCCACGGCGCCAATCCAGCCCTCGCATTGCGCGAAAACCGGGCCAATCACCGGCGCGATCGGCAGGTGTTTGTCGGCGTTTTCTAACAAATCGAGCGGACCGCCCAAGGCCACCACCATGCGCGCAAAACGCAGCGCCGCCGCGCCGCTATCGAGCGCTGCCAGTAGTCGGTGCTGCGCATCCGCTGCATCAGACGCGATGCCCGCCATGCACAACAATTCAGCGCCGAGTTGCACGGTGAGTTGATGTAAGCGCGCGGGCCGCGCGTCGCCGCGCAAATAGCGCAGCGCACAGTGCACTTCCAGCGCATTGCCGACGCTCGGCGCCAGCGCCTGATTCATATCGCTGATCAGTGCCCGCGCTGGCAACCCGGCGCGCGCGGCGATATCGACCAGACTGACCGCCAGCTCACGCGCCGCGGCCAGTGTAGGCATCAGCGCGCCGCTGCCGGTTTTAATGTCGAGCACCAACGCATCCGGATGCGCCGCGAGCTTTTTCGACAGGATTGATGCGCTGATCAGCGCGATTGATTCAACCGTACCGGTGATATCACGTATGCCGTACAAACGGCGATCGGCCGGCGCCAGATCGGCCCCGGCGCCGACGATGGCGACACCCGCTTCGCGCAGCACATCGCGCAACTGGGGCAAACCCACTTCCACCTGATAACCCGGTATTGCTTCCAATTTGTCCAAGGTGCCGCCGGTATGACCCAAACCGCGCCCAGACAACATCGGCACATAGGCACCACAGGCCGCCAACATCGGACCTAAGGCCAAACTGACCAAATCGCCGACGCCGCCGGTGGAGTGTTTATCGAGAATCGGCGCGTCAAAACCTGCCGCGTGCCACTCAAGTACCTGGCCGCTATCACGCATCGCCAGCGTCAACGCGGTGGTCTCGGCGGCGCTCATGCCGCGCGTACAGATCGCCATCGCCAAGGCGCCCACTTGGGCGTCTTTCAAGCTGCCGTCGGTGATGCCGGTGACCAGTTCGCTAATCTCTGCCGCGCTAAGTGCGCCACCCATGCGCTTCTTGCGCAGCAGTTCTTGGGGCAATGATGCATTAATGGGCATTTCCGTCACGAGAAGTCCCGTCCCTTGGCGATTTTTACGCGCCTGTGGGCGCCTGGGTTGCGCTTTACGACAGTCGAACAATCGACCCTATCGCGGACGCAAGTTGCCTTATACCGCGAGTTCTAGCCAGTCGATCACCGGCGCTAACTCGGCGTGCAGTTTGCGCCAACGATCGACGCTGGTGCGATACAAAGGCTGACACACTTGCACCGAACTGGCGGTGGCCACCGGAGCCTGGTTTTCTTGGAAGGCCAAACACGCCGGGTCCCAAGGCGAGCCACAATGAGCCACGATGCGCCGCGCCTGCGTCTGCAAATCGTCGAACAGGTCTTGGTAATGCACTTCCATGTAGGCCCTCGCCCAATACCGATCGCCAGTGTTGGGTTAGACCATCGAAAGCTTGCCAGTCTTGTGGGTTCATCCGCGTGCATTTTGGGGCTGAAAAAGGATGGGGCTAAAAAAGGACACTCGCGATGACGTCGCTTGGCAGGCCACATCAGTTTGGCTCGCACTTGGCTTGGCCATCGCTACGGTTACTAGAGGTTCCCTTACAAATCGTACTTTTTGACCTCAAACCCGCGCCGCCGATACTCAGCCCAACGTTTGCGTGAGCCCTCACGCTCGTTTGGATCGGCGGTCACCACTTCTTTAACGGTTTCGTATTGGCCGCTCGCGCATTCTTCGCGCAGATTAATGACTAAGGGTCGATCTGCGACTTGCGCGCCGGGCGGTGCGATCAACACCGCGGTCACGTCGTCTTCGTCGTCGCCGGCGATTTGATGCGGAATGAAGGCATCGGCATCAAAAGACCATAATAAATCGTCGATGGCTTCAGCCTCGTCGAGCGTACGGGTCAGTATCAACGTGGGTATTTCCGCGCCGTAGGCACGTTTGGCCAATACGCACACCACCCGCAAGGGCTCCGCGCGATAACGTTCTTGTTCGATCAAATAAAAGTCAGCGCGCGGCATAGGGCGGTTAGCCTTTCTGGCTCAACAACCATTGCACCAACATGGCGACTGGGCGTCCGGTGGCAGTGCCTTTGCGGCCGGACTCCCAGGCGCTGCCGGCGATATCCAAATGCGCCCAGCGTTGGCCTTCGGTGAATCGGCTCAAGAAACAGGCTGCGGTAATCGCGCCGCCGTATTTGCCACCCAGATTGGCAAAATCGGCAAAACCGGTCTCCAACTGGCTCTGGTAGTCCTCCCACAGCGGCAAACGCCAGGCGCGATCGCCACTCAATTCGCCAGCGGCCAGCAACTCGTCAGCCAAACTATCATCGTGGCTCATCAAGCCACTGGCGTGCGTGCCCAGTGCAACCACGCAAGCACCGGTGAGCGTCGCAATATCGATCAAGGTGCGCGGTTCATAACGCGTGGCATAGGTCAGCGCGTCGCACAGAATCAAACGGCCTTCGGCATCGGTATTGAGAATTTCCACCTGATGGCCGGCCATGGTTTTAACCACATCCGACGGCCGATAACTCTTGCCATCCGGCATATTCTCGGCCGCCGGGGTGATGCCAATCACGTGCAGCGGCAGGCGTAACCGAGCCACGGCTTCCATGACGCCAAATACAGACGCGGCGCCGCACATATCAAACTTCATTTCTTCCATACCGGCGGCTGGTTTGATGTCGATACCGCCGGTATCAAAAGTAATGCCCTTGCCGACCAATACGATCGGCTTGCCGGGCGCGCCCTGATAATCCATCACAATCAGCTTGGGCGCGTTGGCGCTGCCGGCGGCAACCGCTAACAGGGCGCCCATACCTAGCGCTTGCATGTCCGCAGTTTCTAGCACCTTGACGGCAATTTCCGGGTGGCGCTGCGCCATTTGCAGCGCTTGTTCGGCCAAATAAGCGGGGTTACAAATATTCGGCGGCAAATTGCCCAATTCACGCGTCAAACGCACGCCGGCGGCGGTAGCGGTGGCCCGTGCCAGCGCATCGCCGCTGTAAGTGCCGGCACTGAACTGTACTTCGCGCAGTTCAGTGCGTTCTGCACGCACTTTCAGCGTGGCGGTGTATTTGTAGGCCGAATAATCGGCCAGCAGCGCAGATTGCACCAATTTCCACGCGATATCGTGTTTGGGAACCTCAACTTCAGTCAAATAGGAGGCGACGCTGTCTACCGGCAGCCCTTTGAGCGCCTTGTGCGCGTCGCGCGTGGCGCGCAGGAAACGCGCGCTGTCGAACTTGCGCTGCTCACCCAAACCCACCACCAAGACGCGCGGCGCGACCAATCCACTCAAGTGGTGCAACACCGTGGTGCTGCCGACGCGACCGCTGAGATCGCCACTTTCCATCAATCGCTTCAGTACACCACCGCTCGCTGCATCCAATTCGGCGGCGGCGCTGGTCAACATGCGGTCCTCGTAGACACCGACAATCAGCAGTGAAGCAACAACGTCTTTCGGACGTCCGGTCAGGCGCTTGAACTCCAACATGAACAGTCTCCAGATCAAAAATGGCAAACTCGGCTCTGTGGCGGGCAGAATGCACGCCCTCAAGTTAATCGGCGCGGTGCCGACACTTGGCAGAACGGGAAGTCTAACTCGGGATGACAACGCGCGCCGACCGCTACCTCGAACGCGAGGTCTGCTATGCCCTGGCCGGCGTACTGGCTATTTTGTTGCTTGTAGTGCTGGGTGGTTTGTTGACCGACGTGCTCAACAAAATCGCGCGCGGCAGGGTGCCGCCGGTGTTATTGCTCAGTCAAATCGGTTTACGCATCCCTGACGCGCTGACCATGTTGTTGCCACTGGGCAGTTTACTGGCGGTACTGCTGTCTTACGGTCGTTTGTATAGAGACAGCGAAATGGCGGTGCTGGCGGCGTCTGGTTACGGGCCGCTGCAAACACTGCGGCCGCTATTTCGTTTAGGCGGGCTGCTGGTGTTGTTGCAAGCGGCGCTGGCCTTTTATGTGGCACCGTTTGGGCGCGAGGTCGCCGCTCAGATGATTTTGGATACGCAACGCTCGGTGGCGGTGGCTGGTTTGACCTCCGGGCGTTTCGTCGAGTTGCCGGGCGGCGCCGGCGTGTTGTACGTGTCTAGTGTCAGCGCCGATCAACGTACCATCGATGAAATCATGCTGGTCCGCGAACGCGATGGCCAACGCATTGTCTTGACCGCAAGGCAAGGATCCATCCAAGTGGACGACGCCTCCGACGAGGTGATCCTGCATTTGACGACTGGCGAACGCGTCGATGGCAAACCAGGCGAGCCGGGCTATCGGCGGATTCGCTTCGAAGAGGCGGACATCGCCTTCCCGCGGCAACTCGCTAATGCCGGAGACGATCCACGGCAGGCGCGATCGACGTCTGAATTGTGGAATGCAAGCGACTTGGAATCACAAGCCGAGCTGACCCGACGCTTGGCCCAACCGCTGGTGCTGCTGTTATTGCTGATCATTGCGCCGGTGATGGCGCAAAGCGCGCCGCGCCAGCCGCGTTTTGACAAAGTGGTGGTGGCCATCATGTTGTACCTGACCTACACCAATTTGGTGGAACTGGCCCGTGTGTGGGTGCTGGCCGGCACCTTGCCCATCTGGTTGGGCACGTGGTGGGTGCATGCGGCCTTTGCTGGCATCGTGGTGATTGCTTGGGCGCGCGAGCTGCTGGCTTGGCGCAATGGCCGCAAGACACTCGCGCGAATGGGAGTGCATTGAGTGTTCACGCTGACCGACAAGTTGATATTTAAGGCGGTGATTCCGGCGATCATCTTGTCGCTGCTGGTTTTTGTGGGTATCGACACGCTGCTGGCGTTGCTCAACGAGCTGGATGAAGTGGGTATCGGTAGTTACGACATGCTGCGGGTGCTGGAATACATCGGCTTGACCATCCCGCGCCGCATGTATCAGATGTTCTCAACCGCGGCGATCGTCGGCAGCATGTTGGGTCTCGGCGCGTTGGCGGCACGCAGCGAATTAATCGCACTACAAGCCGCGGGCGTCAGCCGCTTGCGCATCAGCCTGTCGGTGGTTTACGCGGCGGGCGCTTTATTGGTGGTCGCCTTGGTTTTGGGTGAATGGGTGGGCCCACGCGCCGATCGAATGGCCGCCGATTTGGCCGCGCAGTCAAAATCTCAAGGCATTTCTTTCAGCGGCAGCGGGCTCTGGTTGCGCGATGGCGCGGCCGTGTGGAACGCCAAACGCATCGTCATTTCCGGCCCTGGGGAATTGGATTTATGGGATGTTTGGCGCTACCAGTTTGGCAGCGACGCGCGTTTGAGTGAAGTCGTCAAAGCCGAACGAGCGAGTTATCGCGGTGGCAGTTTCGAATTGCTCGATGTGGTCCGTGACAAACTCAGCGATGCCAGCGTGATTAGCGACAAACAAGCCAGCCTGAGCATGGACACGCTGCTCGATCCAGGCTTAATCGAATCGCACACCGTGCGCCCGCGCCAACAGAGCACCCGCGACTTGCTGGAGACCATCCGCTACGCGCGCATCAATCGCTTGGACGCGCTGGCTTTCGAGAGTGCTTTTTGGTTTCGATTGTTCTATCCGCTAGTCGCATTGACGATGGCATTTGCCGCGGTACCATTTGCGTTTGGCAACTTACGCAGCGGCGGTTTAGGCCAGCAACTTTTGCTCGGCATGGCCCTGGGTATCAGCTTCTATTTCGGCCAGCGCACCTTAATCAATCTGGCGGAAACCAATCGCGACGGATTGATCATGGTCAATCTGCTGCCCCCGCTGATCCTGATCGCAATGACCATCTGGGCGCTGCGACGGCCCGCGCGTTAGCTTAGTTGTGAGCGCGGCAAGGGCCAGTTGATTGTTTGGCAGATAGCCAACCCGGCGCCATGTTCGCGGCGATGTGCGACTTACCCTGGCTCAACTCGGCTGCGGACAGCTGCCCACACTGGTTGCGACATCTGGGAACTGGAATTCTGCGGCATTCGTCAGGTCCATCACTGGAAAGCTTGGCAACAGCTTGCCGACATCCAGCGGCCCCGAGTCAGTGCCCGGCTGCGCATCAAAGCCTGAGATCAGATGCACGGGTATGGGTCGGAAACTGCCGATGCGGCCCCGTTTCAGGAACATGGGCTCCGGCTGGTACGGCGCGTTTACCGTGATGATTTCCTTGCTGCCCTGGCGCACCTGGCCTTTGATGTTTTTCGAATACGCTCCAATTGTGCTACTCGCGCCTAAGGTCACCCGTGCCCGCGTGGTCAGCGTGCGCCCGTCGATGAGCACCGCTACGCGCACATACTTGCCGGTGCTCAGATCGCCGTGGAAGCCTCCGGTGTGCAGCAACAGCAGCTGCGAGCCGATGCAGAGACTGGTGGACGTGATCACCCGTACGGTGTTGCCGGCCAGCGCGCAGCCCGTGCCAAAGTTCTGCACCCAGGCCCCATTACACGCGCCCCAATCGCTGTTGTTCCACACCGTCACCTAGCTCGGCTCCTTGACATCGAAGCTACCGACAGCGATGCCATCAGTCTCTAGCCCCAGTTGGCCGCGATATAGCACCTGCACGATCAGATCGGTGGCGTTGATGGGGATCGGGTCTGAGCTGAAGTCAAAGGTCAGGGCGGATGCTGTGGCGCCATTGAGTTCAGCGGCGCTGGCGACTTTGGCTTTCGAGACCGAAATTTCCTGGTACTGGGTGCGAGACGAACAGTTGGCAGGCTCCAAACCGACCACGCCATTGGCATTCATCGTCCGCTCGCTGGTCAAATCGGGGCGATGGCAGAGGTTGCGGTGATAGCGGGCGATAGCGAGAGGCCTCATTGGTACCGGTGGTCGAATTGGCCACCGTCGCCACCAGCGTCTGTGGCACCACGGCGCCGCCACCGCACTGGATGATCGTCGCCGTGTCATTGCGCACTTTCAGCCGCAACTTGGTAAACCCGTAAATGCGCCCCGGCGTGCACCAGGTATCTGGCCCAACGACCACCGTGGAACGACAACGCGGATAGCCGTCGGCATCCAGCGTGTGCGCAATGCTGTGATCAATGGCGCCGAACAGGCCATCCAGCGGCGCCTCGACCACCAGCTTGCCGCGAAAGAAGAAGTTGATGAAGCCGGTGGAATAGGCCGCCGCGCGCAGCTCCGGGGCCTCAACTGCATCGGAAAAGCGCCCTACTCTTTGTAGGAAATTTCCGATTTTTGACTGTCCCGGTCTTCGGATTTGCTGCGGCGCCAATCATCCAGACGCAGCCACCAACCAAGA
>Ga0105048_10015786_pt1 | contig 11701 bp, 21 predicted proteins | sample MAT05_FD_78382 | JGI IMG/M metagenome (GOLD analysis project Ga0105048, IMG submission 78382) | Freshwater microbial communities from Lake Fryxell liftoff mats and glacier meltwater in Antarctica - MAT-05 | ecosystem: Environmental > Aquatic > Freshwater > Ice > Liftoff microbial mat | place...
CGGCTTTAAGGGTTAACTAATTGATTCCTCGATGGATTGTTGGGTGAGTGAATTCACCGTGGCGTGGTCCTAATGGGGTGGGCAAGTCGATGTTGGCCAGGAATGTGGCGCATCAGGCGCTGGTGCATGGGCACACGGTGCGTTTCACCACTGCTGGTGAGTTGTTGGGGGACTTGGCGGCGCTGGACAGTGATGCGGCCTTGCGCAGGCGGCTGCGTCATTACGCGGCACCGGATTTGTTGGTGATTGATGAGATCGGCTATTGTCGTATTCGATGCGGCATGCCGATTTGCTCTTTGGGTTGGTGAGCCGGCGTTATCCGCGATGGCATTACGTTGAATTTTCTTGTATGAAAACTGCCCTTCCGTCACCTCATTCCTGCATGGAGTGGGGGCTTCTTTGGCATTCCGGCGCCGTATCTTTCACAGCAACCAGTGATCTGGCAAATTGCGTGGCATCTTGCAGGAAGAGACCGGAATCGACGTCAAAGTGGCTGACTTCCAGACGTTGTCACAGCAATATTTACTGAAATAGAACAAAAACCTTTGATCAAATCCTCTTTTCGATGCATAATGCGGGGCTTCGCTTGAAAAAGCATGAAGTGTCTGCCCAAAGCTGACGGTGTGAGTGGTTCATACCGAGTGCAACGGGCCCAAGACTGACTAGAAAGTCATTTGCGTTGTGTAAATGAAATTCTGGTGCAAGTTGGGAATAAACAAATGATCCAAACTGAATCTCGACTCGAAGTCGCCGACAACACTGGCGCGAAGTCCGTTCTGTGCATTAAGGTGCTGGGCGGATCCAAGCGTCGCTACGCCAGCGTTGGCGACATCATCAAAGTCAGCATTAAAGAAGCTGCTCCGCGTGGACGCGTCAAAAAAGGCGATGTCTACAGTGCGGTTGTTGTTCGCACAGCCAAGGGCATCCGTCGGAGTGACGGATCGCTGGTTAAATTTGATGGCAATGCAGCAGTGTTGCTCAATGCCAAGCTGGAGCCGATTGGCACCCGCATCTTTGGACCAGTGACGCGTGAATTGCGCACTGAAAAGTTCATGAAGATCGTGTCCCTGGCACCTGAAGTTTTGTAAGGACATCCCATGAACAAAATTCGCAAAGGCGACGATGTCATCGTGCTCACAGGGCGCGACAAAGGCAAGCGCGGCAAAGTGTCGCTGCGCAGTGATGAATCCCACCTTGTGGTCGATGGTGTCAACAGGGTGAAGAAGCATGCCAAGCCGAATCCCATGAAGGGTGAGGCAGGTGGCATCGTTGAAAAAACCATGCCGATTCACCAGTCCAATGTTGCCATCTTCAACACGGCAACAGGCAAGGCTGATCGGGTTGGTATCAAGTTGCAGGCTGACGGCAAGCGCGTTCGCGTTTATAAGTCAAGCGGCGAAGAAATCAAGGTGGCATGAACATGGCTCGTTTGCAACAACTCTTTCGCGAAAAATTGGCGCCTGAACTGGTTGCCAAGTTTGGCTACAAGTCGCCCATGGAGGTGCCTCGCCTCACCAAGATCACCCTGAATATGGGTGTGAGTGAAGCGGTTGCCGACAAGAAGGTGATGGATCACGCCGTGGCTGACCTGACCAAAATTGCCGGTCAAAAACCAGTGGTCACGATGTCGAAGAAGGCAATTGCCGGCTTCAAGATTCGTGAAAACCAGGCCATTGGCTGCATGGTGACTTTGCGCGGCGCGCAAATGTATGAGTTCCTGGATCGATTTGTCACCGTGGCTTTGCCTCGCGTTCGAGACTTCCGAGGTATCTCTGGTCGTTCTTTTGATGGTCGTGGTAACTACAACATCGGCGTTAAAGAGCAAATCATTTTCCCTGAGATTGAGTATGACAAGGTTGATGCCTTGCGCGGCCTCAACATCAGTATCACAACAACGGCCAAGACCGATGACGAGTGCAAAGCACTGCTCGCTGGTTTCCGTTTCCCCTTCAAGAACTGAGGTGATCTGTGGCTAAGATGGCTTTAATCGAGCGTGAGCTCAAGCGCGACAAACTGGTTGCCAAGTATGCAAAAAAGCATGCCGAATTGAAGGCGGTCTCGACCGATGCCAAGCGCACGGACGAAGAGCGTGCTGCTGCTCGCCTCGGCTTGCAAATGTTGCCGCGCAACGCCAACCCAACGCGTCAGCGCAACCGTTGTGCTATCACAGGTCGCCCTCGCGGCACCTTTGCACAGTTCGGTTTGGCCCGGGCAAAAATTCGTGAAATGGCCTTTGCTGGTGAAATCCCCGGCATGGTCAAGGCTAGCTGGTAAGCGGCAGGAGACATAGATATGAGTATGAGTGATCCTATTGCCGACCTGTTGACGCGCATTCGCAATGCGCAGATGGTTGCCAAAACATCCGTTCGGGTGCCTTCTTCAAAAGTAAAGGTTGCTATTGCCCAAGTCCTGAAGGACGAGGGTTACATCGACGACTTCAAAGTGACTTCGGTGGATGGTAAATCTGAGCTGGAAATCGCGTTGAAGTATTACGCAGGTCGCCCTGTGATTGAGCGTATTGAGCGCGTTAGCCGCCCTGGATTGCGTGTCTATCGCGGCAGTGGTGCCATTCCGCAAGTGCAAAACGGCCTTGGTGTGGCGATTGTCACAACGCCCAAGGGTGTCATGACTGACCGCAAGGCGCGCGCTACCGGTGTTGGTGGCGAAGTCCTTTGCTACGTCGCCTGATGCGTGACATTTAGGAGTAACAGAACATGTCTCGTATTGGAAAAATGCCCGTTGCCATCCCTGCGGGGGTGGAAGTGGTTTTGTCTGAACAGCAAGTCAGCGTCAAGGGCGCTGGTGGCTTGTTGTTTTTGACGCAAAACAGTTTGGTCAAGGTGACCGCCGAAGGTGACAAAGTCAGTTTTAAAGCTGCCAATGACTCTCGGGAGGCAGATGCTATGTCCGGCACATTCCGCCAGTTGGTCAACAACATGGTGGTTGGTGTCAGCAAGGGCTTTGAAAAGAAGCTGACCTTGATTGGCGTGGGTTTCAAGGCCCAAGCCCAAGGTGCGAAGCTCAATCTGGTGGTGGGTTATTCCCATCCAGTGAACAAAGATATGCCCGAAGGCATTACTGTGGCAACGCCAACACCGACTGAGATCGTGATCAAAGGCGCTGACCGTCAACGCGTTGGTCAGGTGGCTGCTGAGATTCGCGCCATTCGTCCTCCTGAGCCCTACAAAGGCAAGGGCATCCGTTATGCGGACGAAAAGGTCGCCATCAAAGAAACCAAGAAGAAATAAGGAGCTGCACTATGTTGACCAAAAAAGAACAACGTCTTCGCAGAGCCCGGCAGACTCGAATTCGTATCGCCAACCAAGGCGTTGCTCGACTGACTGTCAATCGCACCAACCTGCACATTTATGCAAGCGTCATTTCTGGCGATGGCTCCAAAGTTATCGCTACTGCCTCCACTGTAGAAGCAGAAGTTCGGCAGGCGCTGGGTGGTGCTGGCAAGGGTGGCAATGTGGCAGCTGCTCAAGTGATTGGTAAGCGCGTGGCTGAGAAAGCCAAAGCTGCCGGTGTCGAGAAAGTTGCCTTTGATCGGGCAGGGTTTGCGTACCACGGCCGCGTTAAAGCGTTGGCTGATGCGGCACGTGAAGCTGGCTTGCAGTTCTAAGCAGATCGGAAATTAAGATGGCTAAAGTACAAGCGAAGATGCAGGGTAAGGCTGAGGGTCCTGAGGACGGTTTGCGCGAGAAAATGATCGCGATCAACCGTGTGACCAAGGTCGTCAAGGGTGGTCGTATTCTTGGCTTTGCGGCACTCACCGTGGTCGGTGACGGTGATGGCACGGTCGGTATGGGCAAGGGCAAATCCAAGGAAGTGCCCGCAGCTGTCCAGAAGGCGATGGAAGAAGCGCGCCGTAATATGACGAAAGTCGCCCTGAAGAACGGCTCCATTCATCACAAGGTCATGGGTCAGCACGGTGCTGCTTCCGTCATGATGGCTCCAGCCCCCAAGGGTACCGGCATCATCGCTGGCGGCCCAATGCGCGCTGTTTTTGAAGTCGTGGGCATCACGGACATCGTTGCCAAGAGCCATGGCTCCAGCAATCCCTACAACATGGTTCGTGCCACGCTTAATGCGTTGTCACATGCTACTACGCCTTCAGTGGTTGCTGCCAAGCGCGGCAAGACCATTGAAGAGCTGTTTGTCTGATCGGAGCCCCCAAATGACAACAGAGAAAAAAGTAACCGTTCAACTGGTTCGCAGTCCGATTGGCTGCGCGGCTTCGCACCGTGCGACGGTGCGTGGTTTGGGTCTGCGCAAGATGCGTAGCACCAGTGAACTGGTCGATACGCCCGAAGTGCGTGGCATGATTAACAAGATCAGTTATCTGGTCAAGGTTCTCTGAGAGGTCCATGATGGAATTGAATGGCATTAAACCCGCTGATGGCGCTAAACATTACAAGCGTCGTGTTGGTCGTGGTATTGGTTCAGGCTTGGGTAAAACCGCTGGTCGTGGGCACAAGGGTCAAAAGTCTCGTGCTGGTGGCTACCATAAGGTCGGCTTTGAAGGCGGTCAAATGCCTATGCAGCGTCGTTTGCCCAAGCGCGGTTTCAAGTCGGCCTTGTTGAAGTTCAACGCGGAAGTAACTTTGACTTCGCTGAACTTGCTTGATGTCGCTGAAGTCAACCTGGTTGTGCTCAAGCAAGTGGGTTTGGTTGGCGAGCTAGCCAAGGTTGTGAAGATCATCAAAACGGGTGAAATTACCAAGGCAGTCAAACTGTCAGGTATTGGCGCAACTGCTGCAGCCAAGCTGGCGATTGAAGCCGCTGGCGGCTCGTTGGTCTAATTTCGAACGCGAGAAGATTGCAAGTGGCAACCAGTTCAACATCTGTAGCAAAGGCAGACAAGTACGGCGACCTGCGTCGCCGACTGACTTTTCTGTTGTTAGCGCTGGTGGTTTACCGTGTCGGTGCTCATATACCTGTGCCGGGTATCGACGCGAACCAGTTGCAACAGTTCTTCAAGGGCCAGCAGGGCGGTATTTTGGGCATGTTCAACATGTTCTCCGGTGGCGCTTTATCGCGTTTCACGGTATTTGCCCTGGGTATCATGCCGTACATCTCTGCGTCCATCATCATGCAGTTGATGGGCTACGTTTTGCCTGCATTTGAGCAGCTGAAAAAAGAGGGCGAAGCGGGTCGTCGAAAGATCACTCAGTACACACGTTACGGCACGCTTGGCCTTGCACTGTTCCAGTCTCTTGGGATTGCTATTGCGCTGGAAAGCTCAGCAGGTTTGGTGATTTCACCAGGCTTTGGCTTCAGAATAACTGCGGTTGTTTCCTTAACGGCTGGTACTCTGTTCCTCATGTGGCTGGGCGAGCAGATCACTGAGCGTGGTCTGGGCAATGGTATTTCGATCATTATTTTCGGCGGGATCGCGGCCGGGTTGCCCAGTGCGATTGGCGGTCTTCTTGAGCTGGTGAGAACCGGCGCAATGAGCATTATTGTCTCGTTGTTTATCGTTATTCTGATCGGTTTGGTTACTTATTTTGTGGTGTTTGTTGAACGTGGCCAGAGGAAAATTCTTGTCAACTATGCCCGTAGGCAGGTCGGAAATAAGGTCTATGGTGGTCAGTCTTCGCACTTGCCTCTGAAGCTCAACATGGCTGGTGTTATTCCTCCTATCTTCGCTTCCTCGATTATTTTGCTTCCCGCCACGGTCGTGGGTTGGTTTAGTGCTGGTGAGTCGATGCGTTGGTTGAAGGATATTGCTGGTTCTTTGTCGCCTGGGCAACCTTTGTACGTGATGTTCTACGCTGCAGCGATCATTTTCTTCTGCTTCTTTTACACCGCATTAGTTTTCAACAGCAAAGAGACGGCTGATAACTTGAAGAAGAGTGGTGCGTTTGTGCCCGGCATTCGTCCGGGTGAGAACACGGCAAAGTACATTGACAAAATATTGTTGCGGTTGACATTTATCGGTGCGATTTACATCACGCTGGTCTGTTTGCTGCCTGAGTTCTTGATTTTGAAATACAACGTGCCGTTTTATTTTGGCGGTACGTCTTTGTTGATTATTGTGGTTGTGACCATGGATTTCATGTCCCAGGTACAAAACTACTTGATGTCGCAGCAATACGAATCTTTACTAAAGAAGGCTAATTTCAAGGCTTCTTGAGATTTTTATTTATGGCAAAAGATGATGTTATTCAGATGCAAGGGGAGATTGTTGAAAATCTACCCAACGCAACGTTTCGAGTGAAGCTGGAGAACGGGCATATTGTTCTCGGGCACATCTCCGGCAAGATGCGGATGCATTACATCCGTATTTTGCCGGGTGACAAAGTTACAGTCGAACTTACACCTTACGACTTGACAAGAGCTCGGATTGTCTTCAGAGCTAAGTAATTAAGATTTTTATGAACTGTTTAGGAGAATGAAATGAAGGTTTCGGCTTCGGTTAAGAAAATTTGCCGTAACTGCAAGATTATTCGTCGCAAGGGTGTAGTTCGTGTGATCTGTACTGATCCGCGTCACAAACAGCGCCAGGGTTAATTGCAAAAGGTATAGAGGAACAAAATGGCACGTATCGCTGGTATCAATATTCCGCCACAAAAGCACTCCGAGATTGGCTTGACTGCCATTTTCGGTGTGGGTCGCAGCCGCGCCCGCAAGATCTGTGAAGCCTGTGGGATCGATTACTCTAAAAAGATCAAAGAGCTGTCTGACGCTGAGCTGGAAAAGCTGCGCGACGAGGTGGGCAAGTTTACTATTGAAGGTGACCTGCGCCGCGAAACGACAATGAACATCAAGCGTTTGATGGATATTGGTTGCTATCGTGGTTTCCGTCATCGTCGCGGCTTGCCGCTCCGTGGTCAGCGCACACGGACCAATGCACGTACCCGGAAGGGGCCGCGTAAGGCTGCTGCTTCGCTGAAGAAATAAACTGTTTGAAGGATAACCATGGCAAAAGCTCCCGCCAACAACGCCGCGCAGCGTGTACGCAAAAAGATCCGCAAAAATGTTGCGGACGGTATTGCTCACGTTCACGCCTCGTTCAACAACACCATCATCACGATCACCGACCGTCAAGGCAATTCGTTGTCTTGGGCATCTTCTGGTGGCCAAGGCTTCAAAGGCTCTCGTAAGTCAACTCCTTTTGCTGCGCAGGTTGCATCCGAGGTGGCGGGTCGTGCGGCCATCGAACAGGGCATCAAAAACTTGGACGTGGAGATTAAAGGACCTGGTCCAGGTCGCGAGTCCTCGGTGAGGGCGCTGGCGGCTTTGGGTATCCGTATCAACATGATTGCGGATGTCACGCCGGTTCCTCATAACGGCTGTCGCCCTCAAAAGCGTCGCCGTATCTAAATTCCATCCAAGCCCACCGCCGCGGTTCCACCGCGGCTCCCGCTTTTGCGGCAGATGATTAAAAGGATATTCAAGTGGCACGTTACTTAGGCCCCAAGGCCAAACTCTCCCGCCGTGAAGGCACCGATTTGTTTTTGAAGAGCGCACGTCGCTCTATCGGAGACAAAGCGAAGTTCGATTCCAAACCTGGTCAACACGGCCGCACCTCAGGTGCCCGTACCTCTGACTTTGGTTTGCAGTTGCGCGAAAAACAGAAAGTGAAACGCATGTACGGCGTGCTTGAAAAGCAGTTCCGTCGCTATTTCGAGGAAGCTGATCGCCGCAAGGGCAATACCGGCTCCAACTTGCTGTTTTTACTGGAAGCGCGGCTCGACAACGTGGTGTACCGTATGGGTTTTGGGTCCACGCGTGCCGAGGCTCGTCAGCTGGTATCGCACAAAGCTATTTTGGTGAACGGCAAGTCGGTCAACATTCCGTCCTACATGGTTAAGGTCGGTGATGTGCTGGCAGTTCGCGAGAAATCAGCAAAACAAAATCGTATCGCCGAGGCTTTGCAGTTGGCACAACAAGTCGGTATGCCGGCTTGGGTTGATGTGAATGCTGAGAAGGCTCAGGGCGTTCTCAAGGCTATTCCGGACCGTGATCAGTTTGCGGCGGACATCAACGAGTCGTTGATCGTTGAGCTGTATTCACGTTAATCTGACTCTGCTCTGCCGAGAATGAGGCCCCTAGGGGCCTCGGTTTGTCTAGTCAGCCTTACCGATGTAACGAATCGGGGGTATTGAGAGGAAATTTCATGCAAAGTAGTCTATTAAAGCCCAAAGCAGTTCAGGTGGAGCAACTTTCTGCCAATCGCGCGAAAGTTGTGCTCGAGCCCTTCGAGCGCGGTTATGGTCACACGCTGGGTAATGCGCTGCGGCGAGTGCTTTTGTCTTCCATGCCCGGTTACGCTCCGACGGAGGTAACGATTGCTGGTGTTCTCCATGAATATTCATCGATTGATGGCGTCCATGAAGATGTGGTCAATATCCTGCTGAATCTCAAAGGTGTTGTGTTCAAGTTGCACAACCGGGATGAGGTGACGCTGAGTCTGCGTAAAGATGCCGAAGGCGTTGTTTCTGCAGCCGACATTCAGACGCCTCATGATGTCGAGATCGTCAACCCTGATCATGTTATTGCGAACTTGGCGGCTGGCGGTAAACTCGATATGCAAATCAAGGTCGAAAAAGGCCGCGGTTATGTTCCGGGAACAATGCGCCGTCATGGCGACGAGTCATCTAAGTCTATTGGACGGATTGTTCTGGACGCCTCTTTCTCGCCCGTTCGACGCGTCAGTTACACAGTGGAGAGCGCTCGGGTCGAACAGCGTACCGATCTGGATAAGCTGATTCTGGATATTGAGACCAACGGTGCTATTTCTGCAGAAGACGCAGTACGTGCCTCCGCTAAGATTCTGGTTGAGCAGTTGGCTGTGTTTGCGCAGCTTGAGGGTGGTGACATTGACGCTATCGTCTCGCCATCATCTCGCGGTAGCGCTCAATTTGATCCGGTGCTTTTGCGCCCGGTAGATGAGCTCGAATTGACGGTTCGTTCTGCGAACTGTCTCAAAGCTGAGAACATTTATTACATTGGCGACTTGATTCAGCGTACTGAAAATGAATTGTTGAAGACGCCGAATTTAGGTCGCAAGTCTCTCAACGAGATCAAGGAAGTGTTGGCCTCTCGCGGCTTGACACTCGGTATGAAATTGGAAAGCTGGCCGCCGGCTGCCCTCGAAAAGCGTTGATTCAGCGCGCTCCATGCAGTACCTGATACGGCTGCCTGTTAAATAAAGGAAATTACTATGCGTCACGGACTAGGACTACGAAAACTCAATCGCACATCGTCACATCGCTTGGCCATGTTGCGCAATATGATGAACTCTTTGATCGAGCATGAGGTGATCAAGACAACCGTTCCCAAAGCCAAGGAACTTCGTCGTGTGGTTGAACCAATGATTACTTTGGCGAAAGAGGCGAGTGTCGCCAACCGTCGTCTGGCTTTCGATCGCTTGCGTGATCGTGACAGTGTTGTCAAATTGTTCAACGACCTCGGCCCGCGTTTCAAGACTCGTCCAGGTGGTTACACCCGTATCTTGAAGATGGGTTATCGCGTTGGCGATAACGCGCCAATGGCTTTGGTCGAGTTGGTAGATCGTGCACCTGTCGCCGATGCTGCTGACGCCTCTGCTGAATAGGTTATAATCTAGATCTCCGCGCGATGGAGCAGTCTGGTAGCTCGTTGGGCTCATAACCCAAAGGTCGGAGGTTCAAATCCTTCTCGCGCAACCAATAAAATCAAGCACTTACTTGATAAAAACGCCCACTGTTAGTGGGCGTTTTGCTTTCTGTGACGAGGTTTGTGACGAGGTCTGTGTCGTCACAAAGAAGTCGAAGCATTACATTGACCTTTGGGTATGTGACGAGTCTATTGTTGGATCGCCGCATCAGTTGGAGGTCAGCTACCGTTAGGTGATGCTTGGTCAGTCAATATTTCGGTATTACTGCGCAAATTTAGCTTCGGTTGTGAGTGGGGTCAACGAACTTTTAGCTCCAGTAATCACGTTTGATTGATGACGGTTGCCTACCCTACGGGCAGGTTACGATCAGAAGCGGGTACACGATTCTGTCCAGCGACGGACAGCAACTGGTAAGCCGACGTTGGCCGAACTGACTCCATACTGACAGTAGCGCCCAAAGCGGGTGCTCCTACAATCTGAGTTGGAGCTCAGCAATGCGCCATAGACCGGTCAATCAGGGTTAAAAGTCGTCTCAGAAAACGGAAAATAGAGCAGGCAAAGCCGATTCCAACGGTCAGGACTGCCTGAACTTGCCCAGAACGATTTTGGCGCTCGTGCACAAAAAAAGATCAATTACTCTACGGTGCGGATACCGCAACCTTGGTCACGCGCATTGGAATCTTTGCCACTGGTGGATTGAAGAGCCGACAGTAACTCTGAGAGATGCTCATTCAAAGTAGCCAAGGATGCTGGCGGTATTAACGCCAAGATGGTGCGTTCGTTCTCTACGTGCGCACCGACTGCGCGAACTGACGGTCGGCTTGTTTTTGAGAATTCACGCAATGGACCAATTGAAGCCATTCGGTCCGCACACCTCTTCAAACATAACCAAAACCGCACTAGGCACGAATTTTTGGTCCGTCCGCACTGCACAACGCACGAACATGTCCCCGCAGCCAACGATGTACAGGGTCCGCATGCTGGCGTACATGCCAGCTTTGTGACACTTCCACATCCGGTATCGTTACTGGAAGTTTGAAGATATGCAAGCGGTGATGTGCCATGGCCCAGCGAACAAAAGGCTCTGGCATGACGGCCAGAAAGTCGGACGTTGCGGCCATGACCAAGGCTGACTGAAAGCCTGGCGCCACAATGGCCACCCGACGGCTCAAACCCAACTCCTTTAACGCCTCGTCCAGGCGCCCCGCGGCCCTGCCACTCGGTGAGGTGGCAATGTGCGGCCACGCTACAAAGTCTTGTGCACTGACTTCTTCGCTTGGCTTTTTCTTTTTATTGCGGAGCAAAGGGTGATTTTCTCGAACCACACCAGCAAAAGATGCCTCGAAAAGAAGCTCGTTGTATATCTCTGGCTCTACTGTTCTCGGTACGCCAATATCCAGATCAACGACACCGCTTCGTAGGGCGTCAATATTCTTGTCAGTTTGGGGGACGAATTGCAAAGATGCGCCTGGGGCTTCTGCTGTCAAGGTAGCCGCCAGCTTAGTCGCCCATGTGCCTGCAAAGCCATCGTTGGTACGCAAAGTGAGCGTGCGTTCGAGTCGGGAGAAATCCACGTCTTGCGGAGTAAAAACCCCACGGACTCCTTCAATCGCCGATTGCACGCTGGCGCTTAAGTCCAAGGCACGTTGCGTTGGCACCAGACCGCGTCCAGCGGGAACGAACAGAGGGTCGCCAATGGCTTCGCGCAAGCGCGCCAAACGGCGGCTCATGGCTGGCGCGCTCAGATACCGGACACGCGCTGCACCCACAACGCTACCTTCACGCAGCAGGGCATCCAGATCCAGCAATAGATTGAAATCCAGGCGATTCAAGGCAGGAGTCTTCATCGGATCAGCTCCAACCAGTGCGTTCAATGCATTGGTCAACTGCAATTATGTCACTTTACACAATGGTTGATGAATCGGACGATAGGGCTATCTCAAAACAACGACTCATCTGGAGTAAGCCATGCAAGCACCCTCGCAAACAATACAACCGCCATCGGCGGCTAACTTTTCAATCTATCCGTTACTGGCAGTCCTGATCTGGACGGGCAACACCCTGGTTACTAAAGCTGCCTCCGCGGTGATCGAC
>Ga0105048_10015787_pt1 | contig 11700 bp, 8 predicted proteins | sample MAT05_FD_78382 | JGI IMG/M metagenome (GOLD analysis project Ga0105048, IMG submission 78382) | Freshwater microbial communities from Lake Fryxell liftoff mats and glacier meltwater in Antarctica - MAT-05 | ecosystem: Environmental > Aquatic > Freshwater > Ice > Liftoff microbial mat | place...
CTGAACGCGTGGATGTTTTCAAAAGTCGGCAGCCCGCAGACCGGCATCTATTTCGCAGATGCCTCGCTGGCGTTTGCACGCATCAACATCATTACCTGGATCGAACTCTCCATTTTAATACCGCTGCTAGGGCTCTGGCTGAGGTGGTATGTGAAACCCGCGAACCAAACATGAAGCTGCACTATGAAATTACGGAGATCTGCCTCCTTGATGCAGAGCGCAGAAACGAAATGTATGCGCTGCTCGCCGCCTGTTATGATCATGTGACGCGGAATGTCTTTGAATCCGATCTCACTGCCAAGACTCTGGCTGTATTGCTGCTCGATGAAAAACAGCAGCTCATGGGGTTTTCCACCCAGCAGATCTATCAAACTAGAACTCTCGACGGTCCTTTGAAAATCTTGTTCTCCGGGGATACGGTCATTACGCCGTCCTGTTGGGGCACCCAGGAGTTGGTGAAAGGCTGGTGCGAAGTCGCAGCCCGCATGTTAAAAGAAGCCGATGACATGCCGTGTTATTGGTTCCTCATTTCCAAGGGCTACCGCACCTATCTCTATCTTCCATTGTTTTTTCAGATCTATCATCCACATCCTGACGAGCGAGGTGCGGAGTTGGTGGAGATCCTGAACCATCTGGCTGAGGAAAAACTTCCGGGATGCTTTGATACTAACAGCGGACTGATTCGCTTTCCGTCTCGCAGGGGGCAGTTGGGCGACGAATTCAACGAGATTCCGCATCACCGTGATCAGGATCGTGATGTGCGTTTTTTCCTGAAAATGAACCCGGACTATCGCGAGGGAGTGGAGCTTGCTTGTCTTGCTCCAATCACGATTGAAAATACCCACGGCTGGGGGAAACGAATGCTCGCCCAAGCGATGAAAAAATTCTCATGACTGGCATCAAGGCATCACTCGCCAGCAACATCTGGCGCATCGCATGCGAGCCTGCTCGCCGCCGACTTTCTAAGGCTTTGATAGTACCGCAGGCTGCCCAGCAAGCGGTGTTGAATCGAATCCTGCACGATCATTCCAGTTCCGAATATGGGGTGAAATATGGCCTGCTTGCGGGCATGACGATGAAGGATTTCCGCGACGCGGTGCCTGTCTGCCGTTATGATGATTTGCAGCAATGGGTGGAGCGGATGAAATCAGGAGAAGCCAATGTGCTTTTCACAGGTCGTGCGAAAGCCTTCGAGCGCAGCAGCGGCTCCACTGCTGCGGCGAAGTGGATTCCCTTCAACGATGGACTGCGCGTCGAATTCCAAGAAGCGGTGCGCGCTTGGATGGGAGATCTCTATCGGCGGAATCGAAGTCTCTGCGGAGGTCGCGCGTGGTGGGTCGTCAGTCCTTTAGCCGATCACGCCATGAAGACGTCGGCTGGAATTCCAGTCGGCCTCGCCAGCGATGACGAGTATCTCGGGAGATGTGAAAAGATCTTCGCCTCGTGGTTGCGCGTCGGCACGGGCAAGGCAGCAGGTTCCGATTGGCAACAATGTTTGCAAGATACCGCAGACGAACTGATCAAGGCCCGCGACCTGCGGCTCATCTCGGTGTGGAATCCAAGCTATCTTCTGATCCTTTGGGAATTGATCCAAAAACGCTGCGGAGGAAATCCCGATCCCCGAGAGATCTGGCCTAACCTGACAATCATCAGCGCTTGGGCGGACGCCGGTGCTGCGGGCGATGCTCCAAAACTGCGCAAAATTTTCCCACACGTAAGACTTCAGGGCAAAGGATTGCTGGCAACGGAAGGGGTGATCACGCTGCCGTGGGGGGACGATGACGCCGCGCCGGTTCCGGCCTTAAGCTCGCATTTTCTGGAGTTCCAACAATGGCCGAATGGCGATTTCTTTCTGATACATGAGCTCCAACAGGGTGAGTCCTACGAAGTGATTCTAACGACAAGTGGCGGGCTATGGAGATATCTTCTTGGGGATGTGGTGAGGGTTGAAGGCATGGAAATGAACACCCCTCGCTTGCGCTTGATCGGTAGAGCGGATGGAGTCTGCGATCTGCGCGGAGAAAAGCTGAATCCCCTATTTGTCGCGCAGGTGTTTGCTAAATTTACCAAGGATTTCGCGCTTCTATCCCCCTGCCCCAGTGCCGATCCTCCACATTATGTTTTGAGCACCACGAATTCTGAGTTGTCCGCTGTCCAAGTAGATCATGCGTTGCGGGAAAATCCATACTATGATCATGCGAGATCGGTGGGTCAGCTAGGAGCACTACGGAAATTTCTAGTGAAGGAAACGGAACCCGCGCGGGCCTACATGGAGCGATGTATACAATTAGGGCAGCGCGCCGGGACGATCAAGGCTACGGCGATGCATGTCAAACCGGGTTGGGAGACATGGTTCAAGGGAGGTTTCGCCCCATGAGCGCTTCCCGTCCTGTGATCATGTTTGCCAATCCTCAACACGATGAAGGGTTGCGAAAATTGCTGCGGGAAACACCACTGCGCGGCGGAATGGCGGTCACGCTGGAACGTGAGCCGTTGTTTTTCTTTGAGAAGATGGAAACCGTGATCGCGATGCTTGACAACGCTGTTGTCGCTTGTGGTTCCAGAGTGTCGCGCCCGGTTAACTGGGATGGGAGAGCGGTGGAATCCTCATATCTGTCTGATCTGCGGGTGCATCCTTCCTGTCAAAAATACTCGGGCAGCATCTTGCGGGACTGCTATCAACTCTTGTCGGATTCTGCCAAACAGCGTCCTTCCGCCGTCACGTGGACTGCCGTGTTTGAAAGCAACCTCGCAGCGATGAAAACACTGGGACGCCGTCGGCGTGCTATCCCCGAATATGTGGATCGCGGAGGACTGCGATCACCAATGCTTTGGTGCAGTCCTGCTTGTAGATGGCCATCCCATCCGGGATGCCGGAGAGCCACTGAAGCGGATCGACTTGAGCTGGCGGCATTTCTGAAGAGGCAATTTTCAAACAAAACATTGGCACCTGTGATTGTCGCCGATGATTTGCCGATGGGAGATTTTATTCTCATTCGTGAAGACGATGTGCTTGTTGCGGCGATGGCGGTATCGGATCTCCGTGAGATCAAACAAATTCGAGCCGTCGAACTGCCATGGAATCTACGGATTTTAAGAACCGCGATGAAATTACTATCGCCGATATTCCCATTGCCGATTCTTCCTGCATCGGGAGACTTGATGGCGCTGGGCTATGCAAGCTTCCTGGCGGTGGAAAATGATGATGCATCCCTGACTCATACGCTCTTGCTCGCCGCTCGCGTGATGGCAGCGGAAAAGGGTTTGAGTTTCTTGTGCGCGTGCTTTCACGAGGATGACCCAAGTTTTTTGGGATCGAAAGGGTTGCCAGCGACGAGGGCGGATGGCAGACTTTTTCAAGTCATGCTATCAGGAAATTCGGACCCATGGACGGATCAAATTCCACACATCGAAGCCGCATGGTTGTGAAATCTTATATTCCTCTATTACGGCATCGACGGGACTTGAGGACCTTTTTTCTCATGGTGCTCTATACGGTGGTGCTGATCGTGTCGTGGACCTACCACATTTATGCATTGTTGCCAGTGTCCATGGCATTGGCAGTCACGGCTTGCTGCGCGAAACATAACCACACGCATTGTCCGACGTTTCATCGAAGGTTCTTCAACCGGCTGATGGATTTCTGGCTGACATTGCTCACCGGTTGCAGCACATCAGGAATCCGCGCCGCCCACCAGGTGCGTCATCATGGGAGCAATCAATCGCCGGAGGATTTTGTTCGCTGCTCATTGGTCTGTGAGATGCCGGCATGGCGCGCCTTGATGTGTTATGTGCCCAAAGTTCTGCTGGAAACATGGAGATATATGAAGTCCGACATGCGACTCAGGAAACGCGTGAAGCTTTTGAAAGCCGTCACACAGGAAAGACTGCTGTTGTGGGTGGTGATGCTGTTTCTGGTTTGGCACGATACTCTAAGATTTCTGATATTTTTCGGACTGCCGTGGCTCTTCGGCCAGTGGTTTCTGATTGCCATGAATCTGCCACAGCACGATGGATGTGATGAAGCCAGCCGCTGGGATCACAGTCGTAACGTGGTGGGAAAATGGAACAATTGGATATTCCTCAACAACGGCTATCACACCGCGCATCACGAGAAGCCGGGGCTGCATTGGAGTCTGCTGCCTGATTGGCACGACCGGCACGTGGCACCATACATCGACCGCCATCTGAATCACCGGACGCTCGTCTGTTTCTGGCACACTTGGTGGAAAATGCGAGGCATAAAGGAGGTCGCGTCATGACGGGACTCTACATCCCGGAGATGCTCACTCCCTTGTATTTCACGCCGCTCTATGCCGATCTGGCAGAAGACGAGCGCCTCGCTTACAACCGAAAACACGGTTTGTATTTTCTCGAGCAAACGATCTTCTTCGAGCAAATCACCGGGAGACCTGTGTTAGAGCAACTCATCCGCCTATCTCCAGACGAGCGTATTTCCCGTGGGGCGCAGCAGTTCATGAATGATGAAAATATTCACACATCGTGGTTCCGTGCATTGCTGCGGGAGGTGGAGCCGGAGATTTATAGGCGGGGAGATTTTCATCTGTTGGAAGTCACTCCGCTGATGATCCATAGCACGCGATTGACGGCGCGGGCAGTCCGTTGGCTGCCATGTTTGCTCTGGCTGCAATTGATTGCTGAGGAACGTTCCTTGTATTTCGGGCGTTGCTTTATGGAGGCGGGAGAGCAATTGGATCGGCGCTTCCTTTCGGTGCAGAAACGGCACATGGCGGACGAAACCGCCCATATCGGATATGACGAGATGTTTATCAGGTGGCTATGGGCGGAAAGTGGTGAGAACGTTAGGAAGATCAATGCGCGCCTTTTGGAGTGGCTACTGAGGGAGTTTTTTCATCTTCCGAAACGGTCCGGATGGCGTGTAGTAGAGAGTTGGCTGCGTGATTTTCCGCATCTTTGGGCGAGACGGGATGAGTTCAAGGCGGCGATGGGAAATTTGTCCGAAAACGAGAATTACCTGCACACCCTTTATCCAAGAAGGTATCTTCCTCTCACGACCGAGCTCTCCACCGCTTGGCCAGAGCTGGATTTTCTGCAAAAATTCTTCACTGATGAACCGATATGAAGGACGCCCTTTTCGCCATTCCCTCGAAGCTGAATCTGCTCATCGCCGCCGTGCAACTGGCGCTGCTGCTAGTGCTTCTTTGGTGCGCTTCGTGGGCGCAGTGGTGGGTGCTGCCGCTGCTGGCAATTGGCTATGGCTTGGTGATGAATTCCGCCTATGCCATGCTGCATGAAGCGGAACACGGGATGCTTCATCACCGGCGCTGGCTGAATGATTTAACGGGTGCGATGTTAGCTCTGTTTTTTCCAGCACCGTTTCACCTCATACGCCAGGGGCATCTGGGCCATCACATGCGCAACCGCTCGGATGATGAGGCTTTCGATTTCTATTTCGAAGGGGAAAATCCCCTATGGAAGCGGTTACAACTTTATGGAATCCTAACGGGTTTATTCTGGCTGGTAATCCTGTTGGGAAATCTTCTGGCGGTTGTCTGGCCATGGTATCTTCAGCCGAGAAAATTCGCAGTGGACCGACCGACGGAAGCGTTGCTCCAATCCTTGAACCGGAAGTTTCTGCCGCTGGTGTGGCTAGAGTCAGTCGGTGTTCTCGCGCTGCATTTCGCGCTGATTCATTTCTGGGGGATTCCTTTCTGGAGCTGGTTTGCCTTGCTTTGCGGCTTTGGCGTGATGTGGAGCGCCATGCAATATGTCCATCATTTCGGGACCAATCGCGATGTCATGAATGGTGCTCTGAATTTACGCTCGTGGCGCTGGCTCGATTGCCTGTGGCTCAATCACAACTGGCATCTGCGGCATCACCAGTGCCCGACGGTGCCGTGGATCTATCTTCCGACGCTGGGTGATGGTGAAACCGAACTGCGTGGGAATGTGTTCACCGCCTATCTGGGCATGTGGCGCGGACCGAGCCTAACCCAGGAACATGTGGAAAACAAATATGCCGACCGAATCATCCGATGATGTCCATTCTCCATCCGCCTGGCCAATAGGCCTGCGGATCCGGATGCTTTTATGGAATTTCCTACCGCTGCTCCATGTCTGCGGAGTCATCACTTGCGCTTGGCGTTTTTCTATACCGCTTGCGATTGCCGGGTTGTATCTATTTCCTCCTCTCCTATGTCGGCTGATCCTGCTTCTATACCCTCTGAGTGGCGGAACCTATCCGAGTGGTTCTCGCGAATTTGTCAGTTGGTGGGCGACGGCCCAGACGCAGATGATCTTCTGCCGCTTGCCGATGTTAGAGGAATTGCTGCGGCTGGTGCCTGGGCTGTATTCCATGTGGCTTCGTTTATGGGGGGCTAAAATCGGCAGACTGACGTTCTGGTCGCCCGGTGTAATGATTCTTGATCGTTCATTCCTGAAAGTAGGAAACGATGTCGTGACGGGGGCCGGAGTGCGATTGAATGCGCACGTAATCGAATACATTGAGGGTGAAATCAAGCTGCATCTGGCGACAATCGTCATCGGTGATGGCTGCAACATCGGCGGATACAGCCTGCTAACATCGGGCTGCCAGGTGGATAAAGGAGAATCTCTACACGCCTTCGCCCTGCTTCCGCCGTTTTCCCACTGGTCAAAAGGGAGACGCGGGAAAATCGCTGTGGCGCGTAAATCTGCAGATTAGGCTTGCTGTGATGGGGTTTGTCCTATCGATTTCAGATAGATGAAATTCTTAAAGATCCTCGCTTTGTGGGCTTCGGCTTCCGCTATTTCCTTGGCCCTGGAGCCTGACCGCTCGGCTGACAAACAGCAGCTACAGGCTCTTGCTGCTAGATATGAGGTGGCGATCAATCAAGGCTCGTTTTCCGAACTTCAGGATTCGTTGGCTCCCGAATTGAGCGCTGTTTTCATGACCGGTATTGAGGTGAAAGGAATCAAGGAAATGCAGAAATATTACGACGAGATCAAAGCCAAGATCGGCAGCGGCGGATCCTACACGGTAAAGCTTTTACCCGATGCTACCGACTTTTATGACAACGTCGCCGTGGCCCATGGAGCGAGTGATGAAACCGTCGTGCTGGGTAACGGCAAGCGAATCACCTATCAAAGCCACTGGACGGCTGTGCTGGAGAAGGCCAACGGCAAGTGGATGGCTTCGCGCCTGCATGTCTCAATCGATCCGATTGAAAATCCCTTCGTCGCAATGAAGGTGGGCGTCACGAAGTGGATGAATCTCGGAATCGGCGGTCTCGCGGGATTGGCGATTGCCTGGCTCCTCATGAGGCTGAAATCCAAGAGCGCCTGCGACAAGCCGTGAACTGCTAGGCAACTTATCTAGCAATTACGTCGGTGAGATTTCCACCACTGATCTTCCTCGAGAAAAATTTTGCATTTTCTCGATTTAAGGGTATGTTCAGAAAATCATTTTTATGCCTCCTACCTACGTTCTATTTTTGTTAGCATTCGCCACTGCCGTCAGCGCGAATCCACCGACTGGATCGATCACCCGGCATGTGTGGACAAACGTGGGAGGCGCAGCCGTCACTGATCTCACGAGTCTAACCACTTTCCCTAACAGCCCGAGCGCGAGCTTCACTCCCGGCTCATTTCTCGCTCCGACCAACACCGGAGATTCTTACGGCCAGCGGGTCTTTGGCTGGGTGCATGCTCCGGTGACCGGAAACTATGTGTTCAGTATTCACGCGGACGACAATGCCGAGTTATGGCTCAGCACCAGCGTCTCGCCAGATCACAAAGTTAGAATCGCGAGTGTCCCGGAATGGACGGACGCTGGCGACTGGACTAAGTTTCCACAACAAACCTCAGTCAGTGTCCCCCTCCAAGCGGGCAGATATTATTTTATCGAGGCCTTGCACAAGGAAGGCCAAGGCGGAGACAACCTCGGGGTGGGGTGGGCCTATCCCGGACAATCGCGAGTGGTGATCCCCGGTGCCGCTTTGAGTCAGTGGCAGAACCTAGCTCCGATTGCAGCAAACGATTCCGTCGTCGTCGGCGTGGGTGGCACCGCAGGAATCTACGTTCTCGAAAATGATCTGGATCCCAATGGCTCTGCAAACCTCAATCTTTCCTCGCTCCAGATCATTTCCCAGCCCACCCAAGGTTCCATAACCATTGATACGGCGAACCGTGTCATTCGTTACACTCACTTGGGAAGTGCCGCCGGAGCAGATTCATTCACCTATCAGATTCAAGACGCTGCCGGACTGGCGGGGACCGCTCAAGTCAACGTGACGATTTCCAATCAGTCGCGACTGCCTTTGGTTTCCTCAAGGATGCCGCCGCAAGCTCCACCCCAAAGCATCGCGGTCGTGGATGCGTTTCCCGGACTGACGTTTTCCGGCCCCTTGGGCATTGTGACTCCTCCGGGTGAGACCCAGCGGATTTTTGTGTTAGAAAAGGGCGGGCAGATTCGTGTAATTCCCAGCCTCACAGCTCCTACGAATTCGCCATTCCTCGGCTTGAATACCTTGGTAAATGGCAGGCCGTCTGAGGCGTTCCGAACTGATAGTGAACAAGGGTTGCTGGGACTGGCCTTCCATCCTCAGTATGCGAGCAATGGCCGATTTTTCATTGTTTACTCAGTTGCAATCAACGGAATTGACCACCAGCGCCTATCAGAATTTTCGGTCTCTTCTACTAATCCCAATCAAGCGAATACGGCATCGGAGAAAGTCCTGATCCAGCAAAGGAACGAAGCGACTAACCATAATGGCGGAGATCTCCACTTCGGAGCCGATGGATACCTCTACATGAGCTGGGGCGATGAGGGGAATTCCGATGATACTCTTAATAATAGCCAAACCATCACACGGGATTTCTGGTCCTCGATCACACGAATCGATATCGATCTCGAAGCAATGGACTACACGCCGAATGACGGCAGCACCGGGGATGATAGCAATGTGCGACCCAACCCACACCCTGCGATTCGGTTAGACACTTCGGGAAATCCGCGTTACGAAGTGCCTGCGGACAACCCATGGGTGGGAGCCACGCAGTTTCTGGGATCCAACATCAATGCGGCGCTCGTCCGCAGCGAGTTCTGGGCCGTGGGCCTGCGCAATCCATGGCGGATGTCGTTTGATTCGGTGACAGGAACGCTTTGGTGCGGCGATGTGGGGCAAGGGGCACGCGAGGAAATCAACAAAATCGTGAGAGGCGGGAATTACGAGTGGGCATTCAAAGAGGGTTTGATCAATGGCGTCAAATGGAACAGTCGGCCAAGCGGTTGGACAGGCTCCCATCCGCCGCGCTGGGACTATACCCACGGCTCGGGAACCTTGCAGGGAAATTCGGTAACGGGAGGGCTCGTTTACCGCGGGAGCCGGATCGGTTCGCTGGCGGGCCGCTATATCTTTGCCGATTATGTCTCTGGAAACATCTGGTCCTTGAATGACTCCACCACCCCTCCAGTAGTCGAGCGGATCGCCGGAGATGGCGGCATCGCCGGATTCGGAACCGATCCATCAAATGGCGATGTGTTAATGGCAAACATCAACACCGGGCAAATTCGCCGCTTGGTTTCCCAATCCATTATCTCTGGTTTTCCAACCACGCTCGCGGCGACCGGATTGTTTGCGGACCCGGTTGCACTCACGCCGAACCCCGGCTTGGTAGGCTATCAGGTGAACCTGCCGTTTTGGTCCGATCATGCCGATAAGCGCCGCTGGTTCGGCATTCCTGAAACGACTTCGAAAATCGGTTTCAATCGTGAAGGAGCATGGAACACCCCAGCAGGAATGGTCTGGGTGAAACACTTCGATTTGGAAACAGTCAGGGGAAACCCAGCGACAGCGAAGCGCCTGGAAACACGCGTGATGGTCCGAAATTCGACGGGCTCCTACGGGGTTTCCTATCGCTGGAATGAAGCTGGCACCGTAGCGTCACTTGCAGCTGCGGGAGGCGAGGAGTTTGATGTGACGGTTCAGGAAAACGGTAATGCGAGCACCCAGCGCTGGCAGATTCCCTCTCAGGCCCAATGCATCACCTGTCACTCGCCGCAAGCGGGACATTCGCTTTCTTTCCGCACGCGCCAGCTCAACCGAGCCGGAAGTCTAGCCGGACACAATGGTAACTTTATTCAATTGCTAGCCGATGCGCATTATCTCGAAAATTTGGACACTCCGCCCAGCTTGCTACCCCGCCATGTTACTCCGGCAGAAAGTGCTTTCGCATTGGAAGAAAGGGCACGTGCTTATCTTGAGGTGAATTGCTCCTATTGCCATAGCAGCGGAGGCTCCGTGCCAGCGCAATGGGACGCGAGTGCGGTATTGCCACTCTTTGGAACCGGCATGGTCAATGGCGTAGCAGGAGGTGGCTCCTTTCACCCGAATGACCGTCTGTTGGTTCCCGGGCAGGAGCAGCGATCCATCATTCTCAATCGTGCGGCGGCCCGCAACGGCTACTCAAGAATGCCCCCATTGGGATCAAATGTGGTGGATGCCGCAGGGGTCGCCTTGCTGCAGGAGTGGATCCAACAGGAACTCCCGCAGCGGAAAAGCTATGCCATGTGGAGAGAATCCTTCTTCGGCGTGCCACCAGGCACGGGTGGGGATCCACACATTGATTCGGATCTGGACGGCCGCTCGAATCAACAGGAGTTTCTCGCCGGCACCCATCCCCTGCTTCCTGATCGTGCGCCATCGGTGATGATCGCAGCCGCTGCGGGATGGGCAGACCTCACCCTTCCTGTCATTCCCGGAAGATCCATTTTACTCGAATCCTCCAGTAATTTACAAACTTGGAGTCTATGGGAGGCGAACAGCAATCAAGGTTTGCAGATGGCTCCGACCACTCCCGCCGAGTTCGCCATCCCCACTTCCGCTCCCACCCGGTTCTTTAGGGCGAAAATTGAGGAACGATGAATGAAAACACGCTGGGGCTGCGGGCGAAGTGCAATGGATCGGCAGTTGGGTGCAGTACAAAAAAGTGATCCTAGAAATCAAACGGTCCACGATGGGCAAGGAGGGGCGGAAAGTGTCCGCCCCTGCGGATAATGAGCCACTGGGGGTGCCCAAAGGGTCTTCTCATAGGCATTTCATCCTCACGGCAAACGCGTTTCGCCGCTCCTTGATTTTTTCGCGTCCCCCCTGATCACGTGACAAATTTTGGCTTGCGCGGATTCATTGTAGTGTTAACAATCGTCCGAAAGCTCCCCCCTGCGATGATTTTATTCTCTTCTTCCCCTTTTCCGGACAGGCCCGCCTCTCAGCGTTTCGGGAGGGTCGCCCACTCTCCAATGAGTCCCCTTGGAGTGCTCAAGGCAGTGTGTTTGCTGGGAATCCTGTCGTTTTCCATCGCCCGAGGCGGGCTGATTTACTGGGGGAGCGAGGGATTTATCGATTACAAAAACAGCCAAAATCAGGCATGGACGCCCGATTACTCGATGGCGTTGGGTGTTTTTAAAACCGGATTTACGCCGACCTTCGCAAATCGCGAGCTATGGGCTGAGAACTGGGTGCCCCTCGGCCTCGCGCAGTACGATAGCGAGGAACTTCGCTTTGCAGGAGTGGTAGATGATAGCCTCTCACTGCCCGGCGGGTCGGGGACCCAGGCTTATATTTGGGCAAAAAATGGCGAAGATCTGACCAAGGGCCCAGAATGGATGTTAATGACAAATTTGGATTGGCAATGGCCCGCCGTGAGTTCTCCCAATAGCCAAGCGCTGACGTGGACCAC
>Ga0105048_10015791_pt1 | contig 11699 bp, 6 predicted proteins | sample MAT05_FD_78382 | JGI IMG/M metagenome (GOLD analysis project Ga0105048, IMG submission 78382) | Freshwater microbial communities from Lake Fryxell liftoff mats and glacier meltwater in Antarctica - MAT-05 | ecosystem: Environmental > Aquatic > Freshwater > Ice > Liftoff microbial mat | place...
AGCAAGCCGCAAGCCGCAAGCCGCAAGCCGCAAGCCGCAAGCCGCAAGTCAACGTACAAGAAAAGCCATTGCTATTAGCATGATCTATTTGCCTCGCACCCGGCAATATGCAAAGATATTGTAGGTATGCAGATGGCGCGATTTTCCAAAAATAGATTGATGTTTATAGTTACTGCAATCTTGATTCTGACTGCAGCGTTAGGAACGTTTACGTGGTCTATGCTTAGGACGCAAGCAGATTTAAGCGCTGAGATCGCTGATCTACAGTTTACCAATATTAGTCCCGCAGGTTTTTCATTGGCGGTGATCACTTCGCAGCCTCAAGCCAATATGCAAGTATTTGCAGGCGAACAGCCGATTGGGAATTGGCTAAATACCAGTGCTGGGGCTACTATGGAGGCGGAAAAAGACAGCCCAGAACAGTCAAGCTACGCCTATCATTTCAGTTTCAGCAACTTAGACTTAGCTGATATTCAAAAGAATAATGAGTTATATGTGAAATTAGTCACTCCAACAGGTCAGTATCAAACTAAAGTTAATTTGCAGGCACAAGCAAGAGGGAATCTAAGCGCCGAACCGAAATTAATTTACGGAGTCCTCACTGATTACAATAATGAACCGATTCGATCTGGAGCTAATGTATTTTTAGAATTCTCCAAACCCGATAGCGCCGAGCCAGTGACGCTATCAACAGGAGTCAAGGCAAATGGTGTTTGGAGTGTAGAGTACTCTGAACTCTTATTCGATCTTCGTAGATTTCAAACAGATCCGCAAGCTATTTTGAAATTGCGCTCATCTTCTCAATTAGGAAGAGGAGAGAGGCGTTTGAGTATTAAGGATTTACTGGCTGCCGCTCTGGATAAACAGGAAGTGGTGGGACTCAAGGTAGGTTTGGGGTTGGAACCTGCTGCTAAAGCTTTTGACGAAGCAGGTAAGTTAAGGCTACTTGAGCAAAGCTTGCCGCCTGCATCACAAATTAAAGGTTTAAATTTACAACAGTCGTTGTTAACAACTGTCTCTGCGCAAGAGGCAGCTCCAGAGGCAGCCACCCCAGCAGTAGCAACTTGCGCGGGGCCTGACAATAATAATGACGGTATTGCCGACAGCGCAGACCCGAGTTTGTGCCAAGTGGGCTCACGGTGTAATTGGCAGAATGCATGGTGGAAGGAATGTTTGGCACCTTTTGCTGGGGTCACTGGCGAGGTTAAACATGAATGGGTGGCTTTTTGCTCTGCCGATGGTACTATCTCAGCAACTACGCCGAGTGGCGCGGCCAATCTCTATTCACAGGTCAACTCAAATTGTAGTGCTGACAAATTGGGCCAGAAATTGGCTAATGCAGCGCTTAACGATAGTTGTAATGGCGATCTAACTAAAATGGCTAGCGATCCAGGCAGTTGTGCCACAAGTATAAACGGGCCAAGTCCCACACCCACGCCAAATCCTGGCGTTGAACCCCAACCCCAACCCCAACCCCAACCACAGTCGGGATCATTTGGCATCAATCTTAGACTTGCAGGAGGAGGGGACACTATCAACGTGAAGCTGTCTGGTAGTACTGGTCAGTTGGTGGATCAAGCAGTTACTCCTGTATTAATCTTGGATATCTACGAGCCAGGCCAAACAGTACCACTGAGGGAAATTATTAGGCCCAATGGTGACCTAGTGAAACGATTGATCTTTAATACCAGATTACGAGTGACTCTAGGCTATATAACACCTGCAAGCCAGGAAAATTTGTATAACTTAGCTTGTGACGGTGCCCGTACCAGAACTGAGACTGCACCTAATTCGCCAGCAGTTACTCCTATTCCTGACTCAGAGATTTTAGTACCAGCTGGGGGTACCGGCTGGATATTTACTAGTACATACAATAATGCAGGCTACGGAGTCGAGCTAGCTGGCTGTGATGGAACCAGCAGCGCTGTCGAAATTCCTGTAGCGACCGAAATACCAATAGATACAGATCCGACTTCAGGCGTATCAGAAATACTGACAAATGGGATGTGTCCAATTGCTTCAGAATGGATAAATCAGACCAGCATTTATCAAACCTCAACTGGAAACGGGAGTCATAGAAGTTCTCCTGGCAATCCTATTGCTAGTCAGAGACCTACAGATATCAAAATAAATGCTAGTGACGCAGCCAATCTAAGGGATAATGCTATCAATGTGCTTATAGTCAGTCCAGTCAGGGCCAGAGTGGTAGAGGTGAGAACGCCTGAGCGCACTGTGCAAATCTTTGGCGGAGGAATCTGTCAGGATACTGCTCCAGGTGCCCCAGTGGATCCGACATTGCCTTATGCAAATCAGTATATCGGCGGGATCGTCCTGGTGCTAGCAGCTTTGGACTCCGCTGGTAATGACGCTGAGCTGATGCTATTTGCACATATAGAAGCCGTTCCAGATAGATTTTACGCAGCCAATGACGGTGTCAATAATCCTAGGATTATTGTAGAACAGGGTGAGGTGATTGGACGTATTTACGATGGGCGTTTTGATAATCTTGAAAATAATCTAGTAGAGAGTGCTTATGAAAGTTCGCGTTTCTCTAGATTCGGGATTGATATCGAATCTCCAATTGCTGCAAACGGCTGTTACAGTCCGGAATCTCCCCATTTGCACTTTGCAATTATATCTAAGAATGCTTACAATCTTACTCAGGTGCTTTCAACTAATGGACAGCTATTTTACACTGGCAACACGATTGACTCCACACCATATATTGAGCGTACATGTTATAGAATTGCTGGGAACGGTCTAGACAATCCTCCATCAAGTCCATCAAGTCCATCAAGCCCATTAAGCTCACTAAACTCACTAAAACCATTAAAACAGATTATTGCTCAAGAAACCAACTTTCCACGGCCCCCAACGCCTGGCGGCTACAAAATCACCATCAATGGCAAGCAGATAAATACTCCTGAAATAATATTTGCTGATAATACACAACAGGTGCGTTACTTTGCAGATACTAATAATGACGGTATAAGACAGATTTCAGAAAGATATTATACTGAAGCGGATACCGCCCAGTGGCAGGTGAACTTTCAGAAGGTCAGTGAGACTTTCCGTTATAAATTAGAGCGTGGCTGGAACTTAGTTGGATTACCCTTTGCTAATTCTGACATTACTAAAGCTAGTCAATTGCACGCTGTCATCAATAAAGAATTGAGTGCTAATGTAGCCACAAGTAACTCTACGCTTAGTATTGCGAGCCTACAGTCAGTAGACAATTATAATCTCTATACCAAGGTTTTAAACCAAAACACTAAGATTAATGCTCAAGGACTATTAGAAGTCAGCAAAGATTTCAGTTTGACGCCTGGTAAAGGCTTATTTATCTATGTAAGTGAGCCAGTACAGTTTAATCTATCTGGCAATGCATTTGTGTCAGCACCCGAGTACGACCTCTGGCAGGGGTGGAACTTGGTGAACCTGTATACTTTTGTGGACCAAAAGTCCAGAAAAGTCCTCCAGGATGGCGTCGGTGCTAAAGAAGTGACTAAGATTGCAGAATATAAGAACGGTAGCTTTGCTACACAGGAGAAGTCATTGCCAGAGGACAGTATCTTTGGCGAAGATTTCACAGTCAATTCACGTTCAAGCTATTTCGTCGAAGTAAAATAGGCAGCTCTACCGCTTTACTAATTCCCCAATTTTCAATTTATTGGTCGTAACTGCCATGAAAAGGATCGGTCTTTCCATCTAATAATTCTGGCACTTCACCATCACCAGCTTGCTCGTTAAGAGCCTTGATCTTCTCGGCAGAGAAATTGAAGTCCTCCTGCACAATTATAGTTTTACCGGGCATTTCCTCGGCAAAGCGCTGCTTGATTTGCTCTAATTCAGCAGCAGAAACTGCCTCGTTGATCTCGATAACTACTTCAGAGTTTGTATTGTTCAAAATGCTAATCGGGTTTTTCAACTCGCGTCCGTCATTGCCCGATATTATAAATACAGTGATCATCACTAAAGCGATAATCAGCAGCATTGCCATTAATTTTAGTCTATTGTCAGATTTTAAGAGGTTGTCTAGCATAGTTAATTTGGACTAATTCGTTTAAATTGACTAATAATGCTGTCAGCTCTGCAGATATTGCTGGATTCGTCGTAGTAGCGGACTATCACAGGGTCTTCAGAGGCTCCAGCGTAGGCACGGGCCGCCTTGTAATGTCTACAACTGTTTTTATTGAAAGTCTCACCACTACAACACCCACTATCCCATGCCACACCAGTATTGCCGCCTGTGTCGAATTTAAGTTTGGTTGCCAGTGCGCAAGTTGCAGCGCCCATATAAGCAATGTTAATTGGCTGGCCTGTAGGTTGGTTGATGCCTAGGCCTTCAACACAAGTCTTAATAGCACCATAGTTGGGGCTATTTGGATAAAGATATTTGCTAGCGCCAGAGGGGCAGAATTGGGAAGGACCTACACAGCCACAAAGATTCACCCTGCTTAGTGGGTTAGCTGGATATACATCAACTTGATCAACATTGCCGTTATAGCTCTTGATACTGCCTTCTTTGATCACGTTCAGATTGCGACCATTGTAGCCGAACCTTTCCATAAACATATGAGTAGCGATTTTGTAGCTAGGTACCCCAGTTAACTCTGAGACTCGCTTTAGCAAGCCGTAAATATCAGGGCTATATGCGCTACCGAACAATTGCTGCGCGTTACGGGTGCCATTTGCCAAGCCATTTTGTTCAGCATAAATTGTAGTGTTTATGTAGAGATTTACAAGCTGCGGTGACTGATCCGTGATGAAGGGAGCCATATTGCTGCAACTGCCAGAAACTCTTTGAATCAGTGACTCTCTAGTATAAGGAGTAGTAGTTGAAACTGTCGGGGTGATGACAGGATCGTTGGGATTTATTGGACCGCTGGGGTTGCCAGACTCGTCAGGCTCAATCGGATTGATCGGATCAATCACAGTACAGATTTGAGGACCTGGAGAAACAGGCGCTAATACAGGCGGCTTAGGGTTGCTAGGCGGGTTGGGGTTGCCAGGATCAGTGGGTGGACCTGTGACAGGTGAAGAGCCAAAGCTGCAATTGTCAGGGCTAGTAATCAAACATTTAGGATTACAATAATCTTGCCCACAACCTTGATCGTTGCCTGTGGGGCCAGTGTAATAGTAAGTTTGATTGTTAAAGCTAGCACGGTCGCGCTTCAGTCTGATTTCAAAATGTAAATGTGGTGACCAGGAGCGGCCCGCATTGCCCGTGGCACCGAGAGTATCTCCTTGGCGCACAGTGGTATTGGCCGAATAGCTGCAGTTACGAATTTTCTCGGAGATTTGGCTTAGATGAGCGTAGAGTGCGTAGATTCTGCGCCCATTTGTCAAAGTATGTTCCAGCATTACGACGCGTCCGAAGGCCTGCAGGCCTTCATTGGCTGGGTCCGTAGGGTTCTTATTGGTGCTCCAAATTAGATAATTACTTTGACTGGCTGAGCTCACTTCACTTGCATACACACATCTGCCATCAGCAATTGCCTGAACTCTGGTACCAATAGGTGCACCAATATCTATGCCAGGATGAGCTTGCGCCGCAGTACCGGAGCGTACAGCAAAATCCACAGTATTTTTTGTGGGCAAGGGCGAGATGAAATTAGCAGCGTCTACTCCTGCAGCGCCAGCGGCGTTGCTATCATTTACTGACACTATTGGGTCAGCTGGCAGGTTTATTGGTTCTGGCTGAATGCAGATTTCAGTTGGTTGAGGCGCGACATTCAAGACACATTCTTTGCCAGTAAGCCAACCCTTTGCACACCAGTTCTGAATCGTGGGCGATACCATGAAGCGCGTGCTAGTGTTTAAACAGTCTGTTTTCTCGGTGATTTGTACTCGTAGACTGCTATAATCAGTGCATTCTTGTCCACTTGCGCTGGAGCAACGGCTGGCATAATTATCGTCCAGGGCCTTCACTAATTTACCACTGCTGCTAAGGTCATTGCAGGTAAATACATTCTCCAGGCTTAATAGACTCTGGCGGACGTAACTGCTGTTGCTAGTGGGCGCGCTACTATCCTGGCTGTAACTGCCATTAAGACCATTCTCTTGTAGCCCGCGGTAAAAAGTTGGGGTAAACACTTTGCTGAACTGCGCTTCTGGGGTGTAATTATTGAGGATGCTTTCAAAATTAAGTACTTCTTTGGCAGCGTCCATCTTTACTGCCGCGTAAATATCATTGGCGCAAAGCTTCGACTGAATTGTATAGAGGGGTAATGCGGGTCCTTGCAAGAGTGCGCTAATAGCCGTGAATAGCCGGCTTAGTAACCCGGCCTGCTCAAGTTCCACACCTGAGGCTTTTTGAACCTCATTGGCACGAAACACTTGTACTAGGAAATCTAGACAGACTTCAGTTTCACTACTTTTTGAGACATAGGCAAAGCCAGAATAGACTGGCAGAATTGTATTTTTAGAATAAACTGCGCTCCTAATAAATTCATTGAAGTAAGGCAATCGCAATTCATTTGCTGGCTTGGTCAGCGCCGGATCGATGGTAGGAAAGACACGATTAGGAATTTTCTCTTTCTGTACCGCGGCAGATTTATCCTTTTCAGCTACTTTGGCAGGAATAGTTTTCTTGAAGCTATTTACTAGAGTTTTGAGGTTAGGTCTTTCCAGACTACTAGTCTCAAAGTCCAGTCTAGCTTCGCTGGCTGAGCTAAGTCTGGCAAAATAAGGTGAAAAGGCAGCGCCAATTTCTAGCGCTTGCCCTGTACCCAGTTTTACATTGGTGTCTATATCTAAGATATTGCTATAGTCAATTTCTGGATCTAAATTTTCTTTATTGGCAATATTTTGATAATTAGGTGCCACCATTATCCTTTCAGCTGTAAGATCGCCAGGGAGAATCTTGTAGGCCACTTCGGTGTTAGTGAAATCTGAAAACCTTGATGGTTCAACGCTAGAGATAAAGGATTTGCGGCTAAAGACTAGGTCATTGTTAGCATCATAGTTCACAGAAGCTCCTTTGAAATCCTTAATATTTGCTTTATCGACCTTACTAACAATCTTGCCCCTTAAGTCCTTATCATCATTTGGTAATTTAGCAGCAATGGCATTTACGTCAGTGCCCAATGTAATTGAGTCAACGTTGCTAGCTTCTTGACCTTGAACCTGACCTTGAACCGCACCTTTGAGCGCATCAGTCCTGGAAATGCTCGCTAAGCTGACATTATTGTACAGAAAATAGCCTAGAGCCAAGACAAAACTTAGCGTAACTAGCTTGGTAAATAGATTTTTGTTGATAATTAGTTTGGACAATTTGTTCACTCTTAAAGCATTTTTGTTACTATAGAATATCTTAGCAAAATTTGACTCTCTCATGGATCAATTAAATCATTCTCAACCTGTTAATACTCAAGCGCAAGTTTACAAATGGAGTCGCGCGCATTTATATAATGTCCTAAGCTCTGGCAAGAAACCAATATTAACCCAGCCAGAACTATTGGCTGCTTTTCAACTGGTTGATCGCGCTCGATTCATCCCAGCGACTAATATTAGTGATGCATATAATGACATTGATTTAGAAGTGGGCTTTGGGCAGATACTTGATAGCCCGGTGACAATTGCGCACATGCTCAGTGCTTTGCAACTAGAGTCAGGTGCAAAGGTGTTGGATTTGGGCACTGGAAGTGGTTACGTAGCGGCATTATTGAGCCAAATAGTGGGCTCCTCAGGCAAGGTGTATAGTCTTGAGCGCAACCAGCAGCTTGCTAGCATAGCTAGACAAAAGCTTGCTCCATATGAAATCAATCACAATACAGAAATTGTCTTTACCGATGGCACTGAAGGGTTGTTAAGTAGAGCCCCTTTTGACGCGATCTACGTAGGTTTTGCCTATGCGCAACTGCCGCACAGTTTGATTGAGCAATTAGCAATTGGAGCAAACATAGTTGTGCCACTGACTTCATTACAAATAAAGCTGATCAAACGTATTTCAGTTACTGAGTTTCAAGAGTCGATAATTGCTATAAAACATTTCACTAAACTAATTCCTGGTGTGGAATAAATGCAGTACAATCTCATAGATGCAAAACTTAAAGATTCTGCAATTAACCACTTTCTATGCACCAGTTATCGGAGGAGTGGAAACTCAAGTCGAAGACCTCAGTCATAAGTTAGTAGAAGTTGGCCACCAGGTGGAGATTATTACTACCAACTCTGCCAGGCAGGGCGCCAGATTGCCCGCAGGCACTGAAATACTTAGAGGATTGCTGGTGACTCGCGTTCGCACTTTGTTTAGTCTCTCGCAATTTCATAAGTTTGCACCTGCTATTTTGCAGGTACTTTGGCAAAAAGACTTTGATCTCTTACATACACATGGATTAAGGAAGCCAGAACTGTACCTGGCCCTATTGGTTGCGAAGCTGCGCGGCAAGCGCATTGTAGTAAGTACTCATAATCCTTTCACTACAGTAAAAAGATCAATATTGCTAAAGTTATTCATTTTTTGCCATGATATCACTGTGGGGATTTTGCTGATGCGTTTTATAGATCATTATTTCCTTCTAACTGAGACTGAGAAACCGATTTTGCGTAAATTTGGCATTCGCAACCAGCAAATGACAGTTGTCGGCAACGCAGTGCACCCAGATTTCCTAAAGAATTTTAACTCAGAGCAAATAACACAAATGCGGCTAAAACTGTTGGCAGGTTTGCCACATTCTTTCCGAAAACCTTGGCAATATATAGTATTGAGTGTAGGTCGACTGAACTATATCAAAGGGTTTCAGAATATTATTCAGGCCGCACGCACCTTGCCCGAAGTCCTGTTTATTGTAGTCGGCAGTGACGATGGCTATGCCAAGATTTTGGCGCAGTTATTCAAAAATGAGACTAATGTCTATTTGAATGCAAATGGCGTAGAGCGCTTAGAACTAATTGATTATCTTGCCAGCAGCGATGTGTTTTTATTAACTAGCTTACATGAGCCTTTTGGAATTGTAATTTTGGAGGCAATGGCACAGGGTTGCGCAATAGTGGCCACAAATAGTGATGGTCCTGCAAGCATTGTCCAGGATAAAGGCCTATTGGTGGAAGTAAATGACCCCCGGGCTATCTCTAATGCTTTGCAACAACTGCTTTCAAATCCCCAGCAGTTGCAGGAACTGCAGATGCTGGCGCGATCCCGAGCAGGTGACTACACATGGGAGAGAATTCTGCCTTTATACCTAGATCGATATCAATAATATACATTGGTCTATTGAGATTACATATGATATTATTGGGCAGTTATGAATACCCACATTTAACCTGGGAATAGAGTTGAACAAGCATTAGCTTATAAATTTGATCACCTCCCCAACGGGAGGTTTTTTTATGATTATTGAAACTTTAGCAAGCAAAAGAGGTGAATCTGCAAATCAATTGGAAGTTACTACGCATGCGGCTGATGCTTTTCAACGAACAGCGGATGAGCAGCAAAGGCTCAGTTACAATGGAGTGGGTAATCATCCTGGCTCACATCTGATGGCCCAGAAAGAAGAGTATTTAAACTTTACCTTCCCTCTCACGGAAGCAAACCCAATTCTTTTGGAAGTCAATCAACGGGCCCGTGCAGCCTTCACAATTGGAGACACGATGGCAGTCAATCTGGGACTTTATGATACTCAAGATAATAAACTGAGAAAGAATGGACCTTCTACAGAGGAGCAGGACCGTACTCATGGTGCACATGGTTATAGAGTAGCAACGGTGCTGGCCAGTGAACTGGGCATAAAGGATCCTGAAGTTCTGCTCACAGCATATTTACATGATCTGGTAGAAAAATGCCAAGGCTGTGAAACACAAGAAGCTATATTCTTACTCTTGCATGAAGCTACAGCTGCTCAATCAGCTGCGGTATCAGAACATTTTACTCCCGAACTTTTGGGCAGAGTAGCAGGCAATTTAGTGAAATTCGCAGCTTTGGATGGCAAATTAAAGCGCCTAGCCAAAAAAGTCCAAGATGATCCAAGCATCAAGCCTATTTTAGAGAATTCCCTTGCTGAGGGCTTCACACCAGAGAGTTTTGTGAAGTATAGAAACGGAATACTTGCAGAATACGTGCATAGTGATGATAAGCAGGTAGTTACAATTTCAGCAATTTCAGCAATTGCAGAGCCAATTGTAGATGGCGCTTCCAGTGAAACTAAGGAACGATATATGCGAATTGGTGAGTTATTTGAGTTTGTGGGCGCCACTGAGCAAGCAGAAGGCTTAGATGCCAAAGATGATGCTGGGGGATTAATATTAGGATTGTGTTTCATTGCTCAAGCAGTAGATTTACATCGTTACCCTCGCTACCTCCCAGGTGAGTCGGTAAATGCTAACCAAAAGTCATTAGAGGATCAAAAAGCTAGGCTGCGAGATGCCACGGATGTGTTAGTGACTTGGTACCCATTGGCCCAAGCTTTGAATTTACCTATTGCAGTGAGTTTAACTTCTCAGATTATTGCAGAAAGTTTTTTTCCAGTTGAGACAGGCGCACTTGCTGACGCTGCCAGAGAGATGTCAGGTTGGGTAAAGCAAGCTGGTGGTGGGGGTACTGGTGGGGAGGGAATTTACTTCGATGTTCAACTCCAAGCACAGTTAATAAAGTCACAGCTTGAATTGGCTGACTATTTTACAAACGGTATGGGCATATCAATTCAGTTCATCTCCGTGGAAGAGTATGCTAGACGCTCGCAGGAGTACCTAAAAGGAACGCGCGAGACGATTTTGAATGATAATGAAGTTGCTACTACATTTGATAAAAAGACCATTGGTAGTATTGTGCTTAAATGGGTCGCACTGCACTGCAGGGGCAATATTGATACAAGAGTAAATTATAAATTTAGAGAACATTGGCAAGAACTGTTATTTGGTGCTACAGATATTCTGCGCGCTACGCATTATCTGGCAGACAATCTATTACAGAGGATGGCTTCTTCCCCCGAGGATAATCTCTTTACGCAAATTCCTGCTAAAACAGTATATTTGGATGAACTTTGGCAATCCGTCTCTGCATCTTTGGATCCGCTTCTAATTCAGGAGCCAACTAATGATTGGCATAAAAGAGCCTATTTTTACAAAGCACTGGGCGCTCTGGCTGAGAAGATGCAAAGCAATCAAGTTTTGGGGACTGACTTTCAGATGAGTCTAGCGGAGGAATTAAACCATCTATGTAAACTGATTATTATAAACACTCCGCCAGTAACAGATGGGGGTGCATTAGCGCAGCAAATATCTCAAGCACTAAGTGCTTGCGTTCAAATAATCGCCGATGAGGGAAAGAATTTAGACCAGTATATTCCATCACGGGTTCCAGTAGAAGATACAATTCGCTCAGAGGCATTTGAACTTTATGGAGAGAATAATCCTACTCAGCTAGCAATTACATCCCAAACTTATGTAGACCGTGAAGGTAATGAGCACAATCTCCCAGGTGTAATCTTACATAGAATTGTGCAACCAACTATGTTTCTGGATTCAGCAACCGGTGGATCGAGTTTCAGGGCGCTGGGATTTGAGGTGCATTATATGTCAGATTGGCAAGGGATAACAAATACCTGGTTGGATAAAGCACATGCACTTTACAAATTAATCCAATACTTAACTAGCGCAGAAAAAGACAAGAACAGTAAACTTAAGTTGGCAGGTTATTTGCGCCACATGTCACTGAGGCTTTCACAATTAATCTATCCTAATCTATCCTAATCTATCCT
>Ga0105048_10015793_pt1 | contig 11699 bp, 9 predicted proteins | sample MAT05_FD_78382 | JGI IMG/M metagenome (GOLD analysis project Ga0105048, IMG submission 78382) | Freshwater microbial communities from Lake Fryxell liftoff mats and glacier meltwater in Antarctica - MAT-05 | ecosystem: Environmental > Aquatic > Freshwater > Ice > Liftoff microbial mat | place...
CCGTTGCGAAGAAGCCGGCGAGAGCCAAGACCAAGGCCCTCCGCAGCTGATCGCTCCGAGCGCCGCCAGCGGGCGAAGAGTTCTGGGTGGACCAACATCCCCACATCGACCCGTTGACCGACCCAGTTCAGATTGAAAGGCGCGTCTGCGCTGCGTTCGGCAGGTCGATGCCGAGGTCGGCTGCACGGCGGAGGACGACCAGTTCGACGTCACGGCAAACCGCCCACGGGGATCTGGTCGCGGCGAATCCGAGGTCAGCAATCTCCCAACCCTGCTGAGTCGCCCTGATGTCGCGGTCTTCGTCGAATTGCTCGGCGAGCTCACCAAGGTGGTAGCTGCGGCTGTGGCCTTCGATGCCGAGCCGGACCCACGGCAGGGCGAGGTCGAACCGAGCCACAAAGTGACCACGACCGTCGCGAAGGGTGTGCTGACGGACCAGCCCGCCGAGGATCGGTGATTGGAGGCAGGCTTCGAGCAGCCGTTCGAACCACGAGTCGGGGACGCGATAGCCGTCGATGCGGCGGCGAACGATGTCGAGCACTTCGGCTGGACCAGATCGTCCTCGCCGCCGGAGAACCATCGCCCGTTGCATCACCCATCGCATGCTGACACCGCGCCGTTGCATGTCGTCGATCATCCTGATCAGTTGGTCATTGGTGATCAACGGCGCCAGATCGCATGCCGTGCGCGCCAGGTTCGTACATGGAATCCCGTCGACCACGGTCACGTCCCGCTTCGACAAGAACCGAGTTCGCCGAATCAGGGCGCCATCGATCGCGACAGGCGCCGCATGGTGGCACAGGAGTTCGGTGCGCTGTGGGGCCGCCGTCAAACCGTCGACCTTGAGCAACGCAGCTGCAGTGAAGAACGATGCCACCGCCCGGACTTCGAGTGTCGCTGCGTAGGCGTCCTGGCGCCAGCCGGTTGGCGACGACGTGAACCGCCGAATTCCGCGACGAATTCGCGTGATGACCCCGCATCGCATCAGCGATGCGATGTCGCCGCGGGACATCTGATGGGCGGCAGCCTGGCTCCAACTGAAGACACCGTGACGAGAGGCTGCAAACTCGCCCACGGCTCGGACATCCGGGCGCTTGGGCATGTCGATGTTCTACGCCACGGGTGTGACAACCTGATCTGGGTCGGCCAACAAGGCAGTTTTGGGGTGTTGGGCCACCCAGAACGTCAGCCGACCGGTCAGTTGCCGCCTTTGCGGAGGCGCTTGCTGGCGTCGTTGAGCCGCTTCTTCTCATCGGCAGTGAGGCCATCCATGCCGACCGTAGCGATCTTGTCGAGGATCTTGTCGACTTCGGCCTGGTCCTGCATCGGCTTGTAGATCGGCGTGGTCGGCCACGGTCCGTCGACGACCACCTCGCGACTGCCCCCACCGCGGTTGCCCCCGCCGCGACTTTCCCCACCGCCGCTGCGACGAGTCGCTGCCTTGCGCCTGTTGGGGCTGCCACCCTGGCCGGGCAGCTTGATCTGGGGCATCCAGGGGTAGTCGGTGAGCATCCCGAAACTGCGTGCCGTGAGCAGCGCCACCACGATGCCGGCGACGTAGACGAGCAGCGATTCCGACTGGCGGGCACCGAGCCGCTGCAGGATGTCGATGCCGACGATGACGACGGCGAGGATCCATGCTGGGATGCCGAAGAAGAACGGCATCTTCGGGTTTTCCATCACGAAGATCACGAAAATCGCGATCTCCAACGACCGGATCTCGTAGGTGTTGAAATCAACGGCGGTTGCGAGCAGCGCAGGCAACACCGTGGTGATCGCGATCAGCCAGAGGAAACGCGCCCGTCCCAATTGGGCCTCGACCCGACTGCCGAGGTACCAGAAGATCGCGACCGCAAGTACTGAGGACAGACTCGGCACGTTGGCGATAGGCCAGGTGAACAGTCGCCAGACCTGGCCTCGGCGAACATCGCCGGCGTTCAGGATGATCGGCTCGAGTGCGGCTGGATCGGCGGCGTACACGAAGAACGACAGCACGCACAGGAACGCGACGATGACGCTCGTGGTGACATCGACGGATCCGAGTCGGAACCACGGATCGTTCCGGTCTCGGTTGGAGGGCATGGAGAACCGGTAGCGGCCTGGCATCGGCACGATCCTACCTTCGAGCATCATCACGACGGCGTCGACCGCGGCTCGATCCAACCGAACGTGCGTATGCTCGATGCACCATGGTGAAGCGCCCGCCGACCGGAACCATCCCCGATTCGCCGGGGTCGTATCAGTTCAAGGATCGCGAGGGTCGGGTCATCTACGTCGGCAAGGCATCGAGCCTTCGCCAGCGGTTGAGCAACTACTTCCAGGACCCACGCAACCTGCACGCCCGTACCGCGCAGATGGTGCAGACGGCCGAAACGGTGGAGTGGATCGAGGTTCGCAACGAGGTCGAAGCCTTGATGCTGGAGTACAGCTTGATCAAGCAGCACCGGCCGCGTTTCAACATCCGGCTGCGTGATGACAAGAGCTACCCTTTTCTCGCCGTCACGCTGGACGAGGAGTACCCGCGGGCCCTGGTGATGCGCGGTCGCAAACGCAAGGGCGTCCGCTACTTCGGCCCGTATGCCCACGCGTATGCCATCCGCGACACGCTCGATCTGCTGCTGCGCAGCTTCCCGGTGCGCACCTGCAGCAACGGCAAGTTCAACGAACACCAGCGTCTCGGCCGCCCGTGTCTGCTGTTCCACATCGAGAAGTGCAGCGGTCCCTGCGTCGGCAACATCGACCGCGAGCAATACCTGCAACAGGTCGGCGAACTGTGCGACTTTCTCGACGGTGACACCGACGAAATCGTCAAGCGTCTCGAAGTCGACATGCGCGCCGCAGCGAAGGAACTCGAGTTCGAACGCGCTGCCCGCATCCGCGATCGCTGGACGGCGGTCCAGAAGGCGATCGAGAAGCAGCAGATGGTCGCCGAGCGCAGCGAGGACATCGATGTGATCGGCATCGCAGACGACGAACTCGAAGCGGCGATCCAAGTCTTCTTCGTGCGCAAAGGCCGCGTGGTCGGCCGCAAGGGTTTCATCGTCGACAAGGTCGAAGACGTCACGCCCGGCGGCTTGATCGACCGGATCATGGAAGAGATGTACGGCGACGAACCGCCGCTCGGCATTCCCAAGCAGGTACTCGTGCCGGTCGACGCAGAGGATCAGAACACCTACGAGGAATGGCTCAGCCACATGCGCGGCTCGCGGGTGCAGATTCGGGTGCCGGTTCGCGGCGACAAGCGCAGCCTGCACGAGACCGTCACCCGCAACGCCAAGGAAGAGTTCACCAGGCACCGGCTGCGACGGGCGTCAGATCACAACAGTCGAAGCCGTGCGCTCACCGAGCTGCAGGATCTCCTCAAGCTGCCGGAGGCGCCGCTGCGGATCGAATGCTACGACATGGCCCACATGCAGGGCACCGACTACGTTGGTTCGATGGTGGTGCTCGAAGACGGCATCCCCAACAAGCGCGAGTACCGCCGGTTCAAGGTCAAGACCGTGGCGGGCAACGACGACTACGCGGCGATGGAAGAGGTGCTCACCCGTCGGCTCACGGCGTATCTGGAAGAGCGCGACCAGCCGGTCAACGATCGCGGCGACCGCCCGGGAAAGTTTGCCTATCCACCGCAGCTGCTGCTGGTCGACGGCGGCAAGGGTCAGCTCGCCGTTGCCGAGCGCGTCGTCCGGTCGCTCGGCCTGTTCGACGAGATCCCGATCGCCTCGCTCGCCAAGCGGTTCGAAGAGGTGTTCGTGCCCGGTAGCAACATTCCGGTCAACGTGCCCCGTGGGGGAGAAGCGTTGTTCATGCTCCAGCGCATTCGCGACGAGGCCCACCGCTTCGCGAACACGTTCCACCGCGAACTGCGCGGCAAGCGGATGACGAAGAGCTCGCTCGACGACATCCCTGGGCTCGGGGAGAACCGCAAGAACCGGATTGCTCGCGAACTCGGGGGAGTCAACGCCGTGAAGCGGGCGTCGCTCGAGACGCTCAAGTCGTTGACGTGGTTGCCCGATGCCGTCGCCGAGACGATCCACGCGAAGTTCCATTCGACCGCCGCCGCCGATGCCGCCGCCGATGCCGTTGCCGATACGGCAGACGCGTTGGACCCGGACGCGACGAACCCGAAGCGTCCGACGGAGACCCCGGGTCCGATCAGCTGACGAATCGCCCGCTCAGCGCTGCTGGGCCCAATGTTGTTGAGCCAATGTTGCTGAGCCAATGTTGCTGAGCCCAATGTTGCTGAGCTCAGTGGGCGGCGGTCATCGCCGGCTCGTTGTCCGACGGGTTCTTCTTGTTGTACTGCCGACTCATCACGATCGCGACCACCAGCATCAAGACGATGACGACGAGCGAGGCGTAGGTGTTCATGTGGTACCAGTGCGACAGCGTCATTTTGATACCGACGAACACGAGGATGCCGCCGAGTGCGTGGGAGAGGTACTTGAACTTCTCCTTCGCGTTGGCGAGCAAGAAGTACATCGCCCGCAGGCCGAGGATTGCGAACGCGTTCGACGACAACACGATGAAGCTCTCGTTCGACACGGCGAGAATGGCCGGAACCGAATCGACGGCGAAGATGATGTCGGTGACCTCGATGACCACGAGCGCTGCGAACAGTGGCGTTGCTGCGAGCTTGGCGTTCTGCCTGGTGAAGAACTTGTGACCGTCGAATTCCTTGGTGATGGGCATGATCTTGCGCAGTAGCGAGAGGCCGTGGGTGGCTTCTTCGGCTTCATCTTGGTTGCGGTGGAGGAAGATCTTGACGCCGGTGTAGATCAGGAACACACCGAAGATCAGCAACACCCACCAGAACTTGGTGATCAGGGCAGCGCCGAGCACGACGAAGATCGCCCGCAACGTGAGAGCGCCGAAGATGCCCCAGAACAGCACTCGGTGCTGGTACTTGAGCGGGATTGCCATCGAGGTGAACAACATCGACCAGACGAAGACGTTGTCGACGCTGAGCGACTTCTCGATCAGGTACCCGCTGATGTACTCCCCGAACGCTGCGCCACCGAACTGGATTGCGACGAACACCGAGAAGCTGAGACCGCAGGCGATCCAGACCATCGATTCGGCGAGTGCTTCTTTCGGTGATGGTTCGTGGTCATCGCGGTGTCGGAAGAGATCGATCGCCAGCATCGTTGCGATCAGGACCCCGAGCAGTGCCCAGCACCACGCAGGAACATCGAGATCGACGAAGTTGTCACGGCCAGCAGCGGCGACGACGGATGAGAACGATGACATAGAGATATTGCTCCTGCGGGCCCGGGCCGGTGAACTTCCGGAGGTCTTCCCCGCCTCGACGATTTCGATACCGATGCTCTGAGGTGACACACCGGACCGAGGTGGCTCGGACGTGCTGACGACGTGTCGTTGGGTGGGGTACTCCCCTCCGAAGCGAAAACCCTACCGTACGCTGGCGTCATGACGAACGGTGAGTCGCCACAGAACGATCTCTGGGAAACCCACGCCGACTGGTGGATCGAAGGATTCACCGATGGCGCCGACCCCGAGTACGAAGAGCAGATCCTGCCGCTTGCAGCGATGGAACTGGCCGGTGCGCGGCGTGTGCTCGATGTCGGCTGTGGCGACGGACAGGTCAGCCGCCTCGCCACCAAGGTCGGTGCCGACCTCGTCGTCGGGATCGATCCCACCTGGAACTGCGTTCGCGTCGCCCATGATCGCGGCGGCGGACCGATGTTCGCCAAGTCCGGCGCGGGCGCGTTGCCGTTCGGCGACGAGTCGTTCGACGCCGTCGTCGCGTGCCTCGTGTTCGAGCACATTCGCGATGTCGACGACGCAATCGCCGAGGTGGCGCGTGTGCTCGCACCCGGAGGCCGCTTCTGCTTCTTCCTCAACCACCCGCTGCTGCAGACGCCCAACAGCGGCTGGATCGACGACCAGATCCTCGATCCACCCGAGCAGTACTGGCGGATCGGGCCGTACCTGGTCGAGGACGAGTCGCTGCAGGAGGTCGAGAAGGACGTCTTCATTCCGTTCATCCACCGTCCGCTCAGCCGGTACGTCAACGCCCTCGCCGCCAACGGACTGTTGCTCGAACGGATGGAGGAGCCAGCACCGCCGGCCGGATTCCTGGCACTCGCCGAAGAGTACGAGGCCGCTTCGACGATCCCGCGTTTGCTGTATCTGCGCACCCGGAAGGTTGCGGTCTGAGCGGGTACGGTTGAGCCGTGAACGACATTCTCGTGATCACTGGTTTGTCGGGCGCCGGCCGGTCGAACGCGGCTGACGACCTGGAAGACATTGGTTGGTTCGTCGTCGACAATCTGCCGGTCACGCTGATCGACAAGATCGTCGAGTTGGGCAGCGCGTCAGGAGTGGCCGGCAATGGTTTCCAACGGCTCGCACTCGTCGTCGGCCCGACGGCCGATCAGACCGCTGTCGTCGATGAGATCCGCCGGCTGCGGGCGAGTGGACATCGAGTGCGGGTGTTGTTCCTCGACGCCAGTACGCCGGAGCTCGTCAAGCGATACGGCAGCACCCGCCGCAAGCATCCCCTCGACGACGGCGCGGGCATCACGCTTGCGATCGAACGCGAGCGCGGATTGCTCGAGCCGGTCAAGGCCGAAGCCGACCTGATCGTCGACACCACGTTGCTCACCGTCCATCAGCTCAAGGCGCGGATCGCCGAGTCGTTTGCGAACGAATCCGGTGACTCGACCATGCAGGTCGCAATCACCAGTTTCGGTTACAAACACGGCATCCCGCTCGACGTCGACCTGGTGATGGACGTGCGGTTCCTTCCCAACCCGCACTGGATCGAAGAACTCCGTCCGCTCACCGGCCTCGACGAGCCCGTCCGCCGCTACGTCATGGAGCAGCCGGCGACAGGAGAGTTCCTCACGCGGTTCGAGGATCTCCTCGATCTGCTCGTTCCGGCCTATGCGAGCGAGGGCAAGAGCTACCTGTCCATCGCGATCGGCTGCACAGGTGGCCAACACCGATCCGTTGCGATCACCGAAGAACTCGCGATCTGGTTGCGCCGTCAGGGTTACCCGCCGCGGGTGACACACCGCGACACGCCGCGCTGAGCAGACCCTGTGCCGACTGATCATCACGACTAAGGTCTGCACCAGTTTGCACTCCCTCGCGGGCCCTGCTCCGCGAGTCTCCGCTTCAGTGAAAGGACACGTCGACGATGACGGTTCGTGTTGGAATCAATGGCTTTGGTCGAATCGGCCGCAACTTCTTTCGGGCTGCCAAGCTGCGCGGCGCCGACATCGACTTCGTCGCGGTCAACGACCTCGGTTCTCTCGACACGATGGCACACCTGCTGAAATACGACTCCGTGCTCGGCGTGCTCCCCAATGACATCAAGGCCGTCAAGGAGGGCATCAAGGTCGACAACGATCTGCTCCGCGTGCTGCAGGTCCGCAACCCGGCCGAACTGCCGTGGGGCGGACTCGACGTCGACGTCGTCATCGAGTCCACCGGCATCTTCACCGACCGTCCCAAGGCTGCCCTGCACCTCGAGGGCGGCGCGCCGTATGTCATCGTCAGTGCGCCGAGCAACGGTGCCGACGCGACGTTCGTCTACGGCGTCAACCACACCGACTTCGATGCCAAGACGCACAAGGTGATCTCCAACGCGAGCTGCACCACCAACTGCTTCGTGCCGATGATGAAGGTGCTCGACGATGCGTTCGGCATCGAGAACGGCATGATGACCACGGTCCATGCCTACACCGGCGACCAGAGCCTCGTCGACGGTCCGCACAACGACCTGCGGCGTGCTCGCGCTGCGGCGATCAACATCATTCCCACCAGCACCGGCGCTGCACGCGCAACGGCGCTGGTGATGGAGAGTATGAAGGGCAAGCTCGACGGCACGTCGCTGCGCGTCCCCGTGCCCACCGGCTCGATCACCGACTTCACCGGCAACCTCACCAAGCCGGCGACCGTGGCCGAGATCAACGCCGCGTTCAAGGCAGCCGCCAGCAAGGGTCCGCTCAAGGGCATCCTCAAGTACACCGAGGAGCCGATCGTCTCCAGCGACATCGTCACCGATCCGCACAGCTGCATTTTCGATGCCGGCCTGACGATGAGCCTCGGCGGCCTCGTCAAGGTGCTCGGCTGGTACGACAACGAGTGGGGCTACAGCAACCGTCTCGTCGACCTCACCATGTACACGGCCAAGGCTGCCAAGAAGGCTGCACCGAAGAAATCCGCCAAGAAGTAAGCGTGAGCCACACCACGGGTCGCATCCCCGTTCTCGACGACCTCGGCGACGTCCGGGGCAAGCGGGTGCTGGTTCGCACCGATTTCAACGTTCCGATGGAGAACGGCGAGATCACCGACGACTTCCGGATCCGCGCGGCGCTGCCCACCGTCAACTGGTTGCTCGATCGCGGAGCAACCGTCGTCTGTGCGAGCCATCTCGGCCGTCCCAAGGGTCAGCCGACGCCGAAGTACAGCATGGAGCCGGTTCGCGAGCGACTCGCCGTGTTGGCTCCAGGCGTGGAACTGATGGAGAACCTCCGCTTCCATCCCGGTGAGGAGGCCAACGATGCCGCGTTCGTCGCCAACCTCGTCGACGGTATCGACGCCTACGTCAACGACGCATTCGGAGCGGCTCATCGCGCCCATGCCTCAGTGGTCGGCCCGCCGAAGACACTGCCGTCGGCAATGGGTCTGTTGATGCAGAAAGAGGTCGACGTATTGCTCGGCCTGCGCAACTCGCCCAAGCACCCGTTCGTCGCCGTTCTGGGTGGAGCCAAGATCTCCGACAAGCTCGGCGTTGTCGAAGCGTTGCTCGACATCGTCGACTCGCTGGTCATCGGCGGTGCGATGTGTTTCACCTTCTTCGCTGCTCAGGGCAAGCCGATCGGCGACTCGTTGTTCGAACCCGATCAGATCGAAACCTGTCGCCGACTGCTCGAATCCGGCAAGTCGATCCACCTGCCCGAAGACATCACCGGTGTCGATGCCAATGGCAACTACGCGACATTCGGAACACGACTTCCCAATGGGGCCAAGGGGTTCGACATCGGACCAGGCTCGGCGGCAGCGTTCTCCGACATCATCATGGATGCGCGCACCGTGTTCTGGAACGGTCCAATGGGCATGTTCGAGGATGACCGGTTCGCGTCTGGCACCCGCACCGTTGCTCAGGCAATGGCCGAGACCAAGGCGTTCACCGTGGTCGGCGGGGGAGATTCCGCCGCTGCCCTGGCCCAGTTCGGGTTCGCCGACGACGTCGACCATGTGTCCACCGGTGGGGGCGCGTCGTTGGAACTACTCGAGCTGGGCGACCTGCCCGGCCTCGAGGCCCTGAGAGGAGCGCCGAATGCCGCCGAGTGACAAGGGCGAAAGGCCCAAGGGTGATGGCCGTCGGCCGATCATCTCCGCCAACTGGAAGATGCACAACAACCACTTCGAGGCGATTCAGAGCGTCCAGAAGCTCTCGTACCTGATCGGCAAGGACGACGTCGCAGCCGTCGACGTGTGCATTCATCCGCCGTTCACCGACATCCGCAGCATCCAGACCCTCATCGAGGCCGACGAGCTGCACTATCACCTGGGCGCCCAGAACTGTCACTGGGAGGACAAGGGCGCGTTCACGGGCGAGGTTTCACCGGTGTTCCTCAGCAAGCTCGGCGTGCAGTACGTGATCTGCGGCCACAGCGAGCGGCGCGAACTGTTCGGCGAGACCGACGAGCAGGTCAACAACAAGGTCGCTGCGATCCAGCAACACGGGATGACGCCCATCATGTGTTGCGGCGAGACGCTCGACGAGCGTGAAGCGGGCGGCACCGAATCGAAGGTGCTCGGCCAGATTCGTGCGGGCCTCGCCGGTCGCAAGGCCGACAAGGTCGCGACGATGGTCATCGCGTACGAGCCGATCTGGGCGATCGGCACCGGCCGCACGGCGACGTCGCAGGATGCCCAGACGGTGTGCGCCGCGATCCGGTCGTGCATCGGGGAGATGTACAACGCCGAGACCGCTGCGGCGGTGCGGATCCAGTACGGCGGATCCGTGAAGGCGGCGAACATCGCCGAGTTGATGGCAGAGCCCGACATCGACGGCGCGCTCGTCGGCGGCGCCAGCCTCGATCCGGACGAGTTCGCCCGGATCGTGCAATTCCGCAACCACTGACCCAGTCCGTTGGCGCCCGGCCCGGTGTGTTCCGGCACTGTTTCCGTTGGAAGAACCGTGCCGGTTCTCTCGGCCACCGGAACACGATCCCTGTTCCATCGCGGAAAGCGGTGCTATCGTCCTGACACCCGTATTGATCGGGGAGGACAATACGGGGGTTTTGTCGGGTCGGTTTCGGCTGCCCCGACCGCTGCCCCGGCAGCAAGCGAATTCCTTCCCTCCCGAAAATCCAATCAGGAGGCACATACACGTGAGCACCAAGAGGCGCAGCAAATTCGCTGCTCTTGCTCTGGGTCTGACGCTCGTTGCAGGCGCATGCGGCAGCGACGACGAGACCGCAGACACCACTGCACCGACGACAGCGGAGACGACGGCGGAAACCACCGCCGAGACCACCGCCGAGACGACTGCGGAGACCACCGCCGAGACGACAGCGGACACAACCGCTGATACCACTGCGGAGACCACAGCCGACACCGGCGAAGAGGCACCCACCGGCTCGGGCATGACGGTCACCTACGACATCAACCCCGACGCCGTCTGGGACGACGGTTCGCCGATCGGCATCGCCGACTTCCAATGCACGCTCGACGCGACGATGAACACGCCGGGCGCACTGTCGCAAGAGGGTTACAAGGACATCACCTCGATCGAGGCCGGCGCGACCGACACCGAAATCGTCGTCACGTACGGCAAGGTCTACGCGCCGTACAAGAACGTGTTCAACCCGATCATCAAGGCCGACTACTTCGCTGACTGCAACGACGTCTCCGCCGACCTGCTCGACTCCGTGCCGTTCTCCGGCCGGGAGTGGAAGCAGGAATCGTGGAGCCTCGACCAGTCCGTGCTCGTCCCCAACGAGGCCTACTGGGGCCCGGAGAAGCCGATCGCGACCAGGGTCGTGATGGTTCCTCAGGCCGACAGCGACACCCAGATCCTCTCGCTGACGTCGGGTGCCGTGGACTTCATCTTCCCACAGGCGTTCGCCGGTATCACCGAGGCGCTCACTGCCGACAACATCCAGTTCGAGCCCGGTTATGGAACGAACTACGAAGGCCTGTACTTCCAGCAGTACGACGGCCCGTTCGCCGACGATGCGTTCCGCAAGGGATTCGCGCACTCGATCGACCGCGAATTGATCCTGTCCACCATCTACGATCCGATCTTCCCGGGTGCCCCGTTGCTGCAGTGCGGACTCTGGGTCCCGACAATCGGACCGTGGTGCGATGACACGATCTTCTCCGACTACTTCGACACGGCACTCGCCGAGGAAGAACTGGCGGCAGGCGGTTGGGAGAAGAACGCTGACGGCATGTGGGAGAAGGACGGCGAAGTCCCGGAGATCAAGTGGGTCGTCATCGCCGGCAGCAGTCGTCGTGAGTCCACCCAGGCACTCATGATCCCCGAATTCGCCAAGCAGGGCTTCAACGTCGTCGCCGACAACTGCGACGCTGCCTGCTACTTCCAGCAGCGGCTCCCAGCCCTCGACTTCGACCTGGCGATGTACATCAACACCGCCTCGCCGGACCCGACTGTCTCGTCGATCATGGCCTGCGATTCGATCCCGACCGAGGAG
>Ga0105048_10015795_pt1 | contig 11697 bp, 9 predicted proteins | sample MAT05_FD_78382 | JGI IMG/M metagenome (GOLD analysis project Ga0105048, IMG submission 78382) | Freshwater microbial communities from Lake Fryxell liftoff mats and glacier meltwater in Antarctica - MAT-05 | ecosystem: Environmental > Aquatic > Freshwater > Ice > Liftoff microbial mat | place...
GCTCCACCAATCCCCGGTTCTCGTGAATCACAATGACCCCGGGAATTCTCCCCTCCACGCCCTTCGGGTAGGCAAAGTGCGCGAACATCTTCACGCCGTTCGCCGTGTACTCAATATCCTTTGCAACAATATCCGGCGCGTCCAGGGGCGCCTTGATATTGGCCGGACACGCGCTGGGCGTCTGCGCCATCACTTCGGGATAACTCCCCAGCGCGACGGCCGCCGCCGCACCGCTCCCAAACAACTTGGTCACGCGCGACATCAATTCGCCCCGGTCGAAAGCACCGTCTACATAGAGGTGCACTAGCTCGTGAACTGGGTCTTTTTCGTTTTCGTTCTACATACGACCTATAGACTATTCCCTTTGGGTCACCGTTGTTTGTTTTCTCTTGTTAACTAAATCAGCTCCGTCTTCGCCTCCCCGAGCGCCGGGACCATGTACGATCGCCGCAAATCCGTCCCCACCCAACTCGGCGCCAGCGCCGCTTGAACGTGGTGAACTACTTCATTCCCCACCATATCTAACGTTCCAAAATACGAAGCAAATCCCCGCATCTCATCCGCGCTTGCCTTCGCCAAAACCATATTCATTCCCGGCGCCACCGTCGACTTCCGCCCCGGAGTCATCAGTTGGCGCCGACATTCGCCCCTGTTTGTCATAGCTGATTCTCCCCACCGGCGTCTTCCCATAGGGATAATCCACGCGCCCGTCCGCCCATTTCCGCTCGCAACGAATCAACTTCCAAACCCCAATAAACCGGTCCCGCGGCGCCACCGCAATCGCCGTAAGCTAACCGCCATTCGCCGTTTCATCATAATGGTTGCGAGTATATCAACGAACCCATGCGACTTTCCCTGATCCTCCTGTCCCTCTCACTCCTCGCCGAAAACAAGATCACCTGGAACTTCGACGGCGGCTCCCTCGGCCGCGTCGAAAAGGTCTCCGAAACCCATTTCCGCACCCATCTCGCCGGCGAATCCGATCAGGACAATCGCAATCGCCAGGCCAACTGGTATTACTTCCAAGTCGATTCCACCCCTAACCAACCCATCACCATCGATCTCGTCAGCCTCCCCGGCGAATACAACTACAAACCCAATCGCGGCGCCGTCACCGCTGACACTCCCCCCGTCATCAGCGACGACAACAAAACCTGGGCCCACATCGAGTCTTTCGAGTACGACACGGCCGAACCCCGTATGCGCCTCAAAATCACCCCTAAAACGAAGCGTTTCTGGATCGCCCACGTCCCGCCTTACACCGCCGCGCATTTGGCCGCCCTTCGCAAATTCGCAGGCAACAATTTAAAGGAAGAGATCATCGGCCAAACCGTCGATAAACGCCCAATTCCCCTTTGGACCATCGGCAGCGGCCCCAAAGTCGCTTGGCTCTTCTTCCGCCAGCATAGTTGGGAAACTGGAAGTTCCTGGGTCGGTGAAGGGCTAGTCCGCCATTTACTCTCGAAAGAAGGCGCGAGACTCAGTGAGCAAATCACCTGGAAAATCTACCCGCTGTGCGACCCCGACGGCGTCGCCCGCGGCGGCGTCCGTTTCAACAAGTTCGGCTTCGACCTCAACCGCAATTGGGACGTCAACGGCGTCGAAAAAATGCCCGAAATCTCCGCGCAACGAGCCGCCATCAAGGCATGGCTCGCCACCGGCCGCAAAATCGACTTCCTCTTCAGCCTCCACAACACCGAAACCTCCGAATACCTCGAAGGACCGCCCGAAAACGGCGGAGCAGGAAAGTACACCGCCCTGGCCGAAAAGCTCTTCCGCCTGCTCGAAACCGAGACGACCTTCGCCCCTACACGTAAACTTTTCTACTCGGAAAACACTACCACCGCCGGACTTCCCGGTCGCATGACGGTCGTTCAAGGGCTCTATAAAGAGTTCGGACTGCCCGCATTTATCATGGAACAGCGTATTTCCAGGCAGCCAAAATACGGCCGCAAGCCGCTTATCGCCGATCGCCTCCGATTTGGAGCCGAGCTTGCTGTAACGATTAACAATGCCGTAGCGCCGTAACTTCTTATGAGACCGTTCTTACTTCTGCTCGCACCCGTATTGATGGCCGCAACCGACCCCGCCGCCTGGCCCAAATGGCGCGGCCCCAACGAAACAGGCGTCGCGAAGGGTTCCGCTCCCATCGAGTGGGACGACACCAAAAACATAGCCTGGAAGGTCAACATTCCCGGCCGCGGTCACAGTTCGCCGGTGCTCTGGGGCGACCTGGTTTTCATAACGACCGCCGTGCCGGTCGGTGAGGCGCCCCCCGCCGCCCCCGTGGCAGGTCAGGGGGGTGGCCGTCGTCCCGGTGCCGGTGGCGGCTCGGCCTCCGGTGTCGAACACAAGTTCATGGTGATGGCGCTCGACCGCAAATCCGGTAAAACGGTCTGGGAGAAGACGCTCCTCACCGCCACGCCCCACGAAGGCTATCACCACTTGTACGGCAGTTTCGCCTCCAACAGCCCTGTCACCGACGGCAAACTCCTCTTCGCCTTCTTCGGCTCCCGCGGCATTTACGCCCTCGATCTCAAGGGCAACATCGTCTGGCAGAAAACTTTCGGCAAAATGCGCATGCGCCTGGGTTTCGGCGAAGGTGTTCCCACCGTCCTCGACGGCGAACGCCTGCTCCTCAACTTCGATCAGGAAGACGGTTCGTATCTGCAAGTCCTCGACAAGAACACGGGTAAGGAAATCTGGAAAGTCGAGCGCCAGGAAGCCAGCTCGTGGTCTCCGCCGTCCGTTGTCACCGTCGCTGGCCGTAAGCAGATCATCGTCGCCGCCACAACAAAGGTGCGGGCGTACGACTACCAGACCGGCAAAGTGATTTGGGAGTGCGGCGGCCTTGGGACGAATGTCATCCCCGCGCCAATCCTCCATAACAACACCGTGATCGTCATGAGCGGCCACCGTGACCCCAACCGTATGGCCATCAAGCTCGGCCGCGACGGTGACTTGACCGGTACCGACGCCGTTGTCTGGCAAAACACAAAAGGCAATTCTTACACCCCGTCTCCCGTCCTGTACGACGGCAAACTCTACTTCGTGACCGACAACGGAATCCTGAGCGCGATCAACGCCACCACCGGTGAACAGTTATACCAGGAGCGCCTGCCGGGAACCTACTCGCTGAAGGCTTCGCTCGTCGCCGCCAACGGGAATCTCTATGTCTCAACGGAACAGGGCGACGTGTTAGTGGTCAAGATGTCCGACAAGTTAGAGGTCCTGGCCACCAATAAGATGACGAACGAGTTCTTTATCGCTACCCCGGCAATCGCCGATGGCGAGATGTACCTTCGGGGCCGTAACACGCTCTATTTGATTCGGCAGAAATAGCAAGCCAGTCGCGGCCTCTGCGCCGTGCCGCGGCTCACCCGGAACAAGATCCGTTGTTACCAGCGAACACCGACGGTGTTCGGCAGTATCTCGGTAGCGACGGATCGTGTTTTCACGTAGTGATAGCGGGCCTCTGCAAACAACTTGGCACGGCTATCTCCAAACTTGAAATCCAGCCCTACGCCCGCGTTCCATCCGCCCTTGTTGACCGAATAAGAAGAAAGGATCTGATTAACAGGCACTTCAGCCGGAAAGAATGCGGTCGTTGTTTCCTTTTCACCTGCGGACGGTCCTCAACTCCCCTCCAAATCCTTCACCCCAATCACCTTCAACTTCACCTTGCCCGTTTCCCCCTCGCCAACCTTCACCGACACAACTTGTGATTTCAACTGCTCCCACACCGATGCATCAGTAAAGGCCGTCGCCTCCGCGTCCTCGTAAGCCAGCACCCGATAGCTCCCCGGCCGCAGCGAATCCAGCGTAAAGGTTGGCGAATCCGGCGAAACCCGCACCTTCTTCGTACTCCACGCCTCTACCGTCAAAGGCTCTACCTCCGGCACTGCCCACACCGTCACTCGCGGAGAATCCGGGTTCATTCCCTCAATCGTCCCGCTGATGCTCGCCGGCTTATTGCTCAGCACGATCTCCAAAGGGCCGGTCACGACGGAAAAGTCGATGTCCAACCCTGGCAGCGGCTGTCCCGCTGCGTAAACTGCCTTCACAATAACCCCGGCTGGCATCTTCACGTTCAACGTCTGGCGCTCCCGTGAAACCGCCGGGAACGAAAACACACCTTCGCCATCAGCCTTGGCATTTTGCGGCGGGCCAAAATCCCTGCCTCCGCCGGATCCTTGCAGAGAGACCTCCAAGGGGCCGAAAGCAAATGGGGGCTCGCTGTCTGCCCGGATCCGGCCATCCACCTTCGGCGCCGCCGCCGCGCTCACCGAGATGCCCGCTACATCCTGCTGCCCCACCATCACCGTCTGTTTTCCCAACAACTTCGGCCCGCCCCGGTCCATCGACATCACGGTTAAGACGTACTCCCCGGGCCTCACATTTCCGAACGCGAAAGAACCATCCGGACCAATCCCGCCGTCGCCGCCACCGCCCATGAATCCGCCACGGCCGGGGCCCGACTCGTTGGCCGAACGGATCCTTACCCGCGCCCCGCGGCCATTCGGAACTTCACCCGTCACTCGGCCCGACAATCGCACCACCGTAGATCGCTGCAGCCGGATCTCCGCGCCCGTGCGTTCTTCGCCCGGATTCACTTTGACCGGACTCGCCAAGGCCACTTCCAGCGCCCCCGGAAAATAAGTCGGAGCCTCCGCCGTCGCCGGTTTGCCCGGAACACGATCCACCAGTAACTCGCCCCGGTCTGCCGGGCGGCTGGCCAGTAGCAGGTAGTTGCCCGGCGCCAACTTCGTCAACCTGAACTCGCCCAGGTCGTTCGTCGTCGTGCCGCCCGAAAACCCGTTGCCCGCCCCGCTCTTTCGAACCGGTATCGCCTGCACCATCACCCGCTCCGCCGGCTCCCCCGCCTCGTCCAAAACACGGCCCGAGATCACTCCCTGCCGGGACATTGTGATGTCCACGCCGGACTTGGCCGTATCGTCGCCCAATGTCACCGGGTCCCCATATCCAGCCACCGATCGTCCGCGATAGCTCGACCGCAAATAGCCGGTCTTCTCCGCCGCAATCCAATAGCGGCCCTTGGGCAGTTCACGAATGACAAACGCCCCATCGTCGCCAGTTATGGTCTTGCTTCGTCGCGAATTCTCGCCTTCGCCTTCCACGGTAACCACCGCCCGTTTTACCGGTGCTCCGATGGCATCCAGGATTTTCCCGGCAATCGAACCTGCACCCGGTTTCGCCGGAGCTTGTGCCAAGGCACAAACGGCGAAAATCAAAACCAAGCTATTTTTCTTCCACATCGCTCTCCAATATCAGACGGGGCGCCGCCGGAACAGTTACGCCTTCTTCCACCTTCACTCGCACTGCTTTCGTCTTCAGCTTTTCCCAGATCGCCGGATCGCCCAATGCATCCAAAACAGCTAAAGGCCCCAATGCAATCTGGTAGTTACCGGGCGGAACATCCTCAATCTTAAACACGTTCTGGCCCGCGCGGACCGGAACCGATTTGTAAAGATTTGTCAACGGCGGCAGACCGGTCCCGCCATCCGGCAACGCGACAACGGCCAACGGCCCGCTCTCGGCCGTCAATCCATCCACAGTAACTTCCACCGTTCCCGGTTTATTGCTGTAGACCACTTCAATCGCCGTATCGCCCGCCGTTAGATCGAACTCCAGCGCCGGTTGCCTCTGGCCGCCAACGGAGACAGCCTTCAAGTACCATCCGCGAGGCGCTGCTATTGGGTTTAGCTTCATCCGCACTCGCTGCAAGTTCTCGATCGTAAAGGTACCATCCGGTTTCACTGGTCCGCCTCCGCCGCCACGGAAGCCCGGTTCCGCAATCGATACTCCTAAATTGACTTGCGGATAGGGCAGTTTCGCGCCGCCCTCTGCCACCGCTCTGCCCGTGATCCGCGCCATCGGCTGGATTTGGATCGTCAGTTGATCGACATCTTGCTGTCCGATTCGCACGCGCGTCATCCCGCTCAGCATTTGGTCCGGCCCACCCCGATGCAAATTGGCCGTCGCGATATACTCTCCCGGAATCACATTAGCAAAGACAAACCGGCCATCCGGTGCGGCCATCGTGTTCCAATTGTTCATCCCCATGTTGTAAGTCGACGGTCGCTCCGAACGCGGGCCGTCAAATGACTGCAATGTCACATTGACGCCGGGTTGCGTCCCCGCCTCCCCCGTTACGCGCCCCGCCACTCGAACCGCTACCGTCTGCTGCAACCGGATCTCTATCCCGCTCCGCTCTTCGCCACTGGCCACTGTGACTACGGACGCCGTGGCCTGCTCCCGAGCCGAAGGGAAATACGTCGGCGAGTTCACCATCGCCGGTTCACCTGGAGCCGCCGCCGTCGTGATCGCGAAATTATTTGTCGGTTTGGTCGCCAATAGTTTGTAGGCTCCGCCATCGAGCCGTGGAATCCGGAACTCTCCCCGGTCGTCCGTCATCGCCTGCCCGCCGCTCGAGGATCCGGGCCTCCGTATCCGGCTCACCGGAATCGCGATGACGTTCGCCCGCTCCACAGGTTCGCCATCCCCGTCCGTAACTCGCCCCGCGATGATCCCTTGCTTGACAAGTGTCAACTCCTCGGCCGTGGTCTCCTGGCCGGAGATAATCGCGATTCGTTCCCTAAATGAAATGGTTCCCGGTAGATGCCCCGCTTTTTCAGCACGCAGGCCAACCGGTCCAGGGGGCAGGCCGGCAATGCGGTACATGCCTCCGTCGTCAGTCACCCCGGAATATGTGGTAGGGGGCGTGTAGCGAACCACTTCCCCTGGGACCGGCGCCGAAAACTGCAATGTCACGTAGACGGTGGCCTTCCGGATACCCGCCTTCGTGGTGGCATCAACCACCTTTCCGGTCAACGATCCCGTAGGCGGCGGCGCCTGGCCAAACGCGATCCCACAACCCAGGGCGACGAATAGGAGAAAACGTTCCATTCACTTGCTAGAATAGTAGGTTCCGACACTCTCGAGGAGTAACAATTGGCCGACGAACAAAACCCGAACCAGCCCCCCGTACCACCGGCCGGTGGTGGGGGTGGGCAACTCCCCCTAAGCGACAACAACCGAAATCACATTCCGGTGAACATCGAAGACGAGATGAAGAAGTCCTATCTCGACTACGCGATGTCGGTCATTATTGGACGCGCGCTGCCCGATGTTCGTGACGGATTGAAGCCCGTCCATCGCCGTATCTTGTTCGGAATGAGCGAGTTGGGGCTTAACTACAACCGCCCGACCCGCAAATCCGCCAAGATCGTCGGCGAAGTCATGGGTAAGTTTCACCCCCACGGCGACTCGGCCATTTATGACGCCTTGGTCCGCATGGCGCAGCCCTTTTCCATGCGCTATCCGCTGGTCGATGGCCAGGGTAATTTCGGTTCCGTCGACGGCGATCCCCCCGCCGCCATGCGTTACACCGAAGCCCGGTTAACCAAAATCGCTGCTTCACTACTCGAGGACATCGACAAGGAAACCGTCGATTTCCGCGCCAACTACGACGACAGCGAACACGAACCCGAAGTTCTGCCGGCGCGCGTCCCCAATCTCCTCATCAATGGTTCCAGCGGTATCGCCGTCGGCATGGCGACCAACATCCCGCCGCACAACATCCGCGAAATCATCGAAGCGACCATCGTTTTGGTGAACAATCCGATGGCGTCGCTCAAAGAAATCATGGAAATCGTTCCCGGTCCCGATTTCCCCACCGGCGGCTTCATCCTTGGCCGCGCCGGCATCTTCGATTACTTCACCCGCGGCCGCGGCAGCATCAAACTGCAAGCCAAAACCCACATCGAAAAAATCAGCCGCGACCGCGAAGCCATCATCGTCACCGAGCTGCCCTACCAGGTCAACAAGGCCCGGATGATCGAATACATAGCTGGCTTGGTAAACGAAAAGAAGCTCGAAGGTATTTCGGAAATTCGCGACGAGTCGGACCGCGACGGCATGCGCATTGTCTTTGAACTGAAGCGCGGCGAGCAGTCCGACATCGTTCTCAACAACCTCTATAAGCAAACGCAGATGCGCACCAGTTTCGGTGTCATCATGCTGTCCATCGTCAACGGCCAGCCTCGCGAACTCGGCCTGATCGATTGCATCAAACGTTTCATTGAGCATCGCGTCGAAGTCGTCCGTAGGCGTACCGACTACTTGCTCCGCAAAGCGCGCGACCGCGAGCACATCTTGCTGGGCTTCAAGAAAGCGCTCGAAAACATCGACGAAGTGATCGCCTTGATTCGCGCGTCCAAAACGCCGCGCGAAGCCAAGGATCGATTGATCGCCGCTTTCGAATTCAGTGAGAAGCAGTCGCAGGCGATTATCGAACTCCAACTGCAGCGCCTCACCAACATGGAGCAGCAGAAGATTCTCGATGAACTCGCTGAGATCCAGCGCATGATCAACGAGTATCTGGAGATCCTGGGTTCGGAGAAAATTCTTCGCGCCTTGATCGTCAAGGAACTGCGAGAAATGCTGAAGGACTTCGGCGATGAGCGCCGGACCGTCATCCTCGAAGATACCGGCGACATCGACATGGAGGACCTCATCCAGGAAGAGGATGTGGCCATCACCGTCACCCGCAGCGGGTATCTGAAGCGCACTTCAGTTGATACCTATCGCCGCCAGACGCGCGGCGGTAAAGGGCGGATCGGCATGACGACGCGCAGCGAAGATGTGGTCGAACACCTCATTATCGCCAGCACCCACGCATTCCTGCTGATCTTCACCACCAAGGGCCGGGTCTATTGGTTAAAGAACTACGCCATCCCCGATGCCGGCACCGTGTCGAAGGGTAAGCACATCGCCGGTCTTATCGATCTCCAACAGGATGAAGGCGTCCAGGCCTTCCTGCCCGTGCGCAGCCTGAAGAAAGGAGATACGCCAGGCCAATTCGTGGTTATGGTCACACGCAAAGGCGTCATAAAACGCTGTGCTCTTGAAGAGTTCGACAATCCGATGGCACGCGGCATAATCGCGCTGGGCCTGGATGAAGGCGACGAATTGATCGAAGCCAGCCTGTCCGATGGTTCGAGCTACGTGTTCCTGGCGACCCGCGAGGGCATGGCGATCAAGTTCGAGGAGAGCGAAGTCCGCGCGATGGGCCGTCCGGCCCGCGGCGTCAAGGCCATGGATTTGGCTAAGGACGACGTTATTATTGGCGCGCAGATCGCCAAGGCCGAGGATTTGATTCTCTCCATCAGCCAGCACGGCTACGGCAAGCGCACTTCGGTCGATATGTACCGGTTAACGCATCGCGGCGGTAAGGGCGTTATCAACATGAACACTTCAAAGAAGGTGGGTGATGTTGTTGCGGTCATGAGGGTTAAGGAAGACACCGACCTCATGATCATTTCCGCTGAGGGCAAGATAATTCGGATCGAATCGGGCCACATTCGGCAGGTTGGGCGCAATTCGCAGGGTGTGCGGCTCGTCAAGATGGAAGAGGGCGATCACGTCGCCGCCGCGAGCATCGTTCCCGGTTCGGACGACGTTCCGGCCGAAGACGAAACGCCCGAACTACCGCTTCAGTAAGGACTTAGGGCCGCTTAGCGGCGGCCCTTCAACTGGCGAAAATGCACCGAAAGCGCTGTCCAGCGATAGCGCATGTAGGGTTGTGTACAGATTTCGAGTAGTCCCTCCCGCGCCAAACGGTTGGCCAGTTTGGGATCGCGGTTGGCCTCCGGTGGCCAAAATTGTCCGCGGATGGCGGCCGAGCAGGCGGGCTTTGGGGCGGATGGCGCGGTCAGGAGCGCGATGCTAACTACCAATATGCTCAACATGTTCGGTCACAGTCTACCAGTGATTTCTCATGGTTTGAGTACTATGCAGTAAGGGTTGATTTATAACTGGATAAAATTGTCCGATTATCGTATAATCGCTTTAGTGTTTAGTACCACCCTTGAATACGCCCTCCGCGCGGTCACTTTTCTGGCCGCTAGACCCGGCGAGGGAATGGCGGCGCAGCGAATCGCCGAAGCGATGAAAATCCCCGACGATTACGTCTCTAAAGTGTTGCAACAATTGGTTCGAGGCGGCGTGCTGGCGTCGCAACGGGGACGCAAAGGCGGGTTTCAACTGGCCCGGCCGGCGAAGGAGATCTCCCTACTCACAGTTGTGAACGCGGTTGAACCAATTGTACGTATAAATAGGTGTCCGTTAGGTTTACCTCAACATGCAGTGCAGCTTTGCCCGTTGCATGCGCGGCTCGATCACGCCTACGGACTCGTGGAAAAGGCGTTTGCGGACACGACGCTGGCGGAATTGGTAGAGGAGCCTTTAATCAATGTCGCTTAAAAAGCTCATTTTCTTCGGGTTGCCAGTAGTAGTACTGGCGGGGTTGGGCGGATCCTTTTTGGTACCGCTGGACCATGAAGCGATCGAGTACACAAAGCGCCGAACGACCGATCCGGCTGCTAAATTAAACGATCGTTTGAAATCCGGGTCCGTCAAAATGCCGTTTTTTGACGATGGAACGGGCTATTTGCGTGCTGTTTTGGACGCTTTTGACATCAAAATCGAGTCACAAGTGATGGTGTTTTCGAAGACTTCCTTCCAGGCGCCACGGATCGCGCCGCGCACGCCGAGGGCGCTCTATTTCAATGACGATGTGACGGTGGGATTCGTCCAGACGGGTGACGTGGTGGAGGTGACGTCGCTCGATCCGAAGCAAGGCGTGATCTTTTATTCGCTGGATCAGGAAGAGGTGGCGAAGCCGCGTTTTGAGCGGCGAGACACCTGCTTGCAGTGTCATCAATCGGGGGCTACTTTGGGAGTTCCGGGGTTGGTGATCCGAAGCGTTGTATCGGAGGCGAGCGGCTACCCGATGTTCCAGGCGGGGACGAAGACGACGGATCATCGGAGTCCGATTGAGGACCGGTGGGGCGGGTGGTATGTGACCGGAAAGCAGACCGGAAAGCATATGGGCAACAAAGTGGCAGCCGATCGGGACAAACCGGAATCGTTGAAGGAGATCGAGGCCCGGTTCGACGGCGGGCGGTATTTGACCCCCTATAGCGACGTGGTGGCGCTGATGGTGTTGGAGCACCAGACGCAGATGACCAATCTGATTGTCCGGGTGAACTTCGAAGTGCGGCACGCGCTGCATCATCAGCGGACAATGAACCAGATCTTTGGGGATCCGACGGGAACGAAATCCGATTCGACGAAGCGGCGGATTCGCGAGGCCGCGGCGGAGTTGGTTGAATACATGCTGTTCGTGGAAGAGGCTCCGCTGAAGGAACCGATTCGCGGTTCGAGCGGGTTCGCGGAGACGTTCGCGAAGCGAGGACCGCTACGCGAGTTCGATTTGCAAACGCGACTTTTCAAAACGCCGTGCAGTTACATGATCTATTCGGCGGCGTTTGACGGGATGGGCCCGGAGGCGCTGGAGGCTGTTTACCGGCGTTTGTACGAAGTGTTAATGGGGGAAGTCCGAGTCGAACGGCTTACTCTGAGTGACCGGCGAAATATTCTCCGTGTATTGCAGAAAACAAAGAGTAGTATGCCGGAATACCTGAAAACGGCGATTTTATAACCCTCAATCCAGCAGTTCAGTGGTCCTGGCCGTCGCAAACCTTCGGCACTCGCGAGAAATTCCGGGTATGCTCACGGAGAGTGACCCACCGGCCCAACGGGGCCGGGGATGATAATGCCTTGCCCATCCGCGGCTTACTGTAATGGACCGCGATATTTCCCCCGGTCAGTGCC
>Ga0105048_10015799_pt1 | contig 11697 bp, 10 predicted proteins | sample MAT05_FD_78382 | JGI IMG/M metagenome (GOLD analysis project Ga0105048, IMG submission 78382) | Freshwater microbial communities from Lake Fryxell liftoff mats and glacier meltwater in Antarctica - MAT-05 | ecosystem: Environmental > Aquatic > Freshwater > Ice > Liftoff microbial mat | place...
CCCGGCGGCAGCGTCGCGGGCGCTCGCAATTCTTGGATTCCCGCCCGAATCACCCGCCGCGAGACCCCCGTCACTCGCGACACCGCAACACCACCGCCCCGACCAAGCTCCAGCGCCTCTGACGCTGCGAGCAACCGCCGCTGCCGCTCGTCGAGCCCCGGAGCCAGCAGCTCAAATCGCCGCTTGATCGCCTCTAGCGTTTCCATCATGCTTGCGGACCGTCACAACGCCATCACATTGACACTGTTATTACTCGGCAGAGCCTAACTGACCGGCCAACGTGTTGCGCCAATGCAGACCGCGCTGCCAGCCCTTGACCATTGTCACGCACTGCTCCCGCGGGCGGTGGGTGTGGTGCCGCCTGCCTGTGGTGAAACGTGGTGTGGCCTACCGGCGGGCCGGGGTACGCGCCGACGCCATGAGCCCATCAGCCGAAACACTGGCCCGGCCGCCCGCCATGCGCGAATACTTCTGGTGCATGAACGTTCAGTTGCCCAGCGGCGGCCCGCGCGACCATACCGGACATCCTGACGACCATCCTGGGGGCGCACCTCAGGCTCCTGCGGCGACGCACGAGCGCGGCGCGGACAGTGTCGCCTGGAAAATCAATAGCGAGATTGTGCTGCTGCTCGGCTGGAATCCGGCCATTTTGCTCCAGGTGGCGCACCCGCTGGTGGCCGCCGGCGTCGTAGACCATAGCCTGTTCCTGGCTGACCCGGCCGGGCGCGTCCGCCGCCTGTGGCGCACCCTGAACGTGATGTTCAACCTGACGTTTGGCGTACCGGCCGAAGTCCAGCATGCGGCTGACACGATCAACGCGATTCATGACCGGGTGAACGGCGAGCTACGGCAAGCGTCCGGCCCGTTCGAGGCCGGGCGGCGCTACTCGGCTCACGATCCGGAACTGCTGCGCTGGGTCCACTGCACCATGCTGGAAGTGTTCCCGCGCGCCTATCGCCTGTACGTCGGCACGCTGACCGATGCCGAGTGGGACCGCTACTGCGCCGAGGCCAGCCGCGTCGAGCCGCTGCTCGGGCTGCCGGACGGCTACCTGCCCGCCAGCCTCCCGGCGTTGCGCGCCTATCTTGACGGCATGCTCCGGAGCGGCGCAATCGCCGTCAGCGACGAGTCGCGGCTGCTGGCGCACGACATCCTTCGACCGCGCCTGCCGCTGCCGCTCCGACCGTTGCTGCCGTTCTTCCAGTGGCCGATGATCGGGCTGCTGCCGCCGGCGGTGCGGAAGGCGTACGGCTTCCGATGGGACGGCCGGCGCGAGCGGTTGCTGCACGACAGCGCGCGGCTGGTCCGTCCGCTGCTGGCACTGACGCCGGGCCTGCTGCGCCACTGGCCGGCAGCCCGTCGCGCGGTGGCCCGTGCCCGACGCGGCGAGTTGGTCCCGTCGGCGCCCCGGTCTGTTGCCGCGCACGCCTGACACATTACCCTCATCCGTCGGCCCCTTTCCCGCAACTGGAGGTGTGCACGGCCATCGTAGGGGCTTGGTGCTGCCAGGACCGCCGTCCTCATGCGGCATTTGCGTGCGTGCCGGGTGGGCGTGCCAGCGGCACTGCCCTGCGAGATGCGGTCATTCCTCGTCCTCGTGTTCGCCCGCCGCCTCTCACCCCGCCGCCACTCTGTCGCGCACACCGTGAACTGATGGGCGCTTACCAACTGTTGAGCAAAGGTTTACACACGGCTGGTCATCCGTTAAGCGCGGGCTAATCAGCGCCGTCTATCGTCTTCGTACACCGAACCTGTGCGAAGGGTGACGGCCCGCGTGTCTCTTGGAGCGTACGTTCTTCGCCGAACCGTCCGGGGCGTGTTCACCCTCTGGCTGGTCGTGACCATCGTGTTCGTGGCGTTGCGCCTCTCTGGCGACCCGGCCACGCTGCTGCTCTCTGACAGCGCGACCGCCGAGGACGTGGCCCGCCTGCGCGAGACGCTCGGGCTGAACCAGCCGCTGCCGGTCCAGTACACCACATTCTTCACGCGGATGATCTTCGAAGGCGACTTTGGGCAGTCGATTCTGCGGCGGCAACCCGCCGCGCTCGTCGTCTCGGAGCGCATTGGCGCGACACTGACGCTGGCCCTGGCGGCCTTCGCCATCTCGCTGCTGGTGGGGCTGCCGGCCGGGATCATCTCAGCGGTGCGGCGCAACACGCTGCTTGACCGCGTCGCCATGCTCGGCGCGCTCCTCGGGCAGGTGACGCCGGGCTTCTTCCTGGGCACGGTCCTGGTGCTGGTCGTCGGGCTGTGGCTGCGCTGGCTCCCAACCTCCGGCAGCGCCACGCCCTGGCACCTGATCCTCCCGGCCATCACCCTGTCTGCGTACGGGGCGGCCAGTATGGCACGCCTGTCGCGCTCTGCCCTGTTGGAAGTGACCCGCAAGGAGTACATGCGGACGGCGTACGCCAAGGGGCTGCACGAGCGGACCGCCATCCTGCGCCACGCCCTACGCAACGCCGCTATTCCGATTGTCACCGTGATGGGCATTCAGCTTGGGCACCTGCTCAGCGGCGCGGTTGCGACGGAAGTCGTGTTCGCGTGGCCCGGCGTCGGGCGGCTGGCCGTGACCTCGATCTTTCAGCGGGACTATCCGGTGGTGCAGGCCGTCGTGCTGATGGTTGCCGGCCTGTACGTCGTGCTCAACCTGATGGTGGATGTGCTGTATGCTTGGATCGACCCGAAGATCCGCTACCGCTAGCGTGCCAATTCTCCCGACGACGCCTGCCTCCGACACGGACATTGGCACCGTCGGTACACGCGCCGGCCGCGTGGCTGTCAACGGCCATGCAACCGGGGGTGCCATCGTGCTGGCTGAGCCGGTCGCGCCGTCCCGTCTCCCCGCGCTGCTCCCGACGGCTGCCGATCCCAGCACCACCCTGCCGGCCCGCTCCGGTCGCCCTCGCTCGGCGCTGGGGCGGGTGACGGGCACCGCCTGGACAGCCGGCCTCTTGCTCATGCTGATCGTCGGCTGCGCCATCCTCGCACCGCTGCTGGCCGCACACAGCCCGTATGCCCAAGAGTTGGGAGCACGGCTTTCGCCGCCGGCCTGGATGCCCGGCGGCACCTGGGAGCGCCCCCTCGGCGCGGACGACCTGGGGCGGGATGTTCTGAGCCGGCTGTTGTACGGCTCGCGCGTCTCCCTGATGGTTGGCCTGACCGCCGCCATCATCGGCAGCCTCATCGGCACGTTCCTGGGACTGCTGGCCGGCTACGCCGGCGGCCTCGTCGGCGACATCATCATGCTGCTGGCGGACGCGCAGTTGGCGCTGCCGTTCCTGGTGCTCGCCATCGGCATGATTGCCGTGGTCGGCCCGAGCCTGGGCGTGCTGATCGTGCTGGCCGGCGTCAGCGGCTGGACGGCCTACGCCCGCGTCACCCGCGGGCTGGTGCTGGGGCTGCTGGAGCAGGAATTCGTGGTGGCGGCGCGGGCGCTCGGCGCATCAACGCCGCGTCTGCTGTTGCGCCACATCTTTCCCAACCTGCTCTCGACGGTCGCGGTGCTGGCGACGCTGCAACTGGCCTCGGTGATCCTGCTGGAATCGACCCTCAGCTTCCTGGGGCTGGGCGTGCAGCCGCCCGAACCGTCGTGGGGGTCCATGCTGGGAGCCGGACGCGAGTACCTGAACACCGCCTGGTGGATCAGTGTGTTCCCCGGCGTGGCCCTGATGACGACCATCCTTGCCGTCAGCCTGGGCGGCGACTGGCTGCGCGATGTCCTCGACCCGAATCTGCGCCACGAGCGCACCTGACTGTTGGTCCTCCTGATGATCCGCGCTCGCGGCGAACGCGCCCGTGAAGCCCTGTCCCCGCACGGCGGGCACTCTCGTACTGGAGCATCCTGCACATGCGTATGTCCCGACGCCACTTCACCGTGCTCATGCTGGGCACAGCGGCCCTGGCCGGTTGTCAACAGGCCGGCCCGGCCCCAACCGCCAAGACCGATGCGAAGCCGGTTGACGGCAAGCCCGCTGCGCCGGCCGCTGCGGCTCCCGCCACCACCGCCCCGGCTACGAAGACTGACGCGAAGCCTGCTGCAGATGCCAAGCCGGCCGTTGCCGCGCCAGCGAAGCCGCAGCAGAAGGACAACCTGACCATTGCCGTCGCCGGCGAGCCGAACAGCCTGGACACCACCAACGAACTGGGCAATGTCGGCGTGCGGATGCACTACGTTTTCCACGATACGCTCATGCGGCGGGACTTCTTCGACGGCAACAAGCTCGTGCCGTCGTTGGCGACCGCCTGGAAGCGCCTGGACGACGTGACGCTGGAACTGAAGCTGCGGGACGGCGTCGAGTTCCACGACGGCTCGAAGCTGACATCCGAGGACGTGAAGTACACGTTCGACCGCATCATGGACCCAGCGGCGCGCAGCGAGGCGACCGGTTACTTCGCGGTACTGGGGAAGGTGGACGCCCCGGACCCGCAGACGGTCCGCATCACCACCAAGTCCCCGGATCCGCTGCTTGAGCAGCGGCTTGCCTCGTACGGCTCGTGGATTCTCCCAAAGGCCGCCGTCGAGCGCATGGGGTGGGAGAAGTTCGTCCAGGCACCCGTGGGGGCCGGGCCGTACAAGTTCGTGGAGTGGAAGCGCGAGGCCCAGTTGATTGCGGAGGCGCACGACCGGTACTGGGACGCCGCCCCTGCCGCGAAGCGCCTGACCTTCCGGCTGATCCCCGAGACCTCGACGCGCGTCTCGGCGCTGCTGGCCGGCGAGGTGGACATCATCACGAACCTGCCGCCGGATCAGGTGGAGACAGTCGAGGCGAGCATCGACGCCTATGTGAAGGCGGTGCCGCTCGCGAACGCCCACGTGCTCCGCTACAACACACTCGGCTTCCCGCCCCTCGCCGATGCGCGCGTGCGGCGCGGCATGAACCTGGCGATTGACCGCGAGGTGCTCGTCAAGAGCCTGTGGCGCGGCCGGGCGACCGTCCCGAACGGCTTCCAGTTCGCCGGCGAGTTCGGCTCGAACCCGGACCGCCCGAAGCTGGAATTCAACCCGGACAAGGCGAAGGCGATGATCCAGGAGGGCGGCTACACTGGTGACCCGGTCATCTTCCGCACCTCGCCCGTCTACTACAGCAACGGTCGGCAGGCGGCTGAGGCCATCGTCGAGATGTGGAAGAAGGTTGGCCTGAACGCCCAGATTGAGGTGGCGGAACAGGCGGCGCTCGGGAAGTTGGACGAGGCCGGCGGCCTGCACGTCACGAACTGGAGCGCCACGTCTGCCCTGGGCGATCCGGATGGCTACCTGTGGCGCAACTGGGGGCCAGACAACAACTTCCAGAAGCGCGGCTACTGGAAGCCGGACGAGTTCAACAAGCTGGGCCAGGAAGCGCGCAGCATCCTCGATCAGCAGCGCCGCTACGCGAGCTACCAGCGGATGATGGACATCTTCGAGGAGGATGCACCGGGGACGGTGCTGTACATCCCCCTGGAGTCGTACGGCCTGAAGAAGGGTGTGGACTGGACTCCGTACCCGATCTACTACTTCGACCCGCGCGCCTACAACCTGAAGGTCACGCGCTAACCGGCAGATATCCCTCCCTCTCCCGCTTGCGGGAGAGGGCCGGGGTGAGGGTTGAACAGACATGGCTGACACGTGGACACTCTGGGAGGACGCCCGGTTCGTCGTGACGACGCCGGGCAACCCGCACCTGCCTCCGGAGGAGGGATGCCACCTGCTCGTCTGGCCGCAGGACGCCCCGCCCAACGCCTGGGCCGACCCGGCCCTGACGGCCGCCACATTCGAGTTGGCCGCGCGCGTCTCACAGGTGCTGGAGCGCCTGGGGCTGGTTGACTGGGTCAATCTCCAGGCCAATGGCAACTGGGGCTTGCTGCTCGGTGCCACGCCGAAGCTGCACGTGCACATCTACGGACGGCGGCGCGGCGGCAAGACCTGGGCGCAGCCGGTCGATTTGCCGAAGGCACCCGGCCAGTTCGGATTTGCGCCGCTCTCCGCTGCCGACCGCGAACGGCTGACGACCGCCCTGGCGGAAGCGCTGGGGTAGCGCAACGGCCGCCCGGCCATCGCGCACCGCGATACCGCCAACGGGTGCGTCCTCGCCTGCGGCCCCAGGCTGACGCGCGGAACCGGGGGCCGTCAGGCTAGCCCGTAACTCCGGTTGCCCCAGGCGATAGCCTCAAGGTAGATGGCCGGAGCCTGCGAGGCCGGTAGCCCGACCCTCGCGACCAGTTGCTCAACGGTCGTCCAGTCGGCGCGCTCGTAGCCTTTGGCAAGGTTGAGCAGATCAGCCAGTGGGCCCGGCTCTCCGTGAATCGCCGCCACCACATCCGTCGGCAAACAGATGGCCTCAAGGATACCGTCCAGCGGCTGCCCGACAATTGCGTCGATCAGGGAGAACAGGCCGAGCAGCGACAACTCATGCCGCCGATCACCTAACCCGACCGCCATGCCTGCCAGTTCGCAGAAGCGCCCGCGAGCGACCGACGTGACGATCAACTCCAGGGGGCGTTCCGAGCCGGCGTCCGCCAGGATGACGACCGTCGCCCAGGTGCGTAACCCTGTCTGCCCGAGCATGTGGACCGCCTGCCGGATTGTGGACACGCGCCGCCGCAAGCTGAAGGCGACCGAGTTCAGGTAGCGAATGATCTGGAACGAGAGTGCCGGGTCGTGCCGCAGCAGTTCTTCGATGGCCTCAAGGTCTGGGTCGGCACCGTTCAGCGCGGTCAAGAGCTGCAAGCGGTGGGGCTTGAAGCCAGAGGTCCGTGACCCGACGCTGATCTCTGGGCGGGCGAAGAAGTAGCCCTGGGTGTAGATGTAGCCGAACGCGCGGGCCTGCCGTGCATCCTCAGCCGTCTCCACCTTTTCGGCCAGCAGTTTGATGCCCTGGCGCAGCAGCGGCTCCGCAATCTGCTCGCGGGATGTGGCGTCCGGGAACGCTAAGAAGTCCATCTTGACGATGTCGGCAAGGTCGAGCAGCCGCCCGGTCGGCCCAAGCGGGTCGAAGTCGTCCAGGGCGATCAGGTAGCCGTCGTCCTTGAGCGCCTTGCAGGCGTCACGCACCGCCTCGTCCACCTCGATGCCTTCCAACACCTCGACGACGAGCCGGTCGGGCGGGAGCACGCGGGCGTACCCGTTGACGAGGGCCGAACGGGTGAAGTTGACGAAGGCGCGCCCGTTCCCCGCCAGCGACTCGACGCCAAAGACGAAGGCGCTGTTCGAGAGCACCGACAGCGACGCATGGTCGCCGTCCTCCATGTTCCCGTACTGGTTCTGGAATCCCGATCGGTACAGCAGTTCATACCCGTAGATCTTCGAATCCAGGGTAAAAATCGGCTGCCGGGCGACATAGACGTCGGACCGCGCTAACTCGCCAAGTTGTTGTGCCGACGCCACGTCTTTGAGCCTCCACCCACACTACGGGCCGGAACGCCGAGAAGCGCATGCTGCCACACTGCGAACACGCTCTATTCACACTAACGGTGCAGTGCGATGGAAGAGGACGGCCTGAACGAACGAGGATGACAAAACGTCCGCGACAGTTGCAGTGGTGAGAACGACCCGGTGGGGCGGCGCGCAGGAGGCCGAACCGAAGTCAGGCGAGGGCGCGGCGCGCGAACCGCCCCAGCGTCGGCTGTTCGAGCGCCGCATAGTCCCGGCCGCTCATCGTCACCGACACGTCCCGCCCGCCGATGTTGAAGGCGATCATGTCGCGTTCCGCCACTTCCTCATCCGCGTAGGTCGGCAGGCCGAACAGGCTGCCAAATGGCGGCACTGCACCGACCGGTGCCCCGACTAGCTCATGCACGCGCTCAGCGTCGATCATGCGGACGTTCTTGACCCCGGCCAGGTGCTTGAACGCCCGATTGTCCAGGCGGGCATCAGCCGGTATGACGATCAGCACCACGCGGTCATCAGCATGGCAGACCAGCGCCTTCGCCCCGGCCTCCAGCGGCGTGCCCCGCACCTGCGAGGCCTCCTCGCTGGTGCGGACCGGCGCGTGCCGCAACACCCGGTGGGCCACGCCGCGCGCCGTGAGTAGGTCGATAATACGCAGCGTCAGCGGGGCGAACGGCGCAGACGGGTCTTGGGCAGAAGCGGCCGGGTCTGGGGCAGGAGCGTGGACGGCATCATCGTCTGGCATGGGCGCATTGTGGCAGAGGGAGCATCCGCCGCGCAGCCCCGGCTACTGGAACGGCCAGATGTGGCACGCGGGCCAGCGCAGACTTGCCTTGAGCATTGCAAACAAGCGTCGTCACCTTTTCTTGTGTTGCATACGTTCAACCAGATGGGCCATGCTTCTCGGGCAGGTGCTGCCGGGGCCGTGCGGTCCAGGTGATGCACTGGCGACCGGCTGTGCAGGGAGTGTCCCTCGTGTTGCCTTCCGTGCTCCTCGTATCCGAAGAACTGGCGTTCCTGCTCACGGCCTACTCGTCCCTCCAGCGCGATCCGCGCATCGGGCGCATCGAGGCCAGCGCCGGGCATGACGAGGCCATCGCCCTGATGCGGACCATGCGTCCGAATGTCGTCGTCCTGGACGTGACGGCCAGCGACCCCGGCCAGGCGATGGTCGGCCAGTTCCGTCGCTTCGACACCACGCTGATCGTCTTCATCACGTTCCGTGAGCACGACCAGGATGCTATCATGGCGGTCGCCTCGACGCTGGGGGCGCACGATATCTGCCCGCGTGAGGCGTTCACCGTTGAGCGCGTCGTGCGCGTGACCCAGGCATTGACGGCCCGCCGGACGGCAACAGCGCGTGCTGCGGCTGCCGGGGCCGCGGCCGAGCTTGCCGCCGCCACACGCTGACAGCGGCCCCGCCCCCGCCTCCTGCTGAACACCCCCCCCCCACGCGCCGATGCTACGGCTGTGGCACCGGCGGGCTCGCCTGATGATGCGCGCTCCCCGGCCGCGACGCAGCCCCAGGGCATTAGCGCCAGGGCCGTGTCTTCATCAGCGCGGGGTGCCGTCGAAGTGCTCAATGCGGTTCAGCACCAGTTCGAGCGCCTCCGGCTTGATGCTGACGGTGCCGCTGAACGGATTGTCGATGGCGGCCACCAGGAACAGGACGAACCCGATGGAGGCGACGTAGAGAGCCGTCATCGCCATCTGCGCGCGCATGTTCTTCAGGCCGAAGAAGTAGGTGAACAGCACCGTCACCACGCCGCCGCCGATCAGGATGCCCCAGATCAGGTGGGGAACGCCGCTGCGACTCGCTAACAGGCGCATGCGCCGGCCATCGTTCAACTGGTCCAGGCGCTGGAGCACTTCGGAATAGACCGCCTCTTCGCGGGAGGTCGATGGGGTGAACGCCAGGGCCGGAGCCCAGAGGTTCGCGAGTTGACGCCAGGCCGCGTTGCTCTCCTGGCCGCGTTCCATCAACTCCCACTCTTCGTCCATGACCACCCTGGCATAGGCGACTGCTGCCCCCTGCAACTGGCCCCGCACCGGTTCAGGCAGGCCGTTCGCCAGGTGGTATACATCGCCCACTTCGTTCGCTTCGGTCTCGGCGATCGTTCGGGCGCTTTCGAACTGCTCCCAGACCAGGATGACGGCGAACGCCAGCAACACGCCGTACACCACGCCCAGCACGGCGATGAAGAAGCCGGCGACTTCGTTCTGCTCCATCTGAACTTCGAGCGACACGCGCCGGCGCACATGGACAACGCCGAACAGCGCCAGGGCGACGCTGCCGACGATGAAGACCAGGAACTGAAGGATCGTCTGCATAGTCACTCCTACGAATAGCCTTGCGGGCTGTGGCCCTGAGGCGTTCGGTGTTCTGCGCGTTGACGCGGTGCCGGCCGTGCGCTAATCTGAGCGTGCCTGCACCAGCATGGCATGACATGGGGCTGCCTGGGGCTGCCTGACGTTGACGTGCTACGTCAGCGATGCGTGTGGATCGGGAGCGCATGATGCGCCGCCAGAACAAGATCCTCTTGGGCGTGCTGGCCTTCTTCCCGCTGGGCTACATCGTCTTCTTCGTCGCGGCCGTCTTGCTCTTCGCCCTCACGATGGTGGGCACGTTGGCCGTTGCCAGCACCACCCCCTCCGGCGAACCGGATGTCAATCCGTTCGTGATCCTCGGGCCGTTTCTGGCCCTTTTTGGCCTGCATCTGCTGGCGATGCTCGTCACCGTCGCGCAACTGATCGTGTACTTGATCCTGGTGCTACGCAATCAACTGCTGGCCGACAACGAACGGATCTTCTGGGCACTGGCGATCCTGTTTGCCGGGGCGTTCGCGTCGCCAGCGTACTGGTACCTGAAGGTCTGGCCGCTGCCTGACACCGTGCCGAGTTGAGCCACGCCCTCTCCCGCGAACGACGAGGCCCCTCCTTCGGCCTCTCCGTGTCACAAGTGGGAGAGGGGGCTAGGGGGTGAGGGGTGCTTAGACCATGTGCTCCTGGCGCTGGGCCGTGCGTTCCGCCGTCTCCGGGGCCGCCCGTTCGCGTTGAGGTCCGCCACCAGGAGCCGCCCGCCGTCCAGCGACAGGATGTCGGCAGGGAGCAGCACCGGCTGCCAGGCGTGGCCGATCACATCGGCCAGCCGGACCACCGCCGTATTCAGCGCAATCGAGACGATGGCCCCGCTGATGATGAGCTGGTAGGCATCGTCCGGGAGCAGCCCGAGCGTCCGCCCGAGCGTGCCCAGGATAAACGAGAATTCGCCGATCTGCGCCAGCCCGGCCCCGATCATCAGGGCCGTCGTGCGGGACTGCCCGAACATCAGGGCGATGCCGCCTGCGATCACCGGCTTGGCGACCACGATGATGAACACGACGGTCAGCACGTGGAACGGCATCCGCACCAGCGTCATCGGATCGAAGAGCATACCGACGCTGGCGAAGAACAGGACGCCGAACAGGTTCCGCAGGGGCCGCACGTCCTCCGTCACCTGATGGGCCAGCCTCGACCCTGAGACGATGATGCCCGAGAAGAACGCACCGAGCGCCACTGACACCCCGAAGAGCGCGTTCATGCTGAACGACACGAACAGAGCGACGACGACAGCAGCCAACGTCAACATCTCGTCTGAGCCGCTCTTGTCGATGTACTCCAGCAGCCAGGAGACAGCCCGGCGCAGCAGCGGCAGCATGCCGATCAGCACGGCCATGTTCACGGCGGTAATGCCGATCAGGATCGGCACGGATTCCCCGATGCCGGCCTGCCGGACCGAGAACGCCAGCACGCTGTCAGTCTTGTTGATGAGGACATCAAACACCGACTCTTCAGCGGAACGGCTGGCGACGGTGCCGCCGAGCGAGACCGCCAGCACCGGCAGCAGCACCAGCACCAGCACCAGCGCCGAAAATAGGTCTTCGACGACCAGCCAGCCCACACCGATCTTGCCAGCCATGCTCTCCAGCAGGTTGCGCGCCATCAGCGCACGGACCAGGACGACCGTGCTGGCGACCGACAGCGCCAGGCCGAGTACGACGCCCGCCCCGAGGCTCCAGCCGAACACCGTCGTCGCCGCGATGGTGATGCCGGTGGCGAGCACGCTCTGGATGATTGCGCCGGGGATCGCGATGTTCTTGACCGCCAGCAGATCCTTCACCGAGAAGTGCAGGCCGACCCCGAACATGAGGAAGGCGACGCCGATCTCGCCCAACTGCTCGGCGGTGTGGACATCGGCGACCAGCCCCGGGGTGTGGGCGCCCACGGCGATACCGGCCAGGAGGAAGCCGACGATGGCCGGTAGCCGCAGCCGCATCGCCACCAGACCGCCA
>Ga0105048_10015800_pt1 | contig 11697 bp, 12 predicted proteins | sample MAT05_FD_78382 | JGI IMG/M metagenome (GOLD analysis project Ga0105048, IMG submission 78382) | Freshwater microbial communities from Lake Fryxell liftoff mats and glacier meltwater in Antarctica - MAT-05 | ecosystem: Environmental > Aquatic > Freshwater > Ice > Liftoff microbial mat | place...
GCTCGGCAATGCGCGCCATCACGTCGGCCGGCGTCCGCACGTCGATGGGCACCAGGATCGCACCGGCGGCCCAGACTCCGAGCATGCTCAGGGCCAGCTCCGGCGAGTTCGGGGCCAGCATCAACACGCGGTCGCCGGGGGCCACGCCGTAGGCCCGCAGGTGGTCGGCCGCCCGCTGCATGCCGCGCTCCACATCCTGGTAGGTCCAGGTTTCCGTTCGCAGGCCGCGTCGGATGCCCAGCGCCGGTAGCGGACCGAACCGGCGGGCGCGCTCAACGATCATGTCGGGGATGGTGAGGGTCACGAAGATCGATCCAGTCGGTGCAGGTTCAGGGTGGCCGTGAGCGTGCTAGAGGATGAGCCGCGACAGGTGGTAGATCAGCGGGATCGTCACGACCAGGCTGTCGGCGCGGTCCAGCAAGCCGCCGAAGCCCGGCAGCCAGGAGCCTGCATCCTTTACGCCAAGCTCGCGCTTGATGAGCGATTCCAGCAAGTCGCCCCAGATCGCCCCGATTGCTACCACGAGCGGCAGCACCAGCATCAGCCAGAACGGCATGGTTGGCGGCAGCGCGAATGCCAGCAGCCACGTCCCGAACGCCGCGCCCGCCACGTTGCCGATGACGCCCTCCCAGGTCTTGTTGGGGCTGACCAACGGCGACAGCCGGTGCTTGCCGAACAGTTTGCCGACCGTGAACGCCCCAACATCGGACAATGCGGTGGCGCAGGCGATGACCAGCAGCAGGCCCGGCCCGCCCGGCAGCCACGCATGGATCAGCGTCAGGTGCCCGAGCAGCAGCGGCAGGTACGCGAACCCGAAGGCGGCCAGGGCAAATCGCTGGATGCCCGCCTGCACGTCCTGGGTCAGGAGCGGTTGGAGCGTCCCGACGATCAAGAAGATGGGCAGCACACTGAACAGCAACTCTGGCGTCACCAGGGTCAGCGGCAGCGCCAGCAGGCCCAGCGTAAAAAGGACCGTCTGATACATCGGCGGCAGGGCCACCAGCCGCGCATACTCGCGCAGCCCCTGCCAGACGATCAGCGCGGTCAGGGCCAGCATCGGGATCTGGCCGCTGAGGACGGCCAACGAGAACAGCGGCGCGATGACCGCCCAGACGGCCCAGCGCTGGAACAGCACGCGGCTGCGTAACTCGTGCAGGTGGCGGCGGTCCACCAGCAGGACCAGCAGCAGACCGGCCAGCAGGATCGAGCCGAGCGCGATGGCGACTGGCCGAAAGAGCGGATCGGCCAGCGGGTTGGCGAACAGCATCAGCCGATCGACCCCGCCGGGCCAGACCGCCGACCGTGGCCGGGGGCCAGCCGCTCTAGGTCGGCGTAGGTGGCCTGCGTCCGCCGGATCAGCGTCACGAGGCAGCCGACCAGGACGACCCACAGCATGCCGTTGTAGACCCAGTCGAGCGGCAGGAAGAACCCGAGGATGCTGCCGAGAATCAGCACGATCATCCGGTCGGCCTTGCCCATCGGCCCCATGTACTGCCGCCGCCCGCCCGCCGCCTTGCTGAGAATGGCGAGGTAGCTCGACAGCAGCATCATGGTGATGGCCCCGGCTCCCAGCAGCAGGCTGGACGGGGCCGCCAGAGCTAGGCCGCCCAACAAGGCCACGTCGGCAAAGCGGTCGGACAGTTCGTTGAGGACTTCGCCCCAGGGCCGGGCCAGCCCGGTGCTCTTGGCGACGAGGCCGTCAAGGGCGTTCAGCGCCGTCCGCACCACCGCCACGACCGGCACCAGTGCCAGCAACCACAGATGCTGCGGCGCAAGGTACAGGCAGACGCCGCCGCCGACCGACAGCACCAGGGCCGCGCCGGTCAGCCAGTCCGGGTGCACGCGCCGCGCCACCAGCCACCGCTCGATCCCCCCGAGCGACCGCTGAAACGCCGGCTTGATGACGTAGATGCCAGCCATTGCGCTCCCCTCTCCCCGTCTGAAGACGCCACGCGGGCATCATACGATTCCCAGGCTACCGTCCGATGCAGTTCCGTACTCCCGCGAAGGTGACGGCAGGAGTACCTCCACCCCCATGCCATCCCGAGCAGGGTAGGCGGGGACCGCGGGAAAACAGCAATGACAACAGTCCGTCATTGAAGGCTTGCTTGGTCCAGCGGGGCGCACACCCATCTTGTCATCCCGACCGAAGCGAGCTTGCGAGCGCAGTCGAACGATCTCACCCGTACCATCGGCGGCGCGGCTTTCAACCCTCACCATCCCACTATGGGCCGCTGCGCGGCGCACATATCGGCGACACGAACGACGGGGCCCCTCCGCTGACGCGGGATCCCCGTGTCGCCGTTTTCTGTGGCCGCAGCCGCAACATCCCCTAATCCCCACGGCCCCCCGACCCCCTCTCCCGCAAGCGAGAGAAGGGGGAGAAGCATCGGCTCCTGCTCAGGATGGCGGGCCGAAGAAGCGCACAAGTTCGTCCGGCACGCGCGCCGGGCGGCCGTCTGCAAGCCGGACCCACACCCATTCCGTCCGCAGGTCGGCGATGGCCGCACCGTCGGCAACACGCGTAATGGTGGTGAGCCGAAGCCCCCGGGCACCCTTGATCGACTCAGCGTGTGTCGTGAGCTGCAGCAGGTCGCCGTACACGGCAGGCCGGCGGTAGGTGATCTCGTGGCGCCGCACGATCCACGCCGCGTGCTGTGCGCGCATCCACGCCTGCGCGAAGCCGGCAGCCTCCACGTGCTCGGTGGCGAGCTGCTCTGCCCAGTTCAGGTACACGGCGTTGTTGACGTGCCCGTTGACGTCCACCTCATAGGTGCGGACGCGCCACTGTGTGGAATACGTCCGCGGGTCTTCGTGCAGCATCGCCTGACACTCCCAGATGGCGACTCTTGTCATCATGTCACGTTCGCAGGGGCCAGTCCGCCGGGCGACTGGAGCCGGCCAGCACGCGCCTGGGACGCGGCAGGCAGCAAACAGCCCCGGACCGAGATGATCGGTCCGGGGCTGCGGCCGTTGGCTGTGCCCGAGGGCCAGACCAGAAGCGCGTTACGCGGCGAGCGCCAGCGCGGCCGGGACTTCCAGCTTGATGCCAGGCCCCATCGTCGTGGAAAGCGTGACCGAGCGGATGTAGATGCCCTTCGCGGCCGACGGCTTGGCCCGGATCACCGCGTCAATCGCGGCAGCCAGGTTCTGCATCAGCTTCTCAGGCTCGAAGGAGACCCGGCCGATGGGCATATGCACGACGCCGGTCTTGTCAACGCGGAAGTCGATGCGCCCGCCCTTGACTTCGCGGATGACGCGGCCAACATCCGGCGTGACGGTGCCGGTGCGCGGGTTCGGCATCAGGCCGCGCGGTCCGAGGACGCGACCCAGCCGACCGACCATACCCATCATGTCCGGGCTGGCAACGGCCACGTCGAAGTCGAGCCAGCCGCCCTGCACGCGCTGCACCAGCTCTTCGCCGCCAGCGACATCTGCGCCGGCCTCTTCGGCCTCGCGGATCTTGTCGCCCTGCACGAACGCGATGACCCGGCGGGTCTTGCCGGTGCCAGCCGGCAGCGCCACCGAGGCGCGAATCACCTGATCGGCGTGGCGAGGGTCAACGCCGGTGCGGATGTGAATTTCGACGGACTCGTCGAACTTCACGTACGACAGTTCCTTGAGGAGGTCGATGGCCTCCTGGGGCTGATACTGCTTTTCGCGGTCGAGCTTCTTCAGTGCGTCAACAAGCTTCTTGCCAGCCATGATCTGGTTGCCTCCGGTGGTGTTAGCGCCTGTGTGGTCAGGCTCCCACAGATACGGGTTCTGGGTTTCAGGTTCTAGGTGTCAGAGGCCGATGTCTCGCCCCCAGAACCCATAACCCTGCACCTATAGATCGTCAGATAATGTTCTGTAATCCGGGATCTCCCTACCAGGGGGGGAACGCCCGATGTTTCCAGAAGGTTTCCTGAAGATCTATAGAACCCAGTTACGCTTCGACTGCCACGCCCATGCTGCGCGCGGTGCCCTCAATGATGCGCTCGGCACCCTCGACATCAACCGCGTTCAAATCCTTCATCTTCAGTTCGGCGATCTCGCGTAGCTTCACACGGCTGAGCGTGCCGGCCGAGGTCTTGCCGGCGGTGCCGGAACCCTTATCGACGTTGAGCGCCTTCTTGATGAGGTCTGACGCGGGCGGGGTCTTCAGAACGAACGTAAACGAGCGGTCCTCGAACACGGTGATTTCCACCGGGATCACGAGGCCGGCCTGCGGTGCCGTCCGCTCGTTGTATTCCTTCACGAACCCCATGATATTGACGCCGTGCTGGCCGAGGGCCGGGCCAACGGGCGGTGCCGGCGTGGCCTTGCCAGCCTGAATCTGTAGCTTGACGATTGCGCGGACCTTCTTCGCCATGTTCCCTCTTCGGAGGGAGGCCGGGGGCTGACGCCCGCCGGTCTCCTCGCTCCTACCTTCTGACTCCTAGGAAATGCGTGCGACCTGGAGGAAGTCCAGTTCGACCGGCGTCTCGCGTCCGAAGAACGAGACCAGCACGCGGACCTTGCCGCGCTCGGCGTTGATGGTGTCCACCACGCCGATGAAGTCGGTGAATGGCCCGTCTACCACCTTGACGCGCTCGCCCTGCGCGAAACTGACCTTGACCTTCGGCGCTTCCATCTTCATCTGCTTCAGGATGCGCTTCACGTCGGCGTCGTCGAGCGGGGCGGGCTTGGTGCCGTGGCCGACGAAGCCGGTCACACCAGGCGTATTCCGAACGACGTACCACGAATCGTCAGACATGGCCATTTCGACGAGCACGTAGCCCGGAAAGACCTTCTTCTGAACCGTGCGCCGCTGGCCGTCCTTGATCTCAATCTCTTCTTCGGTGGGGATCACCACCTGGAAGATCTTGTCCTGAACACCCATCGACTCGATGCGGTGCTCAAGGTTCGTCTTGACCTTATTCTCGTAGCCGGAATAGGTGTGGATGACGTACCAGAGCTGGTCCTCGGCAGCCACACCGTTTTCAGTATCACCGTCCTCGGCAGACGCGGTGGCATCCAGATCGTCTGTGACCGCGCTGCGGCTCTCTCGCGCCATGTTTGATCGTCCTTCGCCCCGTGCTGGTGCCCCGTACGCGTGACTGAGAGGATTAGTACCCGGACGCGCCAAGCCCCTGGAGCAGCACGCGGAACAACTCTTGGAAGCTGAAGTCAACCAGCCCCAGGAACGCGCCCAAGCCGGCAGCCAGCGCCACAATGACGCCGGTCATGTTGGCTGCCTGCCGCGCGGGCGGCCAGTTGACCTTCTTGATCTCTCCGCGCAGGTCGCGGAACAGGCCGACAAGCCCCTGTCCACGGCCGGCCAACGGCATAGCCCGCCCGGCCACAGGCGCGACAGCACGCCCCTTTGCAGGTCGTCGGGCGGGGGATTTACTGGGTGGGGGCGCTTTCGTCGGCGGCATAGTTGGCCTTTGCCCGTGAATCTGTGCTTGTTGACACCCCTGGCGCTCAGTGCGCCAACGCGACAGCCAGGGATCGGATGACGGCGTCGCGACGGCTGCGGCGCACTGCCGGGCGCTCGGAGCGGTGCCGCGGGGCAGAGTGGACCACCGCCACGACGGCGGCTGCCTGCCGAACTATACCGCCCGGCTTTCCCCCGACACAAGCATGACGCCACGGGATGCGTTGTTTCGTCCGCAGACGACGATGCTCGTAGGCGGTGTACATGATCGCGGGTTTGCATGGGCACGGCGTGCATGGCGGCCATCGCCGCGTACCAGGCTATCGAGTCTACGGGTCTCCATGTGCGCCGTTTGCATGTTGCCGGGCTTTCCACGTCTGCGGTTTTGCCAGCGGCAAACCCCTACGAGGTGCGGTCGTCGTCCTCGTAGGAGCGTGGCGCTGCCACGTCCGCCGACAACGAGGTGCGGACGCATCGCCGCCGTCCTTGGCCGTGCGCGGAGGCCAGCATGCGGGTGGTGGCCCCTGCACGGGCGCGCGGGCTAGGCTACCGGCGGCCCGCAGACGGCCACTGGTACACAACGGGAACGGGGCGTGAGGGGGGAGCGATGAACGACCAGCCGCAGACTGCTGACCGCGTGGTCCAGATCGCAGCGTTGCAAGCATCCATGGAGCAGGCGCTTGGGGGGCTGGGCGTGCCGGCCGATCACGCGCAGCAGATCGCTGACGTGCTGCTCGACGCCGAGTTGCGTGGCTACGACGACCACGGCGTCTTCTTCCTGGGTGAGTTGTTCAAGTGGTTCAAGGCCGGGGCGCTGAACCCCGCGCCGAACATCCGCGTAGTGCAGGAGTCCGACTCGGCGCTGGTGCTGGACGGCGACAAGGGCTGTGCGGTGGCCGCGTCGTATCAGGCGATGCGCTGGTGCGTCGAGCGCGCCACCGAGCGCGGCATCGCGACGGCCGGCATCCGCAACTCCGGGCACTTCGTCGCGGCTGCCCCCTTCCCGACCTGGGCGGCGCAGCAGGGGTACATCGCAATGGCGGCGGCGAACGTGGTGCCGTTGATGCCGGCCCCCGGTGGCCGCACCAAGACGCTCGGCACCAACCCGTTCTGCTTCGCCGCGCCAACCGGCCTCGACTACCCGCTCGTCTTCGACATGGCGACCAGCGCCATCGCCGGCTTCAAGGCGCGCATCCTGGCGCAGCAGGGAAAATCCGTGCCCGAGGGGCTGGTGATGAACGCGCAGGGTCGCCCGACCACGGACCCCGGCGACCTGGACCGCGGCGGCTCGCTGGCACCGTTCGGCGGGCACAAGGGGTTCGGGCTGGCGCTGATGGTGGAGATCCTGGCTGGCGTCCTGACGGGCGCGCAGTTCGGGCAGAACGCTGGCGTGGTGAACGGCAAGGAGGGGCATTTCTTCCTTGCGCTGAACCCGGACATCTTCATGCCGCGCGCTGAATTCACGGCGCGCATGGACGAGTTGCTGGGCTGGGTCAAGTCAGGCGAGAAGATCGAGGGGGTGGAGGAGATCGTCTACCCTGGTGAGCGCGGCCAGCGGCGGGCAGCCGGTTTGCTGGCGTCCGGGCACGTGACGCTGGACCACGTGGCGTGGCGCATCCTGTCGGAGGTCTGCGCTGACACCGGCGTGGCGCTGCCCGCGTCGTCGTAGGAGCCAGTCACCCCGTTGGCAGCGACGCACCAGGAATGGCGGCCCTCACCCCCCGACCCCCTCTCCCGCAAGCGGGAGAGGGGGCCAGGGGGTGAGGGCCGTCTGTGGTGGCAGGCTCGCCGATGGCGAGGCCCCTGGCCCGTGGCTCCTAACGGTCAGCCGCCGCCGGGGCCGCCCGTCAGGCCCGGCTCGGTCATGCCGGATGGGTCGAGCAGCCGGCCAAGTTCAGCGGCCGACAATGAGGTCATCTCGCGGGCAACCTCGCGAATGGTGCGGCCAGAAGCGTACGCTTCCTTGGCGATAGCGGCCGCCGCGTCGTAGCCGATCTCGGGAGCCAGCGCCGTGGTCGTCATCAGGCCGCGCTCGACCATCTCCGGACCGTGAGCTGTCGCCGTCAGCCCTTCGATGCAGTTGGTGGTGAAGTTCTCGGCGGCGTGCGCCAGCAGTTCGATGGACTGCAGCAGGTTGTACGCCGCCACCGGCATCATCACGTTCAACTCGAAGTTGGAGCCCTGGAGCGCCGCGAAGGCGACAGTCTGGTCGTTGCCGACGACCTGCCCGACGACCTGGCAGACGGCTTCCGCGATGACCGGGTTCACCTTGCCCGGCATGATCGAGCTACCCGGCTGCAGGACCGGCAGGTCGATCTCGGCGAAGCCGGCGCGGGGGCCGGAGGCCATCCAGCGCAGATCGTTGGCGATCTTCGCCATGCTGATGGCGATGGTCCGCAGCACACCGCTGGTCTCCAGCACGGCGTCGAGCGTGTTCTGCGCCTGGAAGTGATTGTCCGTCTCCCAGACCCTAACCCCCGACATCTCGGTGAGGATCTTCGCTGCCCGCGCCGCAAACTCCGGGTGGGCGTTGATGCCCGTTCCGACGGCCGTGCCGCCGAGTGGCAAGTCGCCAAGCTCTTCCTGCGCGTGCTGGAGGCGGCGGATCGCCCGCTTCGCCTGCCCGGCGTACCCCTGGAACTCTTGCCCGAGTCGTACGGGCGTGGCGTCCTGCAGGTGCGTGCGCCCGGTCTTGATGACCGTCATCAATTCGACAGCCTTCTTCTCCAGCGCCGCCTGGAACTTCTCCAGCGCCGGGATCAAGTCTTCCTTGATGGCGACGAGCGCCGCAAGTTGGATCGCGCTCGGGATCACGTCGTTGGACGACTGACAGATGTTGACGTGGTCGTTCGGGTGGACCGGCGTGCGCGAGCCGATCTGGCCGCCGAGTAGCTCAATCGCCCGGTTGGCGATCACCTCGTTGGCGTTCATGTTCGTCGAGGTGCCAGAACCGGTCTGGAACAGCACGTCCACGACGATCTGGTCGTCGCGCCGGCCGTCCACGATCTCCTGGGCTGCCTTGACGATGGCGTCGGCAAGGCCGGCGTCCAGCAGGCCAAGGTCGGCGTTGACGCGCGCCGCCACCAGCTTGATCAGGCCGAGCGCCCGCACGAAGCGGCGCGGCGGTTGCAGGCCGCTGGCTGGAAAGTTCTTGACAGCGCGCATGGTGCTCGCGCCGTAATAGGCACCGTCTGGGACTTCCAGTTCACCCATGGTGTCGCGTTCGATGCGACGTACCGGACCTCCGGCCATGGTGTTACCTCCGAGTCGATGTCACCCCTGAATGGTCGCTGGAAGTCTACCACTCGCCCGCCCCCGGCCCCGCCTGCTGCGCGTCGCGGTTGAACGCCCTGGTGCCGTCAAGCTACGCTCAGGCTGGTTGCACTCTCGCGCAGGGACGGACCCGCGCGAGCAGCACCGGCGAACCGGCCGGATTGGGAGTCGTCCGGCGACCGGTCACGCGTCCGCGCGGCCCCCCGGGCGAGGGCCTCATGCGGCGTGTTTCCAGAGTACGCATGTATCCAGATTGTCAGGAGGGTGTCATCGTGCCATTCGGAGGCCTTGACTGGCTCGCCTTGACCCACGAGGCGGCGCTGGAGCCAGAACTGCCGATCTGCGACCCACACCACCATTTCTGGGACCGCCGGACCGAGCGCGTGCCGTACGGGCGCTACCTGCTCGACGAACTCCTCGGCGACATCGAGAGCGGCCACAACGTACGCAGCACCGTCTTCATCGAAGCGCGCGCGATGTACCGCGCCGACGCCTCGGACGAGATGAAGCCGGTTGGCGAAGTCGAGTTCGTCCAGGGGCTGGCAGCAGCCAGCGCCAGCGGCGTCTACGGTCCCAGTCGGGCGGCCGCAGCCATCGTCGGTCACGCCAACTTGAACCTCGGCGACAACGTGGCACCGGTGCTGGAGGCGTTGCAGGCTGCCAGCCCGAACCGATTCCGGGGCATTCGCCATTCCGTGACCTGGGACAAGCACCCCGAACTGGAGAACACGGCCGCCCATATCGGCGAGGGCCAGCTAAGCAGCGATCAATTCCGGGCCGGCGCCCGGACCCTGGCGAAGATGGGCTTCTCCTTCGAGGCCTGGCTCTGGTTCCCGCAGTTGCCCGAACTCACCGCGTTCGCGAAGGCCGTGCCCGATCTGCCCATCATCCTGAACCATATCGGCGGCCTGCTTCGCACCGGCCCCTACGCCAACCGCAATGACGAGGTCGAAGCGACCTGGCGCAAGGGGATCGCCGGCGTCGCTGCATGCCCGAACGTCAACGTGAAACTCGGCGGGATCGGCATGCCCCGCACGGGCTTCGACTGGCACGAACGCGAGAAGCCGGTCGGCTCCGAGGAGATGGCGGCGGGGATGGCACCCTGGATCACCTACTGCATCGAGCAGTTCGGCCCGACGCGGTCGATGTTTGAGAGCAACTTCCCGGTGGACAAAGTGTCCTCATCGTACACCGTGCTGTACAACGCCTTCAAACGCCTGTCGTCTGGCCACTCACCCTCGGAGCGGGCGGCGCTGTTCCACGACACGGCGACGCGCGTCTACCGAATCGACGCCTGAGCGTTGCAGCTATCAGGGGACGTTCTCGGTGGGATCTGCGCTGCACGGTCGGACTGAACGCCCGAGAGGGATCGCACCGCCTTGCTGGCTCGGGGCAGTGCGATCCGTTCCCGTTCTCCCAGCACACGCGCGGCAGCGTGGGAGAAGGGCTACTCAGGTAGGCGCGTTGACTGCCAGGTCACCATCTGCCAGTGGCCGCCACGGTTGGCGTAGACATCGGTGAACCGCACGCCAAAGGAGTTTGGCTTCCCGTTCGACGACACGGTGATCCTGGCCACACCCGTCACCACCACCGCATCGCCGAGATCTTGCGCCACCACGTCCGACGCCTCGATGGACTGGTAGACCGTCGAGCCGGCCTCCATGTTCTCGATCAGGCTCTGCTTCGTATCGACGCGGGCCGACGAATGCGTGTAGATAAGGTCGTCCGCCAGGATCTCCTGGAGCGCGCCGCTGTCCTGCTGGCACATGGCCGCCATGCGCTTCCTGTCCAGGTCGATGATTGCTTGCCCGTTGCCTGTCATCTTGCCGTACCCCTTCATGCGCTGCTCGTAGATCGTCCCTGAGCACGGTACCCTGGCGCGCGTGATGCCGTCGAGTGGCCCGCGTGCAGGCAGCCTGCGCCGCCGCAGCCGCCGCTCATGCCAGGGCGTGCAGCACGAGACAGGGGCAGCCCAGGTGGCCGGGTGGCGTACGCTGTGACGACAACCTGCCGGACTGCTTCAATCACCAGATCGAACGAGTCCTGGTGGATGTCGTGGCTGCCGTCGCCGGCAACGATGGGGCGTGCGGACGGGCCAGATGCTGGCCCAGAAGGTGCATCAGCGTGGCACGTCGCCAGAAGGCTGCTAGTCCAGCGATTGGAGAACCAGATGATCCCGACTACTCGCGCGCCGTCGTCCAAGCTGCAGACTGCGTTCCGTTGGCTCCTCGGCCTGAGCCTCGCAGGCGCGGGACTCAGCCACCTGACCTGGGCGCGGACGGAGTTCCAGGCTCAGGTGCCGCCGTGGCTGCCGATGGATCCCGACCACGTGGTGATCCTTTCTGGGGTCGTTGAGATGGGGTTGGGCACGGCGCTGGTCCTGCTGCACCGCAAACGGGTGGCCGTGGGCTGGATCGTCGCGGCGTTCTTCGTCGCCGTCTTCCCCGGCAACATCTCACAGTATGTCCACCGCGTCAGCGCGTTCGGCTTGACGACCGACACCGCTCGCTTCGGCCGTCTCTTCTTCCAGCCGATCCTGGTCGCGTGGGCGCTGTGGTCCACCGGGGCGTGGCAAGCATGGCGTGGCCGTCGAGGTTAGTACGACGCCATGCTGAAGACGAGGACTGGAGTGTCATCCTGAGACAGGCGTAGCCTGCCGAAGGGTCTTGCGATACAGTGCTGGGGATGTAGATCCTTCGCTACGCTAGTAGCCTGTCACATGAGTATTGATGGGTCGCAGCACGTCATGTCATCCCGACCGACGCGAGCTTGCGAGCGGAGCGGAGGGATCTCGGCAACGGATATCCCGACCTAGAGATCCCTCGACTGCGCTCGCAAGCTCGCTGCACAAATATCGTCACGCTGCGCGCAACGACATCACTCGGGATGACAGTGTTAGGCCCAATACCAGTAAGTTAGCGTGATCTGAGGTAGTCTTTCCGGTCAAGTTGAGCGGGAGGGCAGGCGATGACGCTACGCGGGTGGTCGTGGGAAACGGCGCTTGGACCGGCCGGGCTTGGGGA
>Ga0105048_10015801_pt1 | contig 11696 bp, 8 predicted proteins | sample MAT05_FD_78382 | JGI IMG/M metagenome (GOLD analysis project Ga0105048, IMG submission 78382) | Freshwater microbial communities from Lake Fryxell liftoff mats and glacier meltwater in Antarctica - MAT-05 | ecosystem: Environmental > Aquatic > Freshwater > Ice > Liftoff microbial mat | place...
AAAACCTGTTAAGCTAGCAACTGATGGCGTAATTGTTGGAGTTGCAACAGCAGTTACTGTTCCGTTAATTGTAACGACATCCAATCTGAATGTCCCTGTAGCAGAAGCAGCTGGACCTGTTAAATCACATCTTTGCGTACCAAAAGGGTAAAGTCTAAAAGTAACTGTGCCAGCTGTAGGAGTTGAAAAATCTGCAAAATCCCAAGTAATAACCGAACCTGATGTAGGCGTATTTGGTGCAGCACCCCAAGCTGTAGAGCTTATAAATCCATCGGTACTATACCTTACTTCAAGTTGATTTGGAGCACTATTACTACCTTGTCTTAGAAAAGATAAAGTGGTTAAATCTAATTTAAAACCAGCATTTGCAGTTGCTGAAAACTGAATGTATGATGCTAAATTAACTGAACCAGTTGCATTTACTGTAGTTGAATTAAAAACATTAGCAGTGGCATTACAAGTAATGGTGTTTCTTGACACAGGTGCTCCTGTTGAATTTGCGGCCATTGCTGGTGTATTGCCATTAGTAGGACAAGCCGAAACACCGGTAAAGTCATTGAGATAAATTTGAGCTTGTGTAACTTGCGCTGAAGCAAGAGATAAAAATGCTACAATAAGCATCATTGCGTATTGTTTTATTCCTTTTTTAAGCAAAGGAATTTGGTTTTTTGTTCTTTCTTTTTTCATTTTTTGGTTATATTAATTTAGGATATTTCTTAATTGCAAAGTAACGGCTAGCATGTTTAACATAGCTTAAGCTAATATTATGATTAGGTTGCACTATGATTAATTAATTGTTATTTTATCTATAAAGTATAAATACTAATTTTTAATTAGGCGCGCAGTGAATAATTTAGTTGCTGTTGTTATCGTTATGATATATAATCCATTGTTTAAAAAGGATACATCTACTAAATTATTTAAAATGTGGGATTTGGAGTAACTAATAATTAGCTTACCTGATAAATCATTAATTTCCAATAAATTCCAATCATTTTGAGTAATTCTGAAATTATGAGTAATTGGGTTTGGAAATATTTGTATCACTTGGTATTTTTCAACGTTATTTTGAATTGTAGTAGGACCATTGCTTGCTTCAGGTGTAGGAGTTGCAAAAGTTGTCCATGTTACAGCTCCATCTACTGTTCTTCCAAAAGAAACATCTGTGGTTTGCACACCAAAAGAAACACTGTCAATGAGTGTTGTTCCATCGGCAGCAAAAATTGCAATGGTTTCTCCAGTAGTTCCGCTCAATTTAAAATTTGCGTGTAAATTTTGCGCTGAGTCATCTGCCCAAACTAGTTTAAAGCCATTGGCAGGCACTATTGCATTGCTCATTCCAATAGGGAATTGATATTTGGTGGGCGTTGCCATATCATCAGTAAAATATAAACCAGCTAAATCAATAGCCGAACTTGTTGGATTGTAAAATTCAACCCAGTCGCCAAAGTTGCCAAGGTCGCTGGCAAGTGTAGCACTGTTAGAAGCCATAACTTCGTTAATTTTAAGTTGTTGCGCATTTGTTGTAAGTGCAAAGCCTAGCATTGATAAAATGGTGTAGAATTTTAATTTCATTTTGATGTTGTTTACTGTTAAAAATTAATTTGATATCCTGCTCTTATTTGTTTGGAATATTTTAAGTCGGCCAACGTTTCTTCCTTTCCAAAAAAGTAGTATTGTACTTTGAACATAGCATTCGATTTTTTAAATTTGAAAGCATAAGCCGCAGCATACCTTTCGGTATAACCTTCCACCAAATCGTTGATGTTAAGGTGCTCAAATCGGAAAGAAAACACTGAACTGAGTGGCTTCAAAAAATAGCTTGTTTGTGCAACAAATGCACCGCTTATAAAATGACCTTTATTGAATCTTTGTGGTGTATTGTTCAATAATGCATTGTTTGTATCTGCGGGTGTGCCTTTAATTTGATTGGCTTCTAGCTGAACACTAAATCCTTGATATTGAAAAGCAAAATCAGCGCCATAAACATATTTTTCGCCATCAATAATTTTTATGCCATAAGCACCTGTGCTTCCTGGAGGAAATGTGCTGCCAACTGGCAAATTTCTTTTAGTATATCGTCCATTTACAGCTATTGTAAACAAAGGGATTACGCTGTGATTAAAATCTACGATACGGTATCTATACTTGGCAGGATAACAAAACATAGCACGCCCAACGTATTCTAAAGCACCACTGTCATCATTCTCACCAATAAGTGATTTTTCTCCTAAGCCTGTGTAAGCACCCGCATCAAAACGTAGTTTACTTTTAAAAAGGGATTTAGATAAGGTGATGCCTACATCTCTTCTACTAAAAAAATCTCCTCTAGCTATTTCTGCTCTTTGCCAATAAGGTGATTGTGAAAATGGCACTAATGATTGGAACGAATAAGGTAATTTGCCATAACCAATTTTTATATCTAATAATTTTAATCCAGTGAAGCTTACATTGGCTTCCATTAAACCCGGATTTTCAGCATCGGGTTGTCCTGTAGTATTAGAAACAAAATCGGCCAAATCGGCCTGGAATTCATATTTCCAAGTATTACCAATTTTTCCCTCAAATTGAAATTGTGCATCGCGCAAAGCAAATCTGTTTTTATCTTTTCCCAATTCATTTGGCTTTAACCACCTATAATTGTAGTAGGTTGAAATATTGCCAGAAATTTCAAGTATATGATTGCCATTAATGATGGTAAACTGAGCTATTAGTTGGTTGCAAAAAAAGAATGCAATCAGGCTCAGAAATATAATTTTATTTTTCATTTTAATACTGCTGCTTCAAATTGGTACAACTTTGCCATATCATCAGAAATTACTGTTAAGTCACCTTGTTTATTAAAGTAAAAACCTTCAGGATTTAATATTTTAATATCATATTTTTTTAGTGGTTTGAATTGTTCATCTAATTGAATTATTAAATGATCCTCATCACTTAATAACCATAAATAATTGTTGTAAAAGTAGGCACTTGAAACATCACTTAATTCATTAAAAACTATTTCATTTATTTGCTGAAATTGTTCGTTGTAAATTCTGATTACGGTTTCTTCTTTTTCAGAAATTAAGTAGAATTGTTTTAGTTCATCATTAAAGGCTATTGCTTCAAAGCCTCTGTTTCTGGCAGCTAAATAAGAAATATTGAATGTTTGCTTAACAGTAAGGTCAACGGGGTTTATGCAGTATATTTTTCTAGCTGATTCATCGCTAATATAAAGTAAATCATTCGCTAAACATATTGCTTCGAAATCGATTCCTACTAAAGCGCTTTTCCTCATAATTTTACCTTCTAAATCGGTTTCAAAAAGAAAGCCATTATCACTTACTATAAATAAGCTTTGACCGCTTTGTGATAAGCAAACATCAGATGGTTCAGGAACTTTTGTGGATGATGTTTTATTGTATTTTATTTTAACGGCATTGTCACTTTTAAATGAAAAAATGATACAAATAGTAAAAAGAAAAAGTGTTCTGATAAAATTATTCACGCTTATGGTTTAATTATTAGCAACATTTGGTGAAGGAACAGTGCACTCTTGCCAATTTCCATTCCCATTTGGTAGTCTTCCGAATGTTTTATCTGTGGTTTGTATTGTATAGGTAATAGAATCGATGCCAACTTTTGATGGATTATACAAACCAATTGACTCACCACTTTTGCTTAAACTAAAGTTAGCATGCAAAGGTCCAAGTGCAACACTGTCATCGGCAAGTATGATTAAATAAGCTTTAGCTTTAATGATTGTTGAAGCAGATCCTGATGGAATTCTGTATTTTTCTCGATTCGTTAAGTCATCGGTAATGTAATATCCTGCAAGATTAACGTCTTGTGAACCGGCATTGTAAATTTCAATCCAATCGGGAAAATAAGTATAGCCAGGCACTGAAATGGTATTGTTACTTGCCAAAAATTCATTGAGGTAAAGTTTAATTACCGTATCGGTTGGGTTTGGCTTTCCAGAAGTGTTATTATTATTAGGTATAAATATGCGATCTTTTACACAAGCAGACATCATCAATAGACAAAAAGTTATAACAAGTAGAGTAAATTTTATTTTCATTGAAAATATAATTATGAGTTCATAAAATAATTAGCAGAAAGCTTCTTATTTTTTTTGCAAAGGACGGCATATAATGTCTTGTAAAGTAAGCGGAATAATTAACTTTAAGTTAAGTAAATGTTACCCTAAAATATTTTTAAAGTTTAATCAAACGTTTAACTTCTTTATTGCCGTTTACTATCACTTCAATAAAATAAACACCTTTAGAAAGATGCCCAACGTTTAAACTAAATTGTGTATTTGATGAAGCTGAATTAATTATTTCAGATGAAATAGTTTTGCCTTGTAAATTATAGATATTTATTACACCTGTATTAATTTGATTTTTAAAATTAATATTTATCATTTCTTCTGAAGTTGGATTTGGATAAATAATGAAATCGTTGTTTGATTTTTCAGTTGAGCTATTGTTTAATACTGTACCCCCATTTTGAATGAATAGCGCATGAAACTCTTGATAAAACTGATTGGCAACATTTTGGTCGTGAATAACCACCGTGTTTTCATCATTTTTGTTGTTTGCATTATTGCTCCAATTATGCGAGCCAGTCCAAACTTGAGGGTCGCTTGCATTATTTTCTTGATCTACAATAATATATTTATGATGCATTATGGTGTTGGCACTATCGATATTGGCCAACATATTACCAGGTGTCATTCCAGCAATTAATTGGCTCCAAGTAATGCTTCCAGTAGCCGAATGGGTTAATCCGTAAGCTTCAACACCTAAGGCCACTTTATCATTAATTGCTTGCGCTAAATCAAATCGAGTTATTACCATAGAGGCAAAATACATAGAGTTATCGGCAGAATTGATAGTGTTTGTAAGCTTGTTATTTACATTGTCGGAAGGACTGAAATAACACTCAACTCTTTTACCAGCAATATTAAATTCATGCGGTGTGTTATCTGTTTTTGTTGGGCCAAAACGTGAATTAGCTAAGCTTGGAATTTGGCCACTATCTCCCCACATTTCGTTAAATTCTAAGGTGTAAGCTTTAGCCAAACTTTGGTCTTGAAAAATTACTACATTGTTGGGATCTCTGTTTATTTGTCCATCTTGCCAATTAGTTGCTCCTGTCCAAACTATTGCTTTGTTTGGATTGCTGTGTTTGGCATCAATTATTACAAACTTATTGTGCATAATGCCATAATTTCCTCCAGTTGGACTAGGTATTTTAATAATACTACTACTAATAGCAGCAATGCCTGTATTGGTAGCAGCTAAACTTCCGTCAGAAATTACACGCACTTCTACACCACGATTATAAGCTGCATTAATAGCATCTGATATATTAGAAATATTAGTCAAATTAAAATCATAAATTGTTATGTCTAAAGTTTGTAGTGCTCTATCAATGTAGGCAATTAAAGTATCATCAATGGCTTCAAATAATTGCGTAGCATTTTGATTTATTGCTACTGAGTTATCTACACTTGTATTGAAATATGAAATTATATTTCCAGTAGATAAAGATTTGGTAGCATATATTCCATTTATGCTAAAGGCAGTATCAGTTCCTTGCACTGAAAAACATTTGGCATAAATAATATCAGCAGGGTTTAATGCTGTTAAGGTAACTTCGTGTGTGTTTGTGTTGCCAGCGCCAGCAGTGTATCCTAATTCTAAATTTGGCGTTCTACCATATCTAACTTGTGAAGAGCCAAGTGAATCAGTTAGCCAAGATAATTTGAAACCAGCAGTTACAATATTGGAAACTGTGATTGGTGATATTATTTGAATGGTTGGTGGGATAATAAAATCGTTATAATCTCTAGGTAGAATTTGATAATCGGTAATGTACTGCGATGAGATTCCTATCAAATCTATACTTCCGGTTGGTAGCACTTGCCCAATCATTCCAGAGCCTGATCTGATATATAAAACGAATGATGCAGCTCCTGAATTGAGTGTATAGCTGGTATTGCCAGTTATAGCTTGACCAGCATTTTGAAATGTTACATTGTTAATTCTTACCAATTCTCCTTCATTGCTTTCACCCATTTGCGCTGGCACAATAAGTTGAGGTTGAGGAATAATATTTCCACTACTGTGAACCAAAAATGCGCTCACTGGTTGTAATTCTAACAGTCCGTTATAATCGAATAAAACGCCTGTCATTGTTACACTGTCACCTCTGTTGAGTCCTGCTAGTTGTACATCATAAGCCGCTAATCCTGCTGTGTTGTCTTGAAAATAACGAATAACTCCAAGTTCGGAGCCGCTAGTAACAATGCCTGAAACTGTAACCGTAGCTCCAGCTCCTTGCAAACGTGCGGTAGCAATATCGGTTTGGGCATAAAGCCCTATTGAAAAAAGCATCGAAAATAAAATAAGTGTAAAATTCTGTTTTTTCATAATTAAAATTTAGACGTGCAAATCTGCACTTTAATTTAGGTTTGAACTCGTCTTATTTGTAAACATAATGTTAAGGAATTGTTATGAAGCATGAGCAAGCTAGAAAAAATGAAGGAAGATTGTTAGTAACTATTATACATAAAATTACCATTAAATTGTAAATTAATAAGTTTAAACTAAGCTCAATCTTTTTTTATTTTATATTTGGTTTAAAAAAATATGAAAAATGTATTAAACTTAGGATACTTAATTTTAATGGTATCAATAATAATTGGCTGCGCCAAAGGCGATGGTGACGCTAAGATATCACTAAAATCGAGAAAAAATAGATTGGTTGGAGTTTGGAATATTGACAGTTGGTATCGAGTGTCTGATTATACTAATAATTCGACATCAAATAACACTCAAAGCAGCATGGGAACTACATGGTTTTATCAAGCATCAAATAAACGTACTAGTAAATCAAATCAAACAATTGATGGGAATAGTGTCAGTACAATTTTGAACAGCTATACAGAAAGTTCAAATTCGTCATCTACATCTACCGAAACACAAAATAAAAATGGGAAGGGTTCTGCATTGGCAACTATTGAATTTGAAAAGGATGGAACTTTTACAAGAAAACTCGAATTTACAAACCAAAATTTCACCATCGACAAGGTGTTATCTGGAAGTGGAATTACTGCAAATGTTTCAATTACATCAATTGAAACAAGTATAGAAACATCAACGGGTAGTTGGGAATTTTTAGGCGGCATACAAAATGAATATAAGAATAAAGAAAGAATCATTTTAAATGTCAAATCCTCCACTATTACAAATTCAATTACTTCTAGCGATGGTACCCAAAATAATAGCACGCAAATTTTTAGCTTTTTAGATGGACAGAGTATAGAAATTTGGAAGCTCAATACCTTAAAAAAGGATGAGCTGGTTTTTGAAGCGGTATCTAAGATGACCAACGATTATTCTACAAAAGGAAATGAATTAATAGGCAATTCAACAAATTCAAATGAATATACCTTCCAAACAACTGAAATTGGCACAATGGATGGTACTTTATCAAAAGTTGATTAATTGCACGTCTTTTAAATTTAAAAATCAATAAAAGTAAGGTTGGAAAGAATCATTTTGATTTTAAAATATATTTTACAGTTAAGTTTTATAAGACAAAATATAATTATTTTGCAATTTTGGTTTAAATATTAATATAGAAGTTGTTTATAGAATGGATTTAATTTAATGATGCCATGCTAAAATATTTGAGTGTATCAAAAAAAGCAATAGTTTTTATTAATATGGTAATTCTTCTGTTATCGAAAGGAGCTATAGGGCAAAATGTATTAGTCGATAGCCTCAAATTAAAATTATACCACAGTCACGATACCATTCAAGCCAAAATCTTAAGCGATTTATGTTGGGAATATAGAAATATATCGCTTGATTCGGCAATAAAATATGGCACCAAAGCCATAGAATTTAGTAGACAAAGAAAATATAAATTACAATTAGCACAATCATTAAATGATTTAGGAATTATATATACAGATAAGGCAGAATTTGAAATAGCACTTTCTTTATATTACGAAAGTTTAGGAATAAGAAAGCAATTGAAAGACAGTTTGGGAATGGCTTCACTCTATCTTAAAATTGGAATCGTTTATCAAAAAGAAGGTGCATTGCAAAAGTCGTTAGAGAACCAACTTTTAGCACTTAAACTGTATGAAATTTTAAAGTTTAAGAAAGGAATTTCATACAGTTTAAATAATATTGCCTTAGTTCATTATAATATGGGCAATAATGCAAAGGCGTTGGAGTTTCATCACAAAAGTTATGAAATAAAAAAGGAGATGAATGATGAATATGGGATGGCAGGTTCATTGGTAAATATTGGGAATATTTATTTTGAACAAAAGGATTTTGATTTAGCAATCTCAACCTTAAAAAAAGCATTGATTACCTTGCGCAAAATTGGTGATAGAGAATATTTGAGTGCTTGTTTAAATAACTTGGGTTCAGCGTTAATAAACAAAGGGAAAAATAAAGAAGCATTGCCACTGATTACCGAAGCATTAAAGATACGAAAAGAAGAAGATGATAAGAAGGGCCTCATGTCATCTTATATCAATCTGGCTAATGCAAGTTTTAATTTGAATTTATTCAATCAAACACAAGCAGCCTTTGAAGAGGCATTAAAATTATCGAAGCAAATTAGTGCCTTACCCGAGCAAATTATGCTGTACAAAAACTTATCTGATATTGCTGAAAAAACTGGAAATAATACCGCAGCATTAAGCTATTTAAGACAACATAATATTTTACAAGATTCATTATTAAATACAAATTTGAACAAAGCAATTGCTGAGATGCAAACTAAATATGAATCAGAAAAGAAAGAAAAAGAAAATGAATTGCTGCAAAATGAGAATGCAATTAAGGCGCTAGAACTTTCAAAAGAAAGAAGTCAGCGAAATATTTTAATTGCCATGATATTGCTGCTTGTTGTGAGTGCTTTGTTCGTTACTGTTACCATCAAAAATAAAAATAAAATAAAACTGAATAGAGCTTTGCTTGCGCAAGAACGCATTAAATTGAATGAACTTATACAAATGCAAGAGTTCGAAAGAAAGCGTATTTCGCGCGAATTACATGATGGAGTGGGGCAAATGATGGCTGTAGTAAAAATGAATTTGTCGGCCATTGAGCCTGATCCTGAGTATATTATAAACTACCAAAAATCATTGGAACTGATAGATAAATCTTGTGAAGAATTGCGCCAGATTTCACATCAATTGATGCCAGGTGTTTTAATTAAAGGAGGTTTGAAAGCTGCACTCGAAGAATTAAAAAGTTATGTCAACATGGCTGGAAACACGCAGGTATTTATTGATGTATCAGGTTTTGAACAAAGGCCATCTGAGCTTATTGAAATTAATTTGTATCGAATAATTCAGGAATTACTTACCAATATTGTGAAATATGCACAAGCAAAAGAAATTCATATTCAATTAAACAAAGAGTATGGAGCCATAACAGCAATGATAGAAGATAATGGGCTGGGTTTTGATACTGAAAAGTTGAAACAATCGAATGGGAATGGCTGGCACAATATTAATTCACGTATTGATTTAATGAAAGGAACTATTGAAATAGATTCAAAATTTGGCAAAGGGACAGCTGTATTTATTGAAATCAACGAGAATAACAAGACCTAAAACAACATTTTAGTTAATAAATGCGTCTTGTTTATCAATAATATTAACTGCAAATTTGCGGTATTAAAAAACGGATTTAATTAATATAATCAAAATGGAATTTAGAATAGAAAAGGACACTATGGGCGAGGTGAAGGTACCTGCTCAAAAATATTGGGGTGCACAAACTGAACGCAGCAGAAACAATTTTAAAATAGGACATGAAGCGAGTATGCCCAAAGAAATAATTTATGCTTTTGCCTATTTAAAGAAAGCGGCCGCACATGCAAATCATGATTTAGGTGTTTTGAATGCCGAAAAGAGAGATTTAATTTCAAAGGTTTGTGATGAAATACTGACTAAAATGCATGATAGCGAATTTCCTCTGGTTATCTGGCAAACAGGCAGTGGAACGCAAAGTAACATGAATGTGAATGAGGTAATTTCTAATCGCGCTCATGTAGTGAATGGTGGAAATATTTTAGATGAAAAAAAGGTGTTGCACCCAAATGACGATGTAAACAAATCGCAAAGTAGTAATGATACTTATCCAACTGCAATGCACATTGCAGCCTATAAACAAGCAGTTGAAATAACCATTCCAGGTTTAGAAAAATTACGCGATACTTTAGTTGCCAAATCGGAGCAGTTTAAAACAATTGTAAAAGTGGGTAGAACTCACTTTATGGATGCTACGCCACTAACTTTGGGACAAGAATTTGGTGGCTACGCACAACAAATAACCAACAGTATTAGAGCCATTAAAAATGCTTTAGAGATGGTTAAGGAACTGGCATTAGGTGGTACGGCTGTTGGGACAGGATTAAATACACCAAAAGGATACGATGTTTTGGTGGCTAAAAAAATTGCAGACTTTACTCATTTGCCTTTTGTTACTGCACCCAATAAATTTGAAGCACTTGCTGCGCATGATGCCATGGTAGAATTAAGTGGAGCCTACAAAAGAACGTCTGTAGCCTTAATGAAAGTTGCTAATGATGTGCGTATGCTATCCTCTGGGCCGCGCAGTGGTATTGGCGAAATTGTAATTCCTGACAATGAACCAGGTTCTTCAATTATGCCTGGAAAAGTTAATCCAACACAACCCGAAGCCTTAACAATGGTTTGTGCCCAAGTAATGGGTAATGATGTTGCGGTAGGCATTGGTGGTGCAACTGGGCATTTTGAATTAAATGTATTTAAACCTTTAATTGCGGCCAATGTATTGCAAAGTGGCAGATTAATTGGCGATGCTTGTGTTTCTTTTAATGATAATTGTGCTATTGGAATTGAGCCAAACATTGACAATATTAAAAAGCATTTAGAAAATTCATTAATGCTAGTTACAGCATTGAATACACATATTGGGTATGAAAATGCTGCAAAAATTGCTAAGAAAGCACATAAGGAAAATAAAACATTAAGACAAGCTGCTATTGAGTTAAACCTGCTTACTGATGAGCAGTTTACACTATGGGTGAAACCAGAAGAAATGGTTTAATTATAAATTAAAATCAAATAGTTTAAACTTTAAAAATTGCCTAAAAACTGCTTCAGAAATAAATTTGTGTTTAGTTGTTTATCCTTTTGTTTGTTTTTTTTGAACATAGCTTTAAATAAAGTATATGCACAAGAAAAACAGCGACAAGATGAACTTAAATTAGAGCGCACTATTAGAGGGAATAGATTCAAAATGTTTAATAATTATATCAATTTTGGAACTGGATTAGGCAGAGGTATCGAAAGCAGTAAAGGCTGGAATCCTACTGCAATTGAATATAATTTTCATATCAAGCGCTCCTATTTTATGTTTGGATATCAGCGTACCGATCTTAGTGGGTTGTTGAATAAACCTAAGCGAAACAGAATGAATGATATTCATTTGTGTTATGGATTTAGAAGAGAAACTAAAGCCTTAAACATTGCCTATTATGGTGGTATTTCTCGTCCATGGGGCATTATGAATGATACCTTATCATTTAAAACAATTGGTGTATATGCCGAGGCTCAATTGGTGCGTAAGTTATTTTATGATGTTGGTGCAGGAATTTCAATTTTTGGACATTATAATCAATACATG
>Ga0105048_10015802_pt1 | contig 11696 bp, 9 predicted proteins | sample MAT05_FD_78382 | JGI IMG/M metagenome (GOLD analysis project Ga0105048, IMG submission 78382) | Freshwater microbial communities from Lake Fryxell liftoff mats and glacier meltwater in Antarctica - MAT-05 | ecosystem: Environmental > Aquatic > Freshwater > Ice > Liftoff microbial mat | place...
AGATTTCGAATTGATCGTCAACGGTTTGAATTGCTCGAAACGGTGAATTTAAATCTATTGCAACGCGATCGTGCGTTGGCATCCATGTACGTCGATGGCCAGTCGTTTCGCAGGATGGCAAAACTGCCTGGCAATCAGATCGTTTCACTCCAACAAAATAAGAAACGCTTGTTTGTCGACGACTTGCCGTCCGATCTCGTTGGTCTTCGAATTGCGCATCTGTCCGATATTCATCTTACTGGTCAGCTTTCAAGCCGATTTTATAGACTGGCTATCGACTGGCTAGCGGAGCAGGCCCCGGATTTGATTGTGGTCTCCGGCGATATCGTCGATTACGAGAAAGCGTTGCGACTGATCGAACCGGTGTTCGGTGGACTTGAGGCGCCGATGGGCAAGTACTTCATTCTAGGCAATCACGACAAGCGTTTGAGCAACCCAACGGTCGTGTGCGACATCCTAACATCGATTGGCTGGAAAGATCTTGGTGCAAGGGACGCAATAACAAGCCGTGGCCATTCGACGGTGCTACTCAAAGGGAATGAACGACCTTGGTTCCGACGTCACGAATCAGCATTACCCCATCAATGGTTCGCATCCAAATCCGAACTCAATCCAATCGCACCCTGTGAGTGGCCAATCTCACCCAGTGAGTCGCCAATGGCACCCAGTGAGTGGCCAAATCGTTCGCTTTTCGTGGCCGATTGGAACATCGGGGTAGCTCATTCACCGGACCAATTCGGGTGGGGTGTTGGCACCGGTTGTCAATTACTTTTGTGCGGTCACACGCATGGTGGCCAGATTCGATTGCCCATCGTCGGACCCATCATCGCACCGAGCTTCTACGGGTCCCGTTACGCGTCCGGAGTTTTTGCCAACGAAAAGACGGTCATGCACGTAAGCACCGGCATTTCTGGCATACATCCATTCCGATGGGGTTGCATGCCAGAGGTGTCGATCCTCGAACTGGCTTCCAGACGTGGTTATCGCCCAGTGTAGAAACGGCACTACTGAGTGCAGAAACGGCACTACTGAGTCTAGAAACAGCACTGCTGGTGGTTCGTCAAACTCGCATTTTGGAATTACAATGCTCGGAAGCATCTCTTGAGCTTGAGATACCACTTGGCTTGAATAAGCTCTAAGGCGAGCGGCTGTCTGTGAGATATCAGTTGTAGTTTGGGACCATTGTCCCGAACGAGTCAACGGACGGGACAATGGTTCCATCCTACGGTAGTTTTCAGCCTGCCGCTCGCCTAGGCGCTATTCTTGATGCTCGAGAGAGAATTGGCTCTCTCCACTATCGCAGCGGCCAATCGTACTTCGATACGCTGCCTGAGCGATATGAAGTAGTTTGCGGCTTCTTCCAAACCCGCTGTTCGCGCATAGTGGATGAGCGGATCGAGCAACCATTTTTCGGTGGGAGTAAGCTGCGGAGCAAGCGTTCCTGCTACCAGTTGCGATTCTATCCACTTGAGACTGGAGGGATAATGCTCTCCTGAACTACGGGCAATGCTCAATGTGTTTTCATGGAGTTGATCGAAGTCCTCGTCCTCACGATAGGCCCGTACCGCGCGGCCTATCGCAAAAAGATGTCCAGAGAGTTCTCGAAGCTCGGAATCGTCAGAGCCAGAAAAGATCTCCCGAACTCGCAGCAAGCGAAACCTACCACTATCGTCGATAGCTTTAAGCTGACCAAGCAGATTGCTCCAAAGATTGACCAAGGCTTTATCGAACTCAACCCGCACCGGTGGATCAACGCTCGCGGCCTCAAACCAACCACCTAATCCCTGCAGGAATTCTGCGCAGTGCAGTCGGTTATCGAAGTTGCCACCAGCCAAAGTCGTTCGAGCCGACGAACCCGCATGAAAGATGGCGCTGGCACCCGTCCCCTCTCGATAACCAGTCTGGATCGTAACCCCTCGAAGAAGCTTGCCAACGATCCGCCCCATCGAATCGCTCCACAGGTCTGGCAGGCGTCCGTAGAGCATCGATTCCTCCAAAAGCTCTACCAAAAATCGCCGAACCCTCTCATGATAGATCCCGTTGCTGGTCAAAACGAGCAGTGGCAATCTCTCCAATGCAGCCTCTAGACCCTTGGCTTCATAAAGCTGCTCAAGCAGTTTTACGTAGTCGCCGACAACGGGCAGCAACTGATCCGGCTGTGTGCAAACCAGCAGCACATCGGGTAGCCAGCCCGATTGCACGAACGCCAATAGATCGGGCCGACAAGCATCCTTTGCTTGGATCGTGAACTCGATTCCGTCGGCTGAGATCGTAAGTGTACCTCGCTGTGCGAGCGAGGCTCTGCTCGCCGATCCTCGCCGCTCCACGAATTGCACTCGACTATTCGTTCCGATGTTTCCCCGCGTGAGATGATAGAAAAACGCCGCCCCAAGGGCCCCCAGTGGCAGAATACCAACGGTCGTCATAGCGGTAGTCGGCTTCAATGCGGTCCACCCAACGCAACTAGTACGGCTTGTGCGGCACGCGGATTGGCCGTCTTTACGATCAGCCTCCCCCGGTTTCCAACTGCGGCAGTGGAAGTATAGGCGTATTCGATGTTGATGGCCGCCGATGCCAGTGTTTCACCAATGAGGGCCAGGCTGCCCAGACTGTCCGTCATCTCGATCACCAATACTTCGACTTCAACCACAGGTAAACCGGCCGCCTCGAGAGATAGCCTAGCGGCTGTTGGATCGTCTGTGACCAGCCGAACCATCGCTTGCTCCACATTGTCGATCACACTAAACGCACTGATATGCACCCCCTGCTTTGCTAGCAAGCGACCTATCTGGCCAAGTCGACCAGGTTGATTCTCAATGGCCACACTGATCTGGCGGTTGATGTCGATGTCCATAGGTAGTGTTGTCTCGCATTCGTCGGGATGAATACCAATGGTCACGAACTACAAACCCGAGTGTTTGAGCCGGATGCTATAAAGTGAATCGGACGCGGTGATGAATAGCGTTTTCCGGTCTTTGCCGCCAATACATACGTTGGCGGTCCAGGGTTTAGGAACCTCGATGACCTGCACTTGTTTGCCCCCGATATCAAAGACGGTAACCCCCTTCTTGCCGGTCAAGTAAACATTGCCTTGATCATCTAGCGTCATGCCATCGGAGCCTGACGCACAAAACAACTTGCGATCGACCAGCATTCCATCGCTGGCGAGGCTATACTGGTAGGTTTTTGAGTCGCCGATGTCGGCCACAAACACGACGCGTCTCTTGGAGTCACCGACAATTCCATTAGGTTGTACGAACGCGTCATCGACCATCGTGATGTTGGTGCCATCTCGATCGGCTCGGTATACCGATCGTTTCTTTTGCGGTGCCTCCTTGTGATCCCACCATGGCCGTTGGTAATACGGATCGGTGAAATAGATCGCTCCGTTGGTGTCGATCCAAACGTCGTTGGGTCCGTTGAGCTTTCGGCTCTCAAAGGTTCCGAACAACGCTTTGTGAGTCTTGTCGGAACTGATCTCCCACATCTCGTTTTTCTCGTCCGCACACGCTATAAGTTTGCCGTCCGGAGCAAAGAACAAGCCATTGCTGCGACCTGCAGGCTTCAGGAACTCCGAAACCACTCCCTGCGTATCTAACTTGAGGATCTGATCATTGGGTTGATCGGTAAAAAACACATTCCCCTCGGAATCGACAGCGGGTCCTTCGGTAAACTTATAGCCATCTGCTACGAGCGTGACTTTGCCAGAAGCATCCTGCGTCACTTCCTGCGCAAGGCTAACTCGTGAACATAAACCGGCAATGCACCAAACCAAAACGGAAACCGTGATACCGAGCTGTTTCCTAGCAATTTTCTTCATAATGGATCCCCGTTTCTGTCGCGAACAACACCCGTGCGACTTCTGAATTTATTTGTTTGGGTAGGCCTTTAGTTGTGCGACGCTCCGCGTCACAGGAATCACGACGCGGAGCGTCGTGCAACTAAGTTTGCCAACCCAAGTTTTTCCGTTGGACAAAGCACTATACTCTATTGGTTGCCCGCGATATCGAACGCGTAAATTCTCTCCTGGTCTCGAATGATAAGTTTTTGGTCGGCAATTACAGGATGTGCCCAAATGGCTCCTTGTTTGCGATCCGACGCTGTCTGCGCCGGCAACGCCACCTGTCCCAGCGTCTCCCAGCCCGTCCGCGATGCTTTGGCGAGATAACAGATACCATCCCTATCGTCGTAGCAATAAATCAAACCGTCAGCAATGGCGATGGAACCCGACGTTCCATTTCCTATCCTTTTCGACCAAAGCACTTTGCCTGTAGGCAGGTCCTGCGCCATCCATACGCCTCGAAGCGATTTAGAAAAACCTAGGATTGCATTGTCTTCGAGAACATAGCCTCCATGATGGTTCTCCATGTTTTCTTTCGTTTCATGATAGATCTGCTTCGCTTCGAGCTTTCCGCCCGCGACCGTGATGCGAACCGCTGCGTTGCCTGCTTTGTACGCGGAGGAGTGATAGACGATGTCGCCGGACACAATCGGTGACGGAATGACGGCCACTCCGTTACCGGTTGCCCCATTCTGAAACAGCATGTCACCTGACTCGCAATGGATGCCTACCAAGCCCGAATCACAGGCGGTCAAGTAGACCGGAACACCGCCGAACTCATGTTTGACTACGGAGACGTACTGAGCACCAGCTCCGAATTTTGAGCTCCAGATCTTTGCGCCCGTCCTTCGATCCAGACCGACTAAGAGACTCTTGCCCCCTGGGGTCACTATCAATCGATCTCCATCGATCAACACCGATTCGCTATATCCCCATTTAGGAATAGAGCCACCCAAGTCCGAGACCAAGTTCACGGTCCATACTTTTTTGCCTGACACTTTCTGAAAGCATCCCAGATCCCCGACATCGCTCAATGCATAGACAAACTCTCCGTCGATGGTTGGAGTGCTACGCGGACCATCTCCCCATCCAGTCAAGTAGTCGTCGGATTTCGTCCCGCGACCTAACGAAGCCGACCAAATTTCCTTTCCGTCTTTAGAATTCAAGCAGATCAGCTGGCTTTCTTGTTCCCTCTTTCCCATGGTAAACAGGAGTTCGTTTTCCACGGAAACGGACGAATATCCGATTCCAGCGTTTTCAAAGCTCCATGCTAGTTTCGGACCAGACTCCGGCCAGCTCTTGAGCAGGGCCTGTGGCGCCGCACGGCCGTCACGATTCGGGCCTCGGAATTGCTTCCAATCGCCGTCAGCCGACGTTACTCCGCAACATCCCAAAAGAACAATACCCAACCTCATCGCTTGACCCAAGCGAGCAAACCACAATCGTCGACTCATCGAATTCCTACCCTCATTTTTTGAATGATGCCAGCGTCATGGCCTTGCAGACCATGCCACTAATGGTAATCTCGCCGATCGGCTTACTTTACAACCATGGTCAAGTCCTTTACGAAGACAGAGCCTTTGTTGTAACCTAACACAAAACTAATTCTATTTTTCTTGTCTACAGTCTCGCTGGCCGTGAACTCGACGCTGTAGTCCTTGAACTCTTTCTTCATTTGAAATTCTTCCCTCAATCCGATTTGATGCCAGTCTTCTTGATCGATCATCGCATTCACTGCCATCGTGACCTCTTCGGGCGACCTAGCTTTGAATTTTATCGTATAGGTTGTACCGTTCTTCAATTCCAGCCCCGTCTGAACCGCTTGTACGTGCCAATCGGTATCGTCGGTCGCAGTGGTTCGAAACTCGACGGCGTCTTCAACAATGACCATCTCCCCTTTGGACTCACCCGCCGTCTCAAATCGCCAACTGTCCTTAATGTTGGCAGGCTTCAATAGATTAACGGGATCTGCAAACAGAACCGCCGATGCCAAAAGGGCTAGGCTAACAAGCAATATCTTCATCGTGAACCTCAAATCGAAAAGTGGAAAGGATATGCAGCAAAGAGACTCTCGCTACGGTCGTATTGTAGTCGCCACCATCAGCCTAGAATACCAGGGTCCACAAGACTGGGCTTCCAGAAAATTGGGCCTCCAGAAAATTGGGCCTCCAGAAAATTGGGCTAACGAACAGTGTGTACCCTTCTTAATGTCATTCCAATCAGACGAGCGTGCGCTAACACGACCGACAAGGAACCGAAGAACGACGCAAAGAGAACGATAGTGTGCCAAGTTTCCGTTTTGTAGAGCAATTTCAAACTCAAGTCCGTGATGCGGATCGCGGAACAGATGATCGCCACCAGAACCATCACCAATAGCAAATGGTGAACCCCAAACTGATGTTGAGAAGTTCTCTCATTCGCCGCCGCTCGCATTCGAGGCGATTCCCAAACCAACTGGACTGGATACCACATCCAAAAGGAATGCAATATCACAATTGCCAACCCTAAAGCGATTCCCCCCGCTTCGAAACATTCGATGGACAACATCTTCTGGATTCCCGCCATGTAAGCCAAGCTTAACAATCCTAACCAACCGAACGAAACTGGGATCCCCAGACGATACGGAAATCGTCCGAACACGGTCGCAATGGCTAACCATCCGATTTGCATGACCAAAATCCCAATGAAGATAAGCTCCAGAGTGTTGGAAAAAAGGGTGCCAATTTTTAACATTGGGTCAGAAAGGAACCTGGGCGCCAATAAATTGAAAATCGCGAATGCGCATGGCCAGAAAACATACCATGACAAAGTCTCGCCCTCATTCCCAACCGCTGGCGTCGTTTGCTCCAATGCCTCTGCACGAGTCCAACGACGACGACAACCCTCCTTTGATCCAGAGCCATCGTTCACTTTGGATATCACCCATGGCACTTTTCCCACGACGAAAGGAACTCCTGCTCGGTCACAATCTCATGGCAGCATCGATTGCCACGAGCAACGGTCCGTAGCTCGGTTCGGCAATGACATGACTGGACATTGGACTGCAGCGAAGCGCCCCCAATTCCGCTTGTAAATGCTCCACTAAGGCCGGGTGGTGGTTCAGTACGCCACCGCTCAAAGCCAGCGAATACTCTTCGTTTCCCAATGCAAGCCGATTGCATGCCAGTGCAACCAAACTCGCCATCGCCCGAATTGCATCCGCAATTATTTTTCTCGCAACCTCATCCATTTCCGAAAATTCAACGACAACACGACTCAGCTTGGCGATCCTATCGCGAGGCAACGGCCACTGATAGACGAAACCTACTAGCTCAGATGCGCTCATGCAGCCTAGCAACTGAAGCGAAGAGTGCTGGAACGCTGACATCGGTTGATTTCGGTCATGGGTCTGGCAAATCGATTGGAGGGCCGCGAGACCTATAGAAAACCCACTCCCTTCGTCACCCAATAGGTAACCCCAGCCCCCAACCCGAATCGATCCACCCTGCCTGTTTCGCCCGCATGCGATAGAGCCAGTCCCCACCACCAACGTTACGCTTTGGTCCCACGCATCCGATTTTGCGATCGTCTCGGAAGCCGATGCGATTTGCTGCTCATACTCCGCCGCCAAACGCAGCGGTTCAACGTCATCCGTCACGATCACTCGTTCCGCAATCGCATTCTGTATTGCCCATTCCTGAATCCGTTTCTGCTCCGCTTCCCGTCCAGCCCCGGCGAGTCCAAAGCAGGCCACCGCGATCGCTACCCCCGTCGCTGACGTCGCCGTGGCTGACGTCGCCGCCGTCGTTTGCAGTTCTCGACGGGCCGCCCCAATCGCCAATTCAAGATTTGAAAACGCCACCTCAAATCCAACCGAACGTGGATTGCTCGGACCGGCCTCGCCACGGCCAAGGATCGTCAAATTTGGTACGGCATCGCTTACTGGCCGGATGGCTCTCACATCCAACGCGGAATCGAGTCTCGCTATCCAAGCAAGTGTTTTGGATCCGCCGCCATCCACTCCTAGAACCCATTTCGAACCCGGCTCCACAGTTATCTCAAGGGACATCATGATTCGAGTGCGGCTCGCAGCTTGCCAGATGTTCGCTCCAGCAATCGACGCGCTTCCAAAGGTCCGATTGCGTGCTTGGCCGCCACGATGGCCGTTTTCACCTCGCCGTTGCAGAGCGCCAATTGCTCAGACGCTTGCAATTCGCTCAACCCCGAGATTGCCGAAACGATCCGGACGCTTCGCGCTTTGAGTTTCACGTTGGTCGCTCGGAGATCGACCATCCAGTTGCCATAGGTCTTGCCGAGCAAAACCATCGTGGCCGTCGTGAGAATATTCAGTACCATTTTCGTGGCCGTACCCGCCTTGAGTCGAGTCGAACCACTGATCACCTCGGGCCCAACCACCGGCGCGATAACGACATTCGAACAATCCTCTAACTCCGATCCTCGATTGCAAGACAAACCAACGGTGAAAGCTCCTATCCGCTGGGCGTACCGCAAGCCGCCGATGACGTAGGGAGTTCTACCGCTGGTTGCGATCCCTACCAGCACATCTCCTTGGGAAAACTGCCTGCCTCTCAAGTCGACTTCAGCCGCGTCAAAGTCGTCCTCCGCGCCCTCGATGGCCGATGTCAATGCCACCGCGCCACCCGCAATAATTCCAATGACTTGTTCCGGTTTGGTATTGAACGTAGGGGGGCATTCCGATGCGTCGAGAACCCCAAGTCGCCCCGAGGTGCCGGCCCCTAAGTAAAACAGCCTGCCACCTTGGGATAGGCGCTCTGCGATGGCGTCCACCGCCGTGGCGATAGCGTCCGATTCGGCTTCGACGGCCGAAGCCACCCGTTGGTCCTCCGTATTCATTAACCGGACGATTTCCAAAGAAGAAAGTGTATCGATCGAAGCGGAAGTTACATTGGGTTGTTCTGTAGTCAGATGTCGCATATTGTTTCTGTGATCGAGACGATTCAGATCGAATCGATTATCATTGGGCCTGAAAATGGTAATGTGGAACCAGCCAGATCATAACTTACTCGAAGGTAACGGATGAGTATCCCCCTCGGAATCGTAGACATCATCGTTTTGATCGTGGCTATACTCTCCTCGGTTTTGATCGGATTGCGATTTCGGGGCAAAAATGATTCGATTGAGTCGTATCTATTGGGGGATCGAAATCTGCCTTGGTGGGCAATTTTAGGTTCGATCGTGGCAACCGAAACGAGCACAGCAACTGTTTTGAGTGTCCCCGGCGACGGATATGGTCCGGTCGGTTTCCGATTCTTGCAACTGGCGATGGGCTTCATTTTGGGTCGGGTGCTCGTCGTGATTTTTTTGCTCCCTCGCTATTTCGAAGGGAAATTGATGAGCGCATATGAGATCTTAGGGGTCCGTTTCGGAAACTATACCAAACGCGCCGCTTCGGTCCTGTTTCTCGTGACCCGAAATCTGGGCGATGGCTTGCGACTTTTCCTGGCCGCTATGGTTCTTGAAAAACTCGTGGGATGGCCGCTGGCTTGGAGCGCGGTTGCGATGGGTGGCATTACCATCCTCTACACCTACTTCGGTGGAATGCGATCCGTCGTCTGGAACGACTGCGTGCAGTTAGTAATCTATATGATCGGAGCTGTGGCGGCGGTATTCGTGATCGTCAGTTACTTGCCAAACGGATGGTCGTCTTTTTACGAGTTCGCAGTAGCCAACAACAAGTTTACGATGATCAACTGGGAGTTCTCACTGACCGATCCAAACACCCTTTGGGCAGGACTCATTGGAGGTGCTACGCTGTCGTTGGGCTCACACGGTACAGATCAGATGATGGTCCAACGGTACTTAAGTGCTCGAAGCCAAAGCGACGCAAGAATGGCAATCCTCTGGAGTGGTATAGTTGTCTTCGCCCAGTTTGCACTGTTTCTGTTCATCGGCATGTTGCTCCATTGCTACTACTCCTCGCAAGGGGCTTTGCCCGCGATTAAACCGGACGAGATCTTCGCCCACTTCATGGTCAACTCATTCCCGAAAAACACGGGTTTGATTGGATTGATGCTGGCCGCCATCCTGGCCGCAGCCATGTCGACGCTATCGAGTTCCCTCAGCGCTTCCGCTTCGTCGGTGGTAAGCGATCTATGGCTTCCAAGCTGTCGGGTTTTGCCAACCGATCGCCGTCAAGTATGGACGACTCGACTGTTGACGGTAGCGTTTGGCGGCGCGCAAATCGCCATCGGTATCTGGGCTAGTACCTTCGATAACAGCGTTATCAAAAACGCTTTGACGATCGCTGGGTTTTCTTCTGGGATATTGCTGGGCCTTTTCGCATTAGGCGTCTTCACCACCCGGGTAAACGGAACGGCAGCCTTGGGTGGAGCGGTCGTCGGCTTGATGTTGATGCTGTTTCTGAAGTACGGTTTACCTTTTTGGAATTTTAACTTAGCATTCCCGTGGTTAGCCGTGTTCGGCTCAATCTTTACCTTCGGGTCCGGGCTGTTCCTTTCGCTATTCGCATCCACAAGCAGTTCTGCGACACCTTCGGAAACTTCCTCATGAAGATACAATCCCTTTCCTTGTTCCACCAAAATTCTGCGTGGGTGACTCGGCAACTCGGCAGCTTTTTTGCCCTGTCGCTGCTCATAACGAGTCTGATGGCCCAAGAATCCACCGTCACTCCTTCTACGGAGCAGCGTTTTGGACCGATCGATGAGATCGTTTCGAAGGGCATATCCGAAGGGAAAATGCCGGGCTGTGTCATTTGCGTAGGGACTAGCAATGAAATCTTGCTGTTGAAAGCATACGGCAACAAGCGTCTGGAACCCAATATCGAACCGATGACGACGGACACACTTTTCGATATGGCCTCCATCACGAAACCGGTGGCGACCGCTACAAGCATCATGCGTCTCATCGAAGACGGCAAACTGAGCCTATCCGACAAAATTGCAGAGCTGATCCCCGATTTTGCTCAGAACGGTAAAGAGGCAATTACTGTTCAGGATTTACTAGTCCATCGGAGCGGGCTGATCGCCGATAATCCGATGAGCGACTACGACAGCGGACCTGAAAAGGCTTGGGAAGCGATCTGCGCGCTGAAACTCATTGCGCCCGTCGGCTCGGCTTTCAAATACTCCGATGTGAACTTCATCGTTCTGGGAAAGATTGTGGAGAAACTTAGCCGGCAGGGGTTGGACGAGTTTGCCAAGAGTGCGATCTTTCAACCTCTCGGGATGACGAACACGGGCTATAAACCTTCGGAAGAGCTTCGGAAAATCGCGGCTCCAACCGAACAACGGAACAACCAATGGATGCAGGGGGAGGTTCACGACCCGAGGGCGTTTGCCCTCGGCGGAGTCGCGGGTCATGCGGGTCTGTTCTCAACGGCCAAAGATATCGCAGTCTATGCTCAAATGATGCTGAATCAAGGCGAGCATCGAACGACAGTCGGTAACACCACTCGCGTGCTAGCCCCTGCGACTGTCGAGGCGATGACTCGGGGGTACTCTGTTCCCGGCGGCATTCGCGGCTTGGGCTGGGACAAACGGTCGGCTTTCTCGATCAATCGCGGCGACCTGTTTAGCGCCTCAGCCTTCGGCCACGGAGGTTTTACGGGAAACGTCCTTTGGATCGACCCAGACAAGAACTTGTTCTTCGTATTCTTAAGTAACCGCGTCCATCCCAACGGCAAAGGTTTGGTCAATCCACTGGCGGGCAAGATCGCCAACGTCGTCGCAATTGCAGGTGACAATCATCACCCGAGGAATAAACAGCCATCTGCACCGGTGGCAACCGGAATCGATGTCTTAGAACGAAATAGCTTTCGCGAGCTGGATGGTCAACGGGTCGGTTTGATTACCAACCACACCGGTCGCAATCGAGA
>Ga0105048_10015803_pt1 | contig 11695 bp, 9 predicted proteins | sample MAT05_FD_78382 | JGI IMG/M metagenome (GOLD analysis project Ga0105048, IMG submission 78382) | Freshwater microbial communities from Lake Fryxell liftoff mats and glacier meltwater in Antarctica - MAT-05 | ecosystem: Environmental > Aquatic > Freshwater > Ice > Liftoff microbial mat | place...
GAGCCTTTGCTCGATTGTCACCGGAACTCCCAAGTCCAATACTTTCCGCACCCGCCGCAAATCCTGCCACAACCGATCTTGATCCCGCACGTTCAACAGCCCCGCGAGCCGTTTTGTCTTGAGGATTTTCACCCGTTCCTCTTCGGCGGCCCTCACAAAAAGGTACCCGGAGAAGAGTGGCACATGGGCCGTTACCACTCGGTTTCGAACCTTCGTCCGCCGGCGGTCGCACGGCATGTAGTATGGTAAAGCCGCATCGTGGAGGTGACGGGCCAAGGCCTTTTCTTGGCGGGGCAGGGTGTGGGCGACCCACCATTGCCGGGAATCCGATTCGTACGTGGAATCGAACATATTGGGGGGGAGGAGTTCGGGTTCCGGAGCAAGGATCGGCATGGAAAAGCACCGCGGATCAATTCCATTATCGTAACCACATGCCCGAAGATGGGATTCATGAATCCGGTTGGGAAACAATTCATTGCGAAACGGTTCGCCGACGAATCGTGCGCTGTCTGGGAAGCCGACGCGATTGTGGCAGATCGAACCCCTCGCCCTTTCCGCTTCATCCACTTCAGCATGACAGATGAGTTCGCCAAACGGTATCCGGGGAGCCGTGAATTCCGCGAGAAGTTCCTCGGCACGGGGCAATTTCAACGGATGGGCGGGTGCGGCGGCCCCGCCCAAGGGCAAAGGTGGTACAACTCGTCCGAGAACAATCGCGTGAACTTCAGAGCGTCCGCTTGAGACGCTGCATCCGTACTGGGAGTACACACCAATATAACTAAACGTCCGTTTGTGGAAATGGCTTCGGCCCGTTGGTAGTCGCCGAGCCACATTTTCGGATCGAAGAAAAACCCGCCCGCCAGTGCGTTCCGCTCGTCTCGGTCGTCCCAGACCCGCGGTCCTTCTTGCGTCCAATACAGTACGTATTGGTATTCTTTCGCCTTTCCTCCAATGAGATCGCGGTGGAATTCGCGTACGGTGGCCGGGATAGCGCCCCCTTCCGAAGGCCGGATCGTTTCGATCCGCTTCGCGGTGCTGAGGTAGCCTTTGTTCCCCCAACAGACATCGGGGTGGTGGTACCCTTTCACCATATCGGCGGTGCTCCAGAAGAGCGCCCAAACGTACACGGTTTGGCCGGTGTTGTTTTCGTACACTCGGAAGAGTGCCTGATCTTGGCCGAGCATCTCCGTAACGTACTCGGGAACTTCCAGGGGCGCCCCTTTCCAGCGGGCGGTGCCTTCGCCGAATTCTATGGGGATCTGATCGAACGGGGCCTTCGCCAAGAACTTGGAATTCGCGGAGATTCCCATGGCGATGGCGGCACCGGTGAGCAATGCGATTGACGCGGTCGCGGCCAAGTTGAGGTATCCGCCGAAGCCGGGGACGGTGGGTGGAACCGGTTCGGCGGCGGGCGTTGGCTCCGCACTCGGCCCGAAGAGTTTTGCCACCTGCACGATGATGCCGAGGCCGAGGAAGACCATGGCGAGGCCGAGGGCTTCGTGCCAATCGCCGCGGATGTATTCGTCGCCGAACCACTCTTGAATGAGGCCGCTGGCCACGACGCGGACGCCGTTGACAACCGCGACGATCAGGACGGTCGCGGCCTCCAAAACGATTCCGCGGAGGATGCCTAAGCCGCGCAGGTAGGCGATGAACGCGGCCAAGGCGGTCAGCGCGGTCATTGACCGCACGCCGCTGCACGCGGCGGCCACGCCCAAGTCGCCGCTGGCCAACCGCAGCACGAAACCGTCGCGCTGCAAGACCGGAACCCCGAGGAGCGGCAGGGTTTTCTCTGCAAACGTGGTCGTGACATGTTGGAGTTGTGTCTGAAGCGGCGCCGCAAGAAGCGAAGGTATCGGCAAAGCGAATGTGGTGAACATCAACGGGAACGCGAAGATTATCAGACGAGCGTAGCCGTAACGGGCGAGGATACACGCGGCGATGAGCGCGATCATGCCTCCGCCTTGGAACCAAAGGATGGCGGCGCGGCCCCCGGTCGATTGCACTTGCAGGAACCAACCGAAGGCGAGCACCAACCCGCTCGCCAGTATCAACGGCAAGGCGAGCCACGGCCTCGGCTTGACTTGTACGGCCATTGCGGCGGGTAGGGATTGGTACGCTGCCCACGCCGAGCCGAGGAGCACGAGCAAACGGTCGGCGTATTCGGTTTGGATGCCCCAGAACCGCACCAACGATCCAACCGTTCCCAGCGCGCCGAGGCCCAACGCGACCCACACGAGTCGGTCGATGTTAGACTTCGGCCACGGGATGGAGTGCGGTAATTGCATGGTGCGATGACAAAAGCCCACCCGTTGTGGCGGATGGGCCATTGATGGTTTCTATCGAATTGCGAGCGGCGGGTGACAGCCCGCCGAGTAATTACAATAACTCCGGTCGCTCACGCTCCCGGCTCGCCAAAGACCTGTAGCGTATTTCAAATTCTTGTAGCGGTAGTCTGGCGACTTCCGTTACGGTGAATTGAAACCCGTTCTAGCGGCTCACTTCATCTTTTCGGCTTCGGCCTTCTTTTTCGCTTCGTCTTCCTTGGCGAGGCCTTCCAAGCCGTTCATGAGCGTTTCGGCCTTCTTGCGGTATACGAACGCGCCGCGCTTGTTCGTGGCGTCTTTCAGAAGGTCGTACGCCTTCTTGTATTCCTTCTTGTAGTTGAAGAACTCGGCGAGGTAGTACGCCGTATCGAGCATCGCTTGTCCGCCGGAGGCGGAAGCGCCGAGGGCCTTATCGGCCATTTCGTACAGTTCGTCTTGCTTCTTATTGTCGGTTTCCTTGCGGGCCGCATTGAAGAGCACCCAGCCGAGTACCGCATAGGCTTCCGGCGACTTTTCGTTCGACTTCACCAGCGAGTTCGCGAGGTTTTTGGCCTTTTCGTTATCCGTGCCGGCCTCCATCAGGCAGATTGCGAGATTGCCCGTGGCGAAAGGGTCCGCAGGGTTGGCGCTGAAAAGCTTGTCGAACAGGGGAACGGCTTCCTTGTACTCGGCTTTGTAACGGTGGTAGAGCGCCCGCAGCGCGGTGGTTTCGCGGGCTTCCGCTTTGTTGTTCTTCGGATCCTTTTCATCCATGGCTTTGGCTTGATCGATCAGCGTGAGCGCTTCGGCGAACTTGCCTTCTTCGAGGAGGAAGCTGGCGTAACCCCGGGGGGCCTTCGCGGTCTTGTCGCCGTACTTCTTCACGGCTTCTTTGAGCTTCTCTTCGGCTTTGACGCGGTTCTCGGCGATCTTTTTCTTCACGGCTTCGGCCACTTCTTCCGGCTTAGCGTCGGCCTTCAAGCCGAGGTCCGTTGCCGCTTTCGATGCCCACAGGGCACCCATTCGCAGTTCGGGCGGATCGATCGAAGGATCGATTTTGTAAGCTTCTTCGAGTTCCGAGAGGGCGGTGGCTTCTTGGCCGATGTTGAACTTCACGGCGGCGAGGCGAAGGCGGAGATTGGCGTTGGTTTTGTCGTCGTTCACCAGGGCTTGCAAGTGTTCGACCATGTTGCCGAAGTCGCCGCGGGCTTCGAGCGAGGCCACGAGGCCGAGGCGGGCTTCCTTGAAGAATCGCTCTTGCTGTTTGGTGTTCCACTGCGGGGAGCGGGCGTAGTTCAAGGCGTTCAAACAACTGTTGATGGCATCGGTGATGCGGCCTTCGCCGTAGGCGAAGCTGGCGTTGAGCAAGTAGCCGTCCGGGTGATCGACTTTGCGGGCGATGAATTGCTCGAGCATCATGCGGGCATCCGAACCCTTTTTGGATTGGGCGAGCCACGAGGCGAAGATGATTTCGGGCGGTTGCAATTCCTTGTTCTTATCGGTGGCGTCCTTCAACTTCGCCATGCACTCTTTGCCTTCGTTCTTTTCGAAGTGCTTGAGGGCTTCCTTGAGGAGGGGATCTTCGGCGGGCAGTTTCGGGGTTTCCGGGGGCTTTTCCTTGGGATCGCCGGCCGGGCCTTTTGGATCGGTCACCGGGGGCGTGGCTTGACCGAACAGGGATACGCCGAGGAGGGCGGATGCCAAGAACGAGAAACAGACGCGTTTCACAGAGAGCTCCATATCACTAGGGTTTGATGATCGAAACGGCTTCGACGTAATCCGCTTGTTCTTGGATCGTTCGCTTTTGCGTTTGGGCGATACGGATGAACTTCACGGAGTCGTCCCACTTCTTGGCTTTATAGTACGCGAGCGAAAGTGGAATGAGAACGCCGGGGTTTCCGTAACCCGACGCGCGGGCTTTTTCGAGGACCGCGATGGCTTCCGGGATGCGATCCGCGGCGAGGTACGCCGAACCGAGAACCTGCATGTGCCAACCGCTCAGGGGCAATTCCTTCTTGTACGCGTCGGCGAGAATGGCGGCATCGATGATTGCACGGTTCGGGTTATTTTCGCCTTTCAGTGTCGTCCAAACGATTACCGCAGCGATGTCTTGGCTCTCCGGAGCTTTGGCCCGCAATCGTTCCAAAGCGCGGAGGGCATTTTTGGTGGCGGTAAGTTCCCAAGCGGAGTTCTCCGCGATGCGGTACAGGGCCATGGAATACGCGATGAGCATCTCCGTAGAATTCGGCCAACGCTCGGTGGCCCGCGAGGAGATTTCCACGGCGAGTTTGGTGGCATCCGCTTCGTATTTCGAGGTCGCACTCACCGCGTTTACCGCCGCGGCCAACGGGGCGGGCTTGTTGGTCAGATTCGCGTGTTGCTCCACGAATTTCAGGAATTCGGGGAGCCGTGCGTTCAATCCGCTTTCGATCATCGCGGTCACGTACCTGCTCGCGAGCATCGAATCCGCCGCCCGCACGGTTGGATCGATACGGTTCAGCAGGTGTACCGCGGTATCGGGATCGTTCTTCACCATCGCGAGCCAGATGCAGGCGCGGAGCGTCCGGGGGTCTTCCGGAGCGAGGGCTGTCGCTTGCCGTACCGCATTCTCCGCGATGGGAATCTCGCCGGCGGCGCTCGCGGCCTCCGCCAACTGGAGCCAAGCGAGGAGGTTCTTGGGGTCGTTTTCGGCCGCTTGGGCCATCACCCGAACCGATTCCTTGGCGTTGTTATCCGCCCGCAGAAGTTGGCTGTACAGGGAGAGGAGTTCGGGTTGTTCGCCGCATTGTTTGAGGCCCTCGGCGACGGTGTCGCGGGCGCCGGCCGGGTTCTTCTTGCGAAGCTGGGCAATTGCAACGCCTTTGTAACCCGCTGGGTTTTTCGGTTGGATTTCGACCAAGGACAACCACGTTTTTTCCGAGCGTTCTTCGAGATCCTTGCCGAAAGCGGCGCGTTGGTCTTCCCCGATCACTCCGTCCTTCATCAGTAGGTTCAAACAGAGGTTCAACTGCCCGATCAGGTTGCCGATACGCTGCAACGAATCCCCGTCTTTCGCAGCGACGGCATCGGCTCGGCAGCTCTCCAACAAATCGCCGAGCGAGGCCACCGCGAGGTTCAACCCGTCGAGTTGTTTCCTCTGGGCGTCGGGGTCGAACGCGCGGACGTAGCAATCGAGGATGGTTAACCGGAGCTGGTAGGGCCACGCCTTCGTTTCGATGTGCCGAATTTTGCTCACGACGCGCAGGGCGACGAACTGCCGCAGCGGGCCGGGGTCCTTGCCGGTTTCGGCGAAGAGGCCGAATGCCATGAGCAACCCGCCGGGGTGCAACCCGACATCTTCTTTGTTCGGATCGGCGAGTTGATCCAGTTGTTTCCGGGCTTCTTCGGGGTTCTTGTGGATGAGGGCCACTTGGGCCACCACGCAGCGCGCCAGCCAATCTTTGGGAGAGCTGGCCAAGTGTTTGCGAGCTTCGCGATCGGCTTCCGCCCAGTTCGGGGGTGAAGCGCGGAGGTGCTTTTGGTATGTGACGGCGGCCATCCCGGCGTCGCTCGGGTCGGCGTCGCCCGATTCGAGGAATTGCAATCTCTGTTTTGCTAAGGGTTCGTTGGGGTTCGCCTCGACGAGCGCCCCGAGGGCGGCTTTCATTGCCAGTTCGTCGTTTTTCTTTGCCGCGTCTTGGAAGCTCTGCCAGAGTTTGGAATTCGCGTTCACCGTCTGAGAATGGTTGTATCGCTTGATGCCGTAATACCCGCCGACCGATGCCCCGATCACGAGGGCGACGATCAAGCCGATCGACATGACGTATGGCAGATCCCGATAACGGTACCAAGACCGGCGGAAGAAACCGGCGCGGCGATACTGAAACGGGTGCTTGGTAGTGGGAGCGTTCGCCATGAGTCTGCGCCGAGGGGTAATAGTGGCAATTTTATCGTACGCACTCGGCATCTGGCAGAGAAAGTTTGGAATGCGTGGAGAAATTCACGGAATTCCGGGCCGCACAACGCGGCCTCGCTTGCCGGGAGGGTTCGCAACATTAAATTAGCATTCGGTTTGCGGAACCCTGCGGGCATTGGAATGCGTGCGGGGTTCCTGCGGCCTCCGGTGGGATTTTTCAAATGGCACTTCCCCCGGATCGCTCTCAGCGTGTGCTCCGTGGCCTAGGCGTTCAAACCATCAGTCAAGTGTTGGTTCTCGCCGTCACATTCCTCATCGTGCCCCTCGCCCTCGATCGACTTGGAGAAGAACACTTCGGCCTCTGGGTGGTCGCTTTCGGTACGTTGAGTTACCTCGCATTGGCCGATTTCGGATTGTGCGCCACCACGGCCCGCGAGATTGCTCGGAGCGTCGGCCGCAAGTCATCTTCCGAACGGCTCCGCGAGAACCTCGAACGGAGTTTGCACCTACTATTCTGGTTCTCGCTCGCGGCGGCAACCGTTTTCCTCGGCTTGGATCACATTGCGGGGCCGGAACTGAATGCGAAGTGGGTTCCCATGCGGGAACCGTACCTCGCCATGGTGCTCGGCTACTTCCTCGCGTTTCCCCTCAGCCTCTTCGGCTCCGCGCTTACCGGGTTGGGCGACCTCGGTTTCTACTGGCTCGCCGTGGCGGCCCAGCAATTGGTGGGCGCCGCCGTGACGGTGGCCCTGTTACTCGCCGGGTTCGGCTTATGGGGGATGGTGTGGGGCTTCTTGGCAGGGCAATTCCTCGTGGTGTTGCTGCTGGTGATCCGATTGGCGTGGAAGTTCCCCGCATGCTTTCCCCGCAGGCCGGTGCCGCTGTTTCAACCCGCGACCAAGCCGGTGTTGGCGGCGGGTTCGTGGTATTCCATCACCGCCCTCGGCAGCGTGTTCCTCGGCGGCCTCGATCTCCTCATCTTGGGCACGATGCTCGATCCGGTGTTCGCCACGGTTTACACCCTCACAACGCGATTGCCCAGCACGCTCTCCCGGCAATTGCTCCAAGTGATCGGCACCGTGATGCCGAGTTTAGCCGAAGCCGGGGCGGAACGAACGCCGGCGGAACTCTCGTACGTTCTGAAAACCCTGTTCCGCTGCCAAGCGTTGTTGGTAGGCTTGGCTGTGGTTCTCGTGGCAGGGGTAAACGAAGCGTTCGTGGCCGTGTGGGTTCGGGATCGTTCGCTGTTCGGCGGGCACGCGTTGAACGCGGCATTCCTCGTGGGAATGTTCGTTCGACAATGGCAGGCGATGTCGGCCCAGATGCTCTTTTCATTGGGGTTCAACCGGCTCGTTCCGATCAGCACACTCGCCGATGGCATTCTCACCGCGGCGCTGATGATCGCGTTCGTCGGCCCGTTCGGCATGATCGGCGTACCCTTCGCCACGATTCTGGGTGCGGTTCTCGTCTCCCTTCCGATCAACTTGGCCGCACTCGGTCGAACGGTGGGAATCTCGATGTGGGAACTTTCTCAACCGGTAGGGGAATGGCTTTTGCGATGTCTGCCGATCTTTGCGCTCAGTGCGGGTGTGGCATGGGCGTGCCACGAAGCGAACGATTTGCGCGAACGCTTGGCGGCGCTCGCGTTGGGCAGTGCCCTAATTGGAATGGCATATATCGCCGCGATGTTGCCGATGTTGCGTCGGACGCCGCTGGCGAGCAAGTTGCCCCGATTCCTCCATTAGGTGAGCGGGGTTTGGATTTCTACCCTCTCGCCCGTTGGGGAGAGGGTCGTCCCGCTTCGGGACGGGGAGAGGGGATTTAATTGATTCTAAAACCCCTCTCCCCGCTTCTCGCTTCGCTCGAAACGACCCTCTCCCCAGCGGGAGAGAGGGTAAGCAAAAACTGCCTCTCGCCTGAATGACTTTTTGTTCGAGATGAGATCGGCCACTTCGAACTTGAGCTATTACATGAAATGGTGTATAAATGGAGGAGTGGATCGCCGAAACCGCTTGAAAGCCCCCAAAAATGGCCGAGCAAGAGAATGCATTAAAAGATCGCCCTTTGCTATCCCCGATCCAAGCGGGTGGGCTTGCAGCAGTGTTCAAGGTGTTGGCAAACGATACTCGTTTGAGGCTTCTGCACGCGCTCGTTCGGTCGAAAGAGTTGTGCGTCGGCGACCTATCCGCTGCCGTTGGAATGAAGCCGCAAGCCGTATCCAACCAACTCCAGAGGCTTTCGGATCTCGGCATCCTCGCTTCGAGGAGAGAAGGCAACAACATCTATTACCGGCTCGTGGATCTCTGCGTATCCGGCTTACTCGAACAGGGCTGGTGCCTCATGTCCGAAGCCACCGGTCGGGCCGGGGTTTCCGATCGTGCGTCCTCGTGTTGTGCGGAGTAGGAGAACAAACAATGGGTACGAAACATCGGATAATCTTCGTTTGCGTCGAAAACTCGAACCGAAGCCAGATGGCCGAAGCGTTCGCCCACATCCACGGTGGGAATCGAGTCGAGGCATTCAGTTCGGGTTCGCGCCCCTCGGGCCGTGTGAATCCCAAGGCCATCGCTGCGATGAAAGAGATCGGCTACGACCTCGCGGCGCACCAATCGAAAGGCTTGGACGAATTCAACGGCAAGCCGTTCGATGCCGCCGTGACGATGGGCTGCGGAGACGAATGCCCATTGGTTCTCGCCAAACGGCGGGTGGATTGGCAAATCCCCGATCCGAAGGAGTTGCCGCCCGACCAGTTCAACGAGATTCGAGATCTGATCGAATCGAAGGTCAAAGAATTGCTCGCCGAACTGGAAGTCGGTGAGGCATGACCAACTCCGAAGCCCCGGCAAGGCCAGTGGATTCGAAGCCGAAGCGGATGGGCCTGTTCGAGCGCTACCTGACCGTGTGGGTTGGGCTGTGTATGATCGTCGGCGTGTTTTTGGGCAGCGCACTCCCAGGGTTGACAGAAGGGTTGAGGGCATTGGAGTTCGGGGCCGGGAGCCAAATCAACGCCCCGATTGCCGTGTTGATCTGGTTGATGATCGTGCCGATGATGATGAAGATCGACTTCGCATCGCTGGCGGGTGCGACCCGCAAACCGAAAGGTTTGATGGTGACGTTGTTCGTGAACTGGATGGTCAAGCCGTTCAGCATGTTCGCCCTCGGCTGGTTGTTCTTCCAAGTGCTGTTCCTCCCGCTCATCGGCGAAGAACTGGCGAAGCAATACACCGCCGGCGTCATCATCCTCGCCGCCGCGCCTTGCACGGCGATGGTGTTCGTGTGGAGTTACCTGACCGACGGCGACCCCGCATACACGCTGGTTCAGGTGGCCGTCAACGATCTCATCATGCTGGTGCTGTTCGCCCCCATCGTCGGCCTCTTGGTGGGGGTGTCGGGGCTGGCTGTTCCATTCAATGTGCTGCTGACGGCTGTGGCCGTGTTCATCGTTGTGCCTCTGGTCTTGGGGGTTGCATTGCGACTGCTGTTGGTTCGCTCGAAAGGCTCCGACTGGTTCGAGAAATCGTTCTTGCCCCGGTTCCAACCGCTCGCGATGGCCGCACTGCTCGCCACGTTGTTGCTGATCTTCGCCTTCCAAGCGGACAACATTCTGAGCCACCCGCTCCACGTCGCCCTGATCGCTGTGCCCATCTTGATTCAGGTCTATTTCAACTCGTCCCTGACGTACGGGCTGATGTGGATACTCCGGGTGCCGCACAACGTTGCCGCTCCGGGGGCGTTGATCGGTGCCAGCAACTTCTTCGAGTTGGCGGTCGCGACGGCCATCGCCTTGTATGGCCCTTCTTCCGGTGCGGCGCTCGCGACGGTGGTCGGTGTTCTCGTGGAAGTTCCGGTCATGTTGTCCGTGTGTGCGGCCTGCAACCGAACTCGCGGTTGGTTTGATTCCAAATAGAAAAGGTGCGACATGATCGTAAAACAACTGACGCAGCTACTCGAAGCCAACAGCGAATCCTCGCTGCACATCATGCTGCCATCGGGCGAATTTGTACCCGACCATTTCCATGTCACGGAAGTCGGACGGGTGCAGAAGTCATTCATTGACTGCGGCGGCACACGCCGCGAGTCCGTTTCCTGTTTGCTTCAAACTTGGACGGCACACGACGTGGAACACCGGCTGGTCGCTGGGAGATTGTCGAAGATTCTAAAACTCGCTGAAGAGGTTCTCGGCTCCGAGGAACTGCCGTTGGAAGTGGAATACGGGGCGGATGTCGCGTCCCAATACGTTGTCGCCGATGTCGAAGTGACCCCGAACGGTTTGTTGTTCGTTCTGGCCGGCAAGCGAACGGATTGCCTCGCGCCCGATCAGTGCGGCGTCGGCGAATGCACGCCAAATCGTTGCTGACCGGTCACTTCACGCTTTCGATGCTCTTCACACTCAGCACGGTATCGCCGCCGAATTCTTTGGGGCTGCTCGACGTGCCGGCTACTTCCAGCCATTTGCCGACGTGCTTATCGATATCGTTGCCGTTGGGCAGGATGTAATAGCGCACCTGCCCTTTTTGATCCGTGAGCGCGAACACCTTTTGCCCGTTGTAAGCGAAGCTCACCCGGCGGAGGATGCCATCGCCGTAAACGGTGTTGGCGAAGTTCGCAGTGGCCGGTTCCAATTTTGCGGGGGTATCCGCTTTCACGGACTTCTCCCCGGCTCGCCAACTCACTTTCTCCGGATTTGTCTCGACCGGCTTGACTGCACCGCTACGCCCCTGTTCGCGAACCGTGTGGATCCGTTCGTAACACAGGTTGGCCAGCTTGATGTCGCCAGTCTTGTTCGCTTCCTTGGCGAGTTTGAAGTACAACTCTTCCGCTTTGGCGAATTGGCCATCGGTGCGGGCGCGTTCGGCATCCCGCCAGAGTGCGTTGTTCGGCCAGTTCGGGTCGGTCGAAGCTCCGCCGGGGGTTTGAATACTCAACACGCCCACGCCGCTGGTCGCGGTTTGTTCGGCTTTTGCTTGCTTTACCGTGTACCCCCCTTTTTCCACGGTGCCGGTCGTCTCGATATCTTTCCGCGCCACGTATCGGAAGTCGTCCCTCGGCGGCACGATCGGGTACCATCCGCTTTCGCCATCCTCGGCGTTCACCGAAACTTTCGGCCCGATGATTCGTACGAGCGTACCGGCGGGGAGTTTCGTCCGCTGCACGTTCAGGGGCTTCGCCTCGCCCATCGTTCCCGCCGCGAGCTTCACATCGCCGCTATCCAAAGGTGAAACCAGACCATCTACCGGGAACTTGTTGGTCGGGTCGTCGGGCCGGCGTTTCACCTCGACGCACAGTACGCTGATCCAACTGAGGCTGCCGCGCGGCGGTTGAATCGCCAAGAACTCGCCACCTTCGATGTGGTGGATGATCACTTCTTCGCCGGGTTCCAACGCCCCGCACTCGGGCATCTGTTCGGAGGGGCCGGTGCGCAAGGGAGTGCCGGACTTCACGCGGCCGAGCGTCGATTGTGCATTCGCCGAGTTGAACGCGGCGGTGAAAGCGA
>Ga0105048_10015804_pt1 | contig 11694 bp, 8 predicted proteins | sample MAT05_FD_78382 | JGI IMG/M metagenome (GOLD analysis project Ga0105048, IMG submission 78382) | Freshwater microbial communities from Lake Fryxell liftoff mats and glacier meltwater in Antarctica - MAT-05 | ecosystem: Environmental > Aquatic > Freshwater > Ice > Liftoff microbial mat | place...
CTATACTTTCTCCTGTTGTATTTGGGTTGTCTGCTGCAATCCATGAAAACGTAGAGGGGACACTCGCCGATAAACTATAATTTAAAGCCACACCAGTACAAACACTGGCTGTTCCAGCAGTCATTACAGGCGATGTACCAACGACCACAGATCGCGTAAAGGTAGTTATTCCACAATCGTTTAATTGCAAAACGTCAACTGAATATATGGTGTTTATGGTTGGCGTGATAATCACAGATTCACTATTAATTGATCCGCTAAAGGCTCCTGCCGTATTAGCCGTCCAAGTATAAGAAGAGCCTGCGGCTGCGCCTACAATTGTAAGTGTAGCACTGCCCGATGAACAAATTGCGCCAGCCGCAGAGCTACTAATGGTTGGAGTTTGAACACCTGTTAGTGGGGTAACCGTATAACTACAATTATTTCCAGTAGAACCATCCACCATCAAATAATAATCGCTCCCAGGAGTTAGAGGCGTAGTGGCTGCTAATGTAAAAGTATTGGCGGGGTAATTTTGAGTCACAAAAGGCGAGACAGGTGTAAATGTTGAACAGTTAGTACTCGCTAACATAAGCATCTGAAGTCCAGCAGCTGGATTGGAACAATTCGCCACATTTACCCTAAAAGAAGGCAATGGAGCATTCGCTGTAAATTTAAGCCAGCTATTATTTTCAATAGTGACATTAGCCGTATTAAATATTGGAAGAGGAGTGCCACTGTTATAATCCAAATATTCATGATCGGCTGTGTACCAACCACTTGTATTTCCGCAGTACGGAGAAATAGCACAAATTCTAGTCGCATCACTACACTCATCAGAGGCTGGCTTATTACCATTACAACCAACAGGTGCGCAACCAAAAACTGCACTAAATCCCTCTCCCCACCTTGTGTAAATATCATTATCAGTCGTAAACCTAATAGTAATAACACCTGTTGCACTTGTTACGTCGTTACCATCAGTAGTTACAGTTGCGCCGTAAGTTGCTAATAAAGTCCCCGAAATATCTCCCCCTTCGTAAATTCTTAATTGATCACCTGCGTCTATATCTAGTCGTACAATATTTATCCTCAAAGGTTCTACCCCACCGTTAGTAAAAGTTTGCCAACGATCTGTATTTGGAGTATATGCACCTGCGGCAAATTGAGCTCTAACATATCCTGTGCAGTTTGTTAAAGTAGTTGTGGTTGTATGCGCCGCAGCCGTCAACGTATAAGATTGGGCATTATACTTTTGAACATTACATACTGTTAGAAGGACAAGTAAAACAAGCGTAAAAAATTTCATAATTTTTATTTTATTGGTTAGGTTTATTTTATTAAAAAATTTATAGAGCAATAACTCTGCCATAATTTACTTTTTTTCATTAGCAAGAATTGAGAAACGTCATTTGGATAAATAATATCTAAACATAAGGAGTTGTAAAACCGCTTGATTTCATAGTGGGTTCGTTGATTACTTTGCAATTGAGCCGTACGCAATATGAATACGCCTTATAAATATATTTTGACTATTCAGTAAAACTACAACAATCTATGTGCTTTTTATTCATATTGTTAATAAAATGTTTATAAGTCTATCGTGCTCTAACCTGTGTTTTTTTAATATAAGCGCTATAATTTTAAAGAAAAAACTGGAATTTAATTCCATGTGGAGTTTATGTGATTTTCGGCTTCGTAGTAAGGCAATGCAGCGGTAATAAAAACAAAAGTTATCGTTATATCAATCTTGCGTTAAGGATTGACTTGGAAATCCTTTTTTGAGGGACGAAAAAAAAGATTGTAAAGGAAAGCCTGACACGACAATAGGAGGGAAACGCCCAAAACATGTTTTTTAAAACTTAGCTTGTAATTTTATATTTAACATCCTACGTGTTAAATAATTAGGAATGGCATATTGCCTATTGGTTACATCGGTTAACCATGTGTATGAAACGGTATTATTTATTTGTAGTAAATTAAAAACTTCTACGCTTAAAAACAATGCTTTTAAATGATGAAAAGGATTATGTTTTGGGAGCTCATGATTTTCTTTAATAATTTGATAAGCAAATCCTATATCAACACGCCGATATGGTGGCATTCTAAATACTTGTTTCCAGCGTTGATGGTCGGGAGGACCAAAGGGCAAGCCTGTTCCAAATTGCATGTTTAAATACATTTTACAAGATGGCAATTTAGGAATATAATCTTGAAAAAAAACACCAAAGGTAATGCGTTGGTCGGTTGGTCGTGGAATATATCCAGGATAGGTTACCGTACTATCAACTGCTTTATTATTAAAGGTAAAGCCATTGATGATGGTCTCTCCGTCACTATTAAAATAGGTTACTTTTCTATCATCCTGTATGTTTTCCATTGTTTTTAAAAAACCAATATTTGCCCAAGACTCTATCCCTTTAATAAATTCGCCATTAATTCTTAAATCAGCTCCGGTGGTATATCCTACAGAATTGTTTTTAGCGAAATAGCGTATGCGGGTATTATCAATTTCGTAAGGAATTAAATTTTTCATCTCCTTATAATAAGTCGCTAAAATAATTTTAAAAGGACGGTTCCATAATTTTAAATTGTAGTCGGTCGAGAGTAAGTAGTGTACAGATTGTTGGGCTTTAATGTTTGGATTTAATTTTCCATCAAAACCCCGCATTTCCCTGTAAAACGGCGGCTGGTAATAATAACCATAAGAGGCTTTAAATAACATATCTCGTTTCCAATTTGGTTTGTATGTTACGGTCATTCTGGGTGATATAACGGTTTGCTTATTGTAGTCCCAAAAATTGGCGCGCACTCCCGCAGTGGCTGTTAAGGTAGCTGAATCTTTGAGTTGTTTGCTATACGCATATTGCACATAGCCTTGTACGCGGTTTGTTTGCAGATTAATTTTAGTTTTTATAACATCTATTAAATTAATTTCGTTTGGGTTGTATGGACTGGTATAGCCAGAAGAATCAATTGTTTTCCATTCGCTTAATTTATCTTCAATGGATTCGTGTTGGTATCTTAAGCCCCATAACACTTCGTTATTCGCATTAATAGCTCTTGTACCTTTATGCTCTATATTATAAACAGAAGCCTTAATGCGATTACGCCCATAATTTAAAAAAGTGCCAATGCCTCTGTTAAAAGCTACTTGACCAAAATTATCTTTTCCAAAATCCGCTTCGAGTTGATCAATAAAGTATTGTCCTTGTACGGTATATTTTTCTTCTTCGTTCGTATTGTACGCCGATGTAATTAATTTCAATTTGGTTTTTTTGTTGGGTTTAAAAATGGCCGATAAGCCTCCCATGTAGGTGGTGTATTGTGTAATTTCTTGCCCATCAAAATAAATTTTTAGTTTCACCGCATTGTTCACGGTTCCAAAACTGGTTTCTCTATTGGCAGGAATAACGAGGTATTGATTGTTTGCGATATTGCCTAGAAATTCGATACTCCATTTTTCGTTTAAGGTAAAAGTTATAAAAGATTGTACATCATAAAAACGTGGACGGTATTCGCCTTTAGTATCCATGTTTTTTAATGAGTAGGCATTAGATTTATAACGTGACCCAATGCTCCATGCTACTACTCTATTTTTTGAAACGCCTTGCAAACTTAAACTGCCGCCTAAAAAACCTCCGCTAGCTGTACCCGAAAATTTCAATGGTTTTTTATATGTGATATCTAGAACAGACGACATCTTATCGCCATATTTGGCTTCAAAGCCTCCTGCCGAAAAATTAATATTGCTTACCATATCTGGATTTGCAAAACTCAAACCTTCTTGTTGCCCGCTTCGGGCTAAAAATGGGCGATATACTTCAATATCATTGACGTAGACTAAATTTTCATCAAAATTACCTCCTCTAACAGAATAGCCACTACTTAATTCGTTATTGCTACTCACCCCCATTTGAGTTTTAATAAGCTCTTCAATATTTTGACTAACGGTAGGGATGTAAATGAAATTTTTAGAATCTATGGTAGTCATTTCTACTTTTCTGTTTTTTTCATATACAATATCTATTTGCGTAAAATTATTTTTAGTATTTAATTTGGGGTTAAAAGTGATGGTTTCATTAGGCTGAAGCATAAAAATTTTATTGTACTGCGTGTAACTCATATTATAAAAAGATAGAGTTATCTCTTTATTGGATGGAACGATAATTGCATATTTCCCATTATTATCACTGGATGTGAAAATGGAAGCATCTTCTAAAATAGCTATTTGAATGTTCGGAATAACTAAACCAGAACTATCTTTAATGATGCCAGATATAGTTGCATTTTGTCCGAATGAGGACAATAGAAAAAATGTAATGATAGAAGTATATAAGAATTTTTGTAGCACAGTTTTATAAACGAACGTAGGCAGCAAATATTGTAAATTTAAATGGAATTATGTTGTGAAATAAAACTTTATTATAGAGCCTTATTTAATCTTTAGTTTTCCATTTCGCCACGCATCAATAAACTTAGCCCAAGCTACAGGGTTTAGCAAGCTCACGCTCGGATATTGTCCTGCTTGATACAAGCGCGTGTATTGTTGTTGCATTCTTACTTTATAATTTGCGGCAGCATCCATCGAATTTCCTTTAATAGAAGATCGCACCTCATCGTTATCAAGATTTTTGTATGCCCTTTCAATATCACTATCACTCAAATCTAAATTTAAAATGGCTCTTTTGAATTGTTCTTTACTTGGCCAGGGAAACACATTTACTTGAGCTAATTGAATAGTATCTTTCGTTAATATTTGAATAATTGAATAGTGTTTTCCAGTTAAGGTATCAGCTAAATTGTAAACTTTATTTTTATGGTTGACGGAGAAAAATTGTACTTCATCTCCCGCTCTGGCAACAATTGTAAAAAAGCCATAGAAATCACTGATGGTTCCGGAGCGTGTGCCTCTTATCATAATGGAAACAAATGGAAGTGGCTGTAAACTATCATCTAAAACAACGCCCGATACTTGAAGATATTTTTCGGTAGTAGAACTTTGCGAAAACAAGGTTACTGATATAAAAACAAAGAATAAAGCTATGAAAGATTTCATCTGAAGGTAATTTTAATGTCATGTAAAAATACTATTTATTAATATAATGAGCGCATTAATAAACATAAATTAGCAAATAGTAAAGAAGGATTAATCTCTTTTTTTCTGTATCCACCTATCTATTTGAAATACTAACAAGGAAGAGCCAATGCCTACAATCATTCCACCTAAAATGTCGCTTGGGTAATGAACGCCTAAACGCATACGCGAATACCCAACGGCACAGGCATAGGTATAGGCTGGCACGACTACATACCATTTTTTTGAAGATAAGCTTAATGCGGTTGCAGTTGCAAAAGCAACAGAAGTATGACCAGATGGAAAAGAATAGGGACCAACATCCGTTCGTTTAATAATATCATTTGGATATTGCGTAAAGGGTCGAATACGATGAATACTGTATTTTAAACTCGACGTTACTAATATGCTTAATCCAATGGCTGCACCTGTTTTAAGGCCGTTTCGCATCATTACTGTGTCTTGATGAAGATAACCTGTTAATAGCATAGCACTGGGTGTTAGTATCATAACTGGATATATGGTATGAGACGTCACACGCATTGCCTGATCCCATAGGCGATGTTCGGTTTGATTAATGGATTTTAATATCTGAAAATCTAAGTTTTGAGAATGGAATCTAGTGGTAATGAAGCATAATATGACTAAGACTACTTTCACGCATAGAATTTATAGAACACATAAATACATGGCAAGACAATAAGAAAAAATAAGTAGCTTATGACAATAGCTATTTTTTCAAAGGCCTTTACGTCTTTAATAAACGGGGTTTTTAAAACGGCAATCACATGCTGAATGAGGCTTCCTTCGAGCGGACTGTAGTTTTGCACGCCTGCTTCCACGATAGCATATCGTTTAGAAAAGGATAACACGATACAATCTCTAATAGTCCAATAATGTTTGTTGGGTAATTCAGAATAATCAACAACATAATTAATGTGTTCTTGATTTAAATAATTTCTGATTTTCTGATTTTTAATTTCCATAATCATGTCAATTACCATTGATACTGGAATAATTAAAAAGAAAAGGTTCCCTAGTTTTATGAATAAAGCAATTAGGACAAGAATAGATATGCTTGTAAATATTATTCTAATAGTATGATTATTATTAATAAAAAGTGTTTCAAGTAATCTGCCGCCATCTAAGGGAATAAAGGGCAATAAATTAAACACGTTTAATAGTAAAAATATTTGCCCTAACATGTGAATGCGTTCGTTAGGAAAATTAAGCGTGTACATTAATAAACAAAACCCAACGATAATACCAGGAACGGGTCCGGCTAATATAACCACACTCATTTGTCGTTGCGAAATCAATGATTTTTTACCAGTAACATAAGCGCCTAATAATGGTAAAACAAACAGTTTAACATTCGTGTAATTAAATAATTTCATCGCAAAAAAATGTCCCATTTCATGAATCATTAATACGACTAACACAGCGGCAATGTATATTAATTCTTGATCAAAAATGGCGTAAAATAAAAATGCATAGATGCCTAAGCTAATTAAAGATTTGCGAACCCAATTGCGTTTGTCTTCTTCTAAAATTGGTTTAGGCAAAACAAAAGGTTGACTCTCTTGAAATGTATTTTCAGATGAATTGTTAGGGTTGCTTTCGTTAGGTGTATTGTGTTCCACTATGCGAAAATAAAGGTTTGTAAGTTATAAATCAAAAATCCAGCTAAGTATCCCGCCAACGCCAACCAAGATATGTTTTTTAAATACCAGCCAAAGCTAATATTTTCTATACCCATTACTGCAATGCCTGCTGCACTGCCTATAATTAAACAACTGCCCCCCGTTCCAGTGCAATAGGCCATCATTTGCCAAAAAGAATCATTGGTTGGAAAATCATACATTCCCATTGTTGCGGCAAGTAATGGAACATTATCTACTATAGAAGATAGTAAACCAATAATCACAGAAATTGTTTTTAAATTACCAATATGGTTATTTAATAATGTTGCGGCATTTGCTAAAACATGAATTTCTTGCAGACAAGCCACCGCTAATAATATTCCTAAGAAAAATAATACGCTTGGCACATCGGTTTTGGTGATGGCATGAACCACCGAAAACTTTCCTTTTTCAAATTCCTCTTTACGTTTATGAATGATTTCGGTTGCTACCCACATAATGCCTAAACCAAACAAGATTCCCATATATGGCGGTAAATGAGTAATGGTTTTAAAAACAGGAACAAACAGTAAACAAGCCAGCCCTAATGAAAAAATAATGATTTGGTCTTTTACTGAACTGCTTTTACTTTTCACTTCGGTCGACCCAACTACAACATGACCTTTTATTTTTAGCATACTAAATAACAACGGCACAATTAAACAGGCTAAACTTGGTAAAAATAAGCGAGTTATGATAATATCTGGAGTTAGTTTATTAGCTACCCAAAGCATCGTGGTGGTCACATCCCCAATTGGACTAAAACAGCCCCCCGCATTGGCTGCTATAATAACTAATCCTAAAAAATAGTAACGATCGTTTTTATCATGAATTACTTTTTTAACCACAGTAACCATCACAATAGCTGTCGTTAAATTATCGAGCACAGAAGACAATAAAAAGGAAATAATAGCGATGATAATTAATAGATAACGCTTGTTGGTAGTTTTAATGGTATTAGTAATTAGGTCAAAACCATCGTGGGCATCTATCAATTCCACAATAGTCATAGCCCCTAGTAAAAAAAAGAGAATTTCTGAGATACTAGCTAGGTGATGACTTAAGGCATTGACAGCATCATGATTGACTGAATATACTGCCCAAGATAATACGCCCATTAAAAGCGCAATTCCTCCTTTGTTAATATGTAAATGTTGTTCAAATACGATTATTAAATAACCAATAAGAAAAAGTATGCTAATAATAATGGTCATGCTTCAAAGATAAAGGATTATATGCCAAACAAATAGGTTTTGAAATATTTTTGTTACCGGATTAGGCAAGCTAAAAATAATTTTTGAGACGCCTTGTGTTTTGTACTGAAATAGTTTGATACTTAACGGCAATCCTCATCCCATTGTTCAAATTGGTTTTAATGCTGGTTTTCAATTTATCTTAAATCAAATAAATTATCTACGCCTAAAGTCCTGCTTGCTGTAAACCCTTCGGCGAAATCGCAATTAATAGATCTACCAAAAAAACAAGATTTTGCCTTGATATAATCTATAAAGTTTTGTGATGAAATAGGAGTTTCTAGCTCCTTTGAATTGACGTCATAAAACTGAGAAGAGTATGCCATAATTGATTCCATTTTTTTGTCCATATAAGGAGTAATATCAATAATAAAATCAGGCTCTATATAGTTATCTTGAATATAATGGTAAACGGCTTTTGGTCTCCAAGGTAATTGAATATGAGTGTTTTCTAAAGTTTCTACTTTTACTAAGCCACTGTAAAAACAAGCATCAGCCGTTAATTTTGCGGCACGACCATGATCGGGATGTCTATCTGAAATGGCATTACATAACACAATTTCTGGTTGATATTTTCTAATAATATGTATAATCTGTTTTTGATTTAATTCGTTGTTTTCGAAAAAACCATCCGCTAAATTTAATCGCTCTCGTACAGACACACCTAAAATTTGCGAAGCTTTATGCGCTTCTTGAGTTCTTAATTCAGCATTTCCTCTTGTTCCTAATTCTCCTTTGGTTAAATCTAAAATCCCTACTTTTTTTCCAAGTGCTATATGTTTCAATAGAGTTCCAGCGGCAGATAACTCTACATCATCCGGATGAACTCCTATAGCTAATATATCTAATTTCATTGCAACGTATTTTAGTTTGTTCTATTAATAAAAATCTCGTCATTAAATAATAGTTTTTCAAATATAACCCTAAATTCGCAAGCTAAATTTAAAAACATATTGATTTTCTTAATCAGTCAAAAAATTAAAAAGATAGCATTTAAGCGAATATAAAGGTTAAGAAATTTTTCCTTTAAAAAAGGATAATAATTGATAGGTAATTAATGCATCCATTTCACAGTAATCAATTAATTGTTGTTTGATGTTCTCCGATTCTAACGGATTTTGTTCTGCTAAACTTTCATACATGTACATTGCGCTAATTCCCGATTGTATATCTAAAGTATCAAAACCTGTCTGTTGATTGACAAGAGGAGCTATACTTTTAAGAGTGAAGTTTCCTTTCATTTCGGGGTGATAATAATTTCCTTTTTTAACCACTTCAGCTAAATCAATAATTTTAGATTTAAATTCTGCTATGTCAGCGGTATATTCCGGATATAAAACAGCTAATTGATTGAGTACATTTTCCTCTAATGATTTATCAAACATCAAAATTGAATTAAAATGTTTGGTGGAGTATAATATAGATTCTAAAAACTCTTTTCGTAAATCCGTTTCTATGGGTTTAAAATAGCTAAATTTTTTTAGTTCATTATTTTCTTCATGCACCATTGAAAACAAAAATGGTATTTGCTGAAATGGTTTCGTGCCCTTATAGAAAGGAATAGCGGGCATCCATACTTCTATGTCTAAACTACAAATAGGTAAGGCAATATTAGAAATGAAATTTCGAATTTCTGTTGCAAAAAATTGTTCTTTTTTTTCAATGGCGGACTTTACTTGTATTCTAATTTCCTTACTTGCAATGCTATCGATATTAATCTCATCAATGCGTTTGATGTTTTTATCATAATACTCGAACATCTCTTGTTTCGTTAATTTTCCTAAAATCAAAACCGAATTTGGTTCTTTAATTCCTTTCCAACAAGTCCCTAAAAAATCACATTCATAGGGTTGAAAACAGTGTGTTCCAATTTTAATATCAGGAATTTTACTTTGCTCTAAAGTTAATTTGGCGATGTGTAATTTATGTGCAAAATATTCAATGTTTTTTACTGCATCCTTCATCACTGAAGTTGTTTTAAATAACTTTTGTATATCAATTTTCTCTTGTAAAACATATTTAGGATTTAGTGTCATTAAATTAAAATCTACTAAATCGGGCAACCTATTTTTAATGACGTAATATTGAAAACAAGCGTCTTTAACGTAAGTCTCTGTAATTTTTAGCGAGCTCTTTACTTCATAAGCAATCCATTTACCTTCCTGTTTATGTAAAACATCCACCATAACAACTAAATCATCATAAATAAAAGTTGCTTCGTAAATAGTGTGAATGCCTTTGGTAATTAAATCTTGGGTTTTATGTGCAAATAAAATTTGATCTCTTTTTTCACCCGCCGTTACATCAATGCCACCTGGAAAAACCTGCTGCGCAAAAATGCCAACATCAGTTCCTCTCTGAAAAATAAATTGTTTATCACGAGATATGCTATCCCGCAAGTATATATGGTTTTTATATAAATAAAAATGCTTTAAACACTGTTCAGCCTTCATAAAAGCCGTTTTGCTTATCAGTCCACTCATAAAGCTTTAGTAATAGAGTTCCAAAGTAAATTTGCTGATTTATCCCACGAAAACAAAACTTTTCGTGTTTTAGCATTTTCAATTAATTGCAATCTTGCCACATCATTGTAAAATAATTCTAACATTCCATTACAGATGCTTGATTCATCAAAGGGGTTAACAAATATTCCTCCATTACCAGCAATTTCTGGCATGCTTGTGGTGTTACTGCAAATAACGGGTATTTCGCATTGAAACGCTTCGACGATGGGGATTCCAAATCCTTCGAAATAGGGCACGTATGCTAAGGCGAATGCGCTTGCCATTATTTTTTCTAAATCATTTTGATGCAGCCTGCCTGAAAAAATAATATCATTTTTAAATTTTGACTTATCAATGGTGTTCTTTATTTCTCCAAGACTAGAATAAATAGTACCGACTAAAACTAACTTAAAGTCAGATTGAGTTTTTTCTTTAAACAAATCAAAGGCGGCAATTAAACGATTTAAATTTTTGCGAGGACTTTGAGATCCAACAAATAAAAAATAGGGTTTGCCTTGAGAAAATTTATCTCTTGTGGCTTGTTTATCCGAATCTGATAGCGGTTTAAATCCTTCGTTAATACCGTTATAAACTACATCAATTTTATTGGCGTCTATGTGGTAATTTTTTACTACATCTGCTTTGCTGTATTCGGATACGGTTGCTATTCGCTCGGCGATTTTTGCATACTGAGGAAAAAAATGATTGTAGTATTTACTTGTTAACCATTTCAAATCTTGCGGATTATGAAAGAAATTGATGTCATGGATAACGGGTAATTGTTTGCATTTTGCATTGGGCGATAAAAAACCGTCTGGCGATAAAAATAAATCGGGCTTCATTCTATTCAGCAAATTTTTTACTGAATAGTGAAACCACGCGTAATATAAAAATGGGTGTCGAGCTTGTGGGCCAAGCACTAAAGGCGTAATGTTATCTGAAAAAACAAACTCTGAACTATAGTCTCGGTCGAATAAAAAAACAAAGTGAACATTGGGATTGTTTTGTGTAATGCGTTTTAATGTTTGGTAACTAAACCATCCAATGCCATCCAATTTATTATGAAGCAATAAGCGAGTATTTACAACAATTTGCACAGTAAATTTTGCCGCAAAGTAAGGTAATTTGATTTATAAAAAAAATGAAACGCAAAATTAAAACGAATATAATTATCATTAAAAAGTCCCAATAAAATTATC
>Ga0105048_10015805_pt1 | contig 11694 bp, 9 predicted proteins | sample MAT05_FD_78382 | JGI IMG/M metagenome (GOLD analysis project Ga0105048, IMG submission 78382) | Freshwater microbial communities from Lake Fryxell liftoff mats and glacier meltwater in Antarctica - MAT-05 | ecosystem: Environmental > Aquatic > Freshwater > Ice > Liftoff microbial mat | place...
GGGACGCGCACATCGATCCAGAGGGTCGACAGGTCGACGACCCGCCAGATCTCGGCGCCGCTTGTGATGGTTGCGCCGGGGCTGACCTGGCCAAGCACGACCGTGCCGTCGAGCGTGGAGACGAGCTTCTGTGCGCCCGCGCCGCCGGCGAGCGAGCCCACGTCAGCCCGGGCGCGCATGAGATCGGACCGGGCCACTGAGGCCTCGGCCTCGGCTTCCTGGACCTCCTTTTTGGCGACGATGCCCTCGAGATCCCTTCGCCGCTGGAGCTCGCGTTCCGCGAGCATCAGCCGCGCCTCGGCGGAGGCCATGCGGGCTGTTGCGTCGCTCCGGGAGAGGCCGAGCTGCGCGCTCTCTGCGCCGCTCAGGATCGGCCGGAAAGAACCGAGGACTTGCCCCTTTTTCACCTCATCGCCGAGGCGAACGAAGCCGCCGTCCGGGGGAAAGATCCGGCCGCTCGTCGGAGCGACGATGACGAGATCTCCGGTGGGGCGGGCGACCGCGGTACCCACTTGTCCAACGCTGGAGGCGAGGGTGCCGCGCTTCACACGCTCGGTCCGGAGCCCAAGAAGAAACTGGGTCTCGATGGGCAGGCGTGCAGAGCCGGGATCCTGGGCCACGGCGGAAGATGGCTTCGCGGGGGTGCCATGATCTTCACCGCCGTGCGCTTGCGCGCGATGGTCCACGGCGCTCAGCGCAACCATGGACGCGACGATGAACGAAGCAACGTTGAAGAAGGGACGCGTGCGCATCACGATGCGGCCTCCGAAAACGTGGGCGGTTCGTCCACGCGTGGGGCGGTCGGAGGCGACGACGGCCGCGACCGGCGACCGAGCACGAACCCGAGCACCCCGGTGAGCGCGGCGAGAGCGCCTGCCACCGCGGCCATCGCCCACCCTGGTGGATTCTGATGCGGAACGGCGGAGGTCGCGGTAGCCACCGCTGCTGGACCAAAAGGGAGATCACCGAGCAGCACGAGGTCGAAATCGTCCTTCGCCTGGACCGAGATGACTCCATTGGCAATCACCCCGTCGGGCGGCGATGGGAGGGCGATCTCGTAGATGCCAGGGGCGCCGGTCTTCGTGGCGTTCCCCTCGAAGGTCGAGGCGCCCTTCAGCTCGAGACGGACTTGCGCCTCCGGCACGGGCTCGCTCGTATCAGCCCGCGCGACATACACGTGCGCTGCCAGCGGGCCCGCTGCCTTCCTTGCGGGGTACTTGATGACGACGGAGAACTTTGTCGTTTCGCCGGCCACGGCGTGCTCGGCGCTCGAGGAGGTGGCGATAGGGGGTGCCGGTGCCCCGTGGTCCTCTCCCCCGTGCGCCCAGACAGGTGTGCTCAGCGAGAGGGTCGCGAACACCGCGATCAAGGCTCCTCTTGCGACGGTGGATCGCGGACGAAACATGTCAGTGCCCCTCGTGCCCCGCGTGGTCTTCCAGGTGAAATCCGAACCGGAGAGAGCTCGCCGTCCCGCCGGCAGGGGTGATGCTGAGCACCGCGTCGACGTGAGGCGTGGTGACAGGATCGAGCTTTCCACGCAGCGTGTCCGACTTCTCGTCGTACGTGAGCTTGATGTCCTTCGCGCCGGCGACGACCGGCCGCAGCGACGCGACGACGCCCTTGCTCGTGCGCAGCTTCTCCCCGGCGTCGAGCATCCAGAGCGTGGCGTCGCCCGTCTTCTCGAGCTTCACCTCCACGTGCCCGTCTCCGAGCGTCTGCACAACGCCGCCGTGAGGTGAGCCGTGGTTGTGGTCGCCTGCGGCGTGGTCGCTCGTGCCCTTCCCGAGGGCCGCGGTTCCTCCGGCCGGCACCAGGAGGGTCATCGTCATCGGCGCCCCGCGCACCTGGAGGTTCCAGGTGTACTCGGTGTCGTCCGGCGCCGGCCCCTTCGCGGACAGCGAGCCCTTGCTGGAGTCCTCGGTCAGCTTCAGCGTCTGCTTCTCCTTTTTTGTCTTCGACGCCAGGGTGACCGTACCGGTCACATCCTTCGGTGCGATTGGCTGCCGGACCCCGTCGCTGGTGTAGAGGTCCACCGAGCCTTCGGGGCTCACGACGATCTCGACGTGACCGTCGCCCTCCATCGTGAGAACGCCCCCGTGGCGCGCCTCGTGGTCCTGGTGGGGTTGAGCCATCGCGTCGCCGCCGGGGTGCGCATGCTCTGGCATGCTCGGCATCGGCATCGGCATCGACGTTGATGCGATCGGAGGCGCGGTGGTTCCGGTGGAGCTCGCGCTCGACCCTTCCTTCGGCGTGGAGCAGGCGGCCAGCGTTACCGAGACGACAAGAGGCAGGAAGATTCGGTGCATGGTGAATTCCTTCGATTCATCGAGGGTGCGACGTCCTCGACGCGCAACGAGCAGGGACCGTGCCGAGGCAACGAAGCGCGGATCTCCGAAGCCGGGGGTCCCGGAGTGACCAACGAGGTCACGTTCCTGTATCCCGTTGGGTCACATAGCAGGCATCTGGGCCTCCGAGCTCGGGTTCCGATCCTGGCGATCTCTGGAAATCTCGTCATTCCGCGCCTATCGAAGTTCCACCCCAGCGCTTCGAGCGCGAGGTATGGCGTTTGCCATGCTGGTCCCCATGCCTGCGTCCGCCTCGTCTTCGCGTCCCTATCGCCTTCGCCATCGCTTGCTGCTGATCATCAGCCTCCTGGTGGGGCTGGTCTTCATCAGCGGGGCCGTGGCGGTTTTCATCGCGCTCGCGTCGCGCAGCGCGATCCTCGAAGCTCACGATCTCGAGGTCGCTTCCCGCCGCGCCGCGCTCCTCAGCGTCATCGCGCGAGAGCAGTACATTCACGAGGCGCACACGATCATTCTGCGCGACCGGTCCCACGTCGAGCACCACGACGAATGGGTCCACAAGCTCCGCTCCGAGCTCGACGAGCTCCGTTCTGACGTCGGTCCCGACGGCGTGAGCCGGCTCGAAGAGATCGGGACGACGAGCCGAGAGCTCAGCAAGATCTTCTCGACCGCAATTCTACCGGCGATCGACCGGCAGGACTGGGACGAGGTGCATCGCGCGCATGAGCGAGCCAACGTCCTCGTCGATCAAATGACGGAGCACGCGGACGCCCTCGCGAGCTACTTCGACGACCGGGCGATCCAGGCCGAGCGCAGGGCGGCGCGCTTCGTCCGGCTCGCGGTGATCCTCGCCGTCGCTGGGAGCGTCCTCGCGGCGGCGCTCGCCCTCATCTTCGGCCGCAACCTCTGGCGATCCTTCTCGACGCCGCTGGCCTCGCTCGAGCTCGTCGCCCAGCGCGTCACCGACGGGGATCGGAGCGCGCGGGTCGCGCCGGTCACCGCGGTCGAGCTCGGGGTGGTCGCCGGCGCGTTCAATCGAATGCTCGACGCGCTCGATCGAGCCTCGATCGCGCTGGTCGCTGCGGAGCGGCTCGCGGCCATCGGTCGCGTGGCCGCCGGGGTGGCTCACGAGATCAACAACCCCATCGCCATCATCCGCGGATACCTCAAGACAATGCGCCAAGAGGCCCAGACCCCGGAGCTCCTGGAAGAGCTCGTGATCCTCGACGAGGAGGCCACGGCCTGCCAGCGCATCGCGGAGGATCTTCTCATGTACGCGCGATCTCCTGCGATGGAGCCCCGCGCCGTTCAGGCTTCGGAGCTGCTCCAGGACGCCGTGGAGCGCAGCGAGGGAATGCCGTCACGTCAGCGCCCAGAGGCGGCACCGGCCGTGGTCCTGGACGCCGAGCCCGCGTTACTCTCGGTGGATCCCCTCCGGATCCGACAGGTCGTGGTCAACCTCGTCAAGAATGCCCGGGAAGCGACCGTGGGCGAAGAGGCGGTGGAGGTGCGTGGAAGACGCCACGGGACGGACTACCGGATCGAGGTGCTGGACCGGGGCAAGGGCCTTTCGACCGAGGTGCGCGAGCGGCTCTTCGAGCCTTTCTTCACGACCCGACGAGATGGAACCGGTCTCGGCCTCGCCGTTTGCTATGGTCTCGTCACCGCACACGGTGGAACCATCCGGGCGGAGGCAAGAAGCGGCGGCGGATCGCAGTTCGTGGTCGATTTGCCCGACGTCCTCGTGGACGAAGAAAGAGAGAAACAGGAGCGAGAATGAAGCCGACGGTGCTCGTGGTCGACGACAAGGCGAACATGCTCGCGTTACTCTCCAAGGTCCTGGGAAAGAGCGCTCGGGTGCTCACGGCCCGTGGCGTCCGCACCGCACTGCAGGTGCTCGAGTCCGAGCCGGTGACGGTCGTTCTCTGCGACCTGCGCATGAATGACGGCGACGGGCTCGAGGTCCTTCGGGCCGTCCGCTCCCGTTGGCCTGGCGTGCCGTTTATCTTGATGACTGCCTACGCCACCGTCCCCACGGCCGTCCAGGCGATGCGCGAAGGCGCTTACGACTACGTCACCAAACCGTTCGATCCGGACGAGCTCCGCAGCCTCGTGTTCAGGGCGGTGGCGCAGGCCGTCGTACTCGAAGGGACGCCGCAACCTCTGGAGGCCACGGGCTTCGGCGCGATGGTCGGCCGCTCCCCCGCGATGCAGGCCGTTTACCAGATGATCGACCGTGTCGCTCCGACCGACGCGACGGTGCTGATCCTGGGTGAGACCGGCACCGGCAAAGAGCTCGTGGCCCGCGCCGTCCACGAGCGCTCCTCCCGATCCTCGTCGCGTCCCATCGCCGTCAATTGCGCAGCCATTCCCCGATCGCTCATGGAGAGCGAGCTCTTCGGGCACGCCCGCGGCGCCTTCACCGGCGCGATGGCGGACCGGGCCGGCCTGTTCGAAGACGCGAATGGCAGCACTCTCTTCCTCGACGAAATCGGCGAGCTTCGCCCGACCGTACAGGCCACGTTGACGCGGATGCTCGAAGAGCGGGCTGTACGCCGTATCGGCGAGACCCGCGAGCGGAAGATCGACGTGCGCGTGATCGCGGCCACTCACCGCGATCTCCGGGGTATGATCAAAGCAGGATCTTTTCGCGAGGATCTCTGGTTTCGTCTCAATGTCTGCGTGATCGAGCTGCCTCCGCTGCGGGATCGCGCGCAGGACATTCCAATCCTCGCGCAGCGCTTCCTCGCCGAACGCGCGCCTCAGGGGCGCGTCGCCGCGACGCGGTTTTCCCATGGCGCCATGAGCGCGCTCCAAACGTACCGCTGGCCGGGTAACGTGCGTGAGCTGAAGAGCGCCGTCGAGAGGGCTGCCATCGTCGAAACGACGAGCGAAATCCAGATCGAGTCGCTGCCGCCCGAGGCGCAGAGCGTGAGCCCGCTGCGGCTGACGAGCGCCAGCGACGTGGACCTCGCCCAGCTCTCCTACCGCGACGCCGTGGATGCCTCGCGCGAGGAGACGAACCGACGCTACCTGGAGGCCGTGATGCGCCGCTTCCGCGGTGACGTCTCGAAAGCGGCCTCGCACGCCGGCGTGGAGCGTGAGAGCTTCTACCGTCTTCTACGCCGCTGCGGAATTTCGGCGGACGACTTTCGCGAGGAGCGTCGGACGCTGGACGGATCCAAGAATTGAGAGCGGTCGAAATCAGGTCGGAGACCTGGATTTCTTGATCATCGCGACCACTCCGAAGAGCATTCCAATCAATCCAAAGCCTCCTCCAAAGAAGCTCACGGTGAGCGCGCGACGCGCCCGCGCGCTATAGTTGCGTCCATGTTGCCGCTGGCAACAAAGCGCTCTCGACCTGTAAGAAAGCGCGTCCTCGATCGTCGGCAGGGAAATCCATATGAGCCATGAGCACGAATCCGGCACGAGCCTGGACAAAGTGAAGGATCCTGTCTGCGGGATGATGGTTTCGCCCGCAACCGCCAAGCACCGGCTGGAGCACGGCGGCGAGACCTACTTTTTCTGCAATCCCCGCTGTCTGGAAAAGTTCCGCGCGGACCCGGATCGCTACGTCCGCCCGCCGGTCGAGCCACCGGCGCCCCCGCCGCCGGCCGATGCGGAGGCGCTCTACACGTGCCCGATGCACCCGGAGATCGTGCAAAAGGGCCCCGGGACGTGCCCCCTTTGCGGGATGGCGCTGGAGCCTCGGATCGCCTCGCTCGACGAGGGGCCGAATCACGAGCTCGCGGACATGTCACGGCGATTCTGGATCAGCCTTCCGCTGAGCCTGGTCGTCTTCATTCTCGGGATGTCCGAGGTCATCCCGGGGCATCCCGTCCAGCAGCTGCTCGGGCGCTGGCTCCCGTGGATCGAGCTCGCGCTCTCGACGCCCGTGGTCCTCTGGGCCGGACTGCCCTTCTTCGAGCGTGGCTGGGCGTCCATCAAGAGCCGCCACCTCAACATGTTCACGCTCATCGCCATCGGAACGGGCGCCGCGTACGGCTACAGCGTCGTCGCGACCCTCGCGCCGGGGTTACTCCCGCACGCGTTCCGGCACGGCGGAGAGGTTCCGGTCTATTTCGAGGCAGCGAGCGTGATCACCACGCTGGTCCTCCTCGGCCAGGTGCTCGAGCTCCGTGCGCGCAGCCGGACGAGCAGCGCGTTGAAGGCGCTGCTCGGCCTCGCTCCGAAGACCGCGCGCCGGCTCGATGACGCTGGAAAGGAGCAGGACGTCCCGCTGGCGGAGGTGCAGGTCGGCGATCGATTGCGCGTGCGCCCGGGAGAGAAGGTCCCCGTCGATGGCATCGTGCTCGAAGGGACGAGCTGGGTCGACGAGTCGATGATCACGGGAGAGCCCATCCCCGTCGAAAAGGGGCCCGGGGATCGCGTGGTGGGCGGCACAGTCAACGGGACTGGCAGCCTGATCATCCGAGCGGAGAAGGTCGGCGGAGACACCCTGCTCGCCCGCATCGTGCAGATGGTGGCGGAGGCGCAGCGGAGCCGCGCGCCCATTCAGCGCCTCGCTGACGTCGTCGCCGGCTACTTCGTCCCGATCGTGCTCGCCGTCTCGGTGGTGACCTTCGTGGTGTGGGCGTTGATCGGGCCGGAGCCGCGCCTGGCGTATGCGCTCGTGAACGCGGTGGCGGTGCTGATCATCGCGTGCCCCTGCGCGCTCGGGCTCGCCACGCCGATGTCGATCATGGTGGGCATCGGGCGCGGGGCGTCCGCGGGGATCTTGATCAAGAACGCGCAGGCGCTCGAGACCTTCGAGAAGGTCGATACGCTGGTGTTCGACAAGACCGGGACGCTCACCGAGGGCAAGCCCAAGCTCGTCTCGATCGCGACCGCCGGTGAGCTTCCGGCGGAAGAGATCCTGCGTCTCGCCGCGAGCCTGGAGCGAGGCAGCGAGCACCCGCTGGCGAGCGCGATCGTCGCCGGAGCCGAGGCGCGCAGCCTGGCGCTCTCAGCAGCCGAAGAGTTCCGATCGATCACCGGCAAGGGCGTCGTTGGGACCGTGGACGGGCGAAAGGTCGCCCTCGGCAACGCGAAGCTGTTCGAGGAGCTGGGCATCGCGCCCCAGGACCTCGTGGAGCGCGCCGAGAAGCTTCGTCTCGAAGGGCAGACAGTGATGCTCGTCGCCGTCGACGACAAACCGGCCGGCCTCCTCGGCGTCGCCGATCCGATCCGGGAGTCCACCCCCGAAGCGATTCGGCTCCTCCGCGCCGAGGGACTTCGCCTGATCATGCTCACCGGCGACAGCCGCACCACGGCGGAGGCGGTGGCGAAGACGCTCGGGCTCGACCAGGTCGAGGCCGAAGTTCTGCCCGATCAGAAGGCCGCGGTCGTGAAACGCCTCCAGGCCGAGGGGCGAATCGTGGCCATGGCCGGCGACGGCATCAACGACGCGCCTGCGCTCGCGCAGGCAAACGTCGGCGTCGCCATGGGAACGGGAACCGACGTGGCGATCGAGAGCGCCGACCTGACCCTGGTGAAAGGCGATCTCCGCGGGATCGTCCGCGCCCGCCGGCTCAGCCGGGCGACGATGCGGAACATCCGGCAGAATCTGTTCTTCGCCTTCATCTACAATGTACTTGGCGTCCCCGTCGCGGCAGGCGTTCTCTACCCGATCATGGGCTTGCTCCTGAACCCGATGATCGCGAGCGCCGCGATGACGGTGAGCTCGGTGTGCGTCATCGGCAATGCGCTGCGGCTGCGCCGGGCCCAGCTCTGACGCAGCGTTGGAGCGCTAAGGCGCCGTTACCATGACCTCGCCCATCATACCGCGCTCGGCGTGCTCGGGGATCTGGCAGTGGTACATCCACATGCCGAGCGCATCGTAGCGCACCGCGAACCGGACCGAGGAGCTGCGGCCGACGAGGAGGGTGTCCTTCCAGCCGAGCCGCGGCTCAGCGACGTTGGCGCGGCTCAGCACCTGGAAGAACATGCCATGGAGGTGGAAGGGGTGATCGCCGCCCATGACGTTCTTTACCTCCCAGACCTCGATATCGCCGAGGTGGGCGTCGATCGGGTTGTTGAAGGGCCAGATTTCATCGTTGATGAAGAACAGAGGGCCATACTTGCTGGCCAGGTCCTCGTCGAGCGTGAAGGATCGCGTCACGGTCGCGGTGTCCACCGGGAGGGCCGCGATCGTCCCTGCATGTCCCGGCGCTGCATCGAACGGCACGCCTCTTCCCACCTCGATGTCGAGCAGCGCGCGCTCGCTCGCGTCCTCGACGCCATCGCCGCGATCATACGGTAACGCCCGGAGCAAGAGCCTCTCGCCAGGAGAGCTCGGCACGGGCAAGAGGACGTCATAGCGCTCGCCGGGGGCGATCAGCAGCGTGTCGGCGAGATAGGGATCTGGAAGGAGCCCGCCGTCCCAGCCAATCACCGTGAAGGGGTGGCCCGGCACGGTGAGGTGGAAGAAGCGACCATTGGCGGTATTGACGAGGTGCCAGCGCTCCCGGGAGCCGGCTGTGGTTCGCACGAGCGGTCTCGCGACTGCGCTGGGGGAAGGCGCTCCCGGCGACGCTTCCACGGCTGCTGGGACACCGTTGACGAGGAGCACATTGCCGTGGCGACCGTGGGCGATATCCATGGCGGTCCACTCGCCTGCGAGCGCGCCGTTTGACGTGAGCTTGACGTCGTCGAGGACGAGGATCCGCTCCGAGGGCGAGGCGGGGCGCGCGTCCTCACGGATGATCATCGGCCCGTAGAGGCCCCGCTCGATCTGGAGATCGGCGTGGAAGTGCGGGTGATACCAGAACGTCCCCGCGTCCTTGGCGACGAAGCTGTACTCGAAGGTGGCGCCGGGAAAGATGATCTCGTGCGCTCCGTCCATCGCCTCCGGGAGGCGGACACCGTGAAAATGGGCGGTCGTACCCTCGTCGAGCTCGTTCCGGAGGTGAACGATCACTGTATCGCCCTGCTTGGCCTCGATCAGCGGACCCGGGATGCGGGGCGCCGCGTCGGGGATCGAGCCATCCCGATAGGCCCAGACCTCCGCAGGCTGGCCGGTCAGGATCTCCACGCGGGCCGGCGACGCGACCAGCGTCACTTCGACGATGTCTGGATCAGGATTCTGATCGTGGAGCGGCGCGAGATCGATCGAGCGGCCCACGCTCGCCGGCGGGCTCGGCTCCGGTGCAGCACAGGCCACGGCGAGGCAAGCGAGCGCGGCGAGCGTGGAGATCCGCACGGCGGCTACTTGATGAAGAGCGTGAGCGAGGACGTCGCGGTGTTCTTGTCCGCGTCGGTGACGGTGAGCGTGATGACGTGCGTTCCTGCCGTCAGCGGCGCGTTGAACATCGTCCCGGTGCCGATCTGGCCCGACAGGTTGCTCGTCCACACCAGCGAGGCCCCGGTGAGATTCCCGTCCTCGGGATCGGTCCCGACGCCGACGAAGGGGATCGCCACGTTGGCGGCGCGCATCTCCATGTCGCCCGGGTGATTGATCTTGGCCTGGGGAGGCTGCCCGGTGCCCGCGTCGCCGCCGCCTGTGCCTGTGCCTGTGCCTCCGCACTTGACGCCCGAGCCGTCCTTGCGCGGCGCGCCGGCCAGGATCCAGGCGCGGATGGTCTCTTTCGCGACGGGGTTGAGCGGCTTGTCCGAGGGCATCGGATTGGAGGGCGACGGGCCGCAGTAAGGTCCGCCGTTGATCTTGTCGAAGAGGTAGCTCGCCTCGACATCGCACGGCACGATGTACTTCTTGACCACGCCGCCGCACTCTTCCCAGGCGCCGAGCTGGAGGAGACGCTCATAGAGCGGCATGTCCGGGCAGCCGGTGGGCTTCCCGTCCTCCGGGCCGCCGTAGATTTGCGATCCGATCGCAGCATTCTTGAGCGAGAGCCAGCCCCGGCAGCTCTGGTTCTGGGTCGCCGCGTAGGCGACCTCGGAGTGGCAGGAATTGTTACCGGCGCCGCACGACGTGGTGAAGATCGGCACGATGTCGGTCTCGAAGATCGGAATCGCAACGGCGCCGCCCCCGGCCCCTCCGGAGCCGCTCGACGCCGTTCCGGTGGTGGTGCTCCCTCCGGTCGTGGGGCTCCCGCTGGTCGTGAGGCCCCCGCTGGTGGTGTTGCTCCCGCTGCTGCTCGCGCCCGTACCGGCCGAGCTGCTGGTCGTTCCGGGCTCCGAGCTGCAGCCGGTCCAGACGAAGGCGATCGAACCGACGACCAACGAAATCGAGGCAAGCTTCGACATGAGGACCTCCAAAGCAAAAGTCTGGTGCGAGCCTATCGGATCTCCTGGGCGGTGTCGTCGGCTCTTTCCTCCGAAGATGTGTCCGATATGGTTACAATTGCTTCCGCGGCCGGTCGGACGAGCAGCATCCACGCTGAACTCCAGCGCCGGCCGCGGAAGGGGCGGGAGCGGCTGGCCCCGCCGCAGCGTTGGGCGCCGCCGCGTATCCGGCTGCTCGAAGCGCCTCGACCATCGCCGCGGCGGAGGGCTCCTCCCCTTCATGCTCGACGATCGCCTTGCCCTCACGGAGGTGAACCTCGACTCCGTGGACGCCCTCGAGGTCGCGCAGCGCGCTCTCCACGTGACGAATGCACGAGTGGCAGGTCATCCCCTCGACGCTCAGCACAGTATTCATGAGAAGTGTCCTTTCAGCGAGCCGTCTCTTTCTCAGCTCACATCAGGCAGACGCACTTCCCCCGGAAGCATTAAGCAGGTGCAGACTGCTCCGCGGATCTCGTCCTCCGGATCCGCGTGCTTCTCAAGCTCCTCCGCGAAGGCGGCCAGCGCGCGCTCGGCGACGTCATGGCGACGGTGGTGGTCGGTGACGGCGTTGCGCAGCGTCCGGTAGAACCAGGCCACCGCAGATTCGTCGCTCCGGAGCGTCTCGATGCGGCCGATGCCGCGCACGAACGCCTCCTGCAAGATGTCTTCGGCCAGGGCTCGACTGCCGACGCGCGACGAATTGTCTTACTTTATCCTACCTTGCGCGCGTCCCCCCCGCAGCGTGCCTCGCAGCGTCACAGCTCGGCCGCCGCGACGGTGCGCAGCTCGAGGAGCTCGCCCGCGGCGACGTCACGAGCTTGGCCTCGACGAGCACTCCTCGACTCGCGCGGCGCCCGGCGGGATGGTGGTGTCGACGCTCCCTGAACAGAGTGACGAGCGGCCTCGACAACGAGCGCCCCCTCGACGAGCGCGGCCTCAATGAGCTCCACCTCGACGAGCACGCGACACCTCGACACCAGGGAGCTCGCCCGCTACGGAAGCGACCTCCCGCACAGCCCATGCCCAAGCGTCCCATTGCCAAACCGAGCCCCTTCGACGGCAAGATGTATCTCCAAGGCGTCTATAGCGTCCCGGAGCGCCTCCCCGCGGAGGACCACTTTCCCTACAACCTCCCTTTTGTCCGCGGCCTCGATCTCGATCTCGA
>Ga0105048_10015807_pt1 | contig 11692 bp, 6 predicted proteins | sample MAT05_FD_78382 | JGI IMG/M metagenome (GOLD analysis project Ga0105048, IMG submission 78382) | Freshwater microbial communities from Lake Fryxell liftoff mats and glacier meltwater in Antarctica - MAT-05 | ecosystem: Environmental > Aquatic > Freshwater > Ice > Liftoff microbial mat | place...
GAAATCGCCTGGCGGGAAGAGGGGCGCGAAACTTCTCCCTCCGTTCCAGAGGGATGGCAGTTCGTGGGCGAAGAGACTTCGTTGACGCGGGAGGTTGCTTCGCAACTGACATCCGCCGGTGATTCCTGCACAAGGATGGATTTTGCCCGGTTGCCAGCTTCCGGAAAAGACGAACACATCGTCTATTTTTCCCATACCACCGGGGAAGGCAACGCCGATTCCGCCAACGCAGCGTGCGTCGAGCTTTTGGAGCTGGTGCAAAAACTTGCTGCCGACGGAACGACCCATCGGTTAACAGTCGTTACACGTTGCGCCCAGCCGGTGGATGGCGGTCCGGTTTCCCCGGCGGAAGGTGCCCTGGTCGCGCTGGCCCGCGTCATCATGAATGAGCAGGCGGAGATGAACTGCCGGGTCATTGACCTGGGCCCGGAGGAGTCTCCCCTGGCCATCGAGTCCCTCTTGGCCGAACTGCGCCACGGCAGTGAGGAGGAAGTCGCGCTGCGCGACACGAGGCGGTTTGTTCCCCGGCTGGTCCGGACCTCCCCCAAATTGAAATGCCTGATGGGAGCGAACACTCCGTTCCGGCTTGAAGTGGTGAAACCCGGTGTGCTCGACCATCTCGAATTTCACACGATCACGCGAACAGCACCCAAAGCCGGTGAGGTGGAAATTGAGGTTTGTGCGGCAGGATTGAATTTCCGGGATGTCATGAAGGGGCTCGGCATTTACCCCATCGAGCAACCGGCTGATCATCTTCTGGGCGATGAATGTGCCGGCCGCGTCGTTGCAGTCGGAGAAGGCGTTGCTCATCTGCGGGAAGGTGACGAAGTGATCGCAATTTCGCCGGGCTGTTTTTCAAAGTTTATCACGGTGCCTGCCGCCTTCGCGGTGCGAAAACCAGCCGGCCTTTCCTTCGAGGAGGCAGTAACGATTCCCGTGACTTTTCTGACCGCACAGTACGCCTTGCATCATCTGGGCCGGATCGAACGTGGTGAACGCATCTTGATTCACGCCGCAGCCGGGGGAGTCGGCCTGGCCGCACTCCAAATTGCCCGGCTGGCCGGTGCCGAGATTTTTGCGACGGCGGGAAACGACGAAAAGCGGGCGCTGGTAAAAAGCCTGGGGGCCGCACATGTGATGGATTCCCGCTCGCTTGATTTTGCGGAGGAAGTGATGGAAATCACAAACGGTCGCGGCGTGGATCTGGTGCTGAACTCGCTGGCAGGCGAGGCGATTCCAAAAAGCCTTTCGGTTCTCGCGCCTTACGGGCGCTTCCTCGAAATCGGCAAGCGGGACATCTACCAAAACAGCCGGCTTGGCCTGCGTCCGTTCAGTCGCAACCTTTCCTTCTTTGCCATGGATCTGAGTCAGTTGCTGCGCGACCGCCAGACTTTTATCGGACAGATGTTCGGGAAATTAATGCAGCAGTTTGAGGCGCGCGACCTCGTGCCACTGCCCCACAAGATTTACCCGGTCGCCCGCGCTGCCGACGCCTTCCGCGAAATGGCGGCAGGCAAACATATCGGGAAAATTGTTTTCTCCTTGGCCGGGAACGTTCCGGTTCAACCGGCCCAGGACGAGCCGGTGATTTTTCGCGGGGATGCCACGTATTTGATCGCGGGCGGAGTCGGAGGCTTCGGCCTGACTGTGGCGGAATGGATGATCAGTCACGGCGCACGGAATCTTGTCCTGATCGGATCGCGCGACGCCTCGGTCGAATCCGCGCGAAAACGACTCGCCGACGCGGAATCCCAAGGCGTGAGGATTTTGGCAAAGGTGACAGATGTGTCTGATGAAACCGCCCTCGACCGCCTTTTCTCGGAGATCCGCGAAACCATGCCTCCGCTGCTCGGCGTGATCCAGGCCGCCATGAAAATTGACGACGGGGTTCTTCAGCAATTGAATGCGGAGCGATTCCGTGCGGTCATGGCTCCAAAGGCGGGAGGGGCTTGGAATCTGCATGTCCGCACGCGTGAAATGCCTTTGGATTTCTTTGTGATGTTTTCTTCGATAGCCTCCCTTATCGGCAATCCCGGACAGGGAAACTATGCGGCGGCCAACGGATTTCTCGATGGCCTGGCGTCTTACCGCCACTCGCTCGGACTTCCGGCGTTGACGGTGAATTGGGGACATCTCGGCGGCGTCGGCTATGTGTCCCGCCATGCGCATGTCAGCGAATATTTGCATCGTCATGGGCTTCCCGCCCTCGCTCCCCCGGAGGCGCTTGGCCTGTTGGGAAGGCTCCTGCGCTCGGAGGTCACCCGGACCACGGCGATGCGAATGGACTGGGAACATTGGGCCCAGGCGAATCCCCGGCTCAAAAAGTCACCGCGCTTTCGCGAAATCATTTCCTACGAAATATCCGACACGCCGCAGGACGGCAGCCAGGGGGGAATCGCCGCCGCGATCAGGATCGTTTCCGGCCCGGAACGCCTGAAACTGCTGGAAACCTTTATCCGCGAAATGGCCGCGCGCGTGCTCGGAATGCCTGTGTCAAAACTGGACACCGCGCAACCTCTGACAGACTTCGGACTCGATTCCTTGATGAGCATCGAACTGGTCAACCGCCTTGAGGAGGGCCTGCAGTTTCGATTTCCGGTCGAGAAAATTGTGGGGGGCCCGAGCATCCTCGCGCTGGCAAAAATCCTGGCCGAATCCCTTCCGACGCCGCCCGCCACATGCTAAGCATTCGCAGCGGTCTGCATCTGTGCGGCTACAGTCTCTATCTCACCTGCGCATTTCTGGTGCGCCCGATTCCGCTGCCCGCGCTGTTCCTCCTCGGGAAAGCCTTGGGGCTGTTCGCATCTTTCTTTCTGCGCAGACGCCGGTTGTTGGCCGTTTCCAATTTGAAGACCTCACTTCGATTAAACAAAACCGACGCGCAAAAACTGGCCCGCCAACATTTCATGAATCTTGGTGCCAATATCCTTTGCATGCTGAAAGTCCCCTCGATGAGCGACGCCACAGTTTGGCGGCATGTCACTTTTGAAATTTCACCACAGGTTTCCCAACAAGCGGCGGGCAAAGGCCTGATCGCCGTGCTTGCCCACATGAGCAACTGGGAATTGCTCGCGCGCCTCTCCAGACTTTTTCCTCAGCACCGGTTCGGCGCGATTTACCAAAAGCTGGCCAATGCGAACGTCAACCAGCATTTCAACAAAAGCCGCGCCCGCATGGGAATCACCCTCTTTGACCGGAAGGAGGGGTTTTGGAATGCGGTGTCATTTTTGGAGTCGGGTGGCGTGCTCGGCGTGCTGGCCGACCAGTATGCCGGAGTCTCCGGAACATGGATGCCGTTTTTCGGACGCCTCACCTCCACCTCGACTCTGGCGGCGGCACTGGCTCAGCGCGTCGGCGTGGAAATCGTGCCCGTTGTCATTACCACTACGGGACTGGCCCGCTGGCATGTCGTTGTCGGAAATCCGCTGGGAAAAGGAGACTCTCCTGAAAGCATGACCGCCACGATCAATCAGGAGTTGGAACGGCAGATCACCGCCTCACCCGCCGACTGGCTCTGGTCGCACGACCGGTGGAAGACGCCGCATTTCGGATTCCTTCTCACCGCCAGCAAGCGGCGTGTTTTTGTCCCGCCCCGTTTTCATCACGCTCAACTCGTTCCATATCGCATCGTCGTCCGTTCGGTGGATGACCCGACCGAGGCGAAGTTGACCATTCCCGCAGTGCAGGCAATCAAACGCGGACGACCCGACGTTCATCTGACGATTGTCAGCACCGAACTGCTTGCAACATTGTGGAAAACCGTCGTCGAAGTGGATGAAGTTCTCTCGTTTTCTCCCATCGAAACGCCGCTGCGAGTGGCCCGAACCATCGCCCGCTCCGGTCCGTATGACGTTGGTGTTCTTCTTTCTGCTAAATCCCGTTCTGCCTTGGAAATGCTTCTGGCAGGCGTCCCGTACCGGCTCGGCCCTCCCGCCCGGTTTTTCTTGAACACCTGGCGAAATCCGCCGGGCCAGTCCGACCCGGAGTCTCAGGGGGCTGAGCGTTACCAGCGCATCGTGGCCGCCACGGGTGCTGCCATTCAGGAAAGGAGCTTGCCTGCCGACACCCATTGAATAGGGAATGTTTGGCGACGGCATTGGAATGACCCATTATCACCCGAGCTTTCTATGAAAATCCATCCGACAGCGCTTGTCTCTTCCAAGGCACAGCTTGCCGATGATGTGGAAGTCGGAGCTCACGTCGTCATCGGGGACGAAGTGAGCCTTGGACCGGGATGCGTCGTGAAGGCCAAGGCGGTCATTGAGGGAACGACCCGGATTGGGGAAGGCAGTTCCATCGGCTATGGCGCAGTACTCGGCGCCCCTCCGCAAGATCTCGCCTACAAAGATTCCGCAAAAAGCAGCCTGCGCATCGGGAAAAGAAACACCTTCGGGGACTTTGTCACCGTTCATCGCGGGACGAAGGACGGCTCGATGACTTTCATCGGAGACGACTGCCACCTCATGGCAGGTTCTCACCTCGGCCACAACGGCTGCGTGGGCAACAACGTCATCATTGCGGACAATTGTTTGATCGGCGGTTATGTGGAAATCGGCGACGACACGACCCTTGAGAGTGGCTCCGTTTTTCACCAATTTGTGCGGATAGGCCCGCTGGTTCTGGCAAGGGGATGCACCTGGTACATGAAAGATATCCCACCCTATGTTTTAACGTTTGGTGAAAATCTGCTCTTCGGTATCAACTCCATTGGCCTGAGCAAAGCCGGATGGACGGCCGAAGCCTGCACGGAGATTAAACGGGCCTTCCGTCTGGTTTACGGAAGCAAGCTGAATGTTTCCCAGGCTTTGCAAAAAGCAAGGGAGACGGAATGGAGTCCGGCCGCCAGTGCCTTTTTTGATTTTATCGCCGTCTCCAAACGCGGGGTCTGCAGCGCCAAGCGCAGAGGGAAAATCACCTCCCTGAAGACTTGGTGATCTCTGCGACCATCTCGTTATTAAGGACTTTTTCGAGTTCCGCCAACGCCCGGCCGGCGGTGAGAGCGTCGAATACGCGATGGTCAAATGCCATCTGGATGTTCAATTCGCCGTCAGCGCCGGGTGAGCTGTAATAAAGTGTCGAAGTAATGGGCACCAGGAATTGAATCATCCGTATGCCCATGGTCCGAACGGAGTTGACGGAATAGGTTCCGAAGTTGGTGCTCTTTTGTTTCCCTGAGACGCAAAGTCCATACCACCACAGCATCCTGCGAATCGGCCACGGAAACTTCGTGGTACGAATCAGCCGGCGGTAGCTGCCCATCTCCTTGATGGGGCTTTCTTTCAACTGACGCACGCGTCTCTGGATCTCTGGCAGGGAGAGGGTCTCCGGAGCCTGCATCAAACCCAAAAAAACGGCATCTTCGCCTTGGAAGTCGCGACCAACAACAAGGGCGGCGACGCTTTGCGGATGTTCATAGAGGCGCGCAAAGGGGAAATTAAGATAGCTCCGGCGAAGTTCCGGAAAGCGGGCGGAGACGATTCCAAATGACTTTGTGAAAATCGCGCACCAACCAGGCGGATTTGAAACACTGCCGCGGGCATCGGTCAGAGCTTTCACTCTCAGAGTCCTTTCAACCGCAACAGTGGGAACCTTCTGACTAAAAGCAACCAAATCGCCAATCCATCGCCTGGGAAGCGAGAGAGGGATGGTCCGGCCGGATGGTTTTTTCATGCGCAAGGCTTGGCCGTGCACGGTAAAACGGATGGACCGCATCGCACGGAATTGGCCCTCATTCAATGTCCAGGCTTGCCGTTTGAGAAGCGTTTTCGAGTATTTGCTTTTGCCATGAAAATCATAGACCGGCATATCGGCTGGAGCGTTCTGCTCACGACGCTCTTTGGTGTCGCGGTTCTCAGCCTCGTTCTTGTGTTGGGCAATGTGTTCCAGGAGTTGATGGATCTGATGATCAATCGAAATCTGCCGTTGCAATCGGTCTTTTTCTTTATGTGGCAGGCCCTGCCATTCTCCCTCACCTTCACCATACCATGGGCGTTGCTCGCTTCCACGCTGCTGCTTTTCGGAAGGATGTCCGCCGATCACGAACTGGTCGCACTTCAAACCTGTGGCGTCAGTGTTCCCCGTCTCTGCGCACCGGTGTTTCTAGTGGCCTTGGCCTTGTCGGGGGTTTGTCTGTGGATCAATGTTGAAGCTGCTCCCCGTGCTCTGCAAAGAATGCTGACGGCCATCAGTGACTTCGCCCAGAGCAACCCCATGGCCCTGTTTGTTCCGAACGATGTGGTGGATCAGTTTCCCGGCCGCAAAATGTACATCGGAGGAAAAGATGGCCAGACCCTGACCGACATCATCATTTTTGAAACAACCAAAGACAATATTCCAACCAGGATGATCTTTGCCAGGAAAGCAAACATCGACCGCGATCACCGGACTGGCGGACTGCTCGTCCGTCTGGAAGGCGCGCGATTCGAAGACCGCGATCCGCAGGATCCTCTGGACGTCGTAAAGATCCGCAATGGCCTCTCCTTCGATCAAGGCACCTGCCTGCTCTCGCCGGACAAAAGAGTGGGCGCTTCGGCCGAAAGAAAGAAAGGACTCTCGGCCCGGACCCTGGCCGAATTGTCCCAATTCATGGCCGAAGGAGCGGACGGCGACCTATCAAAGGCAAAGGTCGAATATCACCGGCGTTTTTCCATGGCCATGGCCTGCCTGGCTTTCACGCTGCTCGGCGTTCCGCTCGGCACCATCCTGCATCGCAAGGAGACCTCCGCCAGTTTTGGCATCAGCCTGGTGGCGGCCTTCACGTATTTCCTTTTCATTATTCTGGCCCAAACCTTTCAAAGCAGCCCGCAAGCGCACCCGGTTTTTCTCATGTGGCTGCCCAATATTCTGTTCGGAATCATCGGCGGGAGTCTGTTTATTCGACTGGGCCGGCCCTGAGAACCCTTTGGAATTTGACCCAGACTTTCTTGAGCTTCATGCCGACGATTTTTAACCTTCAACTGCCCCGTTCCTTTTATAGAATTTGGACAGTACTTTTTATCGTTAAGATTTTAACGGCTTATTTCCTGCCTCCCGTTGATGACGAGGCTTATTATTGGGTCTGGGGGCAGAATCTAGCCCTTGGTTATTTGAATCACCCCGGAATGGTTGGTTGGATAAACGGCCTGGGGTTGGCTCCCGGGTTTTTCCGAATTCCGTTTATTGTCGTCAATCAACTCAGCGTGCTTATTCTGGCCTGCACAGGACGCGAGCATTTTAATTTTGGTGAAAGAAAACTGCTGCTTATATTGGTGGTTTTTAATTTGATTCCCGTAACGGGAGCGGGTGCCTGCCTGGCTTTGCCCGATTCCCTGTTGATCTTTTTTTGGATTCTGAGCATCCATTCTTCACTGCGGCTTCTAACAAATTCTGACGATCTCTCTTCTGCCGCGTTGTTGGGCATATCCCTGGGCTTGGGATTTTGCTCGAAGTATCACATGGTCCTCGCCCCGCTCACATTAATTCTTTTCTGCCTGTTCTGGCATCGGGCTTTCTTTGGAAAAAGAAAAACCATTTTTATCATTGTTATCTTTGGCTTGGCTGCGGCATTACCGACGCTGCTTTGGAACCAACAAAATGACTGGATTTCCTTCTATTTTCAACTGCGGCACGGCCTGGCATCGCAGGGGTTCAGCGCAACCCGCGTTCTCGGCTACATCGCGGATCAGACTCTGATCATGAGCCCATTTTTAATTCTGGGCTGCTGGAAATTTCAGCCCGTCAACCCAAAAGGCGCGCTTTTGAAATATTTTGCATTCGTGCCTCTGGCGTTTTTTCTTCTGAGTTCCACCCGGGCACCCGTCGAAGGCAACTGGCCCAGCATTGCCGCCCCGGCCCTTGCTTTATCCGTGGTTTTAGCTTTCGAGAATTTGGCAAAGTTTTCCATTGCGTATTACTCAAGCATTTATGCTTTTCTGGCTGCAGTCTTTCTTTTTGCGCCTGCACAGTTGCCAAACAAAGCCAAGGAGCCATTTGCCATGCGAACTTTTGCCCGAGAGACCTTATCCCTTCCCATTCTTTATGGCTCGTCGTACCAAGTTTCCTCACAGTTGTGGCTGCAGCAGGGCAGAGTCGTTTACAAAGCCAAGGGACTTTCCCAATACGTAATGCACGATATGTACGATCTTTGGAAGCAACCGGATTTGCCGACAAAATTTCATATCGCCTACAAAACCTCGTCCTCCATTCCCCGCATGGCAACGCATGTGCCAATACAGGGCTCGAACAAGAGCTACGGAATTTATTCGGTCGTTGAAATGATCAGGAATCAGACGCCATCCGGCCCCATCCAATGAAACCCTATGATTTATGAGCGAGATTTTCAAGATCACCGTTCCGGCGGTTCCATTGGATTGGACCGGCGAACGCCTGACCACGGCAGCAGAATCACAGGTACAAACTGAACATTTTCACCGCTATTTTCTGGCCCGCAGTCTTTGCCGCGATCTGGATGTCCTGGATGTGGCTGCCGGAGAGGGTTACGGAAGCGCCCTCCTGGCGCAGACCGCCCGGTCTGTTGTTGGAGTTGAACTGGACGCTGAAACCATCGCTCATGCCCGCCGGGCCTATGCGAGCTCAAATCTCAATTTTCTTGAGGGTGATGCGCGGCAAATACCCCTGCCGGATCACTCCGTGGATATGGTCGTTTCTTTTGAGACGATTGAGCACTTTTCCGAACACGATTCTTTTTTAGCAGAAGTACGACGGGTGCTTCGACCGGGAGGGCGTCTGCTCATAAGCTCACCGGAACGGGATTGCTATTCATCCGTCTCAAACTCGGCAAATCCACACCATGTCAGGGAGCTGACCGGAGCTGAATTCTTAACTTTGCTTCAAAAAAACTTTTCACACGTTCTGGTGCAGGGACAGAGAACGATCCTGGGTTCCCTGCTGGTTGCCGATAACGCACCCACGACTTCCCAGAAATCTTCCCCACTGATTTTTGAGCGGCACGGCCCTGAGAGATTCGAGGTTTCCCAGAATTTGCCCAGGCCCGTCTATCTTCTGGCAATGGCCTCGGATGAGCCGATCCAGGCGATGCCGGATAGCTTCTTCATTGACAGCGGAGACATCCAAGGGGCTCAGTCGGCAAAGGAGGAACTCTGGCGAACCAAGGTCACGCTGGAAAATGAACTCGCCCTCAAAGTGGCCGCGCTGACCGAAACGGAAGACGCGCTCGTACGCAGGACAGCGGCGTTGGCCGAGATAGCCGGAGTACGCGATGCTCTGGCCGGCAAACTCGCCGATGCCACGGTCGACTCCAACTCCTTCGCGCTGCAAGCCGAGCTCCGGCTGCGGGAAGCCCATTCCAGCCTGGCTGCGCTGCATAACCAGGCAAGAGACCTGGCCGAAGAACGCGATGCACTCGGATCCCAATTGGCAGGCATTCGCAACTCCTGGCGGTTTTCACTCCTGGCCACTTTGCAACGAAATTTACAACGATTGCAACGGAATCTGAAGCGCGAGGCAACGAACGCATGGCTGGTCGCAACCTTGCGGCGGAAGGTGCGATTCGGGCGGCGGCCAAAGGATACCAGCGCGCTGGCGCAGACCGGACTGCCCGCCAACGCCGAAGATGAGAAAGACGTCTTGACCGCATCAGCCAAGGCGGAGTTCCTCCGCTTTCTGGCCTCAGGCGAGCGCCTCGTTTTTCCCGAAGTAGAAACCCCGGACGTTTCGGTCGTGATTGTCCTGTGGAATCAGGCCCATCTGACGCTCCGATGTCTGCACGCCCTGCTTAAACACCAGGGACCCTCGTTGGAAGTCATCCTCTTCGACAACAATTCCCGCGATGAAACCGACACTCTTCTCAGCCGGATCGCCGGCGTGCGGGTTTTGCGCAATACCTCTAATGCGGGATTTCTAGCCGGATGCAATCGCGGAGCGGAGGTTGCGAAAGGCCGCACGCTGCTGCTGCTCAATAGCGACGCCTTCCTGCGCACCGGTTCCCTTGACGCCGCGCTGAAAACCTTGGAGTCCGCGCCGGACATCGGAGCCGTGGGCGGCCGGCTGATCCTTCCGAACGGTCGTCTGCAAGAGGCTGGCAGCATCATCTGGTCCGATGCCAGCTGCCTTGGCTACGGACGCGGCCTTGCAGCGGAAGCGGGCGAAGCCATGTTCCGCCGCAATGTGGATTACTGCTCGGGTGCTTGCCTGCTAACTCCACGAGCCTTGTGGGATCGCCTGGGCGGATTTGATGAAGCCTATGCTCCCGCGTATTACGAGGAGACAGACTATTGCCTGCGTCTGCGCGCGGATGGTTATCGGGTGGTTTACGAGCCTGCCCTGGCTGTGGACCATTTTGAGTTCGGCAGCGAATCAAAGCAAGGCGACGGGGTAGAAGCCATGACCCGTAATCGCAACCTTTTACTAAGCCGGCATCGTGAGACCTTGCAACGGGAACACCTGACCCCCGGAGATAAGAACGTGCTCTTGGCGCGCAGTCCCCTCGTTCCGCAACGGCCCCGCCTGCTTGTGATTGACAATGACGTGCCGCTGAGCGCGAGCGGTTCCGGTTATCCCAGGGCGCGCTCAGTATTAACAGCTGCTCAGGCAAACGGATGGCAGGTCACCCTCTATCCGCTTCATCGTCTGGAGGTGGATTGGAAAACAGCCCGGGCCGAGATCCCCTGGGAAGTTGAAATCGCGACACACCGCGGACCTCACGGGTTGGGGGAATTTCTCCAACAGCGGAGTGGCTACTACCACGCCGTGATGATCAGCAGACCTGAAAACATGGCTTTTGTGCGCGGCCTTTTGAGGAAGACCCCTCATCTTCTGAAGGGTGCCCGAGTCATTTACGATTCAGAGGCGTTGGTCGCGAAGCGGGACATTTTGCGAGCCTGCCTGGAAGGACACCCTTTCGACGAAGCGGAGGCGGGAGCACGCATTGCCGCCGAACTCGCCCTGGCGAATGAGGCGGACGCCATCGTCTGCGTGAACGAAGCGGAGGCGGCCAACTTCCGCAACCTGGGTATTCCCGTTCACATTCTCAGCCACTCCGTGGAGTGCGTATCGGATTCGCCTTCCTGGCAGGAACGCGGCAATTTTCTTTTCGTCGGTCGTCTGCTGGAAAGAGATTCCCCGAATTGGAAGGGCCTCTCGTGGTTCATAAAGAAAAGCTGGCCACTGATCCGCCAAACTCTGCCTGGGGCAACCTTGTCGGTTGTCGGAAAACTGGATCCGCAGTATGAGGAACTGCAAGCTCCGGGCGTGCGATTGCTGGGCAGTTTTGCCGATCTGAAACCGCATTATGACGCTGCGAGGGTATTCATCGCACCGGTTCATTTTGCCGCCGGAGTTCCGGCGAAAATCTTTGAGGCTACTGCAGCCGGCCTGCCGGTCGTGGGAACCCGACTCATGGCACGGCAAGTCTCGTGGGAACCCGGTATCGAAATCCTGGCCGAGGACGATGCCGCCGCGTTTGCCAAAGCCGCCGTCCTTTTACATCAAGACCAATCCACATGGGAGGCACTAAGAACGGCCGCGCAAGCCCGTGTGAAAGCCGAACATAGCCCCGGTGTCTTTAGGGAAAATCTTAGGGAGTTATTGAATCAAAGGGACGGCTCAACGATTAGTTGAGTCGCTTGGCCATGCTGGTGGCCAGACGAATCACCGCCCGCAGCAGCGATGCGATCAGGGGATGCCGGGCGCTCAGTTTTTCCACATGCGAATATCTCTCTTCAATATCCGAAGC
>Ga0105048_10015808_pt1 | contig 11692 bp, 5 predicted proteins | sample MAT05_FD_78382 | JGI IMG/M metagenome (GOLD analysis project Ga0105048, IMG submission 78382) | Freshwater microbial communities from Lake Fryxell liftoff mats and glacier meltwater in Antarctica - MAT-05 | ecosystem: Environmental > Aquatic > Freshwater > Ice > Liftoff microbial mat | place...
ACCCGTGGTGGCATCGGTCCCGGCAAGCTGACCCACCCGGGGAGTCAACTGACGGTAGATCGGATGATCACCCACCCGGCGGTACCAATAGCGGGCGTTCCAGAAGTCGGGCTCGCGCCGGTGGACGATGGCGTGGATCAGTGCCCCCTCCGCGTCGATCATATCCTGAACGAGGTCGTGCGCCTCGTTGTGGTGGTCGTGGTAGAGAAGCCCGGCAGCGACCACGCGGTCCGTGGTTTCCGGACCCAATGCCAGGTCTCCGCACAGGGTGCGAAGACGCACCTCCAGCGGGCGACACGGTAACACCCCCGGCCTGGGCCCCTGTTCAAGGTCCGGTAATTCCGGCGTGCGCAGCAAATTCCAAAGTGCCGCGACGCGCTCGGGCGTAGTGGTGCAAGTCATCGGGAGAACTGGGCCGATACTCCGACGCAATCTTCCGGCCGTCAAACTCAAGCTGAACTTCGGCCTTGCCGACGCCCGCTCCTTTCGTAGTCCTAGGGGAAACATGACGACTGTTGTGCCCTCGTGAATCCGACCGACCTGCGGGGAATCCTCCGCTACATCCCTCGGTTCCGGGAAAAGACCTTCGTGATCGCCGTCGACGGGGCGATCGTCACCGACGACAACTTCCCGAATCTCCTGCTGGATATCGCGGTTCTGCGCTCGCTGAACATCCGGACGGTTCTCGTCCACGGTGCAGCCTTGCAGATCGCTTCCCTCGCCGCCGAGCGTGGGATGACTCCGTCGAATCTGGACGGGGCTGGAATCACGGATGCCGCCACGCTCCAGATCTCGCTGACGGCTGCCAACCGGCTGACCCACGAAATCCTCGAGGGACTTTCGGCCAACGACCTCCGGGCTGCTTCCACCAATGCCGTCATCGCCCACCCGCTCGGGATCGTGGGAGGCGTCGATCACCAGTTCACCGGCAAGGTCGAACGGATCGACACCGAGATGCTCCAGGGTCTGCTTCAGCAGGGCATCGTTCCCGTCGTCCCGCCCTTGGGCTTCGACGGCGATGGAAAGACCTTTCGGGTCAACTCGGACGCCATCGCCTTCTCCCTCGCCACCCAGTTGCGGGCCGTCAAGCTGGTGTACATCACCAGTTCAGACGGTCTCTTCCGCCAGGATCGGCTCCTCCGCCAGGTCGCCGTGGGAGAACTCCAGGCGATGCTTCAGCAGCACCCGTCCGAGCTCCGCCCGGAGACCCTGTACAAGGCACGGTACGCCGTGGCCGCCTGCGAACACGGAGTGCCCCGCGTCCACATCATCAATGGAAAGGTCGATGAAGCACTGTTGGCCGAGGTGTTCTCCAACGAGGGCATCGGAACCCTGGTGTACGCCAACGAATACACCCAGATCCGACGCGCCCTGAAGAAGGACATCGGCGTTCTCTTCAATCTCACCAAAGCGCCGATGGCCGCCTCGGAACTCGTCAAACGCAGCCGCGCAGGCATCGAACGTCAGGTCAGCGACTACTACCTCTTCGAGATCGACCGGAATCCGGTGGGCTGCGTCGCGCTCCACGTGTACCCGGAGCAGAACAAGGGCGAACTGGCCTTCCTGTTTGTCAATCCTTCCCACGAGAACCAGGGCATCGGCAGCAAGTTGGTCCAGTACGTGGAAAGCCGCGCCCGCGAACTCGGCCTCGCCGAATTGTTCACCCTTTCCACCCAGGCGTTCACCTGGTTCCAGAACAAGGCCGGGTTCGTCGAAGCCTCTCCGGACGACCTCCCGCCGATACGCCGCGAACGTTACGACGCCTCCGGACGCAATTCGAAGGTCCTGATCAAACGGCTGCGGTGACTCCGTTGAGGGGGACGAGGTCCGCGAGTCCGAAACTCTCTCCGCTGGCAATGGGGACTCGTGGAACTCCGAAGCGGCCGCGGGCGTCCCCGCCCGCCCCTTGGATCAAGCCCGGTAAAACTCGCGCACGGAGTGGATCACATGATCCACTTGGGCGTCCTCCAACTCGGGATACATAGGCAGCGGCAGGACCGTTCGGGAGACCGTCTCGGCCACAGGGAAGTCGCCGAGTTGCCATCCGAGATCCGCGTAGCACTTCTGCAAGTGCAAGGGCTGCGGATAGTAGATCAGCGTCGGCACCCCCGACGCCGCCAGATGCGCCTGCAACTCATCTCGGCGTTCACTCCGCAGGGCATAGACATGCCAACAGTGGGAATTTCCCTCGGCGGTCATCGGCAACTCCACCGGCACTCCGGCCAACCCGGCGCTGTAGCGCGCGGCAATCGCGCCCCGTCGCTCCGTCCACCGTTTCAGATGCGGCAGCTTCACCCGCAGGATGGCCGCCTGCATTTCGTCCAGACGCGAATTGTATCCGTGAAGATCGTGGAAGTACCGGCGTTCGATCCCGTGCACCCGCAGCATCCGCAACTTCTTCGCCAGCGCCGCATCGGAGGTCACGCACATCCCCCCGTCGCCATCCGCCCCCAGGTTCTTGGTCGGGTAAAAACTGAAGCATCCGATATCCCCCGCCGAACCCAGCCCCTGCCCGTTCCAGGAAGCGCCGATCGCCTGCGCGCAATCCTCAACGATGCGGATGCCGCGTTCCCGCGCCAGCGGCAGAAGGGCATCCAGATGGGCGGCCTGACCAAACAGATGGACGGGAATGATGGCCTTGGTGCGGGGCGTGCAACGGCGCGCCACGTCGGCCAAGTCCAGGGTAAAGGTCCGGGGATCAATGTCGGCGAACACCAGGCGGGCTCCGACCTGGATCACCGATTCCGCCGGCGCGATGTAGGTGAACGGCGTGGTGATGACCTCGTCCCCGGGCCCGACATCCAGGGCCCGCAGGGCGAGGGTCAGCGCGTCCGATCCCGAGTTCATCCCGATGCCGTGACCGGCCCCAACGAAGGCGGCGATCTCCTGCTCCAGCGCCGACACCTGGGGACCGAGGATGAAATGGCCCCGGTCGAGCACTTCGGTGAGCGCCTGGATCAACTGTTCCCGGAGCGCAGTCGTCTGCGCACCCGGGTTCAAAAATGGAACCTGCATCGGGGTGAAGTGGTAAACGGTCGATCCCCCGGGACGAAGCAAATCTTCCACGATCGCCCTGGGAGGCAACTGCCGACGTGAGGAGGCGGATGTAGCTGCCGACGTGAGGAGGCGGATGTCCGCGTGCTTCGCCTTGCCTGAGGTCCGCCTCGTGACCTCGGCAGCTACCCCTCGGACCGTTCGTAGCTGCCGACGTGAGGAGGCGGATCTCAGTCGGGCGAGGGCAGTGTCAAGATGCGCCCGCGTCGCGCTGGGCTGCCCGCCGGAGATTGAAAGAGGATTCACGCAGGCCCTCAGGGCTTCAGAGATGCGTGGCATCAAGGAATTCATGGCCGAGGGGGCGTTGCTTGGACAGCTCTGGATGGAAGGGCATTTCGAAGTTGGCGATCCGCTCACGAATTCAGGCGCAGAGAAACGGCCCATCACAGTTGAAACAAATCGTTCCCGCTAACCCATGAACATCGAATTGTTCCTTGAGGAGCCGTCAGCGGAGGCTTTCTTGCAAGGCTTTTTGCCGAGGCTAATGCCGGTCGGCACGACCTGGAATCCGATCGTGTTTCAGGGCAAGAGAGATCTACTCTGCAACCTCGAACGCAGGTTGAAGGGCTATCAGGCATGGATGCCTTTGGATTGGAAGATTGTGGTGTTAATAGACGAAGACCGAACCAACTGCCGCGCGTTAAAGGGACGGATGGAAGCTGCCGCAGCTGCAGCAGGCTTAATCACGAAGTCCGCAGCCACGGACGGGCGCTTTGTCGTCCTGAATCGCATCGCCGTGGAGGAATTGGAGGCATGGTTTTTCGGAGATCCGACGGCTTTGGCGGCCGCTTTTCCTGGAGTGTCGCCGCATCTTGGAGCGAGGGCTGTCTATCGAAATCCAGATGCCATTGCCGGAGGCACCAAAGGGATGGGTGACGTCGCGCCTCGATGCGATTGATCAGCACCACCGAGGCTCCGCTTTCGTGGGCGAGGGTGACGTGGAGATCGCCGTTCCACATGCTGCCCGGACCGCCGGCACCATTGCTCCCTTCGAATCGCAGCCAGACGGAGATGTCGGTCAGTTGATCGGCGTTGAAGGTGATCGGACGTGTGTCCGAGACCGTGACCGGGGCGCCGCCACCGGGCGCATCGGGGATCTCCAGGTTCACGTCCACCCAGCGGGGAAAAATCGTCAGGCCAGCCTGAACAAAGGGAACTCCGGCGGCACCAAGGTCCAGTGCGGCGGCAAGAGAGGACAATCGCGGTTTCATCATAGGAGCAATTGAAGGGCTCTGGCTTCGATCAGGATCACTGGGCAGGCAGCGGTAAAATCCGGTCGGTCGTAGCGAATCCCTGTGCCGGACGGATGGTATTACGTGATGAGCCGTGGCTACGGCGGGTCGGCTCAAGGACACCCGGTTGAACCTATGGGACTGCCCCATTGCCTTCCTGCCCTCCTCCCACCAAGCCCTTCCCCCGCTCCAGTCGCACCATCGAGAATGGCCTGCCCATTGCTTTTCCAAAGACCTGAAGCCGTATCACCGAATGGAGTGGAGGATGCCACAGCGGGTTAGCCCACGGGCGGATTCCCCTTTGGATCGGCGGAACTTGGCCCCCTTGAATGTCGGGCCAGCATGTCGGGCCAACAATTTCCGCGAACTCCGTCCTCCCTCTCCATCCGGAGCCGTTTTCAATGATTTTGCCCGGTCAGATCATCACCAATTCCTCCCTATGAATGCCGACCCGGTCCCTGCCTTCGTCCCCAAGTCCATCTCCCACCGATGGCTGGCTTGTCTCCTCGCCTTTCTCAACCTCGGTGCCGTCCTGTCCGCCGCCGACTGTTCCCCGCCCCGCAGCACCCGCTACGACGGATCCGCCGCTGCCCGCATCGAGTACAAGTTTCGCACCGGCCATGATGACTCGGTCGCGATGACCCTCGAAGCCTGGGTCTATCGGGAGGATGCCACCCGCTGCGAAACCATTGTCTCCCACGACTACACCCAGTCCTGGTGGTTCGGTTTCTGCCCGCGCCTCCGGTTCTATCGGAGTGGCGGGGCTTTTGCCGATGCGGACGTCGATGTGCCCGCCGGACAATGGACCCATGTGGCCGCGTCGTATGACGGCAAGGCCGTGACATTCGTCATCAACGGGCAACCCGCCGGAATCAAGGCCCTCGCCCATGCCGGATCCGGATTCTCCACCCCGGTCCTCCTGGGAGCAGACCCCGGTGGATACCGCTTCCTCGGATCCCTCGACGAAGTCCGGCTCTGGTCCACCGCACGCTCCACTGCCGAGATCGAATCCGGCCGGTTCCTCGAACTCCGGAACCGCCCGGGCCTCGCCGCCGTCTGGGATACCGGCGGTGATCGTGACCTCGTCAGCAACACCTCCGTCACTCCCGGTGCCGGGACCGGCCTTCAGGTGGCCGGCATCCTCCCCTTCATTCCGGGCAGCCCCATTCCCGCCCCTCCCATCGCGCTCCCAGGCACGCCGGCGCCCATCGAGGGACCCACCCTCTCCGGCGTGGTCCTGAAAGACAAAACGCCCGTGCCCAATGTCTTCCTGGCCCTCGAAGGTCCCGTCCGTCAGGTCACCCTCACCGATGCCTCCGGCCGCTACACTTTCTCCTGTCTGCCGCCCGGTGATTATCGCGTCATCCCGTTCAGCAGCGGACTCGATTTCTCACCGGCGACCGTCGGGATTTCCAAATTCGAATCGGATCGCACGGCTGACTTCACCGCCAGCGCCACCCAGACCCCAAAGCCGTTGGTCTCCTCCGACAAACCCTCCGGCACCCGTATCGAATTGGATCGTCGCATCTACCCCCTGGACTCGCAGGTCCACGCCACCCTCACGCTCGCTCATGAAAGCGATGCCACCGAGCACTACGCCCTCATCGCCTCCACCACGACCGGCGATGTCGAGTTGATGGTGCTGAAGAAGGACCCCTCATTGCCCCGTGTCTTCCGAACCCAGACCGGCCTGATCCTCACCCCGGAAGCCTCCACTCCCCACGACGCCCAACTGAGGGTCGTGCCCGGCGATCGGATCGCCGTCCTTCACTACCTCGCCGTGGATGCGTCCGGGAGCGGTTCGGATGAGCAGGCCGTCGGCGACTTCGCCCTGATCCGCAATGCCGGCTTCAGCGGTTCGCCCGTCGTGATCGAACCCGGCATCGCCGCCAGTTCAGACGAACTTCAACCTCCGACCGGGGGCAAGCCCTTGGGAACGTTGCTCGCCCGGAACGGTTGGCCCATCCAGATCCCAATCAATGAAGTGGTGTTCTTCCCCCGGGACGCGGATGACCTCAAACGGTTCGTCGATGCCACGAAAGGAACGGTGCAAGCCGTCCAGGGCGATCCCCAGACCGGGGAAAGCCTGTCCTACCTGATTCAATGGACGCCGCCCAAGGCGGACCTCGTGTCCCTGCGCCAACTTCGCGATCTCCTCGACCAGAAGGACGAAGTCTTCGCCAGCAACTCCGAGGCGCTCGATCTGTGGGCAGGCATCCTCGAACTCCGCCTACGCGGCTTCATCGTCGCCTCCAATCCCCGCCTCCAGTTCCACGATCTCCCCGGTGTGTCCCCGTTGGAAAGCGGTGCCGGCGATTCCCGCTCCCGAACCTTCCTCAATGAAGGTCCCCTCAACGTCCCCCAGCTTTGGGCCTTCCTCGCCCTCTGGGATCGCGATGAAGTCCGCATCCCCGCCGCCATCCTCGACGTCGGATTCGCCCCCAGTCCGGATCTCCGCACGCCCTTGGTCGAATGTGACATGGAGGGAGCCGGCCCCGGCGGAATGCTGTGTGGTCCGGGACGCGCCTTCGGTGTCCAGCGCGTGGGCAACAGTCTTTTTGGAAACCGTACCTGGCACGGCACCGGGGTCGCCTCGACCCTCGGTGGTCGCCTCAACAACCGCTGGACGCCATCCGATGGTCAGACCGGCGGACGCGCGGGTGTGGGAGGTCAGGTGGTGCAACCCCTGCTCTACCAATACGGCCTCGGTTCCTACGTGTTCGAGTTCGGTGCGGGCATGCGCAAGGCCACCCTCGACGGCGCCAGTGTCATCAACATCAGCGGGGGTTATCCCTGTCGCATTGCCGACACCCTCGGCATCGGATTCAACATCTGCTCGCCCGGAGGTCGTGCCGCGCTTTGCGCCACCGCCACCGCCGTTCTCGCCACGGCTTCCGCCGCCATCTGCGCCACCGCCGGCCTCACCGCCGCCATCCCCATCGTCGGGCCCATCATCGCCATCCCCCTCTTCGTCGCCTGTGGCGTCGCCACCGCCGCCACCGTCGCCGGAAGTGCCGCCTGCTTCGCCACGCTCGTCCTCGGCGATCCGCGCGACCCCATGATCGAAGGCGTCCGCTTCGCCACTGACCGCGGCGTCCCCATCGTCGTCTCCGCCGGCAACCGCCTTTCCGCTGAGGTCCTCCCGCCGATCGTCCGCGACCTCATCGACTTCAACGAAGTGCGCATCGAGCAATGGCAGGTGTTCCCCGCCATGATCGAGCCCTGCATCGTCGCCGGTGCCACCGCCGACAACTGGCCGTTCAACAACCTCCACTTCACGGGCAATCGCGTGAATCTCTGGGCCCCGATCCGGACCGCCTATTACCGGCCCGTCCCCGAGGACTCCCTGACCCCGGCCAACACCTGGATCCGCGAATTCATCGGTGGCACCAGCGCCGCCGCCCCCTACACCGCCGGGACCATCGCCGCCATGCAGGCCGTGAATCCTTCCCTGAACCCACGCACCCCGGGCCTCACCGACGCCCAGCGCCGCGCCATCCCCGCCCGCATCCGCGGCATCCTCACCAACAGCGCCTGGACGACTGCCGAACTCGCTGCCATGGCTCCCGCCGATCAGGTCGCTGCCGTCAACGCCGGTGCCGCGCAACGCCGGCATCTCATCAATCCCTTCCGCGCCGTCCAGACCGCCGCTGCCGGCATCATTCCCGACTTCAGCTCCCTCGGTTATGACACCCGCCTCAACTTCAATGAGGTCAACCCGGCCGAAGCTGCGGATGATCTCGCCAACGCACGCCGTCTCCCTCTCGGCCCCCAACAGACCGGTACACTCATCAATATCCTGGGCGAGGAAGGCGCCCCGGATCGGCAGGATGTCGATTGGTGGAGCTTCTCCATGCCCCCGAGTGCCGACCTTCTCTTCGCGCGTGTCCAGCTCACCTACCCCCGTGGATTCGGCGACCTCACTCTCGGTGGCCTGAGTCTGGTCCGCACCGAATTGCTCGGTGCCGAAACCCGGCTCACCTTCGAGACCGCCGCCCGGTTCCCAAACTCCGAGGTCCGCTTCCCCGTCCGTGGCGTCGGCCGTGCTGACAACGTCTACAAACTCCTCCTCGAAGGAATTCGCCCCGCCGGTTTAGCTCCCGAACCGGATGCCTTCGATCGCAACGATCTCGTCAACCCGGTCCGACCCAACAACAACATCCGCGACCGCGCCGTCCGCCTCGGCACCACCCCCGACCGCGCCTGGCAGATCCAGCCCGGCGATATCCTCAGCGAACGTCAGGAACTCCTCGTCAGCAACCTCACTTTCCACACCGGCACCGATGTCGACTGGTTCCGTATCGACGCCCTTCCCGAGCTTCAGGGATGCCAGCCCAGCCTCGAGATCCACTTCGATCGCGGCGTTCAATGCACCGTCTACGGACGCACCCGCCGTTCCGAATCGGAAGTCATTGCCCGCTCCGCGGCTTCGCCGGTCACCCTGCCCGAGGCCAACCAACCCGGGGTGCCCCTCTTCGTCCTGTTCGAGAACACCGATCCCAACCGTCCCCTCCGTTACAAGGCCCGCTTCGTCTACCGCGCCTTGTCCCCCGAAATCTGCGCCCTCGCCGATCTCGCCCGCAGCCGCGGGGCCTCCCAGGGACGCGACCTCTTCGGCAGCGGCGTGTTCCCGTTCCCCTGTCCGGCACCCGATTCGCTCACCCTCAATCCCGGTGACTTCCTCCAGTTGCCCGGTCGCGAAAGCGATCCCTTCGGCCGCGTCATCAATCCCGAGTGGAACCTCATCGAATGGCGCGGTGGCGGTGATTTCGCCGCCCGGATCCAGATCCCCGGCAACGCCTCCCTCCGCGTCCGTCTTCTGCAACTCGACGGCACCCTCCTCTCTGAAGTTGCCACGCCGGACCTCGGCGATGCCAAGGCCGGACCGCCCGACGATTTCTCCGGTGCCCGCACCCTGTTCCTCCGTCAACCGAGCCTCCTGCCGGGCACCTATATCCTCGAGTACAGCCAGGGCACCCTCGGCATCCTCATCGGATTGAACCTCCCCCGGAACGCCATCCGTGATGGTTCGCCCGCCCTCGAAGATCTCGATGCGGGTCCCCTCCCCACGCCGCCCCTGCTCGAAGCCTTGGCCGCTTCCGATCCCGCCAAGCCAATCCTCCACCTTCAATGGCCCGCTGCTGAACGTTTCCCCCGACTCGAACAGGCCACCTGGTTCGGTCCCGATGCCACCTGGACTCGAACCGCCATTCCCGCTCAGTTCGCCAAGGGTTTCTTCTCCACGTCCATTCCGTCCGGCGATGACAACCGCTTTTTCCGACTGATCGCCGATCCCGATGCCTGTTTCGATGCCGGTGCCTTCGGGCCGGGTTCCCATCCCAATCCATGGGTCGTCGGCGGATACGAATTCACCGGGGTCGCGGCTCCCGGCGGTGCCCCCTCATCTGAAGTCCTGGTGCGCCTTCAGGACGGGGTCCCGGGCATCGACGTCAATTCCCTCCTCACCGTCGCCCTCCCCGAACCCGCCAACAGCGTTGAACTCGGGTTCGTCTCCCGCTCCGGCCTCGTGACCTTCGCCGCCTACGACGCTGCCGGCACGCTCGTCGCCAGCGAAACCGTCGCGGGCATCTCTTCCTCCCTGCGTACCGTCACCCTGCGCTCCGCCGGCACCGACATCATCTGGGTCGATGTCCATTCGCCCAACCTCCTCACCGTCATCACGCGCATCTGCTCCCGCCATTTCCCACTGCTCTCCGGAGGCGATCTCGCCGATGACTGCCACGATTTCCGATTGGATCCCGTCGGTCCGGTGGCCAACCCCCTCGAAGCGGACGGAATCAAACTCAGTTCCTGGCTGCCCTCCGACAGCGCACCGCGTCCCGATCCCGATACCCGGATCGAATCACTCTCCGGTGAGACCGGCTATCTCGTGGCGTATCGCACCGAAATCGAATTCGCACGCCCCTGTTCCCTCGTCCACATCGACTTCCTCCAACTCGCCGGTCTGGTCGACTTTGAAGCCTTCGATTCCGCCGGCATCTCGATCGACTGGCGCCGGTTCACCGGCATCACCGGAGCCCCCCAGTCGGTTCACCTCGGTTCACCCGGCACCGCCGTGAAACGCATCCTCGTTGTCGCCCCCAACAACCGGACCGTTCTGCTCCGCATCTGTTGCGACGGCAGTGCCGCCGCCCCCAACAGCAATGGCAACTGCGTCTCGTTCCCGGTCGGCACCACGCCCCGACCCAACCCGTGGCACATCGGCGGCCTGATCCTGAGTCAACGCAACCTCGCCGGTGTCCCCGCTCCGACGGTGGCCATGGGCGAACGCAACGGCGAAACCGGCATCGACCTCATCCCGGGCGAAACCTCCCTCCAGCTGCCGATGGCCATGGACGAAGTCACCCTGCGCCTTGCCCTTGAAGGCGCCCGCCTCGAGATCGAAGCCCAGGACGCGGGCTACCGCACCGTCGCCCGCGCCTCCGTCGTCGGACCCGGTCCGCTCATCGCCACGCCCACCCTCCGCGGAACCGGCATCGTCCGGATCCTCATCAAGCCCACCAACGCCAAGGGCATCCTCAGCGGGATCTGCCGGTGACAAATTGACACCGCCCGGGGGCCGACCCTTGGGCTCCCCGGGAGAGGGTGTGGGGCTCCAGCGCTTGAACCGCGCGGAGCGCCCTGGGGTGCGTGTGGCGGCCCGCCACCGCTTTGCCCGCGGGCCATCGAACGTCGGGGACGTCCCCGCGCACCCGTCGGCAAGGAATCCTCACGCGAAGCCGCGAAGCCGCAAAGATGGCCTTCCATTCGGGAGGGATCCGAAGAGGACCCCGCCGAGGCTCTGCCGCAGGCGCGCTTGCAGGGTTTCAGAGCGTGGTTGGATGAGCAAACCGGCTACTGGCAATACTGACACAACCACTCGTCCCGGACATCAGCCGATGCCATTACAGAGTTTCGAAAGACCAATTCAAAACTCAGTGCCAACAATGGCTATGTTGGCAAAGTCCCCTTCGACTTAGCGCACTGGCAGAAGGTGGCGGCGAAACAATATCCGAACGGTCTTCCCAAGCCCTATTCCAGCGACCCGACGCAGTGGTTGTTCAACGGCCACCCCGCCGGTGCAGACCAGCCGTTGCAAGTGGCCGTGGCCCGGTTGCTCGGCTACCAGTGGCCGCGCCAGACCGGGTCGAGTCGCGAGGCGGGACTGGACTGGAAGGTGGATTTGCGCCCGGCCCGCGGTGCCCGACCGATTAACAGCAAGGGAGAATTCTCGCGCTACGAAGTGGTGCGCCTTCCACGAGAAGGCATCCAAGAATCAGAGGTGCTGCTGGGCTTGGTGAGCCGGCGGTACCGGCCGCTGCAAAACGTCGAGGCGTTCGAGTTCTTTGATCCGATCGTCGGCGCGAACAAATCACATTTTGAAACCGCCGGAGCCCTGGGCGAAG
>Ga0105048_10015809_pt1 | contig 11692 bp, 11 predicted proteins | sample MAT05_FD_78382 | JGI IMG/M metagenome (GOLD analysis project Ga0105048, IMG submission 78382) | Freshwater microbial communities from Lake Fryxell liftoff mats and glacier meltwater in Antarctica - MAT-05 | ecosystem: Environmental > Aquatic > Freshwater > Ice > Liftoff microbial mat | place...
AGCGATTGATGGCCCCGCGGGTTGTTGAGCAAGGTCACGCGGCTCGAATCGGCGTCCCAGCGGACGTTGGTCAGGTCGTAGGGGTTCGCGAACGGTTCCAGATCGATCCACACTTCGGCCTTCGCGTTCGCAGAGAAAAGCCGCGGCTTTCGCCTGTTGATTTTGTCGCCCGGCTTCGGTTGCTCCACCTTGAGCGCCCGCGGCAAGTACCGCCCCTCGGGGGACGATTCCACCAAGTGGAACTTGCTCGACTTACCGGCGATCACCTGGAAGAAGAACAGCTTCGACGAATCCGGCGACCAGTAGAACTCGGCTTCGTGGAACGCCTTCTCCGAACCGTCCCCGGTCAGCGTGAACGGTTCGTCCGTGTCCCGGTTCTTCAGCATGACGTTGAAGTTTTCGTCCAGGTACGCCTCCCACTTCCCGTCGGGCGAGACGGGATTCGCAGCATACGGACCGGCGAGCGAGTCCGGATGCGGCGGGAGTTTCTTGCCGGCCCGAGGTGATGAATTCTCCAGAATCGCCTTGTCTTGAACGGGGTCGTACTTCCACGGCCAACCGAACGCGCGAAAGCGGATCGCGCCGTCGTTGAGGCGGAGCGAGGTGATCGGCAGGTCCGTCGCATCGACTTTCTCATCCGCGGCTTTGCCGAGCGCCGCGGCGAGTTTGACGGGGTCGAACGCCGGGGCTTTCGACTTCTTGATCGGATCGACGACGATGTAATCCGTAGCGCGCTCGCGGCGGACCCGGTACCAGAACCGCGGGCCGCCGTCGATCCACTGCGGCGGTTCCGGAAGGTCGTACACGCCGTCCGGCAGGAGCGTCGCGAAGAGATTGGCCCGGTCGTAATCGGCTTTCGTGCCCTGACCCAGGGCGGTGCCGACGGTAGCGAGCAAAGCCCCGAGCACGGCGAATCGACGCATGGGCGTTCCTCGGAGTTCGGCGAACGGGCGGAGCGAGTATACGCTCGGAATCATCGGAGGGAAATCTCTCGCAAGGCGGCGTCGTATTCTTCGGGCGTGTTCAAGTTTCGCAGCGACTCCAACGTCGGGTCCGACTCTGCGAAGTGCCTTTCGTCCAAATACCGCGTGGGAACTAACTCGAACAGATCGACCATCCGTAACCGGCCCGAACGGAGTTGCGACAGCACGATGTCACTCGCGTCGATGCGATACGCCGCGGTGAGAGGGTGCAAGAAACCGCCGACTCGCGGCACCGCGGCTTGAACGCCTTCGAGCGACGCGATCAGCGTGCGAATGAACGCGGGTTGCAGGAACGGAGCATCGCACGGCGAAAGGAAAACGGCATCGACGCGACCGACGAGGGCGTGCAAACCCGCGGCCAACCCGCCGAGCGGCCCGCGGGCTTCGACGAAATCGCGGACGACTTCGACTCGGGTGGGCAACGCGGGGAGGTCCTGAATGTCCGCCGCGACGACCACGACGGGATCGACGACGGAACCGACGATGCGGACCGCGCGCTGCAGCAGCAGTTCGTCGCCGAACGGCAGCCAGGCCTTGGGTCGGCCCATGCGGGACGATCGACCGCCGCAGAGGATGATGCCGCCGACTTTCATTGCGAGGTTCATAGTTTACGGGGATTCAACACGAACGGGGAATCGCCCATGGCCCCTCGGTATCGCATCGGCGTCGTCGGCTTCGGCATGGCCGGGGGACTATCCGCCTATCTCCTGGCCCGAGACGGACACGAAGTCACCGTGCTCGAACAGGCGGAACGGCTGGGCGCGTTCGGCGCGGGCATCCTGCTCCAACCCTCGGGCCAAGCGATTCTCAACCGGCTCGGTTGGTTGGATGCCGTGCTCGCACGGGCGGCCCCGCTCAACGAACTCTACGCCCGCCACGTCGGCGGGAAAGAGATGATCAACAACCGCTACTGCGATTACGCCCCGGGGTGCAAGGCCTACGGCATCCACCGCGGCGTGCTGTTCAACGTCATCCACGACGCCGTGCAAACGCAACCGATCGAAATGCGACTCGGCTGCGCCATCACCGGTCGAACCACCGGCCGCGACGGGGTGACGCTGCACGATGCCAAGGGGCAGAAGCACGGGCCGTTCGACTTCGTGATCTCCGGCGACGGTTCGCGGTCCCGCCTCCGCAAGGCCCTCCACTTCCCCGCCTACGTCACCGAGTACGACCACGGCACGCTCTGGCTCATCGCCCCCGGCACCGCCATGCAAGGCCGGCTCCTGCAAGTCGTGCAGGGCAATCGAAAGTTATTCGGATTGCTTCCCCTGGGCGACGGACTGAGCACGCTTTATTGGGGGCTGCCCGTGCGAGATTACCCCAAGCTCAAAGCTCGGGGGTTGGCCGCGCTCAAGGCGGAGATCCTCGCGTTCAGCCCGGAGTCTGCGGAAACTCTGGAGTTCTTGCACGATTTCGACCAGTTGCTGCTGACGACGTACCGCCACGTTTGGATGCCGCGGTGGTTCGACAAGCACACGCTCTTCATGGGCGACGCGGCCCACGCCATGAGCCCGCACCTCGGCCAGGGGATCAACCTCGCCATGATGGACGCGGTCGCGTTCGCGGATTGCTTGAAGCGCGCGTCGAGCCCATTCGCAGCGTTCCACGCCTTCCGCCAGCAGCGCTGGCGGCACGTGCGGTACTACTCGATGGTGACGTACTTCCTCTCCCCATTCTTCCAATCGGACTGGTCGTTCCTCGCCTGGGGGCGGGACATGGCCCTGCCGATCCTGCCGAAGATCCCGCTGATTTATCAGCAGATGTTGCTGACCGTAACGGGGCTCAAGGACGGATTCTCGGGCGGAAAGATGGACGTGTAGTCAGACGAGCCACGTTTTGTTGGTCCCATCTGTTCGGCAGACTTCGAGTTTGGGGCCAAGGCGTTTCGATCCGCCGAGCCGGAACGCGAGCGGGAGCACTTCGCTGACGAGATAGTCCTCCCCTTCGAATTTCGCCGTGGGGATCGGAGACAAGCGTCCTCGTGCGAGGCGAAGCAGACTCGGTGTTCGCGAATCGCGTTCGATGACCAACAGTTCGCGGACGCCGAGGGTAGCGTAAAAGTCGAGCTTTTTGAGGGTATCGTCTCCTGGGCTGCGGACCTCGACGAGGAAATCCGGTCCACCTTGCCAGTGGGTTTTGCGATCGATCGCGGAACCGTCGTTCAAAACCACGACGACATCGGGACAGCGAAAATTGTGCTCCCAATCGTCCTCTCGGTCGCTGACATTCGCGCCGGGCTGGACCCGACCTAGCCCTGGAGTACGAACGACTTCGCTGATGGCCCCGACGAGGTCGTTGATAATATCCTGGTGATCGTTGTTCGCCAGCGGCGGCATGACGTAGACTCCGTCCCAGACTTCGTCGGAGCGATCGATTCCGAGTTCCCGCCGCTTGGCGATCAGGTCGTTCGAGACCAATGGTTCGAGAATCTGCATGTTCATCGCGCTTCCCTCGCACCCGCCTTCATCAGTTGAAATGCTATCATAACCGAAACCTCGTTTCACCTACGGGCTCCTCCCATGCCGCAGATCCTCCTCGTCATCGGCGATGCCGCCGAGGTGCTCGACACGTTTTACCCGCTGTTCCGGCTGCAAGAGGAGGGGTACGAGGTCCACGTCGGCGGTCCGGCGGCTCGGGTCTATCACCTGGTCCAGCACGACCGCCATCCGGACTGGGACATCACGGTCGAATCGGCGGGGTACAAGCTGCGGGCGGACGTGGCGTTCAAAGACGTGGACCCCGCGGACTACGCGGGGCTCGTGATTTCCGGCGGGCGGGCACCCGAATACTTGCGGTACGACCAAGACTTGCTGCGGATCACGAAGGCGTTCTTCGCGAGCCAGAAGCCCGTGGCCTCGGTCTGCCACGGGATCGAGGTCATTTCCGCCGCGGGCGTCATCGGCGGGTACACGGCCACGACCGTGGCCAAGTGCAAGCTGGACATCGAACCGTTCGGCGGAACTTACGTGGACCGCGAAGTCGTGGTCTCCAAGAACCTCGTCACCGCGCGCACTTGGCACGACAACCCCGCGTGGATGCGGGAGTACATCAAACTGCTCAAGGCGACTTCGGCTTGAGTTCCGCGGTCGCGGGGGAACCCGCTGTGCCCCGTCCGTTCGTCAGCATCTGCAACTCGTTCGCATCGGCCGCGGGATTGTTGAACCCCGCTTTCATGAACGCCGTGGTCCACGGATCGAGCACCGAAGGCGAGGTCGATGGCCGCCTGGCCGTTTGCACCTGACACGAGTACTGCTTGCGGCCCAGCCAGTAGCTCGAACCGAACTTCGGCCCCGCGTCCCAGGGACCGTCCGCGGGTTCGAGAGCGATCCGGAATTCCGGTTCGCGATCCAGCAGAGGCACTTCCACGCGGTCGATCGGCTGGCCGTTCCCATCGAAAAGCGCGACGTGAACGTCGCCGCGGCCGCGGTGCAGCAGGTGCCAGTGGAAGTGGATCCCCTCTTCCGCGTTGAGCCCCGGGGACGGTCCGCTGATCCAGGCGACCCGCGCATTCGGCGAGGCCTCGCGTTCGACGTGCTCCAGAGCATTCCACAACACTCGCGAGCGCGCCGAAACCTTCTCTTGCCGACCCACGTTGGCCACCGTCATCACCGCGAGGCCGAGCCCGAGTGCTGCCAATCCCACGCGGCGAGGCACGACGGCGGGCACGCGGAGGAAGTGCGTGAGCAAGATTGCGAGCAGCAGGTCGAACCCCCAGACCGCGGGCATCGTGTAGCGCATGGCCATGATTTGCAGGGGCACATAGACCGCAACCCCGAATGCGAGCAAGAGACCACCGGCGAGAAGTGCCGCTCGGTGATCGGCGAACGCGGCGCGCTTCGTCGTCCAGGCTACGGTCCCCGCCACGCCGAGAATACCGAGGCCGAGGAAATCGAGCCCCGCGGCTCCCTTCATCCACGAACCGATCCGCAACGCTTGCCCCCAACTCGGTCCCGGCGTCTCGTAGTGGCCGGGCTGCCAATGCTGTTGAAAGTAGACGAAGTGCGCGAGCGGCAGCGCGAGCGGCAGGAGGTAAAGCCCCGCCCGCAATCCGCGGCCTTTCCAAACATCTTTGAAGGAAACGTTGTCCGGCAACACGCGTAGCACCACCATTGCCGGGACGATCGCGACGAAGACGTTCTTGCACCCCAACGCCATGAGCAAGCCGAAGAGAGCCGCGAAATCCCACTTCCACGGTGCGGTGGACGACGCGGCTTTTCTCGCCGCGACGAGGGCGAGGAACGCATACGGCATGGCCACGCCCTCCGCGAGCGTCAGGCTCGTCCAGATTTCGTTGCGGTACGGATTCCAGAACGCCGCGGCCGCGACCAGCAGCGCCGCGACGGGGTGGATTTTCAATTCCTTCAGCAGCCACAAAAACATCGATGCGGCGAACGCGCACCAGAGCAATCGCAGGCTGCGCCACGCGAGCGGGTCCGCCCCGACGACATTGGCGGTGAGTTCCCAGTGGACCCACAGGGCAGGGCGGAACGGCCCGAGGTGTTCGACGTTCGCCTGCACTTTGTCCCACCAGCGGTCGGCGTGCTGGGTCGGGGTGGTGCCTTCGGGCGCGGGGTAAACGAGGTTGCCGTCGTCGATGAAATCGAACGGGGCGTTCAGCATGGGGAAGTAGCCGAGCCCCAGGACGAGCCCGCCCAGGAGGATCCAGGTCCGGCCGAAGGGCGTGGAGAAAGCGTTGAAAACGGTCGTCATGGGTTCGCGTCCGTGCACCCAGGGTCTGTCAGGGGCGGGAGTCTAGCACGCGACTCCAACCGCGGACAGTCGAACCCGGTGGACGATCCACGCTCGCTTGCGCACCATACCTCGGTGACGAACTCACCGCTCTTTCCGGCACCCCCGAGACACTCCCCATGCAACAGACGCTCATCCTTTTGAAGCCGGACGCCGTGCAGCGCCGGCTCGTCGGCGCGATCGCCGGACGCTTCGAGGCGAAAGGCCTTCGCCTGGCGGGCCTCAAACTCGTCGCGACGCCCCGGGAACTGGCGGAGAAGCACTACGCGGTTCACAAGGGCAAGCCGTTTTACGAAAGCCTGCTCGGCTTCCTCACGAGCGGGCCGACGGTGGCGATGGTGTGGGAGGGCCGCGAGGCGGTGGCCGTCTGCCGGAACCTGATGGGTATGACCGACGGCGCGAAGGCCGCCCCCGGCACGATCCGCGGCGACTTGGCGCTGAGCGTGCAGAACAACCTCGTTCACGGCAGCGATAGCCCCGAGAACGCGGCGCTCGAAATCGCGCTCTGGTTCAAACCGGACGAACTCGTGAAGTACGCGATCACGGACGCGAGTTGGGTAGGCTAACGCTTACATCAGCACCGGTTTGCCGAGCTTGCGGCGAATCACGCTGAACTGCCCGGCGTGCATGAGCGTGTGATTCGAGACGAACAGGAAAAGGTGCGCGAACGTCGGCGCCCAGGCCTGCATTCCTTCGGACGTGGGCCGGTCGAGGTCCGCGTCCGAAAGCGTTTCGAGAGCCGCGATCGTCGCCGTGCGAGTCTCGTCGAAGAGCTTCAAGTATTCCGCTTTTGTCAGGAACCCTGCGGGCCCGTCGTTTGCGGTTCCCTTCGGGCCGTGGAGTTCGAGGAATCCTTCGGGGAAAGTCGGGAAGGCGGCGTTGGGCATTTCGGCAGTCACCAAAAACACGTCCCCGCCGATGATGTTGCCGATCTGCCAAGCCGCGTGGTTCGCCTCCGGTACCGGCCGCACGAGCAACTCCGCGTCGGTGAAGTCGCTCAAGTACCACGCCACGTTCGCCTGCGTAGCTTGGAGGGCCGTCTTGATCGCTTGAATGCCGGTCATGGGTCGTTCTTTCCGTTAGGATTCCAAGGCTCGAACTCCGATCACAAGTGCGGTATCATACCGAAGCCATCGCGGGAGGTGCCATGAGCATTCTGCACGGAACTTACACGAACGGCGTCATCCGCCTCGACGGCCCCGCCGATTTGGCGGAGGGGCAGAAGGTCGTAATTCAACCGAAGAACCCCACGGATCGTCTCGGGTGCTCCGAGGACGAGTGGGACAACTCGGTCGAAGGAATTGACGATTGGTTGAGGTGGTACGGTTCTTTGGAGCCGTTGATGCTAACGACCGCCGAACTGGCGAAGATCGCGTCGGCCCGCGAGGAGCAAAAGCGATTCGAACTCGAGTCATGGGACCGCCAGTCCGTCGCCTTCCGTGAGAACTTCGAATGAAGAGGTACCTGTTCGATACCAATGCGATCGGTCACTTCGTCAATCGAAGCCCGGCCTTCGAGGAAAAAATCCGTGTGAATCGAGGCCGCGGTGCCCAAATTGGGACTTGCATCCCGGCGGTCGGGGAATTCCTCTACGGGCTGGAACTGAGTACGAGTCGAGAGCGAAATCTCGAACGCGCAATGCGGTCCTTCGCACGGCTTCGCATCTGGCCGTATTCTTGGGAAGCGGCCGTCGAATTCGGACGAGTCCGAGCTCAACTGGATCGAATCGGCCGCCGCATGCAATCCATCGACATCCAGATCGCCGCCATTGCTCTCACGCTCGGTTCCTGCGTCGTGGTGAGTACCGATTCCGACCTCGTGGCGGTTCCGGGATTGACCGTCGAAAACTGGGCCACTTAACCCCATGCCCACCCTCGCTACTTGCTCTTTCGCGGAGACTCTGACTCGCCGGCTCGAACGGCCGGAGTCGCCCGCGGACCCGACGCTCGGCGAACACGTTCGCTCCTGCCCGGAGTGTCGCCGTCGCATCGCAGACTCGGTCCGAAACAGTTCGGGCGATCCCCTCAGCGCTTGGCTCTCGTCCTCCGAAGAAGGGCTCACCGGGTATCAAGCGGAAGCCGTCGTTCTCAATCGAACCGCAAGTCTGAAACTCGGGCCATACTTGCTCGTCGAAAAGCTCGGCGCGGGGGGCATGGGCGAAGTCTTCCGCGCGTGGCACACCTTGCTGCGCCGCTTCGACGGGGTCAAGCGAATCCGCCCGGAGCACGCGGACGGCGAAACCGCCATCCGTCGGTTCCTCCGCGAAGCCGAGGCGGCCGCGGGGTTGCGGCACCCGAACGTCGTCGCCGTTTACTCCGCGGATCGAGCGGAATCCGGCTATTTCCTCGCGATGGAGTACGTTCCCGGCACGGATCTTGGACGGCTGGTCCAGCAGCAGGGACCATTACCCATCGGCACGGCGTGCGCTTACGCCATCCAGGCCGCCCGCGGGTTGCAGCACGCCCTCGATCAAGGGTTCATCCACCGCGACATCAAACCGGCAAACCTGCTCGTTACCGCGGACCGGCAAACGGTCAAGGTCGCGGACTTCGGCCTCGCCCGTGCGGTTCGTCCGACCGCGGGGCCGGGTGAGGAACTCACGGGGCAGGGCGGGCTCCTCGGCACCTACGATTACATGTCCCCCGAACAGGCCGAAGACCCCCGCACGGCCGACACGCGGTCCGACCTCTACAGCCTCGGCTGCACGCTAAACTTCTTGCTCACCAGCTCCGTCGTCTTCCCCGGCGGATCGTTCATCGACAAGCTCGCTCGCCACGCGTCGAGCGTTCCACGGAATGTGCGATCGCTGCGACCCGAGATTCCCGCGGGCCTCGCCGAAATCGTCCGGAAACTCCTTGCGAAAAAGCCGGACCACCGATATCAAACGCCCCGCGAACTCGCCGAGGCTCTCGCTCCGTTCGCGGCGGATTCGAGTGACATCGCCCCGTCACCGGCTACTAAAGTCCTACCGGATACGCCGACGGTCGTGTGGAATCCTTCGGCCAATTCAACCTCGAACTTTACGCCTGGCACGAAGGCCGATCCCTCACACGCGCCGCATCGGCGACCGGCCTCGTGGAAGCGGTTCGTGGGTCGGAGCGCGCTGGCGCTACTCGCGGTTTACGCCTTCGTATTGATCGCGTATTTCGCTTTCATGGCTCTATTTGGGAAAGATGCGGATCAAACGTACCGTCCGCAAAGCGACTTGAAGAGTCCCGTCAAGGCGCCGAACGATCCACCCGACGCTCCGAAGCCGGAGCCCGCCGACCCGGTTCCGCCGCAGGCTGGCGAGTCGGGGCCGTGGAAAGCCGCCGGGCCCTTCCGCAGTCCACGGGCCGATATCGTGCGATTTCTCGGCTTGAGCAAATCCCGTCGAGTCGTGGCTGCCTACGAAGGCACGGGGAATGATGGCAGCGAAAGTGGGTTCACCGTGATCTGGGACGCGGTCGGCGGCGAGCCCGTGCGGTCGTTTCGCCCCGCTGGCAGCGAGCCTTACGAAAGTCCGGTGGGGTTCGATCCCAATGGCGAGTACCTGGTGACCAGCCGCCTTCGCAAGATCGGACTCGAGGACGGCGCCGAGGTTGGAACGTTCTCGCCCGTACTCGACAAGGTTGAAAACATTCGGGCCGAATCGATCGACAGCCTCGCGTTCGCCGGGAACGGGCGATACGCGGTCGGCGGCGCGACGCGGCTCGGTTCTGCGAAGCGGTATTTCGTGGAGTGGGAGCTGGAGTCCTTCGGCGTGCGAACGGCCCTCGAGATCGTGGCCGTGGAGCCGTTGCGAGCCGTCGCCACCGATGGCGGAGGCAGGAAGTTTGCCGCAGGTACGTGCTTAGGCAAGATCATTACGAGCGATGTCGCGGTCGGGATGGGTCGAACCTGGGAGGTGAAGTCCGGCGAGCCTCCCACGCCGGACTTCGTGACGGCGATCGCCTTCGACGGCTCGGGCGCTACGCTGTTCAGCGCGCACGCAAAAGCCGGAAGCATCTTCCTCTGGGATTACGAGACCGGACTCGCAAAAGGTTCCCCACTTGCACTCGGTGGGCAGATTTATCGCTTGGTCGTTTCTCCCGACGGCCGATGGCTCGCTGCGGCGGGCAGCGCATTGACCGTGTGGGATCTGAAAGCGGAACCCTGGAAGCAGTACGAACTCGTCGCGAGCGGGCCTTACGAATTCCAGGCGCTGGCGTTCGATCCTTCCAGCCGTCGAGTCGCAGCCGGGGGATATTACAAAGCGGGCGAAGACATCCCGGCCGTGGGCGCGGTCTCGGTGTGGGATTTGAAGCCGTAGCGCATCTCGGGCACGTTAAAAACGTGCCCCACAATTGCTCACATCAATCCGCCGATCGGCTCCGCGTGGTAGACGTAGTGCGGCCGACCTTCGGAGTCGGTCCAGTGGCCGGTCTTGGGGATGCCGAGCGCCTGGTAGATGGTAGCGGCGAAGGTCTCGGGCGTTTGCGGGTCGGTCGCGGGGAACGCGCCGTTCTTGTCCGACGAGCCGATGACGCGACCGCCGCGGACGCCGCCACCGGCGAGGAGCACGCTTTGCACGGCCCCCCAGTGATCGCGGCCGGGGCCTTTGTAGCTACCGGTGAGCGTGCTAATTCGCGGAGTGCGGCCGAACTCCCCCGCCACGACCACGAGAGTCGAATCGAGCAAGCCCCGCTGGGCGAGGTCGTCCAACAGCGCACTCAAAGACTTGTCCGTCGGTGGAAGTAACTTGTCCTTCAAGTGAGGGAAAGCGTTGCCGTGCGTGTCCCAGGTTTCGTTGTTGCCGAGGTTGACCTGCACGAGGTTGACCCCCGCTTCGACGAGCCGAGCCGCGGTGAACAGGCTCCAGCCGAAGGCGTTCTTGCCGTACTTTTCCAGTTCCGCGACCGGGGCGTGTGCGAGGTCGAACGCCTTGCGAACGCGAGCGTCGGTCAAAAGTGAGACCGCATCGTGCCGGGACTTGTCCAGCGATTGGCCCGCCGAATCGAGTTCCGCCCTCTGGGCGTCCAGTTGCTTCAACACGTCTTGTCGGCCGGTGAACCGCAGCGGATCGACGCCCTGCGGGAGCGAGAGGTTCGGCAGGTCGAACTCTTTGCGATTCGGAGTATACGTCCGCTGTTGGTGGTCGAATTCGTACTGCGGGTACGCCCCGTAGGCCTTCGGCTCGAACGCGCTGGCCTCCAGGAACCACGGGTCGCGGTGGCGACCCATGATGCCGGCGAACTGCCCGGGGATCACTCGCCCCGAGTTGTGGACGATCCGGTCCGGGAGCACAACCGCCGGCGGGAGGTTGTGCCGCGACGCTGTGACGGCTCCCGCGATGGCCGCGATGCTGGGCCAGTCCGTCGGCTTCGGCAGGCTGGGGTTGAACCCCGGCGGCAGGTCCGAGCGACCCGTCAGCATCATGTGGTGCGCGGCGGAGTGTTCGTTCGTCTTGTGCGTCAGCGATCGCACCAGCGACCAGGTTTTGCTCCGAGCGGCCAACAGCGGCAAGTGCTCGCAAATGCGCAACCCCGGCGTCGCCGTCGCGATCGGTTTGAACTCCCCGCGGATTCCGTCCGGCGCGTCCGGCTTCGGATCGAAACTCTCGTGCTGGGCGAGCCCGCCCGAGAGGAACACGAAGATGACCGACTTCGCCTTGGACTTCGTTGCGGGGTTCACCGCGCGCAATTGCGAGAGTTCGGACAGGCCCAATCCAAATGCGCCAATCGCCCCCGCATGCAGGGCGGTGCGGCGAGTCACGATCGGGTGGGTGAACCGCATGGCGAGTTCCGTGGAAGGGGGAGGCGGAGTGCAGGTTAAGAGTATTGCCGATGGGGCGGGGAAATGCAACGGTGCGAAGTTGTAGGGGGTGCCTTGGGTAAGCAGCTCAAAGTTGGTGGTAAAGATGTTCACTTCGGCGTAAGTTAGAGCGACGGCAGGAATTTACCCCCGGGAGGATCTCCGATGACGGCGAACGATTTGAC
>Ga0105048_10015812_pt1 | contig 11690 bp, 9 predicted proteins | sample MAT05_FD_78382 | JGI IMG/M metagenome (GOLD analysis project Ga0105048, IMG submission 78382) | Freshwater microbial communities from Lake Fryxell liftoff mats and glacier meltwater in Antarctica - MAT-05 | ecosystem: Environmental > Aquatic > Freshwater > Ice > Liftoff microbial mat | place...
AGGAGGTTGTCGGCGCGGGCGGCGAGGGCGATCAGCCCGAGCCGGGGCGTCACCCGGTCGATCCGGGCGAGGATGCGGAAGTAGCGCCGGCGGGCGGTCGGGAAATGCCGGGCCAGCACCGCGAACTCGTCCACCCCCAACGGGCGCTCGTCGTCGGTCGCGTCCACCCGGACCGGGACGACCGACCGCAGCCGCTTCAACCACCCGGCGTAGGCGACCGGCTCTCGGGCGATGAACAGGCCGCCCGGCTTCAACGCCCGCCGCAGCTTCCCCAACACGGCATCCAGGTCGTTCACCAGATGGTGCAGGATCAGGTCGCACCACACCACGTCGAACTCGGCTTCCCCCAGATCATCGGCCCCGGCCACGTCCGCCACCCGGAACGCCGCGTCTACCCCCTGTACGACCGCCCGCCGGCGGGCGACGGCGACCGACCCGGGGGAGATGTCCACGCCGGTCACGGCCGCCCCGCAGTGGGCGAGCTGGACCGACGCCACGCCCTCGCCGCAGCCGACTTCCAGCACCCGCTTCCCGCCCGCGTCGCCGAGCAGGGAGAACATGAACTCCTTGCCGAACAAGTGCGGGCGGGCCGGCTTCGCGTACCGGGCGAGGGTGTGCGGGGACATCGGCTCGACCACGGCGGTCGCGGCCACCCGGTCGAAAAACGCGGCCTCGGCCCGGTAGTCGGTCGGCATGGTCACTCCTGTCGGTTCCCCGTGGGCCGGCCACTGTACCGGCGGCGGAAACGGAGTGTCAAGCTCGCCGCCCGCCGTCAGCGGCCGAGGAACCAATTCATCAGGTGCCAGCCGGGGTCGAAAGACATGCCCGCGGCCGCGGCGGTCGGCTCGTCATAGCTCGTCTGACCGGCGGGGCGGATGCCCGTCCCGGCGACCGCGAACGGCACCGCGCCGTAGGCGTGGGCGCGGGTGCGGAGCGTCGTGCGGTGGTCGGGCGACACCAAAATGCGCCAGTCGCCGTAACGGGGCAGGGCGGCGAGCAGCGGGCCGACGACGTGCTCGTCGATCCGCTCCAGCGCTTTTATCTTCTCGTCTGCCCGGCCCTCGTGCGAAGCCTCATCCGGTGCCTCGACGTGGACGCACACGAGGTCGAACGCCCCGAGCGCCTCGACCCCGTACCGGCCCTTCGCGGCGTAGTCGGTGTCGAGGTAGCCGGTCGCCCCCGGCACGTCGATCCGGTGCCACCCGAGCAGTACGCCGACGCCGCGGACGAGATCCACAGCCGAGATAATCGCACCGCGCGGACCGTAGGTCTCGCCGAACGGCCGGATGTGCGGCGCTTTGCCCTGCCCCCACAGCCACACCTGCGTCGCCGCCTTCTTGCCGTCCGCGATCCGCTTCGCGTTGACCGGGTGGGCGGCGAGAATCGGTTTACTCGCCTCCATCAACGCGATGAGGAGGTCGCCGCCCGGCCCTTTCGGGAGGTACTCGGCGACGGCCTTGTCGGGGATGTCGTGCGGCGGCTGGCACTTCGTCCCCTCGAACGGCGACGCCGCCGACGTGCCGCGCCAGACGAGGATGTTCCGGTACTGCACGCCGGGGTGGAACTCGATCACCCCGCCGGCCACCTCCCGCCCGCCGAGCTCGTGCTGGAGCGCGTTGATGAGCGGGGCACCCTCCTCGCTGGAGATGTGCCCGGCGGTGAAGTCCCGCATGTGCCCGTCGGGGACGTGGACGAGGTTGCATCGGATCGCGTAGTCGTGCGGGCCGAGGTGGATGCCCATCGCGGCGGTTTCGAGCGGGGCGCGGCCGGTGTAGACCTTGAGGGGGTCGTACCCGAACAGCGACAGCGTGGCGACATCCGACGCCGGCGTGAGCGCGTCCGGGACGTTGTTCGCCCGGCCGACGACGCCGGTGCGGGCGATGCGGTCCATGTTCGGGAGGCGGGCGGCTTGGAGGGGCGTGCGGCCGCCGAGGGCGTCGAGCGGCTCGTCGGCGCAGCCGTCGGGGATGACGATGGCGTATTTCATGGTGCGAATTGTAGCCGTCATCTTCGAGGCGTCGAGCGTCCGTCACCGGCTCGGGTACGGGAATTCCCCGTCGGGGTTGAGCATCAGCTTCTACCACCCCGGCCGCCGGATCGGGTATGCTCGACGCTTCGCACGAATCGGCGGAAAAATTCCGGACCCGGCCGCCGGGTTCGCGGCATATCTACCCGACGGCTGACGGAGGGGTGCGATGGGCACGGCCCGAATCGGTGCGGTGCGGCGGGTCTTCGACCGGGTCCGCGAACGCGCCGCCGACCACGACGACGGCGACCTGCTGGAACGCTTCCGGCGCGGGCGGGACGACGCGGCGTTCGGGTCGCTCGTCTCCCGGCACGGGCCGATGGTCCTCGGCGTCTGCCGCCGCGTCCTCGGCGACCCGCACGCGGCCGAGGACGCCTTCCAGGCGACCTTCCTCGTGCTGGCGAAGCGGGCCGGGGTGGTGCGGCCGCCCGGCATCCTCGGGGCGTGGCTGCACGGCGTCGCCTACCGGACGGCGCTCAAGGCCCGCGGCCGCGAGTACCGCCGGCGGGTGGTGGAACGGCGCTACCTCGACGAACAACCCCGCGCGTCGGACGTGCCGCGCCTGCCCGACACGGACCTCGGCCGCGTCATCGACCAGCAGGTGAACGCTCTGCCCGAGAAGTACCGCTCCCCGCTCCTGCTGTGCGCCGTGCAGGGGTTGGGCAAGGCGGAAGCGGCGGCCCGGCTCGGGGTGGCGGAGGGGACGGTTTCCAGCCGCCTCGCCCGCGCCCGGGAGATGCTCCGCGACCGCCTCACCCGCCGGGGCGTGGTCGTGCCGGCGGCGGGCGCGGGGGTCCTGCTCGCGGAGGCCGCGACCGCGGCCGCGGTCCCGCCCGCCCTCACGATCGCGACGACCGAAATGGCGACCGGGTTGGCCCCGGCCGCCCCGCACGTGCTGATCCTTTCTCACGAGGTATTGACCGCCATGACCCTGACGAAGTGGAAGATTCTGAGCGCCCTCGCAGTCGCCGTCACCTTGGGCGGCGGGGGGGTCGGTGTGTACGTCGCGCAGGCCGACGAGAAGAAGCCGGCGGCCGAGAAGCCCGGTGCCGTTAAACCAGCGGGCGAGAAGCCGGGCGTCGCCAAGCCGGGGACTGAGAAGCCGGGGGCCGAGGGGACGAAGCCGAACCCCGGGACCAAGCCGGGCCAGAAGGTGCGGAAGTACGCCGGGCAGATCGGCGCGATCGACACCGCCGGCCGCACGATTACGCTCGTCCTCCAAGGCGAGGGCGGGCCGCGCGAGTCCGTGGTCAAGCTGACCGCCGACGCCGCGGTGACGCTCGACGGCAAGGAGGTCAAGCTCGACGCCCTGCCGCAGGGGGCGACGGCCGACTGCGTCATCGCCGGCGGGGGCGGGAAGGACGGCCAGCCCCTCGACGTGTCGGCGGTGTCGGTGAACACGCTGAAGTTGAACGGCGTGATTAAGGAAACCACCGCCAGCACCGTGACCATCCTCGGCGGCGGGCCGGGGTCGAAACTAGCCGACCGCGTGCTGAAAATCGCCCCCGGCGGGCGGGTGCTGCTCGACGGCAAGGAGGTCAAGCCGACGGAATTGCAGGCCGGCGACCGGGCCGCCGTGTTCCTCGCGGCCGACGGCACGGCCGAGCTGATCCGCGTCGGCAGCAAGGGCGAAGGCGACAAGCCCGGCGTCAAGCCGAAGGGCGAGGGCGACAGTCCGAAGCCCGGCTTGTAGCCGGCCGGCGACAAGTGAGTTCGCGGAAAGCCGGCCGGTGATGGCCACGACGCGGGCGGCTCCGGCCGCCCGCGTCGCGTTCCAGCGGCCAGTCCTACCGACCCCAACCCCGCCCCTTGCCCCGTTGGTACGAACAAACCGCCGGCAACGGTGGCCGTGGTAATTCTTTCAAGAAAACACTCGGAATGTTCGTGCAGGTCGTGTAATTTGGCGGTGTTGATTGACGAGCGGCGGGGTGGTATCTCCCCGCCGTCAACTCGGAGTCGCTTCTCGCGGACCGTCCCCAGTTCTTGTTTTGTCCCCGAGACCTTGTCCGACCGTCGATGGCTCGCGTCCGTGCGTTCGATGTGCGTGTGGGCGGTAGTCCGGACCGCCCGCCTGTCGTCCGTCTCGATGAACGGCCCGAGCGCCGGGGTGTCCCTCCCCACCCCGTCGCCCCGCAACCCCGACCCCGCGCCGGCGTCCGGCCGTGGGGTGTCGCGTGCCGCCAACCCGGCGCGCCCCCCGTCCCCCACCTCGGAGGGTTCACGTCATGTTCCAGACCGAGCGCGACGCGCTGAAGGTGGATGTCCCGGTCGGCTTCCTGCTGGCCGAGGCCCGGGAGATTTTCGTGACGGTCGATCGCCCCGACGACGCCCCGCTGTCGATCCGCCTGCGCTTGATCCCGGCCGAAGTGGACGGCCTGACCGACTACGGCGCGACCTCGCGCCGCTCCCGCCACGACACCCCGGCCCCGACCAAGCGGCTGGCGCGGAAGCCGGGCAACGACGGGTACGGCGATGAGTTCGGCGGCGGCGACTGAGCGAAGATGAAGTCACGCCGCCCGGCGCTCGTGCCGGGCGGCGGGCACGGCGGTTTCCGAACTGATTCGCCCTGCACCCGCCCGCCACCGCCGGGCGACGACCACGCCCCACGTCAGCAGCGCGGCCCCGACCACCGGCCACATCAGCGGCACCATCCGCAACGTCCACGGCCCCTTCCACCACATCAGCGCCGCGAGGACCGCCCCCCACGCGGCGAGGGCGGCGAAGTCCGGCCGGAATTCCGGGCGGTCGCGGAGCAGGCGGGCGAGCAGCCAGAAGCCCGGGGCGAGGAACGGGACGAACCACCGGACCGAACAACACCCGCCGCCCATGTTGTTTGACAGCACCCCGTACAGCAGCCACGTCGTGGTACACCAGCCGAGCAGGGCGACGAGTTCGCCGCGGTCCGCGAACGGCCGGCGGAGGACGCGCCACCCGGCCCCGGCGGCGAGGAGCAGCGGCAGGTTGTGGTTCCAGAACCCGTGCTTGCCGATCAGCATTCCGCCGGCGTAGAGGAACTGTTCGAGTGGGCCGTGCCGCAGGAAGCCGGTCAGGTTTTCGGCTTTGAACGGGCTGCCGGGGAAGTCGAAGTGTTCGGGGTACATGTTGAGCGGCTTCCACCCGCCGCCGACCGCGTAGTTGATCCCGACCCCGGCCGCGACCCACGGCCCGGCCGAGAGTACGAATACGAACAGCGGAGCGGCCCGCCGCGTCCGCCACGCCACGGCCGCGAACACCGCCCCGACGAGTAGCGGCCCGCTGCCGAAATCGAGGTTAAAGCCGAATCCGGCGAGCGTGCCCAACCCGACGAGTACGGCCCACGGCGTGCGGCCTTCACGGGTCGCGTCGGCGAGCCGGGTGAGGAGGACGCACACGCCGGCGACGACGCCGAGTTGCATCGCGTGGTTGTTCACGAACTGCGTGTAGGTCGGGGCGTAGGTACACAGCGCGAACCCGCCGAGCCACGCCAGCCGCCACCCGGCCGGCAGGCCGACGCGCCGCCCGAGTACCCACATGCAGCCGACGGCGGCGGCGTACCCGACCCCGCTCGTGAGGACGGTCATCACCCGGCAGAAAATGTCGGGCCGCTCGCCCGGCGGCGGGACGCCGAGCCACACCAACGGCCGGTACGCGGCCGCCATCACGACCGACACGACGGCCGGCTTGTCGGAGTGGAAGTGCCCGCGGACGATGAGTTTGTCCATCGTGCCGAAGAGGAGCAGGTCGAAGCGGTCCGGCGCGTACGGGGTGCGGCCGGCGTCGATCAGGTGCCGCGGGGTCTTGCAGAAGATCGAGTCGTCGATGGCGAGGGTGTGGCGGTCGAGGAGCGACTCGACGGCGGCGAGGCGCGAGCCGTCGTTCCAGCCGCCGGCGTAGGGCGTCGCCCCGGCCGCCGCGACCGCGAGGGCGACCGTCGCCAGGAGCCACGCTGCCGCCGGGCGATCCGCCAGCCGTCCCATTGCCGTCCCTCCGAGTCGTGCGCCGCGGGGGTATAGCGGAACCGGGGGAGTGACGCAATCCCGACGGCCGCCCGACTCCCTTTCGCCGTGAACCGGCGCGTCCCGGCGGGTAGAATCGGCCGTCCCTCCCACCTCGACCTCGAAGGACCGATATGAAACGCCGCTCGCTTCTCTTCCTCGCGGCGCTCGCGGTCGCCACGGCCACGGCCGCCGACTGGCCGCAGTTCCGCGGGCCGAACCGCGACGGCGTGTCGCGCGAAACCGGCCTCCTTACGCAGTGGCCGAAGGACGGCCCCCAGCTCCTGTGGACCTACGCGGACGCGGGCGTCGGCTACGCCGGCCCCGCGGTCGTCGGCGACCGGCTTTACACCTGCGGCACCCGCGGCGATGCCGAGGTCGTCATCGCCCTCGACCTCAAGAGCGCCGCGGACGGGAAGGTGGCGGAACTCTGGACGGCCAAGATCGGCCCGCTGTTCACCTGGAAGGGGAACTCGTGGAACGCCGGCCCGAACGTCACCCCGACGGTAGACGGCGACGCCGTCTACGCCCTGGGCGGGTTCGGCGACCTGGTATGCGTCGAGGTCGCAACTGGTAAGGAGCGTTGGCGGGTCAGCCTGCCGCGCGACCTCGGTGGGGCGGTCGATCCGATCGGCGGCGGGCTGGAACAGCCGACCCCGCTCGGCTGGGGCTATGCTGCCGCCCCCCTCGCGGACGGCGACCGCCTGATCGTCGCCCCCGGCGGCAAGCGGGGGTTACTCGCCGCCCTCGACAAGACGACCGGCAAGGTGCTGTGGCGGACCGCCGGGGCGACCGAGCGGGCGAGTTACTCGTCCCCGGTCGCGGCCGAGATCGGCGGCGTCCGCCAGTACGTGCAGGCGACGAACGCCGGGCTGGTCGGCGTCGGGACGGATGGCAAGGTTCTCTGGGCGTACCGCCGCACCCCCGCTTACGACGACGTGGTGATCGCCACTCCCGTCGTCCGCGACAATCTCGTTTACGCCACGGTCGGCTTCGGCGAAGGGTGCGACCTGATCCGGGTCGTGAAAACCGGCGACGGGTTCGCGGCCGAGAAGGTATACGCGAGTAAGGAAGTCCAGAACCGCGATGGCGGCATGGTGCTCGTCGGCGACCATCTTTACGGCCACTCCGAACAGGGCGGGTGGGTGTGCCAGGAGTTCAAGACCGGCAAGGTGGTGTGGGCCGAACCGAAGGCACTCGGCCGCGGGTCGGTGGCGGCGGCCGACGGGCGGTTGTACTGTTGCGCCGAGAAGGGCGGGGCGGTCGCGCTCGTCGAGCCGACGCCGGACGGGTGGAAGGAGGCGGGGCGGTTCAAGCTGCCGCGCGAGTCGAAGCTGCGCAAGCCGAGCGGCCTGGTCTGGACGCACCCGGTCGTCGCCAACGGCCGGCTCTACCTCCGCGACCAGGAACTGCTCTTCTGCTACCACGTGAAGAAGTGACCGCCCTTACTCGGCAGCATAGATCGTCCGCCCGCCGTCCACCGGCAGGCAGACGCCGGTGACGAAATCGTTGTCGAGGAACGACAGCACGGCCCGGGCGACGTGGTCCGGGCTGCCCTCGCGCTTCACGAGCGTCCCGGCGACGGCCGCCCGCTTCTCCTCGGCGGGCAGGTCCGGCGGGAGCATCACCGGGCCGGGCAGGATGCAATTCACGCGCACGTTCGGGTTGCGGTGGGCGAGTTCGACCGCGAGACTCCGGGTGATGGCCGTCACCGCCCCCTTGCTCGGGAAGTAGGCGGCGTAGTCGAGGTACGGGCGGGCCTCGGCCCAGTCGCCGACGGTCACGATCAACCCGCCCTCGGGCTGTGCCGCCATCGCCAGCCCCGCGTGTTGCGAGCAGAGGAAGGTGCCGAGGGCGTTCGCGTCGAAGTGTTCGCGCACGTCGGCCGCCGTCACCCGTTCAAGCGGGATGCGATTCCAGATCGCCGCGCAGTTGACCAGCACGTCGATCCGCCCGAACCGTTCGAGTACGCCGCGCACCATCCCCTTCACAGCGACTTCGTCGGCGAGGTCGGCGGGGAACGTCGCGGCCTCGACGCCGTGGGCGCGGAGGGCGGTGGCGGTCTCCTCGGCGTCGGCGGCGGACGTGCGGTAGTGGACGGCGACGGCGTACCCGCGGCGGGCGAGGGCATCGGCGACGACCGCCCCGACCCGCTTCTTCCCGCTCCCCGTGACCAGTGCGACGCGCCGCGGCGGCATGCGTGATACTCCAAAACTTAGAAAGCCCACTCGTTGCAACGGGTGGGCTTTGATTGACTCACTGAAACCGCCCCCACTTATAGCCGGTCGCTGTACCGGCGGCGACTCTTACCGAAGACCGCCTTCTTGACCGCCGGGGCCGCGTCGTCGGCCGGCGGTGTCTCGAACCCCGATTCTTCCGCCGGCACGTCCGTGCCGTCGGTGCCGAGCTTGCCGCCGCCGAGGTGGGCTTCGTCCACGCCCCACCCGGACTCGTCGCGGACAGCGGCCGCCGTCTCCGCCGCTTCCACCGGCCGGACGGTCGGCTTGGCCCGCTCCTCGACCCGCCGCGACGGGGTGTACCACGGCCCGCCCGGCACCTCGTCGGCGTCGATCAGCTTGTTAATCATCATCTCGATGTCGGTCAGCAGACCGCCCTGCTCGGGGGTGACGAACGAGATGGCGATGCCGTCCTTGCCGATCCGCCCCGTCCGGCCGATCCGGTGGACGTAGCTCTCGATGTCCACCGGCAGGTCGAAGTTGATGACGTGCGACAGGTCGTCCACGTCGATCCCGCGGCTCATCACGTCGGTGGCGATGAGGTACTGGATTTCGCCCGTCCGGAACGCGGCCATGATGCGCTCGCGGAGCGACTGCGTGAGGTCGCCGTGGATGACGGCCGCGGCCGGCACCTTCCGCTTGAGGTCGCGGTACAGGTTGTCGGCCCACCGCTTCCGCTCGACGAAGATCAGACACTGCCGCGGCTTCTCGCGCTCGATCACCTTTACGAGTAGCTGGAACTTCTTCTCCGCGTCCACGGTGAAGTACGACTGGCGAATCTTATCGACCGTCAGCACCTCGGGGGTCATCTGGAGGTGGACCGGGTCGGTCATGTAGCGGTGGACGAGCTTCTTGATCGGGTCGGGCACTGTCGCCGACATGAGGAGCGTCTGGCGGGTGAGCGGGCAGCGCTTGAGGATGCGCTCGATGTCCGGGCGGAAGCCGATGTCGAGCATCCGGTCGGCCTCGTCGAGGACGACGTAGCGCACGTCGTTGAGGCTCATCGACCCGCGGCTGAGGTGGTCGAGCATCCGCCCGGGGGTGCCGACGACGAGGTCGCATCCCCGCGACAGCCCCTGCAACTGCTTGGCCATCCCCGCCCCGCCGTACACGGCGATGGTCCGGAAGCGGCTGCTCGGGGCGAGCTTCTCGGCCTCGGTCGCCACCTGGAGGGCGAGTTCGCGGGTCGGCGTCATCACGAGGCCGATCGGCCCCTTGAGCTTGTGGGGCCGCCAGCGGTTCATGAACGGCAGGAGGAAGGCGGCCGTCTTGCCGGTGCCGGTTTGGGCCTGTCCGATCACGTCCTTGCCGCGCATGGCGACGGGGATGACGGCCTCCTGCACCGGGGTCGGGTGGACGTACCCCGACTGCGACACCGCCTCGAACAGCGGGCGGATCAGCTTCATGTCCGCGAACGTCATCGCCGGGTCGATCACGGGCGGGAGTTCGTGCTCGGGCGGCTCGGCGTCGAGGTCGAGGTCGGCGTCCGGGTCTTCGTGCCCGCCCGCGGCGGCTTCCTCGAAGTCGTCGGGGGCCGGCCCGGTCGCCGGTGGGTGGGTAGGGTCGGTGTCGGCCGCGGGAAAGGTCCGGTCTTCCGCGGCGGGTTCGGAACTCAACCTAGTCTCCATCGGTTAACGGGGGTGTGCGAGAGGGCGAACCGCGACGACGCGGGTTTTCCTTCTCACACATCTTAAAGTCTCCATCCCTCCTTTGTCCAGTCGGCTTCACCCCTTCCCCCTGGCCTTCGGGCTTGACCCGTCCCGCGATCCGGTGTAAGTCCCGCGGTCGGATCGCCGCAACGTCGGTGCGGGCGACGCCCGCGGGGACGGCCATGAACGGCACGATCAAAAACCTCCGACTGTTCACCGCGGACCCGGCCGGCCCGTCCGCCGAGGTGCCCGCGCTGCCGGCCCTTCCCCCGGAACCGACGGCGCTGGCGAACCGCGAACTCCTCCGCCCGCCGACCTACGGCCGCGGCCACCACCACCTCGAACCGTACTCGGCCGCGTGGTTCGACGAGTTGGGCCGCAAGCGCTACGCCCGCCACGGCCGCTGGCTGCCGGCGGCGCTGGAGTTCGGCCGCCACCCCGGCGAATCCATCCTGCTGATCGGCCCGGGCGTCGGGTGCGACGCCGCCCGCTACCTCGAACACGGGTGCGAAGTCACCGTCGCGGCTACCGCGGCCGACCACCCCGACGTGGTCCGCACGAACCTCGCCCGCCGCGGGTTGGCGGCCGACGTGGTGACGGTGGCCGGGCCGCCGTACCCGTTCCCGGCCGGGACGTTCGACGTGGTCGTGCTGAACGCGCTGCACGCCCCCGGCCCGGTCACGCCGGCCGCGGCCGACGAGATCGGCCGCGTGTTGAAGGCCGGCGGCAAGTTGATCGGACTGTTCCCGGCCCGGCTCGACGCCGGGTACTGGCAAGACCTGCTCCTGCCGCTCCAGCGGTACTACTGGCACCGCCCGCCGGACCCGGCCGCCGGCCCCAAGACGACGCGGAAGGAACTGGCCGGGGTGTTCGCCCGCTTCGGCGACCACCGCGTCCGCAAGCGCCACCTGCGCCGGTCCGAACTCCCGCACCCGTGGCGCGTCCTGCCGCTCGCGGTCCTCGAACGGCTGGTCGGCCGCGTGCTGGTGTTCAAGGCATTCAAGCCGCTGCACACCGCCCGCCCGGCCGCCGCCGGGGCGCGCACGCACGACCAGCTCGCCGCCTGAGTGGTGACCGGCTCCACGGGGTAAGCATCACATTCGTTGGTAGACGTTTGTCCTACGCGGCCAGGGATCGCTGCCAGAAGGCGGTCCACTGGCTCGGCTCGCCCCGGTACAACGCCCGGACGTGGCAGACCGCGTGTGCGCCCGATTCCCCCCACCGCATCCCCGCCCCTTTCATCCGACTGCCGACCACCGTCTTGCACGCGCTCTCGACCGCACCCGACCCGATGTACCAGCCGTTCGCCTCGTAGGTCGGGTCGTCCATCCGATGCACCTGGTTGCGGAAGTACCCCCAGCACCTCCTCACGCACCGCGGCCAGTCCCCGCCGCGCCGGCCACGCGAACGCCTCCAGCACCCCGACCGTGGCGTGGCCGCCCTCGTCCCGCAGCAGGCGCGCCCAGACCCGCGTCTGCTCCCCCGCCGCCGCCTCGTCGGTCGGGTGCAGCGCCGCGGCCAGCTTCCCCAGGTACTCGGCCGCGTGGAAGAAGTCCAGGATCACCGCCTCGACCCGCGGGAAGCTCGTCCGCAACAGGTCTTCCAGGCCCGCCCCGCCGTCGCTGAGGGCCACCCACACGTCGGCCCGATCCAGACCCACCTGCGTCCCCTGACGGCGTAACAACGGGCCCATCTCGGCCAACGGGTAGAGCCCGCTCACGTACCGCGCCCGCATCGACGTGCCCGGCTTCGGCAGGTGCTCGAACACCCGCTCCGGGTCCGGCAGCGGGGTGAAGATCATCCC
>Ga0105048_10015813_pt1 | contig 11690 bp, 6 predicted proteins | sample MAT05_FD_78382 | JGI IMG/M metagenome (GOLD analysis project Ga0105048, IMG submission 78382) | Freshwater microbial communities from Lake Fryxell liftoff mats and glacier meltwater in Antarctica - MAT-05 | ecosystem: Environmental > Aquatic > Freshwater > Ice > Liftoff microbial mat | place...
CCGAATCCGACAAGGTCGACAATCTGTGCCTGCTGCGCGGGAAGGCAGGGTGTCGGGGTCGCTGTGGAACCGCACGCAAGCGCCGTCGTGCCATTCACTAGCGCGACCTTGCCGGCGGTCGCGCCCATCGCGATGGTTCCTGATGCATCAGGCGTCGGCAGTGGCGACCCAACGGCCGCGTTGGATGCCTCTTGCACCAGGAGGTACTGCCCTGGTGCAAGCGTGACCGCCGGCAGGGCGGTCGCCGCATTGAAGCTGCCCGTGGCGCTGGCGTACTGGACAGACATGCCTGCCACTGACACGGATGTCTCGCCACGATTGAAGAGTTCGATGAAGTCGTGGGTCAGCAGTGCGCCGCTGTTGCCACCGCCGCCGTAGACCTGGCTGATGACCAGCGATGATGAGAGTGCACGCGCGGGCGTGACGACCCCCCCAAGGTTGGCGAAGACAGCCGCCATCGCGAGTATCAATGCCACCGTTCTCACGGCATTCGTTGGGCGGTACCGGTGCATGGATCGTCCCCCTACGGTTCCTGACAGGTCGGCGCTCTACACGCAAAGGCAGCCCCAACGACACCGTGGAGGCGGCCCGCCAGACTATGCCGTCCGCAATGGCGTCATCAACTTAACGTGATGTCAAGTCCAGGTTAAGTGACCGTCAACACTTCGCTGAATATGTCACCGGCGGCCCATCCTGTACGTTTGAGCGATGTTCGGAGACATCGCTAAACTGGTGTCTCTGAGTACTACCGCCGGGTTCGGTGGTGTGGCCACACCACCGAACCCGGCGCTTCCGTAACTGCGGGCCCAACAGACGGATCAGACTCCGGTTCGCTACAGTATGGCGTTGTGAGGCATGCGACGCGGGCCAATGGCCACAGCGTCGAAGGGAGTTGCCGATGCGGAACTGGCTTCCACAGCGTCCTTTGACCGGCCCGGAAATCATTGGTGTTATCGTCGCGTCGTTTATGCTGTTCCCGCTGGTGATCGGCGGGTTCTTGTCGCTGGTGATGGCGCTCTCGACGTGGCCGGCGGTCCTGGGCCTCGCCACCGGGGCTGGTGGCGCGCTGATCGTCCAGCGGGCACTGGCGAGGGAGTCGGTGGTTGGGCGGCGGCGCATCGCAGAGCTAGAGCAGGAGAACGCGACGCTGGCGCGGCAGGTCCGCCAGCTCGAAGCTACCGTAGACGAGTTTATCCACCCCACGCGCGACGAGCCGTATGAGCGCCCGCCCGCGCTGCCGTCTCGGGCATCAGAAACCAGGGCGGCACCTAATTCTTGGCCGCCGCCGCCCCCGTTTCCGCCGCCGCCCCCTGGTGGGGGCTACGGGCGGGGCTGATCGAGCAACGCGGCCACGCGCTTGGGGGCCGTCATGCGGTAGCTTTCCTCGATCAGGTCGGCCAGTTCTTCCCAGTCCGTCATGTCCCCCAGGCACACCCCGAGCCACCCTTTCGGCCCGACATACGGCGGCACGAAGAAGCGGGCAGGGTCGGCCTGGACCAGCGCCGCTTGCAGGCCCGGCCGCGCCTTGCACGACACCCTGGCCCGCCCATCGCTGGCGCTGCCCATCGCAAAGATCTTCTCGCGCACCCGGAACGTCGCCTGGCCCCAGGTTTCGCGCTCGATGGCTTCGGGCAGCGCCAGACAGATTGCGCGGAGCCGGTCCAGTGGCTCCATCGTCACCCCACCGTCTTCAGCAGGGCCGTCGTCCCAAAGCGTGCGGCCAGTTCTGAAATGTGCTTCCAGGTGCTGTCCTCAATCGAGATGCCGTCCTTCAGCCGCTGCTGCGCGGTGTAATACTCCTTCTCGCCGGGGTACAGGACTTCCTTGAACCCCTCGGCAGGCGGCGTCTCCTTCAGGTACTTGACGAACGCTTCAACCTGCCCCTTGAACTCGGCCAGCGGCATGAAGGCGCTCGGGTCCATCGCCAGCATGAACGAGCCGTCGTTGTGGCGGCCCTGCGGGTCGATGCCGAAGCCCAGGCCCGGCAGCAGCGCAGCGAATGTCTCCACCGCGAACGACAGGCCATATCCCTTGTGACCCTCTGGGCCGCCCAGTGGCAGCATCACGCCGCCGTCCTGTGCGGCGTTCGGGTCGGTGGTCGGCTTGCCGTCCTTGTCCAGCAGCCAGCCCAGCGGGATCGGTAGGCCGCGCGCCCGCGCCACGCCGAGCTTGCCGGCGGCCACCGCGCTGGTCGCCATGTCGATGAAGACCGGCCCGGCCAGGTCAGACGGGAACGCGATGCAGATCGGGTTGGTCCCCAGCCGCGCCTCGCGCCCACCGAACGGCGCGACCGACTTCGGCCCCTGCCCGGAGTCGCACATCAGGATGCCGATCAGCCCGGCCTTCGCCGCCATAAGCGGGTAGTCGTTCAAGCTGCCGACGTGGCTCTGCTCGCGCACCACGGCCATCGAGACTTTCATCTCGTGGGCCTTTTCGATGCAGCGTTGCATCGTCCACTCGGAGATGACCGGCCCGAAACCCCACTGGCCATTGACCATGATGGTGGTCGGCGTCTCGCTCATGACCTCGGGCTTGGCCTTCGGCATGATGTGGCCCCGGTCGATGCGGTTCACGTAGGTCGAGAGCAGCACGACGCCGTGCGAGTCGTGTCCCTTCAGGTTCGCGCCGACCTGATGCGACGCGACGATCTCGGCGTGCTCCGCTGGCGTCCCGGCGGCCTCATAGATGGCCTTCGCGAGTGTGTGGAGCGCTTCGTGATTGACCACGACTGGCATGACATGTCCCCCCTCTCCTGCCCTCTGAGCGTAGCACGGCCGGGTGGGGAGGGACGAGTGCCGGGGAGTGGGAAGGGCCGGCTGTGGCCCGCCTGCCCGTGTGGCTCGATTACGGCGGCCCGCCCTCGCGGCTCTCGCCTCTCACGACTCGCAACTCGTCTGCTACGATGCGCCCATGATCGTTGATGGCCACGCGCACGCCTTTCCGTACCTCGGCGGTGCCTCCGGGTTCCCCTCCGCCGAGCACCATACGCGGCTGCTCCAGCGCCACTTCACGACCCATCCGCAGGGCGCGCGCCGCGTCAGTGACAACCAGATCGTCACCGAGCCGACCCTCTGGGACGGCAAGACGCCCGGCTATGAAGGGCTGCTTGATGTCGGGTTTCGCGTCGGGCGGTTCGGGCGCTTCGAGTGGGAGAAGGACGGGGTTGCCTACTACATCCAGTGGCTGCCGCCGCACCTGGAAGAGAACACCGCCAGCCCGGAGCGGATGCTGGCGCAGATGCAGTACCTCGGTGTGGACCGGGCGCTGTTGCAGCGCGGCTACCTCTACGGCCTGATCGACGAGTACCTCGGCGACATCGTGCGGCAGCACCCGGACACGCTGCGCGCCTGCCTCTGCGTAGACGAGAGCCAGCTTGAGCAGCCCGCGCAGATCGAGTATCTGTTGCGCTGCGTGCGCGAGTTGGGCTTGACCGCGCTGTATATGGACAACGACCGCTTCTGGCTCGGGGCACAGGGCGCGGAGTTCGGGGCTGCGCCGTGCGTGCCCTTCTGGGAGACGGTCCAGGCGCTCGGCATCCCGGTGCTGTGGGACATCCGCTTCGTGCAGCGGCGCACCCAGGCCGACTACCTGGGCGAGGTGGCGCGGCTGCACCGCTTCGCGCGGCAGTTCCCGCAGATCCAGAACGTCTACACCCACGGCATCCCGCCGCAGGCGTTGTCTGACGGCAAGATCCCTGACGAGATCCTGGCGATCCTGCGCGAGCCGAACGTGACGCTCGAACTGCTCTTCCCGCTGCTTTACGGCGCGACCTGGGAGTACCCATACACCGAAGCCCAGCCGCTGATCCGCACGTTGTACGAGACGTTCGGGGCGAGCAAGCTGCTCTGGGGCTCCGACATGCCGAACGTCGAGCGCAGTTGCACCTACCGCCAGACGCTGACCTACCTGACCCGGCACTGCGCGTTCATCACCCCGGCCGACCTGGACCGCATCGTCGGCGGCAACGCGAACGACCTGTACTTCAGCCTCACGCCGGCCACGCGCAGGCCCGCCGGCGCGTAGCAAGCTATCATCGCGGGCATGCAGCACGTGGGCGGTCTTGCTGCGTTTGGTGTACGAGTGCGTGACGCGGACCATGTGTCACGCTTCTTGCACTGGGCCAGCGCGCTCGCTATCGGCACCCGTGTAGCTGGCACAATGGTCACGCAGCGATGGTGGCGGTGGTGAGGTGGGTGAAGAGCGTGGACGACCGGGCAGGCGACATGGTGGCTGACGATACCTTCACCGGTGGCGGCGAGGTCGGCGCGCTGATGCGGGCTTACGACTGGGCATCGTCACCACTTGGCCCGGTCGCTTCGTGGCCGCGGAGCCTGAAGACCTGTGTCCGGATCATGCTCACGTCCCGCCAGCCGATGTGGCTCGGCTGGGGTGACCAACTCACCTTCCTCTACAACGACCCGTATACAGCGATTCTCGGGAATAAGCACCCGCAGGCGCTCGGGCGGCCAACCGCCGATCTCTGGTCCGAGATCTGGGCTGAGGTCGGGCCGCGCATCCAGACCACGCTCTCGAGCGGCGAAGGCACCTTTGACGAGGCGCTGCTGCTCATCATAAAGCGGTACGGCTACGCTGAGGAGACGTATTTCACCTTCTCCTACAGCCCGGTCCCGAACGACCAGGGCGGCGTCGGCGGCCTGTTCTGCGCCAACAGCGAGGAAACCCGGCGCGTCATCGGTGAGCGCGAGTTGGCGCTGCTGCGAGAACTGGCGACCAGCACGGCCAACGTCCGCACCATCAAGGACGCGTGCCTGGGCAGCGCCCGCGCCCTGGCGGCGAACCAGCACGATCTCCCGTTCGCCCTGGTGTACCTCATCGAGACGGATAGCACCGGCCGGCGCAGCGCCGTGCTAGCCGGCCGCACGAACATCACCGCCGGGCACCCGGCTGCACCCGACGTGATCGCGCTCGACGCGGCTGGTGAAGAAGCCCTGTGCTGGCCCATCGCCGAGGTGGTGGAACACGCGCAACTCCGGCTCATCTCTGACCTGGGTGCCGTCTGTCCGGACGCCCACCACCTGCCGGCCGGCGCCTGGAACCGACCGCCGATCCAGGCTGTCGTGCTGCCAATCGCCGCGTCCGGCGGCACGGGCCGCGCGGGCGTCCTGGTGGCTGGCCTCAACCCGTACCGCGTCTTCGATGATGGGTACCGCAGCTTCCTGGAACTGGCCGCCGGGCAGATTTCAGCGGCCATCGGCAGCGCCCAGTCCTACGAGGACGAGCGCCGCCGCGCCGAGATGCTGGCCGAGCTTGACCGCTCTAAGACCGTCTTCTTCTCCAACGTCTCGCACGAGTTCCGCACGCCGCTGACGCTGCTGCTCGGCCCCATCGAGGACGGCATCGCCGACACCGTGCACCCCTTGCCGCCCGTCCACCGCGAGCGCCAGGAGGCTGCCCAGCGCAACGCCCGGCGGCTCCTGCGATTGGTGAATTCGCTGCTCGACTTCTCGCGCATTGAAGCCGGCCGCGAGCAAGTCGCCTTCGAGGCCACCGACCTGGCAGCGTACACCGCCGAGCTGGCCTCAACGTTCCGCTCCGCCATCGAGCACGCCGGTTTGCGGCTCGTCGTGGACTGCTTGCCGCTGCCGCGTCTCGCCTACATCGACCGCGAGATGTGGGAGAAAGTCGTCCTGAACCTGCTCTCCAACGCCCTGAAGTTCACGTTTGAGGGGGAGATCGGCGTAGCGGTGCGGGCGACAGCGGAGGCGCTGGAGTTGACCGTCTGGGACACCGGCGTCGGCATCGCCCCGGACGAGCAGCCGCGCCTCTTCGAGCGGTTCCACCGGGTCCAGGGCACCCGCGCCCGCACCCACGAGGGCACCGGCATCGGGCTGGCGCTGGTGCAGGAGCTGGTCAAGCTGCACGGCGGCACCATCCGCGTGCAGAGTGTGCCGGACCAGGGCACCAGCTTCACCGTCTCGTTGCCGGCCGGCTCCCAGCACCTGCCGGTCGACTGGCTCGCCACCGTGAGGCCCGCGCGACCCTCTGGTAGCTACGCCGCGCCGTACCTCGACGAAGCGATGAGCTGGCTACCGGATAACGGCATGTTGACGGACGCCACGCCGCAGTCGCCGGCGACCTCTGCATCTGACTCCGGTGCCATTGACCGCGCGGGCACGTCGGCCGCCGACCCCGCACCGGAGACCGGGCGTCCGCGCGTGCTCGTCGTGGACGACAACCGCGACATGCGCGACTACGTGGTTCGGCTGCTGCGCCAACACTACGACGTGGAGGCCGCCGGCGACGGCGAGGCCGCCCTGACCGCTGCTCAGGCCCGCCCTCCCAGCCTGATCCTGAGCGACGTGATGATGCCGCACCGCGACGGCTTTGAGCTGGTCGCGGCGTTGCGGGCGGACCCGCGCACGCATGACGTGCCGATCATCCTGCTATCCGCGCGGGCCGGCGAAGAGGCCAGGGCGGACGGTATGCGGAGTGGTGCCGACGACTACCTCGTCAAGCCGTTCTCGGCGCGCGAGCTCCTGTCCCGCGTCGAAGCACGCATCGCCCTGGCGAGTGCCCGCGCCGAGGCCGAAGCCGAACGCGCCCGCCTCCGCATCCTCTTCGAGCAGGCACCGGCCGCCGTCTGCCTGCTCGATGGCCCGGACCACGTCTTCACGCTGGCGAACCCGCTGTACCAAAAACTGGTCGGGCAGCGGGATCTCCTGGGGAGGTCGGTGCGGGAGGTCTTCCCCGCGCTAGCAACCCAGGGCATCATTAGCGTCCTCGATCAGGTCTATCAGGAGGCCGAGCCGTATGTCGGCAACGAGGTGCTGCTGCGCGAGGATTGGAACGGCAACGGGCAACAGGTAGACAGGTACTTCAACTTCCTGTACGCCCCGGTCCTGAAGGCGGACGGCACGGCCGAAGGCGTCTTCGCACACGCCTACGATGTCACCGATCAGGTCTTAGCCCGGCAGGAGGTCGAACGCCTGGCACGGGCGCTGGCCCGCGAGCGTGACCGGATTGAGCAGGTGCTGACCAGCATCAGCGATGCGTTCGTCACCGTCGATCATGACTGGCGGTACACCTACGTCAACGATCAGGCGACGGAGCTACTGGGTCGGTCGCGCGTGGAGTTGCTTGGGGCACGGGTCTGGGATCTGTTCCCGGAGATGGTTTACAGCGAGGCGTACCGGCGGCTTCACGAGGCGGCCGGGCAGAAGCACGCCGTCCACTTCGAGGACTTCAACCCCGCGCTCGACCGCTGGTTCGAGAACCGCGCCTACCCCAGTGACGGCGGACTGGCGATCCTTTTCTCGGACATCACGGAGCGCAAGCTGACCGAGTATCGCCTGCACGAAAGTGAGGAGCGCCTCCGGGTGGCCCTGGCCGGCGCGCAAATCACCGTCTTCACCCAGGACCGAGATTGCCGTTACACCTGGATCTACAATCCGGTGTCGCCTTTCGAGTCGGAGCGGGTCATCGGGACGACCGACCTCGACCACCTGCCACGGGACGAGGCCGAGACGCTGCATGCCATCAAGCGCCGCGTCATGGAGACGGGCCAGGGGGCGCGCGAGATCGTGCAGATTACCAACGCGGCTGGCGTCGCCTACTTCGACCTGAGTGTCGAGCCGCTGCGTGACCCATATGACGCGATCATCGGCATTATGGGGTCCGCGCTCGACGTCACCGAGCGCCAGATGCTGGAGCGCGCACAGACCGAGTTCATCGCGATGGCGAGCCACGAGCTTCGGAATCCGCTGGCGGCTGTGCGCGGCTTCGCCCAGTTGATGCAGCGCCGTCAGCAGTACAGCGACCGCGCCGTTGATGCCATCCTCGGCCAGACGCGACAGCTTGAGCGGCTGGTGGGCGACCTGTTGGATATCACACGGGCGACGGCCGGACGGTTCGAACTCCAGCGCTCCGAAGCCGACTTGATCGCCGTCGCGCAGGCGGCCGTCGACGAGGCCCAGGCGACGACTGCGGCGCACCGGGTCCGGCTGCGGGCACCGCGCGGCACCGTCAGCGGCCGGTGGGATGCCGACCGTATCGGCCAAATTCTCCGCAATCTGCTCTCCAACGCCATCAAGTACGCGCCGCAGGGCGGTGAAATCCTGGTTGAGGTGCGGGCCGGGGCAGCCGACGCCACCATCGCCGTCACGGACCACGGCCAGGGCATTCCCACGGACGCGCTCCCACGGCTGTTCGGCCGCTTCTACCGGGTCGAGCAGGCGGCCGGCGGCGCGTCCGGGCTAGGGCTGGGGCTGGCGATCACCAAGACACTGGTCGAGGCGCACGGCGGGCGCATCGAGGTTGCATCCGTCCTGGGGCAGGGCAGCACCTTCACCGTCCACTTGCCCTACGACGAGGACGGCGGCACCGCGCCGCCCGCCACTGACGAGCAGCAGGAACCCGGCGCGCAGCACATCCTGATCGTTGACGACGACGACCAGATTCGCGCCATCCTCGAACAGGCGCTGCTCGACGAAGGGTATGAGGTGGCGGTGGCCGCTGACGGGCTGGCCGCGCTCGAACACGTGCAGGCGCACCCGCCGAGCCTGATCCTGCTGGACGTGATGATGCCGAACATGGACGGCCCCGGGTTTGCGCGGCAATTGGACCGCCAGCAGCTGCGCGGGGACATCCCAATCATCGTCATCTCAGCGGCCGACCGTCTCAGGCAGAACGCGGCCCAGATTCGGGCAGCGGCCTTCCTGGCGAAGCCGTTCGACTTGACGACCCTGGTGGAGATGGTTGGGCGGTTGGTGCCGCGCTTCCCGGCCGTCTGAAGCTGCCGCTTTCCAACGCACGCCACGTCTGACGCCTAACTGTTTCCTTCCAGGCCGTACCGCACCGTACGCAGCCTGCGTTCCGATGTAGTGACTGCATCCACGGCGATATTGTGCGTCAGGGTTACGGTGTCTGGACGTTTGGGTCACCCATTGACCGTCGTCGTAACGGTGTCGCAATATCAGGCGTGAATTGATGATGAAGCAGACGCCCGCCCTCCGCTGGACCGCTGAACTGCTGGTTGTGCTGACCGTGTTCTCGGTTGTGCTGACGGTCTTCTTCAACGCGAAGGCGAAGATCGACTCCGACGAAGGCGAATGGATCGGGACGACTCGCTACTTCCAGACGCTGTTCATTGAGCACGACCTGTCGCCGGATGCCTGGGCCGACAGTTACTGGACCCGCACCCAGCCGATGGTGCTGCGCTACGTCATCGGCAGTTGGCTCTGGTTCCGGGGCCACGATCTTCACATCCAGAACCCGAACTACGACTACGCGAAGACGGCCGCGCAGAATCGACGCCTGGGGTTGGCTCCCGCCGACGACGTGCTGAACGACGCGCGGCAGCCCGCCCGCCTGATGGCGGCTCTGGCCGTGACGGTGCTGTACGGCATCGTGCGGCTGCTGGCTGGCCCCGTGGGTGGCATGATCGGTGGCCTGGTCGCGGCAGGGTTCGCGACCGGTAGCCCGTACCTGCAAGAGAACCTGATCCGTGCGAAGGCTGAATCGACCCTGATGTTCTTCCTGCTGGGGGCGCTGCTGCTCGCCATCCTGAGCGTGCGCCTGGGCAAGATCGAGCGGCCGAGGTCTGCTGTCGTGTGGGGTATGGCGACCGGGCTGCTGCTCGGCCTCGCGTTCGGCACCAAGCTGACGACGGTCCTGCCGCTGATCGCGGTGGCTGTCTGGGGTGCGTCCCTGGATGCGCGCGTCGGGGCGTGGGCGGCGACGCTGCGGAGACGGCTGCTGCCCAGCGGCCAGGCCGAGTTGGCAGCGGCGGGTGCCGGTGAGCCGGCCGCGCCGGCTGCCTCCACCGGTAGCGGCCCTGCCTGGGTCTGGCCGCTGGCCGTCATCACGACCGCCGTCTTCGTCTTCGTCATCACCAATCCGTTCCTCTGGCCGAACCCGGTCGCCCGGACTTGGCTGCTCTTCGAGAACCGGCGCGACGAGATGACCCAGCAGCAGCGGGATGTGCCCTCCCGCGCCGTCTACACGCTGGATCGGCGGGCGGCGCTGGTCTGGGAGCGGAGTGTGTTCAACGACGCGTTTGCGCCGTCGCGGCTGGGCTGGCCGCTGGAGGCTCCGCTGACCGTGGTCGCGGCGGTCTGGCTGGCGGTGCGGGCCGCGCGCCCCGGCACCGGCCAGCCGCGCGTGGACCGGCTGGTGTTTCTCTGGCTGGCCTGCCTGTGGACGGGCGTGTCGCTCGGGCTGGGCTTCCTGCTGCAACACTACTTCGTGCCCACCGCCATGACCGTCACGCTGCTGTCCGGGCTGGCGGTCGGGTGGACCGTGCAAGGGGCGTGGCAGGTCGTGCTGCGCGTTGTGCCGCAGATCCGCACCGCGCCGGCGACCGCCACAGCCCGCGCCCACTAGCGCAGCCGAGAAGGCAACCGGGAGCAGGTTCAGGCGGCCGGCAGCGTGAACCAGAAGCTGGCACCCTGGCCCGGTGCGCTTCGTACCCCGACCTTGCCGTCGTGTAGCTCCACCAGTTGCTTGACGACCGTCAGGCCCAGGCCGCTGCCACGGTTCGGCAGATAGGCCGCCTGCGAACCCCGGTAGAAGCTCTCCCAGATGCGGCCCACTTCCTCCGACGACAGACCGGGGCCGTGGTCTTCGACCTCCACCCGGATGCGGCCGGCCTCTCGGCGAGCACGCACCACAATCTCGCCGTCTGATGTGTAGGTCAGGGCGTTGGAGAGCAGGTTGCCGACGACTTGATGGAGGCGCTCGGGGTCCGCGTCCACCAGCAGACCGGCGTCAAGGTCAACCGCGAGGCGCTCGCCGCCCGGCTGCGAGCCGAACGAACGGACCATCGACTCGAGCATCTCGCCCAGGTCCAGGCGCTGCCGGCGCAGTTTGAGCCGTCCATGCTCCAGGTGTGAGAAGTCCAGTAAATCGTCAACGAGCCGCGCCAGGGTCTTGGAACTGGCGTGGATTTCCCCGCTCATCTGCGCCACCTCGGCGGCGGACAGGCGCGCCGCGCGGTGTACCAACAGCTCAGAATAGCCGTGGATCAGGCTCAGCGGCGTGCGGAGTTCATGCGAGACGGTGTTGAGTAACTCGGCCTTGAGTTGGGCAAGCTTACGGAGCGCCTCGGCCGTCGTCGCCTGCTCAAAGAGGCGCGCGTTCTCGATGGCAATCCCCGCCTGCGTCGCAAACACGTCCAGCACTTCAAGGTCGCGGCGGCTGAACGGCTCGTCGCTGCCGAAGCGATTGGCCGTCAGGACGCCGATCATCCGGTCCTGGTAGGTCATCGGCACCGCCATGACGGAGGTCGGGCCGGTCTCGTCCGGAACCGGGTGGATGTCCGCCTGCCAGCGAGGATCGTCGGTGACCACGACCCCTTCGCGCCGGGCAGCGGCGGTACCGGCTGCGCCCTCGCCCAGTTTGAGGCGTGTCTTGGCTACCCAGTCACCCAGGCCGCGCCACGCCGTTGGCACCAGCGTCTCGGTCGCATCGTCCCACAGCAGCACCACGGTGGACTCGCAGTTGACGAACTGGCTGGCGCGCAACAGGATCAGGTCCAGCAGGCTCGGCAGGTCAAGCTCTCGCGTCAGTTCTGCCGTCACGGACCGCACGGCGTCGATGTGTCGGTGACGCTGCTGTTCCCGCTCCAGGCTGCGCGCGTTGTCGAGCGCCACGGCGGCAAGGTCGGCGATCAATTGGATGAACGGCACGTCTTCCGTCATCAGACGCGGTCCACCGGCCGCACCCTCGACGAC
>Ga0105048_10015816_pt1 | contig 11690 bp, 8 predicted proteins | sample MAT05_FD_78382 | JGI IMG/M metagenome (GOLD analysis project Ga0105048, IMG submission 78382) | Freshwater microbial communities from Lake Fryxell liftoff mats and glacier meltwater in Antarctica - MAT-05 | ecosystem: Environmental > Aquatic > Freshwater > Ice > Liftoff microbial mat | place...
ACATCTCGATTTGGAAATTGTTCGAGTTGGTCGTCCCAAATTCGGGCACGCCCTGCCAGGTTACCGCAACGCGGTCGGTGAACTGCTTCCGTTTGACGGAGCCCCCGGCGGCGGGGTTGAGGTCTCGGAAAAGTGCGGCGATGCGGCGCTTGGCGAAATGCGCCGCAAGAGATTCTGTCTTCTCCGTGTCCGCTCCGTTGAAGGTGATGTAACCATTGCTGCCCACGTTGAAAAACGCGTAAGTCGTTCCATAAAGTTGCACCCTTGGTCCTCCGGTGACGAAGACTCGCACCGACGAGTTGTCATTTAGGGGAACCGTGGTGCCGCTGCTCGTGTCTGACGGAAAAGCCGAGGCCGGCTCGCGGGTCACCGCATAGAAGCTGGCCGAGCCATCGGGAGTGAAGGTGAACGACTGGTTGGCGGTGTCGTTGGTCGTCGTGTCGAAAAGCTCGGTGAAGAAATCTGGTGGGCCGACGAACAAAGCGACGCTGCGACTGGTGGTGCGCAAACTCGTGAGGTTGGTGAAAATCACGCTGTCATTGTAGGTCCCATTCCCCAGCGCATTGGCTGCGGGAGTGAGCGAAACGGAGACCGTGAATGTAGCGCCAGGTGCGAGGGTGCCGCTGGCGGTGGAGAGACTCAGCCAGTTGCTGGAGTGGCTCGCCGACCAATCGAGCGAAGCCTCGCCGTCGTTTTTCAAGGTGTAGGTGGATGGAGGGGCGGTGAATGGTCCGCCAGCGGCACCTGCAAAATTGAATGTCGTTCTCGGCGTCACGACGAGATCGTCCGGAAGGTCGAACGCCTCGACGACGCCGATGGTGGTCGTGGCCGCCGGTGCGCTCGCGCCCGCGCCCATCCCGCGCTTGGCGAATGCGGACCACAGCTCGACCTTGTTCGCACCCGCGTTGTTCACCAGATCTGCCTGGAGGATGGCGTCGCGTGCCTGGAGGAAATTTGGGTTCGCCGGAGAGAGCTTCATGCCGTCGGTCACGAGCTGGAGGATGAGCTGGTTGCCGGCTTCAAAGCCATGTTTCGCGATAAGATTGGCGCGCGCCTCCCAGAGTGCCACGCACCAGACTTCGCCCAAGTTATGCACTTCCGTCGCGGTGTTGCCGATCGCTGGGTTGCGCGACACGCCGACGTGGGCACTCGCCTGAGCGGAGTCGGTGTCTTTGAAGGTGAGCGGGTTTTTTGCCAGGTTTGTGGAGTACGGATAGCGGCGGATGCCGTAATAGTAGTTTTGGGTCAGTCCGTTGAACTGAAGGCTCACGTAGCCGGCCTCCGCGTAGTTCCCGTTCGGGTCGTCGTCCGCCTTGCCGAGCAGCGCGAGGCTGTAAAAATCCGACCACCCTTCGCCCATTCCGGTCGAGGCTTGCGCGCTGAGACCCACGCCACCGCCGACGAGCCGGTTGCTCAGGCCGTGCGCGTATTCGTGGAGGATGACCGCCGCGTCGAAAGCGCCGTCGCGATCCGGTGTCGGCCCGGTGAATACGTACATCTGCATGCGTCCGGCGGAGCCGTCGGAGGGGGTGGAAAAGTTTGCGTTACTCGTGCCGCCGCCATCCTGCGCATCGGCCTGCACGGCGTCATTTCCCAACCCGCCGCGGCCGAAGTTGTTCAACTGGAAATTTCCCGCCGCCTCATTGAAACCGAGCGCGTAAAGTTTGTCGTGCATCCAGTTGCACCAGTAAAAAAGCTGCGTCACCGCGGCGTCGCGGTAGGCGTTGGGCGCCTGGGTGAGATCGAGCGGAAAGTCGAAGACGCGCGACGGCGAACCCTGCGGGCGCGGAGTGTCCGCGACGTTGTTGGCGTCCACGTCGAGGTGCGCGTCCACGTTGTTGCCACGGGTTTCATTGACCCCATCGTCGATCCAGCCATTCGGCGAGGCGGTGGGGTCGAGCGCGCTGAGGGTGACGAGAGTGCGGCTCACCTCCGCGGGTTGCGCCGTGGAGGGCGTGGCGTGGCCGGGCTGCATGGGCGTGGGGCTGTCGCCGGTGAAAACGCGGTAGCTCGCCTCACTGATATAGTTCGTGAGGCAATGGCGCACATGCGTTTCGCCAGTCGCTGCATCGACGAGGATGCGGAACATTTCGCCCGTCGTCTTCCCCGTGAGGACCACCTCCCAGCACAGTCGCGCGCTCCCTTTGTCCATCGGCAGCCAGGCGAAATGCGCGGTCGCTCCCCGCAGCGCCGCAGTGCGAAAACCCTGCTTTTTCTCCGCCCCTTGCGGCGCTCCTTCCCCTGCTACGTCCGCCGCCTGCACCGCTTCGCCGATACTCCGCGAGGCGATGGCCACGGCCTCCGTCGCCGGAATCGCGGGGGCCGCGAGCAGTGCAGCGCGGCGCGCCGTTCCGCGAGTCGCAGCGGCTGCCGGGTTGGCGAGAAAATGGCTGGCCACATTCACCAGTTCGCCGCGTTTCGTGACGTGCGACTGGAGAATTGCGCCGAAAACGGGGATGCCATCGACCTGCTGCTGCCACACGACGCTGCGCAGACCGTTGTGGGCGTTGGTGTAGTCGCGCTTCACCTGCGCCGCCGCGAGCACCTCCGCGCCGTGGCCGTAGAGCCCTTTGTATTCGTCGAGAAACGCCTTCAACTCCCGATGCGCAACGCCCGCTTTAAACGCCTGTGCACGCGCCTTTGGTACCGCACGGCCCGCTCCCGCCGGCCCGGAGAGAAAGCCATCCGGGGAACCCACGAACTGAGGCGCCTCTGAAACTGCGTCCATCTCCGCCCGAACTCCGCGCAGACGTTCGCGAAGCCGCGCTCCAGCCAAGCCTTTGTCCGCCGAAATCACCACGGGTCCGGCGGGCCGGCGCGTGTCAAAATCCGGGAGCCCTCGCTCTCTGTGCTGCGCGGCGCCCGCGAGAGTCCCCAGAGAAAATGCAGCGCTCAGCACAGCCATCGACAGCGCCCAGAAATGGCAAAGAGGGTTGCGAATGCGCGTGGGGATCACCGCCTGATAATAAACCTGCCCACTCTCGCAGCAACGGATAATCCCATCCGGGAGGAAGCAGCTCGGATTTTTACGCCCATCCTCCGCGCGGCCAGGCGATGTCCAGCGCCCAAAAATCGCCTCGCTTTGCCTTCCCCGCGTCCGTATTTCGTGCCCCATGAAACTCCGCGCGTTGCTGCTCATACTGCTAGTCGTCTTTGTCGCCGCGTGTCAGGCACCGTACAAGAAAAAGGACGAAGACGACAAGCAGCCGTTCAAAGACCAGGCCGGTGACCAGGGCTTTCAGGCATTCGTCGGACGCCTCCGCCAAGCTGTGGCGAGGAAAGACCACGGGATGCTCATGTCAATGATGGCCCCGGATTTCGGCTATCGCTGGGACACGCCGCCGGTTGGCGAGACGCCTTTCATCTACTGGGAACAAAACAACCTCTGGCCCGAACTCGCCGCGACTTTGCGCGATGATTTCGTTCCGCACGAACGCTACATGGTCGCCCCGGCCACCGTTGTCAGCGACCCGAATTTCAAGGGCTATCGCGCCGGCCTGCGCATCGTGGGAGGGAGTTGGAAGTTCGGTTACTTTGTCCCTGCCGAAGGGATGCGGTGAGCCTCGGCGATCCCATCGCGCTCGGGCTGCCGCATCGCGCGCCGTTCATTTTCGTGGATCAACTCTCCGCGCTCGTGCCCGGCGAGAGCGCCGAGTGCCGCAAGACTTTTCCTCCCGGCGAGCCATTTTTCGCCGGACATTTTCCAGGCGATCCGCTCGTCCCCGGCGTCATTCTGACCGAGGCGCTCGCGCAGACCGCGGGCCTTGCCGCCGGTCAACCGGGCCGCGCCTTCCGGCTCTCGGCGATCCGCGGAATGAAATTCCTGCGCGCTGTGCGCCCCGCCGATGAAATCACGCTTTCTGCACGAAAGGTCGCGGTCGTCGGTGCGCTCTGGCAGTTTGAGGTCGTCGCCCGCGTCTGCGGCGACGTGGTCGCGGAAGGCGTGATCGTCCTCAGCGAAGCCGGGAATAAGTAGCCTGGACTTCAGTCCAAAGAGTCCGAGCAGGGATTAAAGTCCCGGCTACATTTCCGCCAATGTTCACCGACGCTACGCCCTGCTTCGCGGTCATTATTCCCGCATGCGACGAGGAGCTATGCCTCGGCGCGGTCATCGCGGAACTGCAGGCCGAGCTGGCCGGGCAGAATTTTCTGATCGTCGTCGGGGTCAACGGTTCGACGGATCGCACCGCCGAGATCGCCCGCGCGCATGGCGCTCTCGTCGCGGAGACCGACGCCCGGGGCTACGGCCACGGCTGTCAGGCGGCGATCGATCTCATCGAGCAGGAGCATCCCTCCGTCGAGGGCTACGTCTTCTTCGCCGCCGATGGCGCGAACGATCCGCGCGACATCCCGGCGCTGCTTGCGGCGCGGGAATGCGGGGCAGCGATGATCCTCGGCTGCCGCACCCGGCGGCGGGAAAATTGGCGGTTGATGAACCTGCAATACGTCCTCGCCAACCGCGCCTTCGGCGCGTTTTGCGGCGTGCTCACGGGCCGCTTTTTCGCCGACCTGGGGCCGCTGCGCTTCATCGAGCGCGAGCTGTTTCGCGCGCTGCGGCTGCGTGAGTGGACGATGGGCTGGACCGTCGAGGCCCAAGTGCGAGCGGTCGTGCTGAGTGCGGAGATTGTCGAGGTGCCGGTGCGCGAGCGGGCGAGGATTGCCGGACAGCAGAAGGTTTCGCGGGTGAGCTGGCGGCGCACCCTTTCGATCGGCGGGAAAATCATCGCCGCTGGCTTCCGCGCGCGGTTCGGCGATTACTCCCCGTTTACTGCGGCGCAGCCGGTAGCGGTCCAGGCTCGGCAGGCGCTGCATTGACCGGCGTGGGAGCGGTGTGCAGGTCGTAGATTTCGCCCCAGTCCCCGAGCGCCACGAGGGCCGCGGTGTCCCGCCACGGTTCGGTCGAATTCTGATAAGCCTCCTGCTCGTATCGGCCCCAAAACAGGTAGCGGACGCCAAGCTTCTCCGCGAGTTCGCGCCAGTTATCCGCACCCCGCATCAGCGCGTCCACCTGGCCCGCCGGCTCCTGCCACGACATCCCGTGACTGGCGACATGGCCGAGGTAGCCGAGCGCCATTTTCCGCCCGCAGAGCAGCAGTGGATGATTGTAAGTCGGCGCGCCGACGAAGCGCTCAGAGACAGGAATTGCGCGCACCACGGCCGCCACATTGTCGAGTTCCTCACGGCTCGCAAACTCGTGCCCGCGATGCTTTGAGTTGATCCCGCCGAGCGTGGAGACGAAGCCGGAGAAAAATAGCGCAAAGCACGCCAGCGCCCGCGCCCAAACCGGCCAGCGCGCGATGAGATGCGTCCACAGAAACGGCAGCACCGCGAGGTAGGACCACACCATCAGCTTCGTATTGTCCCATTCCCACGGCGCGAATTTCACAAAGCAGCAAAGCACGAACGCGCCGAGCGCCGGGAAGACCACGGCCGCCGGCCAGACCGCGCGCTTTTCCCGCCAGAGGACGACGCATAGCATGACGGTGAAGATCGGCAGGACGCCGAAATTCATCGGCCAAAAGAGCACTGCGGCGTGGAGTTTTGCGGGTTCGCCGAAAAGATCGCCGCACCATTTCAGGAACGGCTCGTCGTCCCACATCCAGCCGGCCTTGAAACCGAGCACACTTGCGCCGCGCATCATCCCGGTGACCAGCAGCACCAGCGCGCTGGCCGGCACCAGCGCCGCGCCCACGAGCTGCGCCAGCTCCCGCCGTGCCGGCGCGTGCAGGAGGAACCACGCGCCGAGGAGCAGCGAGAAAAAGAGAAACGTGTGCAGGTGGAAGAGCGGCATTGACGCGTAGAGCAGCAGCTCGCCCGGGCGCGAAAGCTTCCATCCGTCGTCGCCCGCCGCGAACCAGCGCGTGCGCCAACTGCAGAGCAGTGCCAGCCCGGCGGGCAGCGCGAAGAGCAGCCCGCGCTGCGTGGCCAGCAGCGCGAGCGCGAAGCTTTTCCACGCGTACGCGCTCTGGAAATCCGCGAGTTCGCCCGTGGAAAAGATGAGAAATCCGAACAGTCCGCCGTTTGCGAGGAAGCCGAAAAGTGCAAAGCCCCGACCCCACCGCCAGAGCGCTGCCCCGGTCAGCGCACTGCCCGCCAGCCCGGTCCAGATCAGGCCGCGCAGGAGATCTACGCCGAGGAGAGTGAGGAGGCTGTTGAAAAGATCGACGCCGATCGGGTAGGTCAGCTTGCCGCCGGCGAAGATCGGATTGTCGGGCCAGAACGGCACGCCGCTGGCGAGGTGATTGATGTAGGTGAGATGGAGCGAGAGATCGCCGAGATTGTTGGGCGAGATGACTTTGATCGCGTCGCCCTCGCGGAAAGCCAGCCACAAAAACATCCGTGCCGTGACCAGCGTGAACGCGGCAATCGCCGCCCACTCCCACGCGCCGGGCGGCTTCATGCGTGCGCTTTCATGTCGGCTGCGCCACAGCGTGACCGCTGCGACCGCTGCCCCGAAGCTCAGTGCCACGCCCGCGCTGAATGGATCCAAACCGCCCCAGGCAAAAGCCAGCAGCACCGCCAGCAGCGCGGAACTGCTGACCGCATAAAGGATGGCGGGGAGAAAGTTCATCCGCGTGCAAATGGACGTGCGCGCGCGGGAGCGCGCAGAGCGGCGCGCAGGAGCGCTTGCCTCCGGAGCCTGGCGCTCCTGCGCGTCAGGTGCGCGCTCCCGCGCGCGGAACGTCGATTGATTTTACAGTGTCTCCGCTCAGGAAAACGCGGGGCTGGAGCGACGCTCATTGCGGTTTCATCTCCTCCTGCGCGCTCGCCGCGCCCCGCTGAAACTCCGGCACGCGCCCCGGAAACACCGTCCCAAACGCGCTCTGCCGTAAATACAGCGTCGCAGATTCGATGGACTCGCCGCGCACTTTCAGCGGCTCCTTGAAATAGTTGAAGCGCAACTCGGGCTCCACGGAATCCACCAGCGGATCGTCCACCAGCAGCACATCGGCGTCGAGCGGATCGGGTAGCGGGACGATGCCGGGAAAGTCGATCTTGGGATAGTCGCCGAGCAGCCAGAGAAAGGGGTGCTGCTCCGGCACGAGGATATGCCCGGTGAGATAGCGATTGCGGGGATCGTCCGCGGTCAGCGTCCGCAGCGGCACGAGCAGCCTGTCGATGTCCTGCCGCGTCTGCACATAGACGTAGGGCTCGGCTTCGTTTGCGTAGTCGTGAAAGTTGAGCCGCCATGTCGCATTCAGCGAGAAAGCGAAAATCGCCGTGGTCAGCGCGACCGTGCTCCACAGGTCCACCTTTTGCGCGCAGCGCACCACCGCGAGGCCGAAGACGAAGTAGAACGGCCAGATCAGCGTGATCAGGCACCACGGCGTCTTGTACGACACGATGCTGTAGCCGATGAGCGCGCCCAGTCCGTAGATCGCGAGATAGCGGGCCAGCCGGTTTGTGCGCGGCGCCAGCAGGGCGCAGGATGCGAGCAGACCGATGGCGGCAGGCAGTTCGCTGGAGATGCTCGCTGAAATCGCCGCGCGTTCGCCGGCTTTGGCGTCTGTGACCTCGATCCCGCCGATCAATTGCAGCCAGTAGTGCCACGGCTTGCCATGGCCGGTCGGCGCGATATCGATCTCGGTCCCGGTGCGAATCCATGCGCCGAAGCATTCGTAGAGACCGGCCAGGGAGCCGAGCGGCAGAGGTTGTCCGTGCGCATCAAACCTCCGCGGGCCGGGCCAGTCGAGCAGCCCGCCGGAGTAAAAAAAGACGATCAGCGCCACGCCGATGAGCGCGGCTTTGACCACCTCGCCGCTGCCGAATTTCCAACCGGCGAAAGGGAAACGCGTGGAGTGAAAGCGGCGCTCGTAAAAAAGCAGGCATGGCACCGCGAGGACGAAGGCAACGACGTGGATGAGATACGTCTCCTTCGTCAAAATCATTCCCGTCAGCCCCAGCGCCGCCGCCCAGAGATGACGGCTCTTTCCAAATCGCCACAGCCCCGCGAAGCCCCACGCCGTGAGCAGCAGAAAGAAGAGGAGCCATGATTCGTGGATCGCGTAGCGGCCGTAGAAAACCATCGCCGGCGAGACCGCCATGGCCAGCGCTGCGACCTGGCACACCCGCTCCTGGAGGTAGCAGCGGTAGGCCAGCACCAGCGCCACGCACGCCGTGCTGACGAGCACCAGCGGCAGGCGCAGCACCCAGATTTCGCGGCCGAGCAGCGTTTGCGCAAGGAACAGCACGTAGAAGTGCAGCGGCCCGTGGAAATTCGTCGGGTCGTAGTGGTAGTAGCCCTGGCGCGTCATCGCATCGACGAACCAGCCATTCACGCCTTCGTCGAAATGCGCGGGCTTGAGGTCCAGCCAGGCGACGCGCAGCACCAAGGCCAGCACCACGATGGCGGGCGAAATCCAGCGCGAGCGGGGTATCATCGCTTTGACGCCGCGCCAGCCGCGCTGGTAATGCTCGCGCTCCCCAATGTCGGAAATGCCATATCTCTCGATCGTCATGCCCGCCTACAATGAGGCGCGGCGGCTCCCGCCGACATTGGCGAAAATGGCGGAGTATCTGGCAGGGTTGGGGAAGCCGTATGAAGTGCTGGTCATCGTCGAGCGGAGCGCGGATGGGACGCTGGAAATAGCCGCCCGCTTCGCCGCGCAACAAGCTCATTTTCAAGCCGTGGACAATGGCGTGCAGCGCGGCAAAGGCTTTGCCGTCCGCTCGGGCGTCCTCCGCGCGCGGGGCGAGTTCGTCTTCTACATGGACGCCGACCTGAGCGTGCCACTCGCCGCGGTGTCGGAGTTTCTCGCCCGCTTCGAGAGCGATCCGCACGTCGATGTCCTCCTCGGCAACCGCCAGCACGCCATGAGTCGCATCACCCGCCGCCAGTCCTGGCTGCGCCGCACCATGGGCCAGACCTTCAACCGGATCCTAAAATGGTGCGACCTCGCCTCGCTCCACGACACGCAATGCGGCTTCAAGGCGTTTCGCCGCAAAGCCGCCCGCGACATTTTCTCCCGCCAGACCCTCAATGGCTTCGCCTTCGACGTGGAGATCCTGCTCCTCGCCGAGCGGCTTGGCTGCAAGATCGCCGACCTGCCCGTGGAGTGGGTCAACTCGCCGGAAAGCAAAGTCCGGATCCTGCGGGACAGCCTCAGGATGCTGTGCGACGTCCTGCGCGTGCGGCGGCTGGTGGCGGAGACGATGCGCTCCGGTGCTGCCGCTTCACCCGGCTAGGGAAGGGCCGTCAGCTTCACTCAAAGTGCCACGTCCTTCCGTCAAAGCCTCTCAACTCAGTGCCGGGATTGTCTCCGCGCCCGCCCGCCGTTCGGTGAAAGGTGGGAGCGGGTCGCTTTCCGGCGACGCCGGGAGGCCCTTCGGCAGCGCCGGATCGTTTGCCGGATGCGCCGGATCGCGAAAAGGAACTGGCGGTTCGCGAGAAGGAGACGCCGGATGGCGATAAGGAAGCGCCGGGACGTGTAAAGGAAGCGTCGGATTGCGTTCCGGCGTTTCATTTACAGGGAAATGCGGAACAAACCGCGTTTCACAAGTTACGCGCATCATCATCGAGCCGGGCCGATCTCGCCTCGGTCGGCCTCCGGGATGTTGGCGCGGGCGACACGGCGGCGGGTGTGGAAAACCTCCGCCGTAAACCACCGGCGGCGCCCGTTGGGAAAATTGTAGCGCCCCTTTTCCACGGCTGCTAGAACCCGCGCTCCTATGCGACTCCTCGTCACCGGCGGCTGCGGCTTTATCGGCAGCAATTTCATTCGTTACGTGCTCGATCATTACGGGCCGGCCATGATCACCAACGTGGATGCGCTGACCTATGCGGGAAATCTCGCGAACCTGGCGGGCGTGGCGGAGACCTACGGCGGGCGTTACGAGTTTCTCCATGCGGACATCTGCGATGCGGGGAAAATCGACGCCGCGCTCACGAAGCATCAATACTTCGCGGTGCTGAACTTCGCCGCCGAATCGCATGTGGATCGCTCGATTGATTCGCCGGGCGATTTTATCCACACGAATGTGGTGGGGACCTCGACGCTGCTGAACGCGGCGCGCCGACACGGCGTCCGGCGTTTTGTGCAGATCTCGACGGACGAGGTCTATGGCTCGCTGGGGCCGGAAGGGCGGTTTTCCGAGACCTCGCCCATCGAGCCCAGTTCGCCGTATTCGGCGAGCAAGGCGTCCGCCGATTTGCTCGCGCTCGCCTACCATCACACTTACGGCATGGAGGTGGTGATCACGCGCTGCTCGAACAACTACGGTCCGTATCAGTTTCCTGAAAAGCTCATCCCGCTGATGATCATCAACGCGCTGAGCGACAAACCGCTCCCGGTGTATGGCGACGGGCTGAATGTGCGCGACTGGATTCACGTGGAGGATCACTGCGCGGCCATCGTTTCGGCCCTGATGAATGGGAAGGCGGGCGAGGTTTACAATGTCGGCTCGGACGGCGAGATGGCGAATATCGACGTCGTGAAAATGATCCTCGCGCACCTCGGCAAGCCCGAGAGCCTGATCCAATACGTGACCGACCGGCTCGGCCATGACCGGCGCTATGCCATTGATTCCTCAAAGGCGCACGCGCAGCTCCAGTGGAAGCCGCAGCATCGGCATGAGCAGGGGATTCGCGAGACGATCGACTGGTATGTGCGCAACCGTGAGTGGTGGCAGCCGCTGCTGAAACATTAAGGCCGTGGCTCGGAAAATTGTCATCCTGGGAAGTGGAGGCAGGCTCGGCGCGGCCCTTTTGCGGGAGTGGCGGGCGGCGGGGGATGAAGTCATCGCTTTCAACCACGCGATGCTCGACATCGGCAACTCTGGGCAAGTCCGCGAGACGCTCGGCGAACTCGAATTTGATGCGCTCGTGAATTGCGCGGCGCAGACGAATGTGGACCGGTGCGAGAAGGAGCCCGAGGAAGCGTTTCTGCTCAACAGCAAGGCCGTCGCCACCATCGCCGATGTCTGCACGCGCAAGAAGGCGCGGTTTGTCCACATCAGCACGGACTACGTCTTCGACGGCGAAAAGCGGGAGCCCTACACCGAGGAGGACGAGGCCCGCCCGATCAGCGTCTATGGCGAGTCGAAGCTCGGCGGCGAACGCTGCCTGCACGCGGTTTCGGACCGGCATCTGGCGGTGCGCGTGTCGTGGGTGTTTGGGCCGGATCGCCCCAGTTTCATCGATCAGATTTTACAGCGCGCGCTGGAGCACGACACAGTCGAGGCGATCGGCGACAAGGTGGCCGTGCCGACCTACACGCTCGACGTCGCGCGCCTGCTGCGTCCGCTTCTCGATGAAGTGCATTTCGATGGAGTGCTGCACCTGTGCAATACGGGCGCCTGCACGTGGCAGGAGTATGGCCAGCATGCGCTCGACTGCGCGGTCGCTGCCGGGGTCCCGCTCAAGGCGAAGAGGGTGGGCGCTTTGAAGTTGGCGGAGCTGAAGGCGTTCATCGCCCGTCGCCCTGTCTATACAGCGATGAGCACCGCGCTCTTCCAGCGCGTGACGGGTGAGACGCCGCGTCCCTGGCAGGAAGCGGTGGAAGAGTATATCCGCACGCATTGGGCGCCCGCTCACCGCTGAGCGGGTGTAGCGGAGCTCAAAAAGGTCGGTCATCCTGAGGAACACCAACACGCGGAGCGTGATTTTTGGTGCGGGGATGAACAGGGTCACGGGTGCCGCCCGGCGCGCAGCGTGACCGCGCTTCGCTTGGTGCGGCCGGCTCGCCTGTTCG
>Ga0105048_10015817_pt1 | contig 11688 bp, 10 predicted proteins | sample MAT05_FD_78382 | JGI IMG/M metagenome (GOLD analysis project Ga0105048, IMG submission 78382) | Freshwater microbial communities from Lake Fryxell liftoff mats and glacier meltwater in Antarctica - MAT-05 | ecosystem: Environmental > Aquatic > Freshwater > Ice > Liftoff microbial mat | place...
GGCCACTGGCAAAGCGACGGCTCAGCCGACCGAGAAGAAGCCAGAGCCCGCCGGCAAACCAGCCGCGACCCCGCCGACCAACAGCGGCTCGACGACCAGCACGGGTCGTTCGATTCGCTCGACGCTCTGAGCCCGCCGGGAAGACGCGCCGCGGGTTGCAACGTACATTCGCGACATGAGACTCCGAACATCGCTCGCGTCGGCGCTGCTCCTCATCGTCGGAGCCATTCCCTCGCTCGTCGGCTGCGAAAGCGTCGATCCGAACGACGACGAGTCGGAGCCGGTCGAGCAGTGCACGGCTCTGCCAGCTGGCGTCGTCAGCTCGTTCTTCGAGCAAGCCTCCGATACCAAGGATCTGGTCGTCTACCGCGTCGAAATGGGCGCGGACCACACGGTCGAGTTGCAGCTATTCGGCGAAGGCGACTTCCCGGGGCTCGCGCCTGGCTCCACCTTCTTGGGGCTCGAAGGCGAGTCGAACTACCAGACCTGCTCGCGCTGTCTTCTGGTCGGCCAAAAGAGCAGCGGAAAAATGTTCTTGGCTGACGACGGCATCCTCGAGCTTTCGACCTTTCAGGTCGGCAGCACAACGGGTTCCATCACCGACATGCACTTCGTCGAGGTGACCATCGACGACGAAACCAACCTGTCGACCGTGGTCAAAGGCGGCGACTGCCTCACGCTGGATGCTCTCCGATTCGACACCAGCAAGCCGCCCAACGGCTGGGAATGCAGCGCCGAGCAGTACACCGACTCGCAGTGCCACTGCGGCTGCGGCCTCGTCGATCCGTGGTGTGACGACGAAACGTCGTCCTGGTGCGAGGTCGACACCTGCGCCCAAGGCGAGGTGCCGGACGCTGCGAACAACGCTGCGTGCGTTGCCGGGTAAGCGGCGGCCAATTTGCCTGGGGAACAGTGCCCAAAGCTTTGGGGATCGATCGGCGATCGACCTGGCAGGAAGACCATGCGATATTAACCCGATGCGATGTTTCCTCGTCCTGGTGGCTTTGAGCGTCTCTTGCACGGTTGCCTGCGGAGGGACCACGGTCGAGGGCGATGACGACGTTTCGGCGGCTAGCGGCGGGTCGAGCAGCGACGACCAGGGTACCGGCGGCTCGCGCAGCGACGGCAGCGGTGGCTTTGGAGCGACCGGCGGAACCTGCGCCGAGCTCGACGATGCTCAGCCGGGTCACGTCGACGTGACGATTCGGAACGAGACAGAGGAGTTGATTTGGATCGGTCAAGACAGCGTGACCTGCGGACAATTGCCTTTCTTCCACGTGAAGGACGGCGGCGGTGTCGAACTCGAGCAGGCCGGCGACATGTGCGGCGTGACCTGCGCGGAGATCCGCGACGGCACCACGAAGGCTTGCCTGGCCATCTGCCTTTACCCCGACGCCATCAACCTCTTTCCGGGCGAGTCAGTGCGTCTAGGTTGGGATGCGCGCTTTTTGGCCGATGGCACCTTGCCAAGCGAATGCCTCCCCCCCGAGTTCGATGCGAGCGAGTGCAAACAAAAGAAGCCGGTTTCTTCGGGAAGGCTCACTTTTTCGGCTTTTGCAGGCACGACCCCCGACTGCAGCGAGACGACCGGAACTTGCGGAACTTGCGCCAACCCGGAGACGGGCGGCTGCTGGTGGCCCGCGACGCTGGTTCCTGACCACGAGAAGTTCGAGGCATCGGTAGGCTTCGACTTCGATGCCGACGCGAAAGACCAGTTGGTCGAGATCGTATTCAAGGATTGAGCGAGACTCGAAAGCCGCTCGTCCTCGACGCGGCGTGACCGGTTGAGCGCCCTAGCCGCCGGCGGTCAGCCTGCCAGCCACTCCAGCGCGCCGGTTCCGCTATTGCCGAATGATTCGACGTTGGTGAGGCCACTGTACTGAATGAGCGAAACGAAGAGTTGGTGCAGCGTGAGTGCGGACTCCGAGCTGCCGCCGCCGTCGAAGAAGCGACCTGTGGCGATGGTTCCCTGACCTTTTCCGAACAACATCACGGGCACGTTGCCGTTGGGATGGGGCTGGATGGGGTCGGAGGTTTGGTGTCCCAGTTCGCACGTCCACAACACCAATGTGCTGTCGAACAAGGTGCCGCCGCCGATGTCGGGCGTCGCCTTGAGCCGATCGATGACCAGCGCGATCTGCTCTGCGTACCATTGGGTGAAACTTCGAAGGGCCGTGCGCTTGTCGGCGCCCTCGTCGTACACGTGCGTCCAGGCGTGGTGCTGGGGTCCGGAGTCACCCGAGTCCACCGCTTCCGAGCTGGGAATTCCGTACGACGAAGGAAGGGCAAAGCGATCGGCCGTTCCGCCGAATGAGAACCCGATCACTCGGGTGATGTCACAGCTGAATGCTAGCGGGATCAGGCTACGAAATGCCTTCATGGCTTCGTCGTGATTCTCGGCGTTACCGAAGGAGGCGTCCGCCTGCAGAAGCGTGTCGGGGCGGGTCAGCGGCTGACAGCTCGGCGCTGGGGGTCGAGCGATGGCTTCGACGACGCTCTTTTCGAGTGACTCCAGGTTGCCACAATGAAAATCGAGCATCTCTTTGCCTTGGCTGCCCAACTGTTTCGAAAGCTCGCGACAATCCTTGTAGGCGGTGGCGAGTGCCAGCCGTTTGCGGAGCAAGCGCGGATCGACCTTGCCGTCCGTCACTGGGACGCTGGGAAGCAGTGCTTCCAGCGCACGGAACGGATTGTTCTCTGGATTGGCCGACTTTCCTGCGGCCTCGTACCACGGGCCCCAATTGTTCGTGTTGTCGTGCAAGCCCCACAAAAGCGATCGTTGCGGCGTCAAGATGCCTGCTTTCTGCAGTTCCTGACCGATGAACTGATCCAGCGACGGCCCGGTGGCGTGGTTGGTGCCTTCTGTCGTGCGCGCCGTCAGTGCGCCGGTACCAGCGGACTGGTGGCCGTACTCGTTGTGTTCGCCAAAGGGCACGCCAGCTTGATGCAATCCAGAAAAGAAGCAGCCGTCCGCCTTGTGGCGGTTGAGCGGCGACCAAAACTCGTTGAGTTCGAAGTTGCGCTCGGAGCCCGAGGCCGGGCCTCGTTCCATGATCGGGCCGTTGGGACTGAAAAAAATCAGCACGCGCCGCGGCGCTAGCTCCACCTGCGCTCGCGCGCTCTGGCTCCTGAGAATGGGCCATAGCAACGACCAAAGGCCTGCTTGTTCGAGTAGTCTTCGCCTAGAGAGCTTCATCGTCCATCGCTCCTTACTTGATCTTGACCTGCGAAAACTGGGGAGAAACGACGAGGGCTCGCAACAGTGCGCGAGCGTCCGCGCCCGTTTCGCGGGACAACGCGGACAGCGCCTCGACCTCGGGTCCGTCGCTGACGCCCTCGAAGCGGCCGTAGGCGAAACGGAAAAACCGCTTGGCAATGCAATCGGCAACCGCAGGCGTTTCTGCAAGCTTGGTCAGCATGTCGACCGTATCCGAGAACGGAATTTCGGTCCGGTCTCTTCCGATGACCAGCGTGCCCGAGGTATCGTACGGCACGCCTGCTCCGTCGCTTTCGCGGTAGCGACCGATGGCGTCATAGGTCAAAAACGCGAACCCGGGTGGTCCGATGCGCTGGTGACAATTGGAGCAGGACGACTCCGACGTGACCGCTTCCAAGCGTTGGCGCAGCGTTTTGCCCGAGGCGTCGTCATCGGCAACGGTAGGGATGTCTGGAGGGGGCGGCGGCACCGTTTCGCAGAACAGGTTCTCGAAGATGAACTTGCCGATCGGAAACGGCGAGGCCCCGCTCTCCTTGGTGTGAGCACCGAGCACGAAGGGGTGCGTGAGGATTCCTCTCCGCTCACCGGGAGGAACGTTCAAAGCGACATGCTGCGTCGAGTCTGTCACCAGGCCGAAGGCCGGGGCTAGCGAGGAATCGGCGTAGACGCGATCGGAGACCAAGAGACTGGTGAAAGTCGCCTGCTGCCCAGAAAAAAGCAGGTCATCGATCAGCAGGTCGAGCCCGATTTCCGCGGACCTCGGGAAATCGGCGGGCACCTGGTCGAGCAGAGCGACGTTCTTTTTGGGTAAGCTGTTCTCGAAGACGCCCATCCAATCGAGCACGAAGGAGCGCAGACCGGCGCGCGCCCGATCGTCGGACAGCATGCGATCCAGTTCGCTTTCGCGGGTCGCCGGATCGCCGAGTTGCTCTTGGGCCGCCCGTTCGAGCAACGCTTCGTCTGGACCCGACTGCCAGACCAAGTAGCTGAGTCGCGAGGCAATCTCGTAGTCGCTCAGCTCGCGCAATGAGCCTGAGGCCGACGCTCCGTTCTCGGTCCTGTACAAGAAGTAGGGCGAGGAAAGTACCGTGGCGAGCCAGGTCGTCAGCCGCTCCTCCAGCGTTGCTCCCGCATCGACCTGCGCCAGCAGGTCGCTATAGCGATCCAGCACGGCTGAGGGCGTCGAGGCTCGAAACGCCCGGGGGAGGAAGTCCTCGCTGAAAGTCGACAAGCACGCGTCGTCTTTGCAGCCGGTCTGCTCCAGGATCCTTGGCGCGGCGGTTTGCGCGATCGTGAGCCCGAGCTCGTAGAACCCGCCGATGTCGGCGTAGCCGACTTTTTGCGCGCTCGCGATCTGACTGTGCCCCCGCGACAGCTGCTCCGCCGGGACATCCGACTTGGCTACGGTCACGTCGAGAAGGTCGCGAATCGAGTGCGAGTACTCGACGCGCGTCAGTCGTCGGAGGCCGGGGCTCAGACCCCCGTCGGTCGAGCTGGACTCGCCGTCCCCGGGCGGTTCTCCCAACGTCGCCGTGCACGCTGCGCAAGCGAGGGTGGCAGCGAAGAGCAAGGACGCCGGTACTGGAAGCCTTTCCACCCAACCATTTTGCCACAGCTGGCGCGACTCCAGCTGGGGAATCGGTCCGCGAAGCTACGAATAGTCGCTCGTATTCCTTTCCAGGTGCACTATTCGGAGCAGACGCAAATGGACCCTGCGGAGCAGAGGTGCGTCGCTAGGAGGCTGTGTAGGTGCGTGCACGAAAGTGCGCCTCGATCTGAGTCTGGTGCGTCTCGGCGAGGGACCTCAATCAAGCCAGCCCAACGTACATCTTCTGCACGTCGTCGTCGTTGTCGATCGCAGCTAGGAAGGCTTCGACTTCGCTGCGCGCGTCGCCTTCGAGTGAGACGGGGTTTTTGGCGATGTAGACCAGGTCGGCGGCGGTCACGTTCCAGCCGCGGGCGGTGAGGGCTTTGTTGACGGCGTCCAGATCGGTGGGCTCGGTGATGAAGCGCGATTGGCCTTCTTCGCCGGCTTCGACTTCTTGAGCGCCGGCCTCGATGGCTGCCTCTTCGGGATCTTCGCCCGAGGCGGGGGGCGAGGCCTCGATGGCGCCGCAACGGTTGAAGTCCCAGCTGACCGAGCCCGAGGCGCCGAGTTGGCCCTCTTTGCGGAACAACAGGCGGATGTTGGAAGCCGTGCGGTTCTTGTTGTCGGTCAGGCACTCGATGATCAGCGGGACCTGGTGGGGCCCGAAGCCTTCGTACGCCACGGTCTCGTAGCTCGAGCCGTCGTCGAGTAGGCCGGCGCCCTTTTTGATGACCCGCTCGAGGGTGTCGCGGGGCATGGAGGCGCGCTTGGCTTGCTCGATGGCTAGACGGAGACGCGAGTTGCCTGCCGGATCGGGGCCGCCGGCGCGAGCGGCAACCATGATTTCTTTGGCGAGCTTGGTGAAGAGCTTGCCCTTGGCGTCAGCACTCTGTTCGCGGCCTTTTTGCTTCCATTGAGCGCCCATGGGCGCGAGTATCTCCCGCAAGCCCCAGAAGACAACTGGTCCGAAAAGCGCGGCAAAGGTCAGCGGAAATGCTCGTTTTTGGTTGTGGGGAGGGGATGCGGCACCCTGGGCTTCGTCATCTCGCGTTGAGCAAGCGGGCACTTGGACGGCCGAGTGATGAGGCGCATGGCTGGGTCTTTCGAGGTGGGACCACGTCGGTCCGAACGTCCTCTCAGCAAGCGGCGAGCCAACCCTCGGCCTGCTCCGTGCGCGCCAGAATACCGCCATATTGACCCAAATCTGGCTTTCCGTTGGCGCTGCCTGTCGGCCCCCAGACATCCTGAGGAGTTCGAGGAGCCACCGGCCGCAGACACGAAAAACCCCGCGGCTGGTGGCGCGGGGTCGAGGGTTCTGATGTGCGGTTCTACGCCGCGCAGGGGCAAGCAAGATGCGTGTCAGGGGCAGCTGATGAACGCTCCCCAGGTGCGCCGATCCGCCGTCCACGACAGTACAGCGCCCCCGCCAGCGGCGGCGACGGAGATGTCGTTGAAGGCGCGCGAGCGTACGAGGATCTCTTCGTGTTCGAGCTGACCGGTACTGCCCCGTCGTGCCACCCGCAGCTCTTGTGGCGATCGGGGCATCGCCTCGGTCGGCAACACGTAAAAAACGTAGTCACCTCCGCACAGATGTTCGGCGACGACGGGCGCGGGATCGATGCCATTGGGGTACAGGCGCCAGTCGGGCTCGCCGCGCAAGGCCCCGCCGTCTTCGAGCGGAAAGTAGGCGAGGCCAAAACGCGTGATGTCGCGCGATACGGCCAGGAAGACGGCCGCTCGCCCATCGGCAAGACCAAGCGCCGAGAGCTCAGTGAGTGGTTGTGCGCCCGGCCCGACCCAAACGACCTCGTCGGGCCCAAGATTCAAGTGTCGCTTGGTGACGCGCACAGTGCGCTGGTGCAAAGGCGAAAGGCCCAGCCCGCCTTCGAGCACCAGAGCGCGCGGATGGGGCGAACCCGCCACCAGTTCGACGCTGAGCGCCGTCGAAGCGTCCTCGGAAAGAGCGAGCGGTTCGTTGCCGTCGGCCCAGACGAAGGCGCGCGGGTGTTCGTCTGGGCCAGCCACGTAAGCCACGACGTCGCGGCCCAATACGGTTTGTACGGACACGCGCGTTCCCGAGCGCGCAGACGCCACGCTCGACCCTGCCGAGTTCCGGCCAAGCGGCGCACGCCGCAACTCGCCTCGCGGCGCAATCCAGTAAGCATGCGTGCGGCTCAGCCCGGGACCGCGACCGTACTTGGCAAAGACTTCTGGGGGTTCGCCGAGCGCATCGAAGCTCTGCTCGCGGCGGCGCGCGACGAGCACGCGATCGTCGAGCGTGACGAACACGACGCCAGCGTCGCTCGCGGTCATTGGCCCAGCGGGGCCCAGATCTCGGACTTCGCCGAGCTTCCAACTCGACGACAGCGCTCCGTAGGGGAGGGCAGGTTGTTGGTGCTCGGACTTGGCTTCGGGGCGCGTCGCCTCGGCCACCGAGGACGTGGAAAGAGGGCCGGGCTGGGCGGACGTTTTGCCGCTTGCGACACCCGTTCCACTCGGCGCCGAACCGCCCGTCGCTCGCGGGCGTCGGTCACAGCTGCACGCCAGCACGAGCCCGAGCAGAAGGAGCGCACCCGCGCGGGCCGACATGATCTTTGGGTTTTGGCACATCTCGCGGGCGAGCCCAACAGTCGTTGCCCAGGCGGCCCGGCGCCGCCATGCTCAGCGGTCATGAGGTCCGAGGTGTCCCGGTCGGTATTGGACCTCCTGCTTCGAAGCAGCGTGGCGTGGGTCGTCGCGTGCGGCGCGCCTGCGCAGACTCGGCCGGCTGCGTTGCCCGCCTCTTCTTCGTCGCAGCTCTTTTCGTCGGCGCCGCCTGGCAACGGTCAAGCCAGAGCCCAGCCGGCCATTTCCAGCGCTGGGTCGGCACCCGCGGGTGCGTCGAGCAGCGCCCCAGACGTCGACCTGCTCCGCGACGACCGCGAGCCCGATCCCAAAAAGGCGCTGCCGGCCGTCTCGGTGCGTCCGGTGGGCATGCACATCGGCGGTGAATCGAACTCATCCGAGTCGAAGAAGCCGTTCCTCCGAGCCTTGGAGGCGACGAACACGCAGCTCTTGTTCTGCTATCGCCTGGTGGACAGCCCGCTGAGTGGCGGCACGTTCGGCGTCGATCTGTTCGTGGCGCTCGCGGGCGGAGCACCCGATGTGCGGGGCATGCGACACAAGCTCGGCGGATCCGAGTTCGAAGCTTGCATGGGGCGCGCTATCGCAGGCGCGCGCTTCGACCGCCCCGACCGCGCTACCGTTCTCAGTTACTCGCTCCGCTTCGACGTCGCACGCTGAGCGCGCCTCGAACTCACTCGGGAGGTGGGCGAACCGAACCAGGTGACGGCGTGCCTTCCGCGACACGCAGGCGCGCCAGCGCCTCCATGCGCGTCTTCACGTCGCGGTAGAGGCCCCGATAGACGTCGCGGTAGACGCGCTCGAACGGCTCGCGGTCGGGGCCCGGTTCGAAGGTCGTGCCGAGGCGACTCATCTCGGTCGTGGCATGTTCGAAGCTCGGGTAGATGCCGTGGGCGACAGCAGACAGGATGGCGACGCCCAAAGAGGCAGCATCCAACGTTTCGGCGCGGTGAATCGGCCGGCCCAGGACGTCGGCGAAAATCTGGCACCAGAGGGTGCTCCGCGAACCGCCGCCGGTGAGGACGATCTCCTGGGTCGACCTGCCCGTCGATGCTTCCATGCCCTCGAGGTGAAGACGCTCTTCGAAGGCGATGCCTTCGAGCAACGCGCGGTACAAATGCTCGGGGCGGTGACCCGAGTGCAGGCCGAAGAACGCGCCGCCGACTTGGTCGTTCCAGTACGGATTCATGACGCCCGACCAATAAGGGATCGAAACCAGCCCCTCGCTAGCGACGGGCAAGAACGCGGCCTTGGTCTCCAGCTCGAGCATCGTGGCGGCGCGGCCTGGTGAGCGCAGCAGGGTTTCTATTAGCCAGTAGAGAGTCTGCATGCCGCCGCGCAGCGTCGTTTCCAGTGAGTATTTCCCTGGAATAGCCGCATGCATGGTGCGAAAGGCATGATCGATTTGGTAGGTGTCGGTGAGCGTGCTGCACGTGACGGCCGTGCCCAGGTCGAGAAAACCGCGACCCTTGCCGATGATGCCGGCTCCGAGGCCCGCAGCCTGGGCGTCACCCGAGCCGGCGTAGACCAGAACGTGCTCGGGCATGCCCAAGGCCTGAGCCGCGCTGCGGGTCAGCGGACCTATCATGTAGCCGACCTCGACCAACTCGGGCAGCTGGTGGGGCTCGACGCCGATCAGCGAAAGCAGCGATTCGCTCCAGCGCTTCTGGCGCATGTCCACCAGGCCGGTCGGATCGGCAGAGGCGAACGACGACACGGAACGACCGGTCAGCTTCAGACTCAAGAAGGAATGCACGTCATGCACACAGGCCACGTCCCGAAACTCGGGATGGGTCCGAAACAAGTACATCAACTTGTAGAGCGACGGCGTGGTGCAGGCCGGTTTGCCGGAAAGCGCGTGCAAGCGCACGGCGCCCAGCTTGCGTTCGGCGTAGGCCACGTCGGCGCTCGACCGGCTATCCATCCACAGGAGCGCCGGCCCGAGCGGGTTGCCCTTGGCATCGGTGACCACGATCGTCTCGCGTTGGTGGGCGATGGCCAACGTGGTGAGATCGGCGTGGCGCTTGGCGGGCAGCTCGTCGACGGCGCGGTTGACCGCGAGCACGGTGGCTTGCCACCAGCTGTCGGCGTCTTGCTCGTAACCGTGCGGCTCGGGCGTTTCCACGCGCAAGGGTGCGCGCCCCGACGCGACGACTCGCCCGCGCACGTCGAAGACCATCGCGCGAAGCGAGGTCGTGCTGGCATCGATGGCCACCAAAAGCGGGTTGTCACTCACAGGCGCGCTCGGCCAACCGATCATAGGATCGGAATGGGTCCGCTGACGAATCCGTCGGCACCCTGCTGGTCGATTGCGCCGGTCGATTGCGTTGTCAGCCGAGCTGGGGGCTGCTTTGATGCGGGCCCGGTGACAGGCCCGAACTACCTCACCCCCGAAGGCGCCAAGAAACTGCAAGACGAATTGCGGCAATTGGCTGTCATCGAGCGGCCCCGCGTCGTGGGCGAGGTGGCCGATGCTGCCGCTCAAGGCGATCGCTCCGAGAATGCCGAATACACCTACGGCAAGAAGCGCTTGCGCGAGATCGATCGCCGCCTTCGCTTCTTGACCAAGCGACTCGAGGATGCGGTCGTCATTCGTCCGGGTGACATCAGCGGCAGCGAGGTGCGCTTTGGTGCCACGGTCGAGGTCCGAGACGAAGAAGGCCAGACGCGCCGCTACACCTTGGTAGGTCCCGACGAATCCGATCCGGCGCGCGGCATGCTCAGCTTCCAATCGCCCATCGGCAAAGCGCTGCTGAAGAAGAAGGTCGGCGAGTTTGCGCGCGTGGTCCGCCCGGCCGGCGAGGTCGAACTCGAAGTCCTCTCGGTCAGTTTCGACTAGACGCCCAGGCCCTTCGTCAGCTGGCCTTTGGCGCGCAGTTCTTTCTGCTCGCTCGCTCGCGTGTTGAGGACCTCGCTGCGATCACGAATGAGCAGCGTAAAACGGAAAAGCTCCTCCATGACGTCGACGACGCGTTCACGATAGCTCGATGGCTTCATGCGGCCGTCGTCGTCGAACTCCTTGAAGGCCTGGGCAACCGAGGACTGATTGGGGATCGTCACCATGCGCATCCATCGCCCCAAGATGCGCAGCTGGTTGACGGCGTTGAAGGACTGCGAACCGCCCGAAACCTCCAAAATTGCCAGAGTTCTACCTTGCGTCGGTCGCACGGCGCCTTCTGAAAGCGGTAGCCAGTCGATCTGGTTCTTGAAGGCAGCCGTCATCGCGCCGTGTTGCTCCGGCGTCACCCAGACGTGCGCTTCGGACCAGACGGACAGCTCGCGGAGCTTGACGACCTCAGGATGGTCGTTCGATGTGCGGTCGAAGACGGGCAGGTCATTGGGTCGAAAGATGCGTACTTCCGCGCCGAAGGCCGTCAGCACGCGGCTACATTCGTCAGCCAAATAGCGACTGAAGCTTTTCTCACGAAGCGAGCCGTAGAGAATGAGCACACGAGGCTTGTGCGTCGAACCGGTGATACCAAGCTCTCGCAAAGTACTCTCGACGCTATGCGCCGGCAGGTCGTCGTCGATGTAGCTCATGCAATGTCCTCGAACCGGCAGCCTGCCGGACCCGGGCCCATGATGACGACCCTGTAGCGTTGGGCAGTCATGACCGACTCACGTTCGACAGTGCGTAGAACATCTCGATGGCAACTTGCCTCGAGCGCTCGTCGTAGCGTGCGGCTTCTTCCGGCGTTCCGTCGGCAGCCTTCGGATCATCGTAGGGGAGCGACAAACGGGCCGTTGCTCCCAAGACCACGGGACAATTCTGATCGGCGTCGGTGCACGTCATGACCGCAGCAAAACTTTCGTGCGGATTCATGGGGTCATCGTAGGTCTTCGAAAAGCAGATCTGCGGCTGTGTATCGGGCGCGAACCTCACCAAGTAGTGGGGATTGTCACCGCAGGGATCCTCGACCACGAAGCCATTGCGCTCGATCGCCGCCACCGCCCGAGGATTGAAGGCCGTTGCCTCCGTCCCCCCCGAGAAGGTCTCGATCTGGTCGATGCCGAAATGTGCGGCCGCGGTCTGAGCCCAGAGTTGAGCCAGGTGGCTACGCCGAGAGTTGTGCGTGCAGATGAAGTTCAGGCGGGCAGGTCTACGCTCTCGCAGCGCCCGTTGGATGAAGTCGACCAACGACTCGAGTCGCCGCGTTCGCTCCTGGGGCAATCGTTCTAGTTCAGGCAGGAAGGAGTCGATGGTGCGCTGGAGTTGCGGATACATAGAAATTCGAGAATTTTGGAAATAAATGTTCGGAAA
>Ga0105048_10015818_pt1 | contig 11688 bp, 7 predicted proteins | sample MAT05_FD_78382 | JGI IMG/M metagenome (GOLD analysis project Ga0105048, IMG submission 78382) | Freshwater microbial communities from Lake Fryxell liftoff mats and glacier meltwater in Antarctica - MAT-05 | ecosystem: Environmental > Aquatic > Freshwater > Ice > Liftoff microbial mat | place...
CTGCGCGCGCGCAAATATGGCGCGTGCGGCCGCGGTATCGCCCCGGCGCAGATAGGCCGCACAGATGCGTAGCCGCAAGTCGGCCGTGCGCACGTGGTTCTCGCCTAAGGCTAGCGCCCGGCTTTGTTCTGCGCTTGCCAGTGCGCCGGCGGTGATCGTTTCGTCGTCTGCTAGTGCACGCCAAGTCGTTAGCTCCTCCTCGAAAGGACGCATGACCAGGGACGGCTGAATCTGCCCAGCGGCGGTGCGCATCAGTGCGCGTGCTTGTTCGGGCTGGCCGCGCAACTGCATCAGCACCGCTTGCTGTAGCCGAGGCTGCATCGCCATGCGTGATGCCGGGCCAAAAAGCGCCATGCGCCCTTGTGCCGAGGCGTCCGACATTTTGGATGCAAGCTCTAGCTGGCCAAAATCTGTAGCCACCCAAGCCAGCCACATTAGATCAGTCAGCAGGCCAGGATGCGTGGCCGGGGCGATGTCCAAGGTGCGCTCGCTGAGCCTTACAAAAGCCTCGGCTGCTTCTGCGCTTTTGCCCAATTCCCGCGCCGCCATGCCTTGCAAATACTCCACGTACACCGCGCTGTAATTGGCCGCTAAATCATGTGAATTGGCATAGGATTTGGCTTCGCCTACAGCGATCAGCGCGCGCTGCGCGTGGCCGGCGAAAAGCAGCGTTTCAGCCCGCGTAGTCATTGTTTCTAAACATTCCACGGGATCCACGCCAGCATCGTTGCAGCGGCTGCCAAGCTGTTCTGCACGCATGACTGCCGTCTTCATATCACGCTGATAGCGGGCCAAATCTGCGAGGTATGTCCGGGTTAAGCGCAGCATGGCTTTATCGGGCTGTGCCTGTGCAAGCAGCAAATGCTCGGCTTCTAACAACGCCATTTTTGCACTGTCATCCCGGCCCAGCGCGATCAGGCTGCGGCCAAACTGGAACAAAATTTGTGCCGCAGATTCTGGGTCGTTTGCTAACCTTTCCTGCACCAGCGGTAACGCGCGCTCATATAACGATCCTAATTGTTGGGACGGTGTTGCTGACTGATACGGGTTCGCAAAGCGCAGCACCTCTAGCAAAAAATCGCGTGCGGCAAGCGCGCGCGCGGCGGCCACGGCCTGTTCGTTCGCGGCACGTTCGGCGCGCTTGGCTTGCCACAGTGCCGCACCTGCACCAACCATTATCGCTAGTAGAATGCCGCTCGTAAGCGTAACCGCAAGCCAGTTGCGCTGTAAAAATCGCATGCACAGATAGCGCCTTGTCGGCGGCCGGGCGCGCACTGCTTGGGCGGATAAATAGCGCTCAATGTCAGCCGAAAATTCCACCACCGACCCATAGCGATCCTCCGGCCGCTTGCGCAGCGCTTGTGCCACGATCGCGTCTAAATCGCCTTTCAGTGCGCTCTGCGGATAGCTAAACTCCGCTCCGGCTGGTCGAATGCGCGCACTGGGTTTTTCCGTTTCTTCCTGATCCAGCCTTAGTAAAATCGGCGCAATCGCCTCCATGCTGCGCGTGCTGGGTAGTAGCCCGGTCAAAAGCCGAAATAGCAGCAGCCCCAGCGCGTAAACATCGGTTGCGGTAGACAGCGTTTCGCCTCTCAATTGCTCCGGTGCTGCATAGGCCGGCGTGAGGGCGTTGGCGGTATGTTCGGCAGAGTTGCCGTCCATCAATTTGGCAATACCAAAATCCAGCAGCTTGGGCTGGCCTTCGTGATTGACCAGCACATTTCCGGGCTTGATATCCCGATGCACGATCAAATGCCGGTGCGCATGGGCGAGGGCCGCGCACACTTTGCGGAATAACTCCAAGCGTGTGCGCAAGCAGGCTTTGTTGGCGTCGCACCAATCGGTGATCGCGCTGCCCGCAACATATTCCATGGCAAACCAAGGAACGCCAAGATTATCGATGCCGGCATCAATAAAGTGCGCAATATTGGGGTGCGATAGCTTGGCCAGTAGCTGCCGCTCGGCCTGCAAACGCTGCCCAAGGCTGCCGATCATGCCGCGCACGCGCTTGATCGCCACTTGATGCTCCACCATGCCATCGGTGCGCTCAGCTAACCACACTTCGCCCATGCCGCCCGCGCCAATCAGGTGCAGCAAACGGTAAGCGCCTAACTTTTTTCCTGCCATGTTTGCGGCCACAGCATCGCTTTCTACATGCTGGTTGCGATCAATCTGGTGCATCACCCGATGCAATTGCAGCAAGCGCTGTAGCTCAGGGCGCGCCAGTAAATCCGGCGTAAGCTGCGAGCTATCGATCGTTTCCCCAGCCGCAATGCGCGCGGTAATTGCGCGCAGCGCCGCTTTGCTTGCTTCAGACGTTGCGGGGTCAGGAATACGTGGATCAGACATTTTGGTTCAGAATGCCAGTTTAGGCCAGCACGCCGGCCATCTGCTCCAACGCCCGGGTTACCCGCATCCGTACGCGGTCCGCTGGCTGATCGAGCTCAGCGCCAATTTCGACGAAACTCATGCCAAATTCAAAGCGCATCAGCACCGCAATTCTAAAATCTTCTGGCAATGTCGCTAGCGCTTGTTCGTACGCTAACCAATCATCCTGTGCCACGTTAGCGATGCTTGGCACCGACTGCAAAGTAATCTCGCCCACGCCGTGCTGCACCTCGGGTGCGCGCGCTGCAGCTCGCAGGGCATCGCGCAGGGCATTAACCAGCGTTTGCCGCAAATAGGCGAAAAATTGGCCACGTTCTTGCACTTGAATGTTCGGCAATTTGTCGAGCACCTTAAGCCAAGTCACTTGCACGATATCGCTGGTATCTTGCTGCTGGCGCAACAATTGCGGAACCCGCCCATGGGCAAATTTACGTAACAGTGGCTCTAGCCGCGCAATCAATAAATCGCGTGCGCCCTGCTTGCCATCACGTATATGGTGCAGAAGCTGAGCGGTCGTGTGGGAGTCAGGCTCAAACAAGATAGATTTCACCTGAAGGTCAGTTGCACTAGGTTAGCGCATACCGGCAGGCTGTCCGATAGGTTTTTTACGTCACAACGCAAATATTTGCGGCGCCAACGTCATTTCAGCCCCAATTCGCTGAAGTCTAAGACCAAAGATACCGATTATGGCAAAGGCAAGTGCCCTAATCAGCTTCTGATCGCTGTTGCTGGCGAAAAAGGCGTCCACTGAACGAATGTGCGCCTCATAAAAATCACTATCGGTTCAAACTAAGCCGCCAACGCTTCCGCATCAGCAGCTGTGCCCGCCGAAATCATCACGCTAGCCATTAAGCCATACACGCTAGACCACGCATGCTCAACTTCTGGTGTGAACGCCCCGCCCAAACCGGTTTGTAACGTCGCTAGTAGCGCCTCGCCAACCGTGGCGTAGTGCGCGTCCAGCACGCCGTAGCCGCTATGGCGCTTGCCCAGATTTTGTAAGACCGGAATCAATGTTTGCAAATCGTCTAATTTGGCGACTGCGACGCCGATCATGCGCATAAGTTTTTCGCCCTGTGCCTGCATATCGCCTTTAAACAGCGGCTGCAGCAAAGGATCCAGCGCAAAAAGGTTGGCATAAAAAAGCTTGGCTGCAGTGGGCGCGATCGCAGCGACTGACTGCCACGATTTTTGTACGATGGGAATGGTATTTGCTTGCATAAATAGAGTGGCCTGCTTGAGTGTTGGACTTGATTTAGTTTTGGAAATAGTTAGCTTCCATATTTTTTCCAGCCGTTGCTAGCGCTTATCGAATTGCACTTGCGGCATTTGAAATTTCCGCTGCGTGATTGGCTGGTGTCAGGTAGAACGCTGCTTTCGGGCAAAAGCGAAATCTATTTATTAGATGTCGAACGCTTTGCAATACGCCATGAGCTTGAGGTCAAAACTTAGACTTGGAGTGTCGAGCCGAATACTGCCGTTGGGAAAATAGGCCAGCGCAAATTTGCGGCGCTGACCTCAGCGCACCCTAATTATTGGGTACAGCAAAAATACGCCCGGCGTCGGGTTTCGCTTTTTTCATAAAGCGACGTTCTAACCCATACAAGCCACTCACAAAGCGATTTTCGATGCGCATTCCGATGTTTACCTTACTTTTATGGATTACTGCGGCCACCCCAATTGGGCTTGCTTCGGCGGCCGAATTAGCACCGGCCGGCAGCCAAACGGTTGGCCGATTTAGTGGTACCGCAGGCTTAATTGCGCCGCCGCCGACCAGCGCCGACGGCCGCTTTAGCCTCAACGCTGAGCTACACGCCGCCACCGCACCAACCATCGCAAAAAGCTCTGATCGCTTTTCGCTGCTCGCGCAGATTCAGCCCTCAGCAAGCACCAAGGCGCTCAGCACCGCTTGCGGCCCGGTTGTCGATGCATTGTTCAAAAACGGCTTCGAATAGGCGCGTCCCAGTTCTTGCCGCGCTGGCCGCGACTCAGACCTAAATCAAAAATAGACACCGAAAGCGCCGCAGCAACACAGCGGCTAACCAACCTTGAAGCACTTATCCACTTACATCCATAGGAATCGAACCATGAAACGCACCGCACTTGCCATTGCATTGATTACCGCCACAGCTGCCTTAAGCGCCGCACCTTGGATTTATCGCGGCACGCTCAACGATGCCGGGAAACCCGCCAACGGCCGCTACGACATCCGTTTGAGTTTGTTAGACGATGCATCTGCACGCAGCATTGTCAACCCGCTCACGCTTTACGGCGTGGTGGTTAAAGACGGAAGTTTTTCCGCTGATGTCGACTTTGGCGTGAATTTGACTAGCGCACCGGCTTTAAAACTCAAGACCGAAGTCGGGATCGGCGGCGGTGCCTTTGTCAGTCTGGGCGAACCCACGCGTTTTGATGCCAAAGCCGCGTTAGCTGGAATTTGCTGGGACACTCAGGGTAATTCGGGCACCAATCCAGAAATGGATTTTTTAGGCACCAAAGACGTTCAGCCGCTGGTTTTTCGCGTCAACAATGCGCAAGCGCTATTCATTGATACCAACGTCGGCACGCCCAACATCGTCGGCGGTTTCGCGAGCAATTCCGCCGATTTTACCAAGAGCGGTCAAACGATTGCCGGCGGTGGCAATGGCAATCAAACGTGTGGGCCCACTTTCAATGCCAGTTGCGCAAACCAAACCACAGAATCGTACGCAGCTGTTTCCGGCGGCTTCGGCAATATTGCAAGCGGCGCGACGAGCAACATAGGTGGTGGCAATGGCAACCGTACTTCAGGTTTTGCCAGCGCGGTTGCTGGTGGTACATCTAACAATGCTTCTGGCGGTTCTAGCTCGGTCGGGGGTGGCAGCGTAAATACCGCTTTGGGTACTAATGGCATAGTGTCTGGCGGCGTCGCCAACTGTGCGGGTGGCGACAATAGTTGGGTGGGCGGGGTGGCCGCGCGAATAAGGCCTGGTAACGAAGTGGGTGATGGTATTTGCCCTGGCAATGTACCCAACTCCGGTGATGCCGATGGCGACCAGGGCACCTTTATCTGGAACGACTCACAAAATGCGGCCACTATTTCTACAGGCCCAAACCAATTTTTGGTGCGCGCCGATGGTGGTTTTGCGCTGAATTCGGCAAGCTTAGGCTTCAACGACGTGGTGCTTAAGGCACGAACCGCAGCAAGCGGTGATACTAGTTTTAACATGTTGTTGCAAACAGCGACCACACAATCTGCGACGCTGTCGGTCAACAGCACCACAGGTGACAGTGCCTTCACCAGCACCAACGGCGATCTTTTATTGCAGACGACTGCGGCGAATAAATACATCCGCACCAATGATCGCTTTGGCGTCAAGGGCTTGCCCGCGCTCAACGAATTAGAAGTCTTTGGCAACGCCTCAAAAACCACCGCTGGCAGTTGGCTCGCAAATTCGGATCGCCGTATTAAAACCGATATTCAACCGATCAATAACGCGCTGGGCCTGATCAAGAAACTAACGCCAGTGACGTTTAGCTATACCCAAGACTATCGCAAATCGCATTCAGTAATTGGCGATGCGCGCTACTACAACGTCATTGCACAAGACTTTGCCAAGGTCTTTCCAGATGCGGTGAAGGGTTCGGGCGAATATTTGCCGGGGCTGGAAAAGTCCCCCGCCAATGAGATTTTGCAGGTCGATACCTACCCAGCGCTGATCACCAGCCTGAGCGCAATTCAGGAATTGGATGTGAAGTCAGAATCCGATCATGTCCAAATAATGCAGCTCAAAAGCGAAAACGCCGCGATGCGCGCCGAAAATGCTGACCTCAGTCTGCGGTTAGAGAAGCTTGAAGCGCGGATGCATTGATCCTGTTGCTAGCCCAGATGCGGATCGCCCAGATGCGGACACGCATGCCGTTGCGCATTCTGGGCTTGACGACACAGTGGCAGGCAAGCACATTGTCAAAATTATAAGATGGTTAGGAAACTGCGGGGTCATCACCACAAGGCCCAAGCGTCAAATACGCGTCTTAAATATTCACGCATTTACCAACCGAATCAATAACAGAAATGAAACAGCTGATAATTCCGAATCTCGACCACTGGGCGCATAACTCTGATACAGCGCGATCAAATCGCCAGCCTATTCGTCTAATTCGTCCAGCCAAGCTGGTTGCAGATGCAGTGCGGCCAGTTTTGCCCGAATTGAGCTAGCCAATGAATGTGCCTGCAGCGCTTGCGTCCGGCCGCCGCTGCGCAATAGTTGAACCTGCAGAGCCTGTAAGCGCATGACGTCAAGAGTATTTTCGCCGCTAACGGCAGTGACTAGGGCGATCGCGTTTTGCAATTCTGTGCTGGCATGTCCAAGCTGACCAGCGTGCGCCAGCAAACGCACACGAAGTTCAGCGACCGCCACGCGTGTGTAAATTGAGAGTTCAGGCATGCGCGCTAAATCGGCGTCGACCTGCTCGAGTATGGCCTGAGCCGCAGCCCAATTTTTTTGGGCTACAAAAAGCTTGGCCCGCTGACAATCAAGCCATATTGCTGCAGCGCCGCGAGTTCCTATATTTTTTTGCGACCATTCGCCAGCCAATGCAAATGCTTGCGCTGCGCCATCCAGATGCCCTTGTGCAAGCGCCAAGGTACCGAGTGCCGTGTAATAACTCTGCAAATCCTCAGGTGCCTCGCGCAGATCGGCAATGGCAATACTTGCAAGCGTGGCACGCGCTCGCGTCAACTCGCCTGTTTTAGTGAGCAAGTCCGCATAGTCGATGGTGAAAAACTGGAGGTAATAATTATCCGCGCCCAGCACGCGCTTCCCGAGGTTCAATGCCTGCTGCAGGGTGGTCGAAGCCAACGTATAGTCACCTTGTTTGGCGAGCACGCCCGAAAGGCTGGCCATCGGCCAAACCAAACGTGGAAAGTCTGGTCCTTGAGTACGTTGATATGCGGCAATAGCGGATTCAAATGCGCTGCGCGCTTGCGGCAATCGATCAAGACTGACCAGCAGCATGGCGCGATTGACCTCAAGCTCAATCGTATTGGGGTGGTCTGGCCCGTACGTAGTCTGCGCGATGCTCAGCGCGGCATCAACGTGCGAAAAAGCCGCCAAGGTTCGGCCGGTCGCACGGCAAATATTCGCTAAGCGCGACTGCGTCATCACCCACGCGAGTTGCCAATCAGGTAACGGCGCAAAGATTGCAAGCGCTTCATTTAATAACTGCTCTGCGGCTTCTAGATCGCCTAACTGCTTGCGAACGGTGGCGAAACTGACCATCGCCAGCGCCGTTTCCGGATTTTCGTTACCTAGAATTTCGCGGTACAGCCTCAAGGCCTGCGCAACCGTAGGTTCGGCAGCGGCTGGGCTGTCTGCACTCATTTGAATCTCGCCCAGCTTGTTGAGCACTTTGGCCAGCGCAATTGGATCATCTGCCAGGCTGGCTCGCGCTTCCTTGATCGCGCCCTCAAGCACCTGCTTAGGCGAGCGTGGCGCGGTGCTGTTGCGCCCGGTTGCACTTAGTTCGCGAAACATATCGAGTGCAAAATCGCTGACGCGCCCGGCACTTGCCGCCTCCAAATCTGCGCGTTTTGCCGCTGCTGCCGCAATTTGCGCTTGATAGATCGATACCAATGCGGCGCTGCCTAGGGCTATAAATGCCACGCCAGCAAAGGCGACCGCCATGCGATTTCGCTTGGTGAAGCGGGATAGTCGGTACCAGCGGCTTGCCGGGCGCGCGCGCACCGGCTGCGCGTGTAAGTACCGACCAATATCAGATGAAAATTCCGCCACCGACCCGTAGCGGTCTTCCGGTGCTAGGCGCAAAGCCTGCGCAACGATTGCGTCTAAGTCACCCTTTAATGCGGCGCTTGGATAACTCAGGCTAGAATTTGTCTGCGCTGCTGGACGCGGTGCTATATGAAAATCTTGTTCTGCTAGCGCGCTTTGAGCTGGTTGAGCACCTGCCGCGCGGCGTGCGGCCAGGGCAGTATTAGTCATTAACTTCGTTTCGTTTCGCAGCTTTTCGCCAGTCGTTGTGCCGCTGCGCAGTTTAAGAATTTCCTGCAAGCGCTCGCTTGGGCGCTCGTTTTCTTCCAGATGCACGCGCATTAGGATCGCTGGGATATTTTCAATGCTGCGCGTCTTTGGCAAAGCGCCCGCTAATAGGCGAAATAGCAACAAACCCAGCGCGTAAACATCGGTTGCGGTCGAAACTTCCTCCGCGCGCAGCTGTTCGGGCGCCGCGTAAGCGGGCGTCATGGCGTTGACGGTGAATTCGCCGCTAACGCCATCAAGTAGCTTGGCGATGCCGAAATCCAGTAATTTGGGCTGACCATCGCGATCAACCAGCACGTTATTAGGCTTGATATCGCGGTGCACAATCAGATGCCGATGCGCGTGCGCAACTGCGGCACAGACTTTGCGAAACAGCTCCAGACGGTCTTGCAAGCTCAAGTTTCGCTCGCTACACCATTGCGTGATGGTCACACCGTCAACATATTCCATCGCCAGCCACGGCGCGTCTGCGGCGTCCACGCCCGCATCAATAAAGCGCGCAATACCCGGATGGGACAGACGTGCCAGCAATTTTCTTTCGCTCAGCAAGCGATCCATCAGGCGCGTGGCGTGCCCATGCACACGCTTAATGGCAACTTGGTGCTCAACTAAGCCATCGGTGCGCTCCGCCAGCCATACTTCCCCCATGCCGCCCGCGCCCAGCAAACGCAAAAGTCGATAGGCACCAAAGTTGTCGCCAGAAAAATTATCTACACGCGCACGATGCTTAGTCGTGTCGGTTGGATTGTCTGCTTGCTGATTCTCGCCCAATTGCTGCATTACGCGGCTTAACTGCAGCAAGCGCTGTATCGCTGGCTGCGCCAGTAGTTCTGCCGGTAGTTCAGCGGCATCGATCTGTTCACCAGCGGCAATACGCTCGGAAATGGCAAGGCGCTGCACTTGTGAATTGACGGCTTTGGAACCTGCCGCTTCGGGATCGCTCACTCAAGCGCCTCAGCCATCAACACTAGGGCGCGCGTTACGCGCATGCGAACGCGATCGGGTGGCTGGTTTAACTCAAAGCCGATTTCGACAAAACTCATACCAAATTCAAAGCGCATGACGACTGCTTGCCGGGATTGTTCCGGCAATTTTTGCAGCGCCTGCTCATAGGCGCCTGCTCATAGGCGCCTGCTCATAGGCCAGCCAGTCTTGAGGGTTAATATTTTCGGCACTGACCACCGATTGCAGGGTGTTTTCCCCGACTTCAGACGCAATTTTTGGTGTACGCGCCTGTGCGCGCATGGCATCGCGTAGGGCATTGAGCAAAACCTGTCGAAGGTAGGCGAAAAATGCCCTGCGCTCTTGCACTTGGATATGCACAAGTTTCTCCAACACCTTTAACCACGTGACTTGCATCATGTCAGCGGTTTCTTGCTCATGCCGCAGCATTTGCGGCACGCGACCGTGCGCAAAGTTGCGCAGCAGCGGTTCAATACCTGCAATAAGCCGATCACGCGCTGCCGAGTCGCCATCACGAATGTGGCTTAACAATTGGCCGTGGTGTGCGAATCAGTAGTGCTCAAGTTGCGCTTTGACTTAAATGAGTGTGCGCTAAGGCTAACCGATTCTTAAATCTCAAACCCGCCTTTGCGAACCTATATTTTCGGCTACTGGCATCAAGTCGGGTCTACGCCATGCAGACTATTACGCCTGTTGATTTTGGCCGCTGCTTACAAATAAATCCAGTTGAGTTCGCTTTTGCTAAAAAGCGTCGTTCTAAGCCGTATTGGACTGCTATTTAGAGAATTACCGTGATTGTTCAGACTTTTGCCCCTGTACCGGCAGCAGATCGACGCTTGTTGTTAAACAATCAGCGCGAGGGAACCGGATCAATAAAATACTTTTGCGTCTTGCTCGCGGCCTCGACATTGAGCGCAAACGCGCGCACCGAAACTATCGCACCATGGCTGCCCTTGTCCTCAGCGTCCATGCAACATCCCGAACCCCTCCCCACGACATTGCCGATCCAGACACACATTGCCCCCGACGGCGCAATCTTCGCCGAAGTCGATGTAACGCATCACAATTTAGCTCATGCTGCGCTGGCACGTTTCAACGCGGACGGCAGCTTTGCGTGGATGCACGAGGTTGCAGGTTCCACGCCAGCCGGTTTTGCCTTTCTGGACAGCGGGCACGTTGTGACCGCTGCCACTTCGTTGCTTACCCTAAATGCAATCAATGTGCGTGTATACGACACTGCGACCGGCGCGCTTACGTGGGTACGCGAAGCCACCGGCGGGCGTTTTGCTTTTGATGAGCGTAATGACACCAAGCAAGTCGCGGTTGATGCAAACGGCAACGTCATGGTGCTTAGCAACGACGGCGGCGACTATGTCGTGATTCGCCACACCGCCGACGGCACCGCGCTACCCAGCTGGCGTGCGAGGATCGATAACGCCAACAACGTGCGTGCAAGCGGCATTGTCGCGATGCCCGACGGTGGCGCAATCGTTACCGGCGGTGGCGCAATTTGGGGTGGCGGCTTTGTCACTGTGCGCTTTGACGCACAGGGCGACGTTGTTTTTACTGATGTTGAACTCGGTGGCAAAAATAGCCTCGGCAATCCACTAGGGCCCGATTATATTGCGGTAAATGCGGACGGCAACGTTATGCTCGCCGGCACGCTCGAAACCCAGGGTGGCACGGGGCATGCACAGGTATGGAAACTTGACCCCAGCGGCGCGCGCTTGTGGACGCAGCTACTGCCTAATCCCGGCGGCACCCTTAGCACGCCCCCGAGTGTCGGTGCCTTTCTGCTTGCGCCGAACGGCGATGCGCTGGTGTTATCGAAATTTGTCGGTTCGTATCGTCTGGTTCGCTTGGCAGCCGCGAACGGTGCTGTGATCTGGGATGCGGCGGCGTCAGGTGGCAGTCCCAGCACACTCGCGCAAGCAGAAAACGGACGCATATTGGCGGGTGGCTATGTCCTGATTGGTGGCGGACAAGTCCGCGCCCGAGCTGTCGAATTCGACGCGACCGGTGCCAAGTGTCGCATCATGGAAGACATCAAACCCTACTTGAAACTGAAAGCAAACGGCAGCGCCGCCGGGTGGAGTGTGCTTACGTCAAATCCACTTGTGGCGGGCGTCGGCAGTGACGCGCTCATGCGCCGTTACAATGCCGATGGCCCCTGCACCGAGAAGTTGTTTGGGGATGGCTTTGAAGCTTTTGGGTCATTACAGCCTGCTGATCAAACTCAGCCAATCATGCCGGTTGCGCATGATCAACAATGATTGGCAAGTTCAGCCATCAAACAAAC